>Ga0256833_1001222_pt1 | contig 19163 bp, 16 predicted proteins | sample 356284metaG_FD_190535 | JGI IMG/M metagenome (GOLD analysis project Ga0256833, IMG submission 190535) | Hydrothermal vent microbial communities from Mid Atlantic Ridge, Atlantic Ocean - 356-284 | ecosystem: Environmental > Aquatic > Marine > Hydrothermal vents | place: Atlantic Ocean: Mid... | reverse complement strand
TAATAGAGGTCATGGATATAGTCTTAATTCAAAAAATTCATGAAAACAATTGGTTGTCAGCCTGTGACAAAAAAGATACAACTACTGATGAAAAAGACTACATAAGCAAAGAGGGGGCAAACTTTTTTCAGAGAAAATAGTTTTTGAGAGATCAAATAATTAGAGTGTAAATATACTAGGCTGGGGTCAAGCAGACTTCTTGCCCTGCTACTTCGAGTCCGTGTCAAGACAATACAGATTCTGGAAGCTCACGGGCACCTTGTTGGTGTAAGTCTCTGGGAGTTGATATGGATAGAATATGGTCCTCTATGTGTAGACAGAGTATAGCCTGGCAGTAAACAATCTGTTCTAACTATCTAATAATCAATAGAAAATACTTCTCTCAGGTATTTGAGGTACATAATCCAAGATTATTGTCTTGACAGTTTAGGCCGATTTCTTTATTTTCCTGAAACCAGTTCTCTATAAGCGGTCCCATCGTCTAGCGGCCTAGGACGTCGGCCTCTCACGCCGAAAACAGGGGTTCGATTCCCCTTGGGACCGCCATTTTTTCAATATCTTATCCCCCAATACCTATCAGAAATCATGCAGAGAGAGATGGATAGTCATATGTAAATTTATACATTCATATTCTTACTTAATAAATATAGCTTTCTTTCAGTAATTATTGCTTATATCTTCTGCCTTCCTGATCGTTTATTTCTTTTGCTCATCCAAAAGAAACAAACCAAAGAAAAAGGCGTCTCACTTTTCTATATGCGTAAGAGAAATCGAAGTTGGCCCGCCCAAAATGTTAGTGGCACTCTAAAAGAGTACCAATTCTGGCAACTGCAAGGTTATCATTTTGTACATATATTCTGTCTGTGACAGATCCTGATTCAAGTCTTGTCTGTTATTTAAAAATCTATCCAGGATTACAGGGACAATGAGGGGGTGCCGAATAGCTCCTACCAGTCCCCAAAGCTCGTGTTGGAAGTGATAATGGTGGAACTGCGTTCATACCTGCGGGAGACAAAAGGTAGTGATATAAAGACCGAACAATTGAATATTACTGGGCTATCTTCTCAATTACCTCTCCGCCTTTTTGTATATCTTTGCCCACCCCTCTTATGGTATTGCATGCAGAAAGCGACAGTATAAAGCCCATAAGCACGATAATAACAAGTCCTTTTTTGAGCATATCAAAAGGAATCCCCACTTGATTTACATAGAATTTTCCTTGCATGTCTCGCATGCATGGAGCCTATATTTTGCCCTACAGAGGTCTCCAGGGCAAGAAGATTTTTTCACTTTTATTCAACAAGAAAAGATCGTTGAAGCCATGTTTTCACTTCACTTCACCTCAGTGCTATCGGTCCTTTTCTGCACCATGCCATCCTCGAAAGAAATTCCCATTCTTATAAGGGGGCCCAGTAATGATTTATCTTTCAGAAGGCACAAAGCCCTTTGCCTCGTATCTTGGGGTCAGGTGAAAGATGCCTGGAAGCTGCCTGTACTGCTCATCGTAATCCAGGCCATATCCCACCAGAAAGCCTTTTTCGATCTCAAAACCTACATATTCTACCTCTATGTCAACCTTTCTCCTCTCCTTTTTGTCTATGAGGCAACATATCTTTACGGAGGCGGTCTCATGGAGGCTGAGTACCTCTTTCAGGTACTTGAGTGTGTAGCCCGTATCCACGATATCTTCTACTATCAGCACATGTTTGTCTTTCAAGGACAGCTCTACGTCCTTGGTAATTGTCACCTGACCAGAGGATTCCATGCCAGAGCCATAACTTTGCAGCCTAACGAAATCCACTTCAATGGGCAGATCTATTTTTCTTACGAGATCTGCCATGAAGATAAAGGCACCTTTTAGTATACCAATGATCACAAGATCCTTGTCTTGGTATTCCCGTGTAATGGCTGAGCCAATTTCTGCAACCCGCCTGTTGATATTTTCCTCTGTAATGACTGGGGAGAGTTCATCCACGGTCTTCAATGTTATTTCTCCTTTCACTGTGCTTGACAGTCAAATATAAAAGATTATTTTTATGCTAATAGTTTAATATCTCTTTTGCATTTTTTTTAAATCCGTTTATTCTTCTACTCTGCGAGATGCTAAAAGTAAGCGATAAAAACGAGGTAACAGATTATGCCTATATATGAATTTGTATGCAACAAATGCAACTGCAATTTTGAAGATTTTGTAATGTCTTCCAGCAAGGTCAAAGACGTAAGGTGTCCATCCTGTGGCTCCGATGATGTCGAAAAGCAGTTTTCCATGTTTTCTTGCAGGAGTTCCAATTCCGTCGGGGGCTTAGGAGGCGGTATGCCTGGACCCATTGGCTCAGGGGGCTGTGGTGGGTCTTCTGGTTTCAGCTGAGCTTGATGTTTCCCCTCGGGGTCCGGGGGCTGTGATGTTAATGAGATTACCTGTAGCATAGGTATACCAAAAAAGACGATTCAACAGAGCCAAAACGTATCGTCTTGGCTCAAACGATACCTTTTCATTCTAAACTACAAGGAGGATTAAATGCTCCACATAGAAGATTTGTGGGTAGATGTCCATGGCAAGGAAGTGCTCAAGGGCATAAACATAGATATTGGAAAGGGTGAGACCCATTGCCTTTTCGGTAAGAACGGTTCTGGTAAGACCACCCTACTCATGACCATAATGGGCTTTGAAGGCTATAAGGTCAAACATGGTAAGATCATGTTCAAGGGCGAAGATATTACATATATGCCATTGAACGAGAGGGCCAAGATGGGGCTTGGGCTCTCTTTCCAGCGTCCACCCACGCTTAGAGGTGTAAAGTTGAGAGATATGTTGAATCTGTGTAGTTCTTCACCTGGAGCAGGTATAGAGCTTGCCATCCAGTATGGATTCGAGAAGTTTCTGGACAGAGAAGTGAATCTTGGTTTCTCAGGTGGCGAGATCAAGAAATCCGAACTCCTTCAGTTAATGGCCCAGAACCCAGATCTTACTTTGCTCGATGAGCCTGAATCAGGGGTTGATATAGAGAATCTAAACGTGATAGGGGACATGATCAGAACGCTTCTCGAAAAGGACAGACACAGGAATCGGACTAAGTCGGGCCTGATTATCACCCATACAGGCTTTATCCTAAATTATGTCACAGCAGACAAAGGGCATGTAATGCTCGATGGAAGGCTACGCTGTGAAGGAAATCCCATTGACATATTCGAAGGAATCCAGAAACACGGCTATGAGGAGTGTGCAAAATGCCAGTTTTAGAAAACAGGCCAGGAAAAGATTTGGATGAAGAGCTCATTAAGAGGTTCAAGGCCGGCTCGGATATTGAGGCCTCTCAGGACATTGGTGCGCTTGAAGAAGAAGAGATACAGAGATTGAAGCAGACAGGCGTCGATCTGGACGCGGCCAACCGGCTGGGTACTTTTATCCAGACCAATTGTAATGTAGCCTCTTGCCACTGCGATATAGAAGGGGTGGAAATGCTTCCGGTGACAGAGGCCTTGAAGAAATACGATGGACTCAAGGAATATTGGTGGAGGATCCTTGATCCTGACAAGGATGCCTTTACAAAAGAGACCCAAAGACATCTGGACAACGGCTATTTCATAAGATCAAAGCCTGGTGAAAAGGTGGTCTATCCCCTCCAGACATGCCTCTATATCAGGAATGACAATGTGGCCCAAAAGGTCCACAATATAGTAGTGGCCGAGGAAGGATCAGAGCTTCATATAATTACCGGCTGTACCACACATCCGCATCTCACCTCTGGGCTTCATATAGGTGTGTCGGAATTTTACGTGAAAAAAGGTGCAAAACTTGTCTTTACAATGGTTCATAACTGGGCAGAAGACGTGTATGTGCGTCCCAGAACTGCCATTGTGGTAGAAGAGGGTGGGACCTTCCTGTCAAACTATATCTCCCTAAAGGGAGTGAAATCTGTCCAGGCCTTTCCAACCTGTACCCTGAAGGGCAGAAATGCCATTGCACGTTTCAATTCTGTTATAGTTGCCCCTGAAGGTTCAGATATAGACACTGGTTCGAGGATTATCCTCGATGCCCCTGAGACGAGGGCAGAGATCATCTCGAGGACTATATCCTATGGTGGCAGGGTGATTGCCAGGGGGCATCTCATTGGCAAGGCCAGGCAGATAAAGGCACATCTTGAGTGTCAAGGCCTCATGTTGACAGAGGAAGGAATAATACATGCCATTCCAGAGCTCGAAGCCCATGTGGCAGATGTAGATATGTCCCATGAGGCGGCAGTAGGCCGTATTGCAAAGGAAGAAATAGAATACCTCATGGCCAGAGGGCTCGATGAGGAGGAGGCTACCAGCACCATTGTTCGTGGTTTCCTGAATGTGAAGATAGATGGCCTCCCAAAGGAACTGGACGAAGAACTCCAAAAGGCTGTAGAAGAATGCCGAAAAGGCATGTAGAAAGAATATCTTGAGGATAGCCCTTGCTCAAATAGATTCCACCATTGGCGCTTTCGGTGAAAACGTCGATGCAATGGTTGCCATCTGTGATGAGGCCAGAGACAGAGGTTGTGATCTCGTGGTATTTCCCGAGTTATCCATCACGGGATATCCACCAAGGGATCTGCTGGAGAGGAAGGATTTTGTCACAGGTGCTCTTGATGCCCTGGACGAGCTGATGTCAAGGGTACGCGGTATCGGCGTGCTTTGTGGAACCATTACCAGGAATGACAGCGGCGTGGGCAAGCCCCTGTTCAACAGTGCAGTGCTATTTGAGCAAGGGAAATTGCTTCACATGGTCCATAAACGCCTCTTACCATCTTACGATGTCTTTGATGAGACCAGATATTTTAAGCCAGGCCCAGCATCTGAGCCTGTTTGCTTCCATGGCCTGCATCTGGGCATCACCATATGTGAAGACATCTGGAATGAACCAGAGTTCTGTCCATCTTGCGAGACCTATGATATCGACCCTGTGGAGGATCTGGCCAGAAGGGGTGCAGCCTTTTTCATAAATATCTCGGCATCGCCTTTCTGTCTTGAAAAGCCTGAGATCAGGGCCAGGATAATAAGGGGATTGGCGAAAAAATATCACAGTCCTTTTCTCTACTGTAATGCAGCTGGAGGACAGGACTGCCTGGTTTTCGACGGGAGGAGTTTTGGCGTAAGGCCTGATGGAGAGATATTTGCCCAGGCGTCTGACTTTTGCCAGGATCTCCTGATCGTGGAGACAAGTGACTTGTCCGGAGACGTAAAAGAGATCTCCTCGTCTCCAGAAGAGCAAGTGTTCAAGGCCCTGGTCCTCGCCCTCAGGGATTACACCAGAAGGTGTGGAATAACCAAGGTGACCTTGGGCCTTAGCGGTGGCATAGATTCATCATTGACTGCATGCCTCGCAGTGGAAGCACTCGGTCGGCCCAATGTCCTGGGGGCGATTATGCCTTCAGCCTATACTTCCAAGGAGAGCTTGGAAGATGCCAGGCTCCTTGCTGCCAACCTTGGCATTGAGATAGTTCATCTGCCCATCTCCCTCATCTTTGAGGCCTATCTACAGACCCTTGAAGAGCCATTTTCTGGCCTGCCAATGGATGTGACAGAGGAGAATATCCAGGCCAGGATCAGGGGAAACCTGCTCATGGCCCTATCCAACAAGCTTGGGTACATGGTACTTTCTACAGGGAATAAGAGTGAGTTGGCTGTTGGCTATTGCACTCTCTATGGCGATATGAGTGGTGGCTATGCCCTTATTTCCGACGTGCCGAAGACATTGGTTTACAAGGTGGCGAGATATGTGAACAGGCATGAGCAGTTCATACCAGAAAGGGTTTTCCAAAAACCCCCTTCTGCCGAACTTAGGCCAGGCCAGAAGGACGAGGACGATTTGCCGCCCTACCACATCCTGGATCCAGTACTCGAGTTGTATCTAGAAAAGAGGTTTACCCCCAGGGAGATCATTGCCCGGGGTTTTGAAGAGGCCATGGTGAAAAGGATAGTCCGTATGGTTGACTCCAATGAATACAAGCGCGTGCAGGCCCCTCTTGGGCCAAAGGTCACGGGAAAGGCATTTTGCTGCGGCAGGCGTTATCCTGTTGCACACGGATTCAGGCCGGTGTGACCGTGGATAAAGGGACATATATTGCACAGGTTAGACCGGGACAGATCGTATCTGGTCTTTTTTGCGTGGCTTCCAAGTCTGTGAGGCAGACAAAGACTGGTGCAGCCTTTATATCCATGACCTTGATGGACAATTCTGGTTCCATAGAGGCTAGGGTGTGGGACAGGGTGCGAGAACTCGAAGGACTTTTTGAAAAGGGGGATATAATCCATATCCAGGCGGAAGTGGTGGAGTTCAACGGCCAGTGTCAGTTTAAGGTCAATGACCTGTCTGCTTTGGGGGCTGATAAACGGGTTGATCCAGCAATGTTTCTGCCCGTGGCACCTATTGACCTGGATGGGGCTTGGAAACAGTGTGAAAAGGCTATTTCCAGAATAGAAAATCCAGAGTTCAAAAGAGTGTTGGAGGAACTGTTTTCAGAACCCGAGACCAGGGAGGCCTTTTGTCAGGCCCCTGCAGCGAAAAAGATGCATCATGCCTATATAGGTGGACTTCTTGAACATAGCTTGAATGTTTTGAGGCTTTCGGAACAGATTTGCAGGCTTTATGTACAACTTGACAAGGACTTGATGATCGCTGCGAGTATCTGTCATGACATCGGAAAGATAAGAGAATTTTCTTGGCATAGGCCCCCTATCGACTACACTGATCAGGGAAGACTCCTGGGCCATATTGTAATGGGGATACAGATGTTGGAAAAGGCTATCGACACCTCCAGGCTTAATCCCGGTTCCAGGAACCTGTTGGCTCTAAAACATGTAATCTTGAGTCATCATGGCCAGAAGGAGTTCGGCTCACCTGTCCTTCCCATGACTGAAGAGGCCCTGGTATTTCACATGATCGACGATCTCGACGCCAAGCTTAATTTTTTGAACAGTCTCAAAAAAGAAGATGGAGAGCCAAGCTGGACGGATTTTCAGAGGCTTTTCGAACGTTATTTTTTTCTGAGGCCTCAAGAAGTAAAGGCAGGGGAAAGACATGTTGGAGTCGGTTCAGGGGGCCATTCTGCCAACACTGATGGTAACATTTCAGGCGGGGATGAATCCAAGCCTTCACAGGCAAGGCTGTGGGATGACCTCACAAAACTTGACAGGCAGGATTAGTGCCTGTATTAAGTATGCGCTACTATATTGGACTATTTGAGTTCGTCTGGCAGTGGCATTTAGAAAAAGAGAAATGGTGGGCGTAGCTCAGTTGGTTAGAGCGTCGGGTTGTGGCCCCGGAGGCCGAGGGTTCAAATCCCTCCGCTCACCCCATTGGGTTTTAAACACTGCAGAAAGTTTTTTCTAAAAACCTTGGATGGTTATCATGTAAGCCGTCCTATGATTTATGTACCTAAAAGGTGCAAATACATTGAGAAGAGATCTTCAGGAATTTGAAGTCAGAGGTACTCGAAGTTTTATTTGATCTCCTTTGCTATTGGGTAGTTTGAGTGCCAAAATACTCTAAAAGTACCCTCCACTTATTTTTCACCAAGCCCGTTTCAGGGTAGCCTCCAGGTAGGGGTCGAATCAATGAATCTCGTTAAAGATGACCATATGCCAAAGGACAAGGACATGAGACCCAGGATCAGCCGAAGGACCTTTTTGAAAGGCGCTGCTGCAGGAAGTGCGGCTCTGGATCTTACACAGGAAGGTTTTATTTGAAGTGTCGTGTAGATGTCCCAAAAATGAACTATACTCATGGATATCACTCAAATTCGTCTGCGACAACTGTTGAAAAGGTTCCATGAAAGAAAAAGACTTGAGAAAATGGCACAGGAATTTCGGTATAATCCTCGCTTTTTTTGTTATCCTGCAGGCAGGCTCGGGCCTTCTCATCACTCTTGAGGAGATGACTGTTCCGCACACTCATGCTGGAAAGGTCGAAACTGCCGCTGTGGTATCCAGTGGCCAGCCGTGGCCATTGGCCTTCCAGGCCATACTGTCCCTGATTCACCATGGAGGCGGCACGCCGGGAATCCTGTACAGGATCTTTCTGGGCCTTGGCATGGCTGGCATGGCCCTTTCAGGAAGTTTCATATACTTCAAGGTGAGGGCAAGAAACAGGGCCTTTCAGAAAAGATCGAGACTGTGATTTGTATTCGAGATGACCATATATAACTCCTCACGGGGCAAATTACGCAGACATTGTATAAGCACTTGATTTGTATCTGCTTGCGGGGTGCCGTAGATGTAAGGCGGAGGGCGCGAAGGCGTACTCCCTGTACTTTGAGTGCCCGACAACGCAGCAGATACGGTGCCCTGTGAGCAGATACGGCTATATGGCAAAGGACAAGGACATGAAACCCGGTATCAGCCGAAGGACCTTTTTAAAAGGCGCTGCTGCAGGATGCGCGGCCTGCCTCCTGGGAAGTGCCCTTCCATGTCTTGCCTCGGTGCGAAAGGGCATCATACCTGCACGTGGACAGGAAACAAAAGACGCAATCCATTACGAACTGGTCATCAGGCGCCAGCCCGTATTCGTGGGCAACAGGCTTGGCAATGCCATCACCATCAACGACTCCTTTCCTGGCCCCCTGATAAGGCTTAAAACAGGAAAAGATGCCGTGATACGGGTCAGGAATGAACTTCCTGAAAGTACGTCAGTCCACTGGCATGGCATCATACTGCCTTACGAGATGGACGGGGTGCCAGGGGTTGTCTTTCCAGGAATCGAACCAGGCCAGAGCTTCACCTACAGGTTTCCGGTCCGCCAGACGGGAACCTACTGGTATCACTCTCACACCGGCCTCCAGGAACAACTGGGCCATTATGGCCCCCTTGTCTGTCAGGGGGATGAACCTGAACCCCAGCCCTGTGACAGGGAGCACGTGCTGCTGTTGTCCGACTGGACATTCGAGGAGCCGGCTGACGTGCTCATGCATCTTAAGAAATGGGAAGGCTATTACAATTACCAGCGGCGCACCATGCCCGATCTCTTCAGGGACATTGCCAGTCAGGGGTTTTTGAAAACCCTCGAGAACAGAGCCATGTGGGCACGAATGCGCATGAACCCAACGGACATAGCAGATGTCACGGCTGCCACCTACACCTACCTGGTAAACGGTCTGACACCGGGGGAAAACCACGTGCTGCTCTTCAAGCCGGGTGAAAGGGTGAGACTCAGGATCATCAACGCATCTGCCGCCACCTACTTCGATTTCAGGATCCCTGGACTGAAGATGACCATAGTCCAGGCGGATGGACAGGACGTACGCCCGGTTGCAGTGGACGAATTCAGGATAGCAGTGGCCGAGACGTATGACGTGATCGTCCAGCCTGAGAAAGAGCGGGCATACGCACTCTTTGCCGAGGCCATGGACAGGAGCGGTTTTGCCTGTGCATCGCTGTCTCCTTCTGCAGGGGAAAGGGCACGGCCGCCCTCACGCCGCCCACCTCCTGTCCGGGGCATGGAGGCCATGGGGATGGCCGGCATGAAAATGACCAGGGAAGACGGATCCGTGCATGCCGGGAAGGGCCCATGCGGGCATTGTCCGGTCTCCCATCATGACTATCCCTTTGGTCCCGATGCTGCCATGATTGTGACAGATCCGGCCTGCATGGTGAACAGACCTGGCCTGGGGCTCGGGGAAAGCGGCAGGAGGGTTCTCACCTATGCAGATCTCAGGGCCCTTGAGCCATGCCCCCGCAAAGAGCCGGACAGGATCCTTGAGATACATCTTACAGGCAACATGGAACGCTACATCTGGAAGATGTGGGCATGGGACGGCACGAGCTGGAGCTCAAGGTTTGAGGATCTGATAGATTTCAGGTCCGGGGAACGGATCAGGCTCGTATTTATAAATCATACCATGATGGACCATCCCATTCACCTGCACGGAATGTGGATGGAACTCCAGAACGGGGATGAATGCCTATCTCCAAGAAAACACACGGTCAACATAAAACCTTCAGAAAGGCTCTGCGTGGATGTCAATGCAGATGCCCTGGGGAACTGGGCCTTTCACTGTCACATACTATATCACATGCATACCGGGATGTTCAGGGTGGTACGGACATGCTGAGTGCCGGGTATCCCTTTAAAACAGCGGTGATTACCATCCTCTTGACGTGCGGCGTTCTTCTTCCAGACTCGGCCCCTGCCTCAGGGGGGTCTTTACCATCTTCCAGTGGCCAGGCCCCGGGATGTAACACCTATCACGTTTCAGCCGCACCCCCCATGTATTACGGCCGCTTCCTCATGGACAGGATGGAGTATGCCTTCACAGGCCAGGATGACAAGCTCATATCCTACGAGGCTACTGGCTGGTACGGAGGAGATTACCAGCGTGTCTACCTGGAGGTCGAAGGGAGTCACGACTCGGGCAGCTCGGGCGGGGGCGAGATGGAGAAACTGGATATCCTTTACGGTAAGCTCATATCACCGTGGTGGACCATCAGGGCCGGTACAGGCTACAAGGGCACTTACGGACCACAAAGCGAAGAGAGATTTTTCGGGGTCGTGGGCTTGAAGGGACTTGCCCCTTTTCTCTTTGAAGTGGATACCAATGCCAGGGTCTCGAACAGGGGGGAAGTGCTGCTGGACCTAGAGGCCGAATATGACATGTATCTCACCCAGAGATTGGTCCTTCAGCCACGCATGGACGCAACCTTTTCGTTCAACAGGATAGAGGGGCTTGGAATCGGGCCGGGATTTTCAAATCTTGGCTTCAGCGCCAGGCTCAGATACGAGATCAGGAGACAGCTTGCACCGTACGTGGGGATAAGCTGGAGCACCATGACAGGCGGCAGCAGGGACATGGCACGCCAGGAGGAAGAACCCAGGGATGTCACGGCCTTCATGGCAGGCATCAGGATCTGGTTCTAAAGGGTTCATGGATATTTCACATACCTTATTGACAAGGGCAGATGGCAGGAGACAGGCCGAGGAACGGGTCCGCGTCTTCTTTCGGGATTATGAACTTGTCTTCTACGAAAGGATCCTGATAGACGGTTCTGATATAATCCCCGCTACGTCTCCATCATTCATGGAGGAGGCAGAAAGGGGCATGGATGAAAACCGAGAGGTCATAACCAAGCTCCTGGACCAGCTTGCTGACGAGGGCTATGCCGCTCTTCCCGATCTCGGACAGATCCCCCAGGGGTATTTATCCAAGGTGTTCCACACCCTGGCTCACCTCCTGGATGGATTCTTTGGCGTTGATTCGCATTTCTACAACCTGGAAGAGGGCTCTCACTGGGTCTCGAGGAGGCTCGTGAAGCAGATCCAGGCAGCCCCTGACAGGTTCTGGCTGGTCAGGGCATTGGGAAGTATTTCCGACGTGGAAGACAGCAGGTTCAAAGGCACTGCCGGTTTCATGAAACCTTAAAAAAGGAGAAAAATCAGATGAAGATCAAATGGGAAACAGGACTTACGGCCGCTCTTGAAAGGGCGGAAAAGGAGAACAAGGCCGTCCTGCTGGACTTTTTCAACCCGGGTTGAATAGGCTGCCAGCAGATGGAAACAGTTACGTTTCCTGAAAAAGAGGTAGCGGAATTCATTTCTGAAAACGTGATTCCCCTGAGGGTACCCCACGATCACAAGCCCCTGTCCGATGATTTCAATATCAAGTGGACACCCACCCTGATTATACTGGATGATGGAGGCATGGAACATCACAGGACCGTGGGATTTCTGACCCCTGAGGAACTCATGGCCTCGGTCCTTCTGGGAATAGGAAAGATGTATTTCGACAGGGATGCATTCAAGGAAGCCGTCGGGATGTTCAAAAGGGTCCTGGGGGATTTCCCAGATACAGGCGCAGCACCAGAGGCCATGTTCGTAAAGGCCGTGGCAGAATTCAAACTCACCAAGGAAACCGCGCCCCTTAAAGAGGCATACCGGCTTCTTTCGGAAAAATACCCGGATAGCGAATGGACCAAGCGGGCACTTCCCTACAGGCTGCTGTAATATACGCAAACGAAGGAAATACGGGGAAATAACTGTTCACAAGGGAGACTTGACTCTGGGCAATGGAAGACCGGCCGCAGCATGAATGACGCATCCTTTTTGAGATAGAAACTCTTCTGGCTCATAGTGATATCCATCGCGGGAATCACTGCACTGGAATACTGCAGCGACTGGTCCTCGGGACTCCATGAAATATACAGGGAGCTCTATTACTTTCCCCTCTTTGTTGCAGGTATCAGATACGGTATCACGGGAGCAGCCCTTGCCCTCGGGGTCATCTACCTGGTCTATATACCGCATGTAATGCTGAGCTGGCGGGGAGGCTGGAAAGAAAACCTTGCCCGCGTTCTGGAGCTCGTATTCTACTTCCTGTTTGCCTTCGGGGCCGGCTATATTTCAGACAGGGAGAAAAAGATCAGGGAAAACCTGGAGTGTAACCGGCTTATAATCTCCTTGGGGCGCATTACCTCCGGGATAGTCCACGATCTCAAGAATCCCCTCATAAGCATCACAGGCCTGCTGGAAAGACTTGCCAGCGGAAAGGGGGACTGTTCCAGGTACGTCCCCGTAATGCTGCGAGATGCCCGCAGGATGGAGCGCATCATCCATGATGTGCTGGACTTCGCCAGGCAGGTGAAGCTGAAGAAGGAAAGATGTGACCTGGCTGACGTCATGAAAAATGCCGTAGAGATGTGCCGGGAAAAGGCAGGGAAGGAGAAGGTCACCCTGGAAACAGATCTTGAGCACGTAAAGGCAGAGGTGGACCCGTTCCTGCTGGAAAGGGCACTTGTCAACGTCATATCCAATGCCGTGGAGGCATCGGAGCCGGGAGGAAAGGTCCGCATAGAACTGGAAACCAGGGGCAGAAGGGCACTTGTCACGGTAAGAGACCATGGGGGCGGCATGGACAGAGAGACAATGGCCCGCTGTTTCGAGCCCTATTTTTCCAGGAAACCCGCGGGAACCGGCCTGGGGCTTCCCATAGTGAAAAAGATCATTCAGGCACACGGAGGGTCGGTGGAAGTCGTACTGCCCCCGGACGGAGGAACTGCCTTCAAGATATCACTGCCCCTTTGAATAAGCCTTTGCATCCCTCACGCACCTGAAGCCTACTTCCTCGAAGGCCTCCCAGGGGTTTCTTCTCACGGGCAGGGGCATCACCTTCTTTGACCCGCCACTTTCCTCAAACCCTCCAAGTATGGCAAAGCCTGATGCATGCCCGCTGGAATCCGGAGATATCTTGTCCAGGACCCAGCAGCCCAGTTTGACGTTCATCAGTCTTATTCCAAAGAAATTTGGTTTGAAAAGCATTACAGGATAAGGAACCTTGATGGGCTCAAAGAAGGATTCCGGAAGTATTATCCGCCTGGATCCGTCAGGCAGTGCCTGCAGGTTGCCCTCGGAAGCCACGTATAGCCATTCCAGCTTTGTGGGAAGCCTGCTCTTGTAATAATCTGAATAGGCCTGGGCACCATAGCCGGTCACCCTGATGACAGGACATGCGGAATGCCCCGAGTTTTTGATCTTGAAGGTGCCGTCTCTGAAGATTATGGGCTCGTAGCCCTGGAGGGCCTCTCCCAGATACAGAAAGATCCTGCCATCTCGTTTTACGGCTCGGTCTTCCACGGTTAGTTTCCCTTTTATGGCGTTCAGAAAATCCACGAACTGCTGATTGGTGACAGGGGTGTCATCCATGTAGAAGGCGGAGATATTTACCGTTCTGGGTCCTTTCTTGTCAAAGCCTTTTGGTACCCAGAAACTACCTCCTGGAATGAGCTTCATAAAGGAACCATCTGGAGCGGATATCTCCGGGGGAAAACCCGTGGGAAGGACCAGTCTGCGGACCTCTACCTGGGTCTGGCTGCCAAAATGTTCCTGAAAGTAATGATAACCCCAGAAGGAAAGTGCTGAAAACAGGATCAGGCCCATGGTCCCCAGGGCCACCAACAGCCACCTGGACATGTAGATGGCATTGTCCCTCCTAACAGGTGCCTGTTCCTGTTTCTCCTCCGAGCCTTTCAGGAGTTCGAGGGCCTTTTGGAGCTCTTCGCTCATTTCACTCACGGACTGATACCGATTTTCCGGCTCCCTGTCCGTGGCCTTTCTTATGATTTCATCCAGTTTCCTGAAAAATGGGGTCTCGGCCTCTTCAAGGTGAACCTGTGTAAAGGGCAGGGCATTTTCTGGAATCTTTCCATCTATTGCCTCGAAAAGGATCTTTCCCAGGGCATAGATGTCTGCCCTCTGGTCGGAACGCTTGAAATCCATGAACTGTTCCGGTGCCATGTAGGAAGGCGTCCCCTTGATCTCCATGGAGCAGGTCATTGATTCGAGCTTGCAGGAACGGGCAAGCCCGAAGTCTGCGATCTTTGGTATGTCTCCATCCAGGAGGACGTTTGCCGGTTTAAGGTCCCTGTGAAATATCCCTGCCTGGTGTATGGCCTCTACTCCGTGCAATATGGGCAGAAAATAGGTCTGAAGCCACGAGGCCGTCTCGTCTTCTTCCGGATAGAACCCTTCTTCCCGCATGGTATCCTTGAGGGTCCTGCCCGGAATGTATTCCAGGGCTATGTAATCTATTTCGAATGTCTCTTCACCCATCCTGAGCGTGGCCTTGTCAAAATCATAGATCTGGATGACGTTTGGATGCCGGATCTGGGCCATGGTCAGGACCTCCTGGGCAAAGCGCCGCAGGGCATTTTCCTTTTCTTCCTCGTCCTCGTGGATGTCATCCAGCCATTCCTTTGAGACGATCTTTATGGCAACATCCCGCTTCAGGTTTATCTGGTGAGCGCGGTAAATCTCACCCATGCCACCCTTGGCGATAAACTCGAGTATCACCCACTTTTCATTCAGGATAGTGCCTATGGGCAGACTGTATTTCTCTTTTTTAGACATGGTTTCCCCGTTCCTGTTCCTGAAAACTTACGACCACCACGGTTATGTTGTCCCTGCCGCCTTCTTCAATGGCCCTTTTGACCAGCATGCTGCATATGTCATCCAGGGAGATGTCCATTTCCAGGATCTCTTTTATGGTGTCATCTGCTACCATATCATGGAGTCCGTCGGAACAGAGGAGAAAGACGTCCCCGGAGCGGACACTGCCACATCGCGTATAGACCGATTCAAAACCCTGGCCTACAGCCTGCATCAGTATGTGACGCATGGGGTCTTTCCTTGCCTCTTCCAGGCTCAGGTCGCCCATATCCACAAGATCCTGGACAAAGGTGTGGTCCCTTGTAAGAAGTTCCAGCCCATGCTCCCTCAGCCGGTAGATCCTGCTGTCACCCACATGGGCGATGACGAACTGCTTGCCCCTGATAACCAGGGCCGAAAGAGTGGTGCCAAGGCCCTCGCAGCGCTTGTTATTGCACTCGAAGATACATATCTTCTTGTCTGCTTTCTCAAACGCCTGTCTGAGCCTTTTGAGAACAGGCTGGCATGAAAGGGTAGATGCCCCGGCATAGAGAAGGCCCGCCGGGCCGGAAACATCATAATAGGACTTTTTGAGTGTTTCGCAGGCTATGCGGCTTGCCATGTCTCCTGCCGGGTGACCTCCCATTCCGTCGGCAACGGCAAACATCCTGCCCATGTGTTTTATGTCAACGCTCTGGGAAGGATCGTTTACACACAGAAAGAAGTCGTCATTCTTTTTTCTCTTTAGGCCGATATTGGTCTTTGCACAAAATTTTATCATCAATGTCCTTCAATCCACAAATTCTGCAATTGCCAGATTCACCGAAGATGTAGGGCAAGAGGCTTGTGTACTTCAAGTGCATGACAATGCGATGGGTTCGCTAGATCTGACAATCCCTGAGGGTGACAAATCTAAGGGAATTATACATTTCCCCAGTACATCTGAACAGTGATCTGATACTAATGTTTAGCATAGAGGAGATATAGGTGAGCCTGGGTATGTTTTTTCAAGATACCTTTGCCGTTACCCTGTCTATCGCATCCTTGCAATGACCTGAAGCCACATGCCGTATATCACTGGAAGTACCAGAAGACAGAGCAGGGTGGTGGTTACCATGCCACCGACCATTGGTGCAGCTATACGCTGCATGACCTGGGAACCAGTACCTGTTCCCCACATGATTGGAAGGAGCCCAGCCGTTATTGCCGTGGCTGTCATTACAACTGGACGCACCCTTTCGGAAGTTCCAATGTGTACTGCCTGCAGTATGTCTTCCCTGTCAAGATGTGCCCCCTTGGCCTCCGTACGCCTTTCCACCTCGTGATCGATGAAGGTCAGTACAAGGACTCCTATCTCAGCGGCTACGCCTGCCAGGGCGATGAAGCCCACCACTATGGCAACAGAGATATTGAAACCCAGGAAGTATATGAGCCATATGCCTCCCACAAGGGCAAAGGGGATGGTCAGCATAACGATTAAGGGCTCGTACAGGTTTCCAAAATTGAAGTACAGCAAGAGGAATATCAAGGTGAGAGTAAGGGGTATCACCAGCTTGAGCCGTTCCTTTGCACGCTCCATGTATTCGAACTGGCCCGACCAGCTGAGGGTATAGCCTGCAGGAAGCTTGAGTTTTTCAGCCACGGCCCTTCTGGCCTTTTCCACAAAGCCGCCTATGTCTGACGTGCTTATATCCACATATACCCAAGCGTTGGGTCGGGCGTTTTCGCTCTTTACCACCGGTGCGCCCCTGACGAGTCTTATATCTGCAACCAGGGAAATGGGTATCTGTGCTCCCGTTGGAGTGGGTATGAGCATGGAGGCTATCTTCTCCGGGTTGTCACGAAGCTCCCTTGGATATCGCACGTTTATTGGATAGCGTTCCAGGCCTTCTACTGTCTCCGAGACCTTCATGCCGCCAAGGGCAGACATTATCACGTCTTCCACCGCACCAGATGTCAGGCCGTAACGGGCCGCTTCCCCGCGGTTAATGTCTATGTCCAGGAAGTAACCTCCCACGGCCCTGTCTCCATAGGCGGATACGGTTTCGGGAAGGCCCTTCATGATATTTTCCAGGTCCTTTGACAGCCTCTGGAGCACATTCAGGTCTGGGCCGCTCACCTTTATGCCCACCGGGGTCTTGATACCCGTGGAGAGCATGTCTATCCTAGTCTTTATGGGCATGGTCCAGGTGTTTGCTACGCCCGGGATATGGAGTTCCTTGTCCATTTCCTGCATGAGTTCCTGCGTACTCTTATCCGGTTCTGGCCACTTCTCCCTGGGTTTCAGCCTGATGGTGGTCTCTATCATGGAAAGGGGGGCTGGATCCGTTGCAGTGTCTGCACGTCCCACCTTGCCAAACACCGAGTCCACCTCTGGAAAGGTCTTAAGTACCCTGTCTGTCTGCTGGAGCAGTTCCTTGGCCTTTGTGATGGAGATTCCCGGGAAGGTGCTCGGCATGTAGAGGATGTCCCCTTCATCAAGAGGAGGCATGAATTCACTTCCAATGCGGGAAAGGGGATACCAGGTTGCAGCCAGAATGGCGATGGAGAGGATGACTACTATCCACCTGAACCTTATGAATATATCCAGGACGGGGCTGTGTACGGCCTGAAGCAGCCTGTTTACCGGGTTTTTTGCCTCGGGCAGTATCCTGCCCCTGATGAAAAAGCCCATGAGCACTGGAACCAGCGTCACGGAAAGAAGGGCAGCGGCTGCCATGGAATAGGTCTTGGTAAAGGCAAGGGGGCTGAAGAGCCTCCCCTCCTGGGCCTGGAGGGTGAAGATGGGCAGGAACGAGAAAGTGATTATGAGGAGAGAGAAGAAAAGGGCCGGCCCTACCTCAACTGCCGCTTTTTGCATGATCTTCCATCTATGATGTCCGTTCACCGGGCGTCCCTTTGCCACAGCGTGTTCCAAGTGCTTATGGCCATTTTCGATCATGACGATAGCCCCGTCCACCATGGCCCCGATGGCAATGGCAATGCCCCCAAGCGACATGATGTTCGCGTTTATCCCCTGGAGCTTCATCACTATGAATGCCAACAGGATGCCGATGGGCAGCGTAGCTATTGCCACCAAGGCAGATCGAAAGTGCAGCAGGAAGAGTATGCATACCAGGGATACGACGATACATTCCTCCAGGAGTTTTCCCCTGAGGTTTTCGATGGCACGCTCTATGAGGCTTCCACGGTCGTAGACCGGGATTATCTCGACGCCTTCTGGAAGGCCCTTGGAGAGTTCATCTATCTTTGCCCGTACGGCCTTTATGGTCGAAAGGGCGTTGCCTCCAAAACGCATTATGATGATGCCGCCTGCGACCTCTCCTTCACCGTTCAATTCAGCAAGGCCACGTCTCAATTCAGGCCCGAGATGTACCTGTGCCACATCCGAGAGCAGCACAGGGATGCCCCCGGGTCTTATGGCAATAGGGATATTCCTGAGATCGTCCATGGTTTTTATATAGCCCCTGCCCCGGACCATGTATTCGGTTTCCGACATCTCTATGAGGCGCCCGCCGACGTCACCGTTTGATCGGGCGATTGCCATTCGCACCTTCTGGATGGGGATACCAAAGGCAGCCAGGGCATCCGGATCCACCTCTACCTGGTACTGTTTCACATAACCGCCGATGCTGGCAACCTCGGCAACCCCTGGCACGGTCTGAAGAGGATATCTCAGATACCAGTCCTGGATGGAGCGAAGTTCGGCAAGGTCATGCCTACCGCTCCTGTCCACTAGTGCATACTCGTATACCCAGCCCACCCCTGTGGCGTCAGGTCCAAGGGAGGGACTCACCCCTGTTGGCAGCCTGGACGAGACATAGTTCAGGGATTCCAGGATACGGGAACGCGCCCAGTAGAGGTCAGTGCCGTCCTCGAAGATTATATAGACGAAGGAGAGGCCAAAGAAGGAATAACCGCGTACCACTTTGGACCTCGGGACGGAGAGCATGGCAGTAGTAAGAGGGTAGGTAACTTGGTCTTCCACCACCTGCGGGGCCTGGCCTGGATACTCGGTGAATACGATTACCTGTACGTCTGAAAGATCTGGTATTGCATCAAGGGGTATCCTCTCCAGGGTCCAGATCCCTGCTGTAACGACAAATGCCGTTGCCAGGAGTACCAGGAAGCGGTTTTGCATGGATGTATTAATGATGGCACGGATCATTTCCGGTTACCCGGTTCGTGGCTGACCTCTGGTTTCACTGCATGGTCTTCGTGGTTTTCGCCCATGTCCATGCTGTCCTTCCTATTCCCTGTTTCTGGTTCCTTCTGGCCGGAGATC
>Ga0256833_1001221_pt1 | contig 19169 bp, 19 predicted proteins | sample 356284metaG_FD_190535 | JGI IMG/M metagenome (GOLD analysis project Ga0256833, IMG submission 190535) | Hydrothermal vent microbial communities from Mid Atlantic Ridge, Atlantic Ocean - 356-284 | ecosystem: Environmental > Aquatic > Marine > Hydrothermal vents | place: Atlantic Ocean: Mid... | reverse complement strand
GGGCTCTATGAGGTGAATCTCCCCCGGCCCTATTTTGAACTGGCCTATGACGCAGGCCTTGGCGCCAAAAACAGCCAGGGCTTTGGCATGATTGAGGTGGTGAGGGAGGGAAAATGGCAAGAGTATGGATTCAAGGTGATGTAGATGCTATCAAATCCTATGTATTCGAAGCCTCTAACCTGCCACAAATCCGGGGTGGTAGCCAGCATTTGGTGGAGTGTGAGAAGCAAGTCCGAGAGTATGTCGAAGAGCAAGGCGGGAAGGAGATTTATTGCTCCGGCGGGGGGTTTCTGTTCGAAGTGCCTGCGGAGAAGGCAGAAGAGATTAAGCGCGGCATTGAAGATATCTACCTGCGGCATACCCAAATGGCGACGGTAACCGTTGTCTACGAAGATACCTTCGAAGCCCCTCCTCCCGCGCCGAACATTGCCGACGGGTGGGCCGGCCGTTTGGTGAAGGCCTACCAGGAAGCCCAACAGGCGGGGGAATTCGCTCGCCGCATCGCGTTCCTGGCCGCGCGGCTGCGCCAGGCAAAGGTGCGTAAGACCAACGCACCCTTTATCGAGGCCTTCCCCTTCGGCAAGCGGTGTGACCTTTGCGGCAAACGGGTGGCGGAGGAAGTGATATCGTATCCGGACGAAACCAAGCATGTATGTGTTGTGTGTTATCAGAGGCATGGGACGGGGCGGAAAGAGCGCAAGGCTTGGTTTAAACGATTTACCCAAGATTTAAAACTGAACCTCGAACTTGAGGCTCCCCAAGACCTTAACGAATTAGTGGCAAGTGCAAGGCGATCCTATATTGCCTTCCTTTATGCCGATGGAAATAACATCGGCGGGATGTTGCAAAAAGTTGAGAGCGAACAAGAATTCGATGCCTTATCTCAGGCATTAGAAGAAGGCACTCGGAAAGCCTTATTTGAGGCATTGTGGGAAGCGTGCGGCGACGTTCTCCAGCATGAAAAAGTCTGGCCCTTTGAAATCCTCAACATCGGCGGCGACGATGTCACTCTGATCCTTCAGGCCGGGTACGCCTGGGAGGTGGCCATTGTCTTTTTAGAGCGTTTCGAAGATTATGTACGGAGTGAAGTGGAAAAACAGCTGGGCTATTGGCCTTCGGCCTGGCCCGATGCCATTACAGCCTCAGTAGGTATTGCCATTGCCGATGCCAAGCACCCCGTGCTTTACTTAGAAGCCCTGGCATCGGACTTGCTCAAGCGGGCGAAGAAGGTGGCCAGAAAGGCTGAAACCAGCGCTATCGATTTCCTCTGGCTCCCTAATGCCGTGGCGGTAACCAAGGCCGAAATGGTGGCCGACCTGTATCGACAGGGCGACCTGAACCTTACGGCCCGGCCTTACACCCTAACCCAGGCCAACGAGATGCAAGCGGTTGTGGATGTGCTTTCCGAATGGCCCCGGAGTCTCCGCCACCGATGGGGCGAAGCCTTAGACCGAGGAAAATGGGCTTCCCTGGGGGTGGTGCTCTACGACTTGGCCCGTCGAAAAGGTCAAAAAGAACAGGAACCAAAAGTGCAAACGCTTCTTGATGCCTTGGAAACCCTAGCCAAGACGTTCCGAAAAGAGAGCGAGGTGCCCATGGGCTATCTGTGGTGGGAAGACTGGGAGAATGGAAAACTGACTTGGCGCACTGCCCTGCTGGACGCGCTGGAACTGGCCGAACTCCGGGCCATGCGTCCGGATGTTCAGGAGGAAGAGGAGGAAGCGTGATGGTGAAGCTGACAATTCGGTTGAACCTCAAATGGCGCACCGCCTTCCACACCACGGGCAACCGATGGAAGTGGGGCGCAGACAAGGCCCTGGCCCAGCGATACGATGGCGCTTATGTGCTCCCAGCCACCTCCCTCAAAGGTGCCCTGCGAGATCAGGCCGAACAATTGCTGCGTGGCCATGTATACATCTGTAATGCACCCGACCCCGCTCAAATGTGCCCGGACCCTGAGAACCTGTGCTTAGTCTGTCGGGTCTTTGGCAACCCCCGGCGACCTTCTCCTTTACGATTTCAGGATGAGATTTTGACCGGAAAGAAAGAGGAAAGGGTAGAGAGGGGTGAGGTAGAGACCCAGATTCGGGCCGGGGTGGCCATCAGCCGGCGGCGCCGCGCGGCCGTGCCCCAACGGCTGTACTTTGTGGAAACTACCGCAGCCGGTCCTATGCAAGCGCAGGCAGTCGTGGAAGGCTTCTTCCCCTCTCGTCAGGAGGCTGAGGAGGCCGCGGCTCTGGTGGTGCTGGCAGCCCGGATGCTCCCGGCGCTGGGCGCGGGGCGTACGCGGGGCCTGGGTTGGCTTGCTGCCGTTGAGGCCCAATGCACCATTGATGGTCAGCCGTTGCCCGATGCCACCTTGCAGGCCTATTGGAACCAGTGGTTAGGAGGCGGCCAATGAAGCCGGTGTGGTTGAAAATCTGTCCTGAAGAGCCTTTAGTCCTGGGTTCGCTACGACCCGATGCCCAGTTTCTGGCCTCCCGAACCTACATTCCCGGCCGGCTGCTGCGGGGCGCCTGGGCCGAATGGCTCCAAATGCAGGGCGTGAAAAACATCCTCGGCCATGTGCAGCGCCTGCGTATCGGCAACTTTTTCCCCGCGGTGGAAGAAGGCGAATTGCTGTACGCCCTGCCGTTCCCCCTCACGGCCATGACCTGCAAGCACCATCCAGGGTTCTGGTCGGAATTCCTCAAGAAGCACCAGGGCCACGGTATCGTGGACACTCTGATTCCCCATCTGGCCTACCATCTCCTGGAACAGGCCGGAGCTCGCATGCGGGCGCCCTTTGCCCTGACCTGTGCCCAATGCAACGGTCGAATGGAACCGGAAGAAGGGTTCTATGGAGTGTATCAGTATGGGCGAAAAATCGGTTTTGTCCAGTTCCGTCCTCGCTTCCACGCCCAGACCAAGGTGGCTTTGAGCCGCTTTCGCCGGGCTTCCCATTTCCAGATGCTCTACACCGTGAACGCGCTGGCGCCCCAGGCCCCGGCGGTGATGAGCAAGGACGGGAACAAGCCTGTGGTGTTCCTGGGACGGGCATATGGCGACCCACAGGCCGTTGAGGAGCTGCGACAGGCCCTGAGTCATGTAGCCATTGGCGCGCTGCACACCCGGGGCTATGGCCGGGTAAAAGTCGAGGCCACAACGCTCCCTGGCTGGCCCGGGCTCAAAGAGCGGGTCAAAACCTTCAACCGGCTGCTGGTCGCCCTCTGGCAGGACCTCAAACGCCTCGCGGCCAATGGGGGGGAACTTCCTGACCAGCCCGACGGCCTGTACTTCTCGGTGGACCTGCTGGCCCCCGGTGTGTTTGTGAACAACGGCCTGCCCGAACTGGTGCCCGAACTGCATATCAATGGCAAAACTCTCCGGCCTGTCTGGTGGGCCACCCGGCCCGAGATGGCCAGCGGCTGGTCCACCGCGTGGGGCCTGCCCAAGCCCACCAACTTGGCCGCGCGCATGGGCAGCGTTTACATCTACCGCTGGGACGGAAGCCTCGACGAACTGTTTCCGGCCCTACAAACCCTGGAAGCCGAAGGCCTCGGCCTGCGCCGCGATGAGGGCTTCGGCGAAGTGTTGGTCTGCCATCCCTTCCATCAGGAGGTAGAGGAACGATGAGAAAGTTAAAGCCCAAAACCCGCAAGGCCATTGCCGAACGGGAAGATGAACTGGTCGAAATGGCCCAAAACATCGCACGGAAGTTGTGGGATTCATTGGAGGATTCCCAGAAGCGTGATGGTAAAGTTCGCCAACTGCGCAACATCCTGGAGGTAGCCGAAAGCACGGACTCATGGAAGGCTTTGGAGCTCTTCATTCGCTACCAGGCTGCGCGGAAGGAAATTCCTAAGGCCTGGGCCGAATCTGCTATCCAGGAACTGGACACCTTGCAAAAGGATGCTCAGAAGATCGCCCAAAATACACGCGACTCAGCCAAAGCCGTCCAACTGGAACTGGTGACCCGGGTGCTGGGCCACGCGGTGCGCTGGCACCTCTGGGATGTCAAAAAGCGGGAGGGGTAAGCCATGTTTGAGACTTTTGATAACCGTGTTGTGTTACGGGCCACCCTGGAGATGGAAACCGCGCTTTCGGTGGGCAGCCGTCTCTCCTTCGAGCCCACGGGCACGGACCTGCCCGTTATGAAAGGCCCGGATGGCCGGCCCTTCATCCCCGGTTCGTCTATCAAGGGCGCGGTGCGGGCGCTGACCGAACGCATCCTGCGCAGCATTCCTAATGGCAAGGAAAAAGGCTTGTGGGCCTGTGACCCTTTTGCAGACCCGTGTGTGTCGAAGGATCAGGCGCAGGTTTGGCTGCGGGATTCCGAAACAGAGCACCTTGTTTGGGATGAAGCCTGCACGGCGTGCCGCATCTTTGGTTCGCCCTGGATGGCCGGTCGGGTATCCTTCAAGGATGCTTACTTGGAGAACGCCGAAGACCTGCCTGTGATCACCCAAATCCGCGACGGCGTGGGCATTGACCGCGACCTGGGCGCGGCCCGTCAGAGCGTCAAGTACGACTTCGAAGTCGTGGTATCCGGCGCGCGCTTCGAGATCGAAATCCTGGCCGAGAATCTGGAAGACTGGGAACTGGGCCTGCTGCTTTCGGTGTTGCACTTCTGGGAGGAAGGCTATCTCCCATTGGGCGGCAAAGTCACCCGCGGGCCGGGTTGGGGCCGCCTGAAGAACCTACGCCTGGAGCGGATCGATCAGAGCAACCTGCTGGCCTACCTGACTGGCAGCCAAGTGCCTCAGGAATCGCCGAACCGGTATCTTCAGGCTTTCCAGGAGTATGTCAACCAGCACCTGGGCAATGGGGAGGGATGAACCATGCATAAAACTCGCTACAACGCCTTGCGTCTGCGGCTTGAAATCCGGCCCAAAGGTCCCCTGTTGATCAAGGCCGGCGGCATCTCGGCCAACCCGGCCCTGCCGGATATGCAGTTCGTGCGCACTTACCACCCGAACCTGGGCGAGACAGTGTACATCCCCGGCTCCTCCCTCAAGGGCGTAGTGCGGGGCTTTGTGGAGAAGGCCCTGCGTACCTGGGACGACCGCACATCCTGGCGGTGGGCATGTTCTACGTTTGAGGAAAAAGATAAGCCACCCGCAGAAGGCAATTGTCCTCAACGCATTAAGCATATGGAAAATGTGGAAAACCGTTCTCTGAGTACCGCAGAAATTTATGCCAATTCCTGTGGGGCCTGCCGCATTTTCGGTCATACCCGGCTGCGGGGCCGACTTTCCCTCACCGATTTCTTCCCGGTGGAAGAGGTGCGCACTGAAATCCGGTACGGCGTGGCCATTTCCCGTCTGACCCACGCGGTGGCCCATGGGCCCTTCGAGATGGAAGTGGCCGTCTCCGGCGCGTTCCAGGGCACCCTGGTGTTGGAAAACTATGAAATCTGGCAACTGGGCTTGCTCACTACTGCACTGGAGGCCATGAACTTAGGCATGCTGAAAGTGGGTTTCGGCAAGAACCGCGGCTTCGGTGAGGTGGAGGCCCGCATCGTGGAAGCCCAGGTGGACGAAATCATTGCCGGTTATCAGAAAGAACGTCTGCGAGGGTTGTTGGCCTTTGTCGAAGATGGCAAAGCCCGGAGCTATGGCCTCTATCCTCCGGCCACTCTGGACGCAGTGCCCGCCCCCAAAGCCGAAGTACCGTTGGGTCTCTACATGCGCCGCATGTATGAAGCCGAAGCCTGGTCGGTCATGGCCGGGCAGGCCATGCAAGCCCTGGTGCCCACGGGAGGTTGAACATGAAGGATGCGAAGGGATATGTGTACACCTTTGCCGGAAACGCATCCGACCTGGCCCGCGTAGCTCGGGAACATTTGGGCGCAGACGTCTGGCATTGGGCCGCGAACCCGGCCCACCTGGACGTCAAAGCCGGTTACCCCGACGATTGGCAGGATCAGGGCGCGGTGTTCAACGAGAAAGGTGAGCTGCGCTGGTACCGGGAGGGCGATGTGTATCGAGCCTTGCTGTTGACGGAAACACCCATTCCGGGAATGACGACCTTGGAGGGTGAGTGGACGGTAGAGCAGCAGAGCCTCTTCCTACAAAATCTGGAAGAACGCAAAGTGCACCCGCAATTTTCTCAATACCCGACTGGCAGATCCGAGGGCCGAATCGCCGCTCGCCTGTACAAGCAGCGGGGAATAACCGTCTATCTCAGCCTGCGAACTTTTGAGGAGGAATGAATCATGCCGCGAAGGCCAACCCCTGAGCCGAAACCAATTTTCTGGGTCCCCCTGCAAGGCACACCTCAACGGGAAAAACCGGTGTTTCATGAAGTGTTCCGTGATTGGACGGGATGGCTCACGCTGGACATTGAGGTCTTCTCTGATTATCTCTACGTAGGCAGTGGCCAGATCGACTTGGTGCGCATCAACGGCCGGGAACAGGCCCGCTACACCTTTACCCGCCGCGATGGGAAGTTGATTATCCCCGCGACCAGTATTAAAGGCGCGGTGCGGAGCGTTTTCGAGGTCATCACGAACTCGTGTGTCTCCCAACGCGGGCGCCGTGAACGTATCTATTCTTCAGCCCATTTCGCGTGCGGCCTGGTGCGCAAAGGGAAAGAGGAGAAAGCACAACTATGTCCCGCTTGCCGCGTTTTTGGCACGACGGGCTACCGTGGCCGGGTGTATTTTTCTGATGCAGAGCCTATCGGTGAGGTATCTACAACGACTATCAAAATTTCTGACTTGTGGCCCCCCAGACGCACCCAGGGCCGTAAGTTTTACGAAACTAAAAAATTCCAACCCCAGGATCTCACACCCCGACGCAACACCCGGTTTATCGAGGTTGTGCCCAAAGGAAGTGTCTTCCGTACCCGGTTGCGTTTTGAGAACATGAGTGAGAGCGAATTGGGCGCGCTTCTGCGGGCCATGGGCATTATTCCCAAGGAGAACGACCCTGACAGCGTTGTCCTTGGTTTTCCCGTCAAACTGGGTGGTGCTAAGCCCCGTTGCTTAGGCAGCGTATACTTCCGCCCGCGGGCGGTGCGCATTGTGGCCTCGCCTCAACAATCCTGGATTGAAGGGCTGATACAGCCCAGGGGCAAAGGGGCATTGGTTGCCCACCTGGCCGCGTGGTTGCAAGATACATCTCTGCTGGATCTTGAGGCGTGGGAGATTTTCCGTGAGGCGGCTCAACCGCGAACCGATGCATCCTGCCCTCGGGAGGTGTACTGATGGCGACGACCGACCAACTCATCACCCTGGCCGAGCGCATTGCCGGGAACCTACGTGGTGTTTCCCGAAACGAGTGGATGCGCTGGATGCAGGTCGCGCAAACCTATGGTATGGATCGAGCCATTCGTTATGCCCAGCGTTTGTCTCAAGACCAGACAGTACGACCAGCCCGACAGCGCGCCTATCGCTTCATTGCACAAGTTATGCATCAGTTTCAAAAGCAAATAACCCAATTACATGAAGACGAAAAACGTCAGCTTTATGGGTTTGTCGCATGGGAACTATTCGTTCAACGGGGGTAGTCTCGGGAGGCGTTCATGCCGGGGTTCCTGTTTGATACGAATGTATTGATTCAGTATTTACGAGAGGGCCCTGATTCGATAGCAATGGACGCAATAATACGTGCGTCGGAGATAGGGAATGTTCTTCTCTCGAGGGTTTCCATTTTCGAATTATGGGCACCTGACAAGTGGAAAATAAGCGAAAAGTCAACAAGTCTTATACCTCGTTGGGTAAGAAAGTTAGACGCTGGGGATTTGCCCTTAGGGATAGTTGAGATAGTCGAGGACGAAGTAGAAGAACACAATCTTGAGTTACCGGTTGCTCCTCAAGTTGAGGTTATCCATCGAAATAGATATTGGGTGATTACTGATGAGTCGCGGCGCACTTTTTTGCAAATTCAGCACCAAGATGGAACACTGACAATTAGTTCTCCGGACCGACGGAGAGAGGAGATACAGAGTGATATTGAACAAATCTACGGTCTCGTTGAGGAGTACAATGTACAAATCCTCGGGATTTCGAAGGCATCCCAAGCCTTTGCTGAAGTTATTTTGAAATATCACTATCGTACCTTGGGAAAGAATGCCATAACAGATGCTCTTATTATTGGAGCGGGGATGGCACGACGAGCTTGGCTCATAACGCATGAGATTCAAAGATGGTGCATAATCGCCGCTGATTTGCAACGGCGTTCGATCAGCATACCTCCTTTAAAGGTGGCTACACCTGAAACGATTTTGCAAAAAGCGAAGAGTTATTTCCGAAGGTCACGGGGGTGCTCAAATGAGTAAAAATCTCCTTCTCGCCACCTTGGGCACATCCCCCGCCGTGGTCACCGAAGCCGTTGACCTGCTCCGGGAAGAGGATATTACCATATCGGGGATATATGTATTCGTCACGAAAGATCGGGATGTTTGGGATAGCTTCACCTTGCTGGCCGAACATTTGCCGCAGCATGACGGTATCACCTGGATTCATCCTGTTGAGGTGGGCGTGTACGACGACATCGACAGCACCGATGCCGCCGTGGAATTCCTGGCTTTGGCCAGCCAGCAACTCAAAACCTTGCGCGATGCAGGATATCGGGTGTACGTTTCCATCGCCGGTGGCCGCAAAGCCATGGCCGCGCTGTTGGCCCTGGCCGTCCAGTTCTACGGCGCGGAGCGCCTGTTCCACATCTGGGTGCCACCGTGGCTGGAGGCCGAGGGAGAAATTGACAAATTACGGGATTATCGCAACTGGCCGGAGAAGCTCAATGAGTTTCTGCACCCACGTTTAGATATGGACGCGGAAGACCGCCCTCACCTGATCACCCTGCCCGTCATCGGCCTGTTCCCCTTTATGGACGACATTCGGACGGCTTTAACCGGCCAGGCCGAACCCGCTCGAGAAATTCGCCGCCTGCTTCGGGACAATGGCCTCCTTGCCCCTGATGGAAAACCCACCGAACTTGGCCAACGCATTGCCGAGGTTCTCGAAAGCGTGGAAGGCCTGCCACCTGCCCGTCAGGCAGAATGCCAGATTCACATCGCAAAACACCATTATAGCGATCGGTTGGAGCGCTTCGCCCGGCAACTGTGCAGCCGCTTCCCCTTCATTACCGAAATCCGCAGTGGAGAATGGGGTAGCGGTCAAGCCAAAGTCAAAATCGAGGCCCCCAATGTCATCCGGGTGTTTAAACCCTTGGGTACCGACTTCCCATTGCAATTGATACTGACTACGACCGCCAAAACTACCGGTGAACTGGAAGCCGCAAGACGGAATATTGAAGAATTTCTTTTTAAAAATGGTTTTCATTCATGAATTTCAAAACTATCATCAACTTCATTGGTGAGCAGGCAGTGCCAAATTATGTTCCAGTTAAATGGGCGATAGAACAGCTTGGAGTTAAAAATGTGATTTCCTTATTTTCGGGTAGAACACAGAAGGTAAATGATCGCTTAAACAGAATTTACAGGGAAAAATTTAGGGTAAATGTGGATGGACAGGAAATTTCACCATACGATATCTCACATATTGAGTCGAAACTTGATGAAATTTTACCCGACATACAGAACCCAATATTTAATCTAACAGGTGGAACAAAACCTATGACTTTTGCCGGACTTCATGTAGCTCTCAAACGCGGGATCCCTTTTCTTTACTTTCAGAGTGAAGGTGGAAAGATGGTTATAAGAATGCACGAAGTTAAGACCGGTCATATAAAACCGAAAGAACCCATTGAAGTTCCCGAAGACATCTACACACTTGAGGAATATTTATCCATTCATTTTGATAACTTCAGCCTAGAGCAGAGAAGACAAAGTGGAAGATTCTTTAAGGAGACTTCCATCGGAGAAAAAATTGAAAATCAGATTATCGATGGTTTGCGCGCAGCAGAAATTGAAGTTTTAAAAGGGGTGAATATTCCACCAGATATCCAAATAGATATGTTTGTTAAGTATGGACATAATGTCGGCATTATCGAGGTCAAGAAAACCTTGAAGGCAACTGCGATAAATCAGATTGCCTTACCTTCCCGTCAGGTTACACTTGGAACTTATATCAGAAGAATTGTTTTAGGCGGTCCACCAAGAGATGAGACTGAAATGAAAAATATTATCTCTCGTGCAGAACTGGTAAACGTTTATGTGATTATGTTGAAAAGCTTAAAAGAAAATCTGTTATCAGAGGACGATAAGGGAAAGCTCGTAGAAGAAGTGAAAATCTGGATTCAAGATCCAAAATTTAAAAATTTTGATAAAATGAAAGAAAACTTATTAAAAGAATTTTCAAAATAGGAGTTATATTTTGATAATACTCAATTTTTCTCACTCCCTAACTGATGAACAAATTGGTCAAATTCAGAAGCTCACAGGGCAAAAAATTGATGGAGTAAGGCAGATTCCTACGCAGTTTGATAATGAAAAACCTTTTATAGAACAGATAGAAGAACTTATCTCAAAAATAGAACTTACACCTCATGAATGGCAAACCCTTCCCATTCTTATTGTGCCTCCATCTCTTAACTTTATAGCGGTTACTTTGATGGCAGCTTTGCATGGACTTATGGGGTATTTTCCTCCAATGGTTAGACTCAAGCCAGTGCCTGAAAGTATCCCACCACGTTTTGAAGTAGCTGAAATAATAAACTTACAATCTTTAAGAGAAGAATTTAGAAAAAGACGCAGCTAAAATCATCATCAATCCTAGCTAAAACCATGCTAAATAATACCTACTGGAATGGCATAGTTTCTCGCATCAAAAGGAAAGACCATATTGGTCAGAGAAATAACACAACCTGGGCCGATTTCTTCTTTTAAAATTTTCAAAGTGTTAAAGCTTTTAATCCATTCTTTTTTAGGGGTGGCACCTAATTTTGCCTCGATAGGATAGATTTTCTGGTCTTTTTTGATTAGAAAATCTACCTCACGTTTGTCCTTGTTGCGAAAGTAAAAAATTGCCGGAAAACGGAGCCGGTGCCACCAGCTTTTAAGAATTTCTGTAAGCACGAAAGTCTCAAAAAAAGCACCGGCCATAGCCCCTGCGGCAAGGGTCTCGGGGGTTGACCATTCGGTGAGATAAGCGGCAAGTCCTGTATCTAAAAAATATAATTTAGGCCTTTTAACTAAACGTTTAGTTATATTGCTGGCGTATGGCGGAAGGAGAAAGACCTGAAAGCTTGCCTGAAGAATGGAAAGCCAATTTTTGGCGGTGGTTACACTGATATCCGCATCACGGGCCAGCTCAGACAAATTAAGTATCTGGGCCGTGCGAGCAGCACAGGCTTTTAAGAAGCGATAGAATGCTTCTTTATTACCTACCTGCGCCAGGTCACTTACATCTCGTTGCAGATAAGTTTGCACATAGGAGCTATAAAACAGATCCCTTTCTTTTATTTTGTTTGTAACAAGTGCAGGAAAACTTCCTCGCCAGATGCGTTTAAAAATTTCAGGAAGAGTAAACAAAGCACCGCTTTTTTCTCTCTCAAAAATGTTTTCTGGGGTGGGCAAAAAAGGTTCTTCGGGCTCTTCTCTTTGGTCTTCTTCTCGCATAGAAAATCCAAGGAGATTTATAATAGCTACCCTGCCAGCAAGGCTTTCTGTAATAGAGGACATGAGCAAAAACTGTTGCGAACCCGTAAGCCAAAAAAGACCAGGCTTTGCCTTTTGCCTGTCAATCTCAAGCTTGATATAGGGTAAGAGATTGGGCGCATATTGGATTTCGTCTATTAAAACCGGGGGCGGAAAACGCTGCAAAAAAAGAGACGGATCTTCGTTAGCAAGTGTTCGCAGGGCCAGATCATCAAGGGAGACATAGCGACGCTCTGGCTCCAGGAGATGGAGAAGAAGGGTGGTTTTGCCCACCTGCCTTGGACCAGTCAACAAAAGGGCAGGGAACTGTTCGCTTACCTTTAAAATACCCTTTTCAAGCGTGCGGGGAAAATATATTTCGTCCATATTTAAAAAATACTTTAAAATAGCCGAAAAAAAAGTCAATATAACTTTTCCTGGTCATTGGTAAAGCCCGAAATGAACTATTAAGCAAAAATAGAGCCTCTAAACTGGACATAACTTCCATTTTAGAGTATCTATTCTGAACATGCTCAAAGAACGAAAGATTTTACCAAAACTTTTGGCAGAGAAGGGCAAAAGGAAACACTCAATTATTGTTGGCTCGAGGCAGGTAGGTAAGACCTGTGTGTTAAAACTCCTTTATCAAGAGATTTGCAAGGTACAAGGGCACAAAGGCTTATTTATAGACGCAGATATTTTTTCAGAATACGAGTCTATAGCAACTTATGAGGCTGCACTCAATACCTTTCGGTTGCACGGCTATCGAGTAGATTCTCCTGAGAAATTTTTTGTGTTTTTAGATGAGTTTCAGCGTTATGAAGATCTTTCTATGGTATTAAAAAACTTATACGATCACCATCCAAACATTAAAGTTTATGCCACTGGCTCATCATCTCTGACCATTAAACATCGTATTCAAGAATCTCTGGCTGGAAGAAAACTCTTGCATTATTTATATCCTCTTGATTTTGAAGAATATTTAGCCTTTGTAGAAGACGATAAGGCGTTGAAGCTATTGCCAAATGTTTCTTTATTGCAAGGGAAAGACCTTGATAATGTTATTAAGCCGCTTCTTTTGAGACTTTATGAGTTTTTGCGATTCGGTGGTTATCCAGAAGTTGTTCTTCAAGAAAGAGAAAAAGATAAAAAAGAAGTTTTAAGGAGCATCTTTGATCTATTTGTCAAAAAGGACCTGGTGGAATATTTACAGATCAAAAAATTGAGAGAGCTTAAAGAAATGATAATTTTTCTGGCTATAAACAATGGTCAGAAAATTAAATATGAGAATATAGCAACCATTACGGGATTTTCTCTGAAAACTGTCAAGAACTATCTGGAACTTTTATCAGAATTTTTGCTTGTCCAGATAATTAGGCCCTTTTATACAAACAAAAATAAAGAACTGACTAAAATACCCAAAGTTTACTTTCTTGATCCTGGTGTATCTAATTTTTTTATAAACAATTTTAACGATGCAAGATATCGCCAAGATGGAGGACAACTTTTTGAAGCCTTTGTTTTGGCAGAACTTTTAAAGGGAGGTTTAGATAGAGAAGAAATAAAATTCTGGCAAGATAAATCTCGCCATGAAGTAGATTTTATTGTGGATAAAATAAGCTTTCAAATAGCCATAGAGGCTAAATTTAAGAGCAAACTAAAATCAATGGATCTAAAAGGACTTAAAGCCTTTAAAAAGGACTATCCTGAAAGTAAGACCTTTTTGGTAAATCTTGGGGAACAGGAAAAGAACGATATTTGCTTTATTTTACCTTTTAACATTGTTTGCTCCCTGGCTAACACTTGCTCGGTTTAAATTTCCTTTGCCTTCTACTTAATAAGTAATTAGATCACGAGGCTAGATCTTACCTGCCTGGCAATAGAACTTTGTGGTCATTGTAACGGTTAAAGTTTCCATTTTTTACTTACTCTTCTAGCGAACACTTTTGCGGTCATTACTAGCAAACGTAGTGAATGGAGCAATTTAGTTGTCTTCGATACAGATCACAAAATTTAAACTCAGTAGGACATCTTTTAGAAAAAAATTTCTTGACCGATAGATAAAAATTCCTTAAAAAATTTAGGCCAAGGGTGGAGATAAGCATGTCTTCTCGCGTCAGGATAAGCCTTTCTCGTCAGGTTGGAAACTTCTTGGTAGATAACGACCTTGTGGTCCTCTATCACCTCTTTGGCGAAGGGGAGTTTGAGGTAGCTTATGATTAAAGCGCTTATTGAGATAGGAAAGTCCCTCCGTGACCGTTATCCCATGCCTCTGGTAGAGGAACCTTATACGAAAATAAACCCCAAGAATCCTCCCAAGGTTTTGGTAATAGAGCTTGATAATTCTGACGAAGGTTTAAAAGTTATAAATATCTTTCTTGAAGATTATGATCCGCAAAATAACTTGGCACGATATTATTTTCGGAATCCTTCTGCTGCTCAGGGACCAGCTCCATCTCTTAGTATTAAACTTCCTCCCAAGCCTTCTGCTCTTAAGCAACGTCTGGGCATTTTGGAAATACTCGGTTATAAGGCTGATATTTCCCAAATAGCCGATGAAATTTCAAACAAAGTTGAAACGTTAAAACAAGAAGGGACGATTCGTAAAAATGCTCCCATTCTTTTGGTTTTTAAGATAGAAGGCAAATGGCCTGCGGAAAATGAAAAGCTTACCGAAAATTTCAAAAAGAATTTTTTGGAAAACTTGGGCCAAAAGAGGTTTAGCAAGTACTGGAAAAAAGAGTGGTTATGCCACGGATGCGGGGAGAAAAGAACGGTTTATGGCGGGGTGGGGGAGCTTCTCAAATTCTACACCGTAGATAAGTATGGTTACGCCCCTGAGCTTGACCCTAAAGGAGCCTGGCGGCAATATGCCCTTTGTGAGGATTGTATCTTTGACCTGGAACGCGGCAAACGGGCCTGTGAAGAGTTTTTAACCTATTCTTTTTATGGCAAAAATTTCTGGCTCCTTCCTGTAAGCGCTAAAAATCTTAAATCAATCCTTAAACGTTTTGAAAAATTTTATAGAACAGGTGGAGATCTTTACCGCGACCAATATGAAGACTTTGAAGATCGTCTTCTTTATGAGGCCTCGCAAAGCGAAGAAGAATATCTTTTTTATCATTTTGTTTTTATGGCCAAGGACCAACAGGCACTTAGAATTCTTCTCCATCTAGAAGAGATATTACCTTCTTTAATTGCTGAGTATTTAAGGCTTAAGCAGCAAATAGAAGCTAATTTTAAGAAAGATTTTGATTTTTGGGATTCAAAATTGCCTTATAAATTTAACTTTTTTTCTTCCTCAGGGCTTAAGGCTACACGAGAAAAACCTGGTTTTTCCGACGAAGATTTCTACCGCCTGGTAGATTGCACTTTCCGCAAGAAAGAAATAGAAGAAAAATTCCTTCTTTCCCGGATCATGGCAAGGATACGAAAAGACTTTGTTGATTCCCAGGGAGAGGAGCGAATTCCCTGGTGGCTTGTAATGGATGCCTTTCTCCAACTCAAGTTTCTTTTAGCCTGGGGAATTCTTAAAAGAAATACGCCAAAAATCAAGGGGGTTCCCATGGAAAATCAGGCTTTCTCCAGCTTCTTTGAGCCTTACGAAGATTTCTTTGACCATCCTTCTAAAAAAGCTCTAGTACTTTTGGGGGTGCTTGTTCAGAAATTTTTAAACTACCAGTTTAACGAACGTGGCTCGACTCCTTTTACCAAAAGGCTCAAAGGCCTTCGGCTCAATCAAAAAGAAACTCAGGATCTCTTTCGGGAGTTATTAAACAAAATGAACGAATATGATATCGGACACTGGTGGAAGGACTTAAGAGAAGGCATAAGTTTAAACCTGATGGCAAGTGGTAGCCGCTGGCCGCTTTCTTCTGACGAAATAGGCTTTTACCTTGCGTTAGGCATGTCTCTTTATAACCATCCTGCCTTTAAGGCCAAAGAGGAGAAAAAAGAAGAGGAGGTTGCCTGATGGAATCCATTAAGAACCGCAGTGAATTTCTTTTTATTTATGACGTGAAGGACTCAAATCCCAACGGAGACCCGTTAGATGAAAACAAACCCCGGGTTGATGAAGAGACCGGGCAGGTAATAGTCACTGATGTGCGCCTTAAAAGGACTATCAGAGATTGGTTTGCTACTGCCAAAGGTCTTGAAGTCTTTATTAAAGAAACGCGGGATGATGACGGAAACTTACGCACCAAAGAAGACCGCATGGCTGACTTTGGTGACGAACCAGAAAAAATTCTGGAAGAATGTATTGACATGAGGCTTTTCGGGGCAACGACTGCCGTTAAGGGTAAAACTATTACCTGGATTGGACCGGTGCAGTTTAAATTTGGGCGTTCTTTGCACAGAATTAACGGTCCCGTGCTGGTAAAAGGAACCACGGTTATGCCCTCTAAAGAAGGGGCTCGTCAAGGAACTTTTCGTGAAGAGTGGATTGTGCCTTATGCCCTTATTGCCTTCCACGGTGTTGCCAATGAGTATGCTGCCAGGGAAACCGGCCTTACCGAGAATGATTTATCCCTTATGCTAGAGGCCATGTGGAAGGGCACCAAAGATCTTATTACCCGCAGTAAGTTCGGCCAGATGCCAAGGCTTCTTCTGCGCCTGATTTATACTGAAGGTTCCGATTTTTACATTGGGGAACTTGATCACCTTGTGAAATGGCATCCTCAAGAGGGATTACGCGAAGAAGAGATCCGCGATGTAACTCAGGGTGTATTAGATATTTCCGAACTAATTACGGCGCTAGACAAATATAAAGACAAAATAGAACGCGTGGAAATTGCTTTAAACGATAGGCTTAAAACCAGCCCAGAAATTATTGCCTCTCTTGAAGAAAAGCTTGGAGAAGACAAGGTTAAAATTTTAGAGGAGCTGGCATGAGGGTCATTGCGTTTAAGGTATGGGGAGATTTTGGTCATTTCAGGCGGCATTACACCACAAGCTCTCCTTTGACCCATTCTCTACCTTCACCAAGCGCTTTACGCGGGATGGTTGCAGCATTTTTAGGGATTCCCCGAAACGAATATCCTGAAAAGCTTTCCCTTAAAAGATGTTGTTTTGGTGTTCGCCTCTTAAAGCCGGTAAAAAAGATTCGTTTGGGAATCAATTATCTTGATACCAAAGATGGCAGCTGGGTTACTTTAGATCTAAAGAGGCTTTTGCCGGTGGTAAAAAAATCTGGGGCATCATATAGATTTCATACTCCTTTGCGGGCTGAATTTCTCAAAGATCCCTGCTTTGAGATTTATTTCACCCATGAAGATCAGGGTCTTCTTGACGAACTTAAAGCAAGGCTTCGCGCGCGTCGCCCAGTTTTTATTCCCTATCTTGGAATTAGCGAGTGCCTGGCCAACTTTGAGTTCAGCTGGGATGAAGAATTAAAACCGGTTACAGGACCTTATCGAATTGTAAGTGCCTTCAGACACAATGTCGTTTTAAAACTTTATCTTGAAGAAGGAGTAGGTCTAGTTAAAGAAACCATGCCTGTATTTATAGACGAAAAACGCAGGCGCTGCGAAAGCGTGGAGGTCATATTTGCTCCTCAAGCACGGGCCTTACGCGTTGAGTTGACAGAGGCTTATGCCTATCCAGGGCATAAAGAACTGGCTCTATCTTTTTTGGGATGAAGCAACAAGTAAGCCTTTATTCACACCCTGGAGTACTCCTTCAAAAACACTTACGCGAAGTTGCCAAAAGAGTTGAGAGCTTTTGTGAAGCTCTAGCTCTAGAAAAAGAACTAAGGCAAGCAGCCTGCCTGGCTGCCCTGGGGCACGATCTAGGAAAAGCCACTACTTTTTTTCAAAAGCATCTGCAGGGAAAGAATGTTTCTTCGCGTCTTTCAGGCCATGCCTTGCTTTCTGCTGTTTTAACCACCAATCTTTTGGCAAGAGAGCTTTCTTTGCCTTTTAAGCTTTCTGTTTTTTTGGCTGTTCGTTATCATCATGGCCGGCCGTCTAATACAGGAGATGCCCTTTATCTTGATAAGGATAAAATCCAAGTTCTTGAAGAACAGGTTAAAGGTATCCCCGGAGAAGCCTTTTTTAACCTTCTCGATTCACTGGGATTTTCAGTTCCTGAAGAACTTACTTTTTCGCCGCAAGCTTTTAAAAGGACATTTTTTTGGGAAGCTACTGATCTTGTGGGAGACTCTGACGACTTGTCCCTTTACTTCACTACCAATCTCCTTTTAGGCATGCTTGTTGATGCCGATATTCGGGCAGTTATCGGGATGGATGCGAACGAAGAAAGGGCTGGTATTCCTAATGACATCGTTGACCGTTACATCCAGAAACTTCCGAAAAATTCACCGATAGCTCCGTTCAGGGAAGAGTTTTATAGAACAGTTATTGATAACATTCAAAAACTTGGGCTTGAGAATAAGTTTTTATCGCTCACCGCTCCCACAGGCATTGGCAAGACCCTTGCCGGATTTTCCGCCGCAGTAAAGCTTAGGCACAGGATTTATAAAGAAACCGGTAGGCTCCCACGGATAATTTACGTCCTGCCCTTTACAAGCATTATTGATCAAAACTTTAGTGTAATCAGAGAAGTCCTAACAAGCGCTGATCTTGGGGAAAACATCGTCTTAAAGCACCATTTCCGTGCCAGTCCAGCGAAAAGTAATTCAGAAATTAAGGCTAAAGATGTGTGGCAGCTTCTTGAAGAAGGGCAAATTCTTAAGGAACGCGATGCCGAAAAGTTATTGAATTACTATGAACAGGCCCATACACGCGTGGAGACCTGGGATGGCGAGGTTGTTGTTACGACTTTTGTCAGGTTTTACGAGACCCTTTTTACCAATCGGCGTTCAGAGATGCGGCGTCTGCACCGCCTGGCGGGGGGTATCGTTATTCTCGATGAAGTGCAAAATATTCCGGTGGAATATTGGGAAGTCACCGAAGAGGCCCTTAAGTTTCTGGCAGAAAAATGGGATACCCGTTTTATCTTGATGACCGCTACGCGCCCGGCCCTTTTACCAGAGGCTTACGAGCTTACTCAGCCGCGCAAAGAGTATTTCTTTAAAACTCTTTCCCGGACAGCACTTTACGTAGAAAACAAGCCTTATGACTATCGTAATATTGAGTCCTGGTTGTTGCCGAAGGTTGATGGTGTGAAGAGTTTTATGGTGGTAATGAATACCGTGCGTGCGGCTCAGGAAGTCTATCAACTGCTTAAGCAAGCTTGCAATTTTGAGCTTTATTTTCTTTCAGCCTCTCTAATTCCGAAACATCGCGAAAAGCGTATTGATGACATTAAAAATAAACTTAAGGAAGGAATTAAAATAGGACTTGTGGCCACCCAGGTGGTGGAAGCCGGTGTTGACCTTGATTTCGATCTGGTGGTGCGGGATTTTGCACCTTTTGACTCCATAGTTCAGGCTGCCGGGCGTTGTAATCGTAATGCTCGAGGAGAAAAGAAAGGGAAGATTTTTCTGGTCAGGTTGATAAATCCTGAACACCAGAAAAGACGCCTGGCCACCTATATTTACGACAGTGTGCTTATCGGCACTACCGAGGAATTATTACAAAACCAGGAGATAATCCCGGAAAAAGAATATCTGCACAAGGTTGAGGAATACTTCCATAAACTACGCGTGGAAGGGCGCAAAGCCCAGGACAAAAACTTGCTCCTCA
>Ga0256833_1001220_pt1 | contig 19174 bp, 15 predicted proteins | sample 356284metaG_FD_190535 | JGI IMG/M metagenome (GOLD analysis project Ga0256833, IMG submission 190535) | Hydrothermal vent microbial communities from Mid Atlantic Ridge, Atlantic Ocean - 356-284 | ecosystem: Environmental > Aquatic > Marine > Hydrothermal vents | place: Atlantic Ocean: Mid... | reverse complement strand
AATCAAGTATCTGACTGAAAATGAACTATCTGTTAAAAAAAAAGATAATCTGCTTTCACAGAGAGTTAGAGAATATATATCAAGAATATTACTTCAGAAAATCTTTAAACAGAATAAGATTTATGCTTATTTTTGGGATATTTGTATACATATTCTTTGGTATAGCAGATTACATACTTTATCCTGAGATGTTCCTTTACCTCTGGGGAATAAGAGCACTGACGCTTTTTGTGGTTTTGATGCTCTCTGTATACATTTTTGCTGGAAGAAGAGTAAAAATTTTTTATTTCACATACATTCTTATTACTGTGTTTGCAGGTGTTTCCATTGCAGGTATGATGGCAGTTGTTCCGAGAGCTGAAGCTCAGCTTTACTATGCAGGTATTTTTCTGGTTATATTTTTTGTCTATACCGTATCTGGACTTCCTTTTATTTACTCTGCTGTGGCAGGATGGCTAATAACGGTTTTCTATTTTCTGTTTGATATCTTCAACATACACTCAGAAACAAGATTTCTCATATCTAATATGTTTTTTATAACCTCTGCTAATATTATAGGTATGCTGGGAGGTTATATACTGGAATACTTTATACGTAAAGACTTTCTCCTTACTCTGAAGGTTTTTTTAGATAAAAAAGAGTTAGAGAAACTAAATAGCAGATTGAGATATATCTCTAATTATGATGAGCTTACAGGACTGCCGAACAGAAGGTATATAAAGGAATTTTTTTCCAGAGAACTGAGAAGGGCAAAAAGGGAAAATTTCCCTATATCCGTTTTACTTATAGATATAGATTTCTTTAAAGATTATAACGACAGCTATGGACATATCAGAGGAGATTATGTCCTGAAAGAAGTATCAACTGTTCTTAAAAAATTTTCAAGAAGACCTACAGATATGGCAGGTAGGTGGGGAGGAGAGGAATTCCTGTTAGTTCTTTCAAATACCAATCTCAGCAGGGCAGTAGAAACTGCATCAGATATTATAAAGGAAGTAAATCTAAAAAATATTGAGCACAGGGTATCACCATTTGGACACATAACTGTGAGTATAGGGGTTTATTCGTCAATTCCCTATAGAAAAAGCAGATACACAGATTTTATAAAAGAAGCAGATATGGCTCTTTACAGGGCAAAAAGTTCAGGTAAAAACAGATTTTATGTTACAGGTGATACACTGCATATGCAACACCTTTAATTACCTGATACATCTTTTCAAAGTTTAGTGTTGCCGTAGTATCTCCCCGTGAGTGATAATAGGGATTTCTGTAAAAGGCTGTATCAGTAATCATTACAGCATTATATCCAAAATGCCAGAAATTTCTGTGGTCTGAAAAATCAACACCTGGAAGGACAGTAGGTGCATTTATGGAATAAACGGGAATACTGCTCCCCTTTCTCATCAGATTTCTTACTTTCTTTGTTATCCTGCCCTGTCCTAATTTTCCCACAACACCAATAAAGTTCCCCCTGTCAGGATAAAAAAGCCTAAAAAAAGGTAAAGGAAAATGCTGGGAATTTGGCTCGTCAGAAAAATAACCTATCATCTCAAGGGATATCATAACTGTGATGTCTGCTTTTTCTCTGAATAGAGTATAGGCGTGAACGAAACTTCCCATCTGACGGGTGCCAAAGAAAGGAGGTTCCTCTAAAGAGTAAGCGGCAAAATCTACTCTGCAAGGGGGTCTGTTTTTTGACAGCATTCTTAAAATCTCAAGCAGTCCAGCTACACCACTGGCGTTATCATCAGCTCCTGGCGTATCTCCTGCCACGTCATAGTGAGCTCCTATTATTATCCTTTTACTGTGGTATGGATTAATAGTGGCTATCACATTTTTGTAAACCTTTCCTTCTACCTGAAACTCCTGAAAATAAACTGAGTCTGCATAATCTTTCATTCTGCTGTAGACATACTCTGCAGATTTGTCCAGAGAGCTAATGTTCATGTAGTTTCTGAAAGGTCTTATTGAAGTAAGGAAGTTAACATCCTCTTTCAGTCTTTCAATGGGATTTTTTGATTCCATAGCCTATTATGTGATAGTTAACAGGAATAAAGGGGCTGTTAAACCTGATTGTTCTGTAATGAACGTTATGGAAAAATGACTGTATCATTTTACTTGTATCCCTTTTTATGTCACATCCTTCAAACAGCCATTTCCACCCTTTATGAAGGACATCCTGAACCTTTGCTGTGATAGTGTTTTCTGGAGCTTTGACATGTTCAATAAAAACGAAAACACCATCAGGTTTTAAAACCCTTCTTATCTCCCTCAGAACCTTCTGAGGAGATTTAACACTGCATAGAACAAGAGTGGACACAACGCTGTCAAAGCTACTGTCTTCAAAGGGAAGCTCTTCAGCAAATCCTTCAATCACTCTGATGTTCAGGGGATACTTTTTTGCCTTTTTTAGAAAGAACCTGAGCATGTCTTTGCTTGGTTCAATCACTGTCAGCTGGGTGTCAGGTTTGTAGTAAGGAAGATTTGTTCCTGTTCCTGCTCCTATCTCAAGGACTTCTTTTCCTAATTTTGAAAACAGGGATTTTTTGTAATTTCCGTAAATGTTATGGAGATACCACTCTAAATTTTTCATAAAAACAGCATTAAACCTGCTTTTGCATCCACAACTTTTGCTCATCAGCCTGCCCTTTTTTCTACAATTATAACCTATTCGTATATTTTCTTCAGGCAGCCTGTTTCTTTTCCTTCTTTTATCAGGGTTTTTGTTTCTTTTGCTATTAGCTGAAACTGTTTATACTTTTCCCAGTGATTTTTAACTTTTTTTCTGTAAAAAAACACCCCTCCTGCTATAGATAGGAGATACATTCCGTAAACAAACAATGGATAATGTTCATACCAGTATGTATACAAAACAACTAAATTATGGATAACAAATATAAGAAATACCACTACAGAGCCAATCCAGACAGCATACAGCATGTGGTCAGGTTCTTTTTCGTAGGCCTCTAAACTGAGAAGTTTCTTTCTATTTCTGTTCAGTTTTTCTTTCAGTCTTTTACACTCCTCCGAATCTTCCAATTCTATCTTCTGCTCTATAAGCTGGATGTTGCTTATCTCACTTTGAGTGTTTAACGTTTTGTAGTCATCTAAAAATTTTGGATTTTCTTTTAGAAGGAGGAGGATTTCCTCCTCCGAAAGCTCTTCTTTTTTTGAAACCTCTTTCATCTCGTTGTATATGAATGAATATAATCCTTCTTCTTTTATCTGCCTTGCCACTTTTTTCAGGTCTAACATTTTACCCCTTTTGCATCGCAGTTGCTGGTTGAGGAACAATAACTTCTTTGTCTATCTTTGATGGTTTGAATATTCCTATCAGTCCTTTTATACCGATAGTAGCGATAATGTTAAACATAAATATAACCCATGCTGCCAACAACATTGCTCCGCATATACCTGCAGGTATCATATACAGCATAAATTCTCCTTCTGTATATACATGCCTTCTGAGCATGCCGTCTATTCCTGCCATTCCCATAAATGCACCCATACCAATTCCGCCGATAAGATGTAACCAGAAATGCCAGTTTGCTAATCTCTGGCTGAACAATTTTACAGAGTTGTTTGTCAGTATAGGAAGCAGTATATAAATAGCACTGTAAAGAGTCATTGTTAAACCAACTAATATGGCAACATGGAAGTGGGCTCCTGCAACCCATTGTGTGTTATGGAGAAGTCTGTTCATACCAAGGTCTGCCTGTATAATCCCAGCAGGAACGGCAAGGGCAAATCCTAATAATCCTCCTAAAAGAAACTTTAGTTCATTGCTCATTTTTAGAGGTCTTGCAAGCCACAGGGTTGTCAGTGTGATAAAAAATGCAAGACCCTGCGTTATAAGCTCAAAAGCTGTTATCATCTCTCCTGATGCAAGCTTCATTATCTCAGGCTGAGGCTGGTCTGAAAGGAGATGATGACTCCACACAGCCCATGAGACTATGAGTTCTAAAAGGAGTGCTGCTCTTGCTATATTTTGCATAAACAGGTTTCTTCCTGTTATAAGCATTGCCAGTAGATACCAGGTTCCAGCAACATAGATAAGGACGAGTCCGTCTGCTATAAGATCAAGACCCCACCAGAATATGTTTTTATACAGCAGGGCATCAACAGAGTGATAGTGAAGTCCCCACTGGAACAGATTGTTAAAAATAAAAAACAGTATAAGCAGACCTGCAGTCAGTATAACAAGTGCGTCAAGAAATGTGTCTACTGTTCCTCTGAATATTGCAACAATAGGAAGAGAAAGGGGAGGCTCTTTTGCGTAAGGTTCTTTCCCTCTAATCTTGTTAATGATATTAAGCAGTCCATCTATACCAAAAGCACTCATAAGGAGAGGTTTTATAGGCTGTTTTTTCTGCCCTTTTGGTGTATAAAAAACTGTGGCATAGGTGTTAACTATAAAAGCCAGCGTTCCTATCATAATAAGTGCAACGCCAATAACAAATATTATTCCTCCTGCTATATGGAATTGAGAAAAGTCAACAGGTAAAGGCCAGTATATGGTGTAAAGGGGAGCATAATGATATATAAATCCTGACAGCCATACAAGAACTGTACCTAACGTCATTATTCCCCATGTAAAGTTTGCTATTTTTATGCTAAAAACTGGTTTTTTCATCAGATAAGGGACAAGAAATGTAAATGCTCCAAAAACAATCAGGTAAGTAGAGCCGAATATACCGACGATTGGATGGGCTGTCATTATTGCAAAAAAATGCTCGTCAGACAGTAAAGGAACAGGTTTTATCTCGTGAACTCTCATAATCATACCTTCTATTGCTGCAACACCATAGAAAATCAGTCCTATCACAACAAATCTGAGAGTTACCTTTTGCAGTGGACTAAGACCAGAATGGTCTAATCCCCCGTTATTTCCATTGATAAGCAATTCCTTTATGTTCATTTCCCTACCCCCATTGAAACATTTTTATTGCAAACAACCTTAAAAGCGTCAGGAACTTTCATCCTCGCACCTTTTGGTCCTGAATACTCTGTGCTCAAAACATAAAAAGTTCCCTCTTCGTGAAACTGCCATAAAAGCTCGTTGTTATGCCCTGGAACAACCTGCATCTGAAACACCATTGTATTATCTGGCCTGAACAGTCCAAATCCGTAGGTCAGGTCTCTGCTAACCACGTTAAACTTTACTACTTCCCCGCATTTTATTGTTATAGGCGTTTCCTCTGGTAGTATAAACTGATGATTTTCAACAGTGATGTTAAATACCCTGTCTGGTTTTATTTTGTGTCTTTTTAGCTCCCAGGCTACCCATGGAATTTTGTTGTAAGTCAGAATGTGAATACCTACTCCAATCATCACTAAAATCGCAAGATAAGTGTAAAAAACCTTAGGAGTAAGCCATGTTTTGTAACTTTCAGGTTTTTTCGTGATGCGGTAGGCAAACCATCCAACAAATGAAATAATTGAAAAGGCATAGATAGTGTAAACTATTTTTAGAGCCCATAGGACATCTGTTGAAGTCATAACAAGTCCCTCCCCACTTTGATTAAAGACCTGCCTGATGTGTTGTGGTTTTATGATTTTATGTTTTCAATAAAAAAGTATAAAGCTGTAGGGGAGGAAAGTTATTGATCTGTGTCAATTTTTTATAAAATGTTTTTCAAGCTGTTTTTCCACAATGATTTTAGCTCCTCCATACTGTCAGCAATTTCGTAATTTCCTATTTTAAGATGCAGTTCAGGTTCTTTTGTAACCTGTCCTATGGCTTTAAATCCAAGAGCTTTTTCTTTGGCTTTTGCTTCAAGGAATGGAAGGTCTGACTTGCTGACAGATATTACAACTATACTTCTCATCTCATCAAACAGTTCAAAATCTGGTCTGTGGTATGTTTCTATCTGTAAATCAAGCCCAAATGTTTTCTCTTCAGCAAAAGCTGGCTCTAAAATAGCTGTGATTAAACCTCCGTCTGAAACATCGTGGGCAGATTTTATCATTTTCCTGTTTTCATGTATAAACGCCATCATCTTTTTTTCCATCTCTATATTAACTGGTGGTATACTCCCAGATACTGTGCCGTGAACTTCTTTAAGATATTCAGAACCGTTTACTATTGGCTGTTTGTCTGTTTCTCCTATGATAACCACAAAATCCCCCTCTTCCTGATAGAAAGAAGGAATAGCATCCTCTGGTCTATCTAAAACCCCAACAGCAACAACAGTTGGAGTAGGATAGATGTTTATCCTTTTGTCAGGCAGAACAGTCTCATTGTAAAGAGAAACATTTCCACTGATAACAGGTGTGTTTAGCTGTCTGCATGCGTCAGCCATACCCTTTGTAGCCTGTTCAAACTGCCACATGATTTCTGGATTTTCTGGATTTCCCCAGTTAAGGCAGTCTGTTATTGCAAGGGGTTTTGCCCCAGTAATGTAAACATTTCTGACAGCTTCAACAACAACCCTTTTTCCCCCCTCATAAGGGTCTAAATAAACCCATCTACCATTGCCGTCAGAGGAGACTGCTACAGCTTTTTCTGAATTTATCTCAGGTTTTACAGCCCATTTTATCCTTATCACAGCAGCATCGCTTCCCGGTTTTACAACAGTGTTTATACCAACCTCGTGGTCATACTGCCTGTAAACCCACTCTTTGCTTGCTATTGTAGGAGAAGATATCACCTTTCTGATGGCTTCCTTTATGTTGACTTCAGGAAGAGTGCTCTGTTCAAAGCTCCTTGTTTTTTGTAGATACTCTGGCTCTTTCCTTGGTCTGTTATAGACTGGAGCATCATCAACGATAGCAGATATTGGAAGGTCGGCCACTTTTTCTCCTTTATAAAACACTTCCATTCTGTTTGTGTCTGTTGTTTCTCCTATTACTGCTGCTTCCAAACCGTAAGATTTTGCAATTTTCAGCACTTCTTCCACATTCTCCTCGTCCACTGCATAGAGCATCCTCTCCTGAGATTCAGACAGAAGTATCTCATATGGAGTCATACCTTCTTCTCTCAATGGGACATTCTCTAAATACACCCTTACACCCATTTTTGATTTTGCTCCAAACTCTGATGTTGAGCCGGCAAATCCTGCAGCCCCAAAATCCTGACATCCAACAATCAGCCCTTTTTCCATCACTTCAAGGGTGCATTCAACCAGCCTTTTACCAAAGAATGGGTCTCCAATCTGAACGTTAGGTCTTTTTGATTCTGATTCTTCAGAAAACTCTGCAGATGCCATTGTGGCTCCATGAATGCCGTCTCTTCCTGTCGCAGAGCCAACCATAACCATTTTCTGGCCAACTTTTGTTGCCCTTGCTCTGAATATTCTGTCTTTTTTCAGTATTCCAAGGCAGAATGCATTAACAAGAGGGTTTCCAGCATATACTTCATCAAACACAACCTCACCGCCGACTGTAGGAACACCTATACAGTTTCCATAAAATCCAATGCCTTCAACAACCCCGTGAACTATCGGCTTTGCGTCTTTTATGCTATTTCTTTTACCGTCATTTCTCGGGTCTCCAAATCTGAGACTGTCAAAAGCACATACAGGTCTTGCCCCCATAGACAGAATGTCTCTGATGATGCCTCCAACACCTGTTGCCGCTCCGTGAAAAGGTTCTATGTATGATGGGTGGTTGTGGGACTCTATCTTAAAGGCAACAGCATATTTATCGTCTATCTCAACAACACCAGCATTTTCTCCGGGGCCCTGAAGAACCCACGGTGCTTCAGTTGGGAAAACTTTCAGGAAAGGTTTTGAAGATTTATAGGAGCAGTGCTCACTCCACAATGCCCCAAAAATTCCCAACTCTACCTCGTTAGGCTCCCTTCCTATAAGCTGAACAATTCTTTTATACTCCTCTAATGTAAGACCGTGGGCAGACAGAATTTTTTCGTCCATTAACAACTCCTTAATCTTTTTACTACCAAAAATATTTTATCAGGAATTAAGTCCTGTATGGGGTTGACAAAATTTAATAAAAATAAACTAAAATAATTTGACAAAATTAAAATAAAGATTTAATTTATTTAATGAAAATAAACAAAAGGAGGGCACAGATGATAATCAGAAAGGAACATGCACTGGCACTTCTCAATGCAAAATCCGAAGAGGAAAAAGGTCTGTCCTGTCAGATTAGATTAAAATCTGAAGAAGACCCGTATGTTGAGCTGGAATTACAGAATCTGTTGGAGCAGGGAAGCAGCCCTGTAGAATACAGACTTACTTACTGGGGAAGAAATTTAGTTTACTTACTTGAAGAGATGATAAAAGATGGGCTGATTAAACATCCTTCCCAGTGGGACGACAGGTTCAGATGGATAGGGTCAGAAGTTATCGGTATGATAGAGGCATCTATAAAGAGCGGAGGACTTACAGGTGAGGAGATTTTCCCTTATCTGAAGGAAAGGGGATTTGCAGAAGAAAAACACGAAGAAAAAAGGGGCTGGTTTAAAGAGATAAACAGTTATGGAAGAGCTGTTTATGAGATATACACAAAAGCAAAACCAAGACTGATAGTCTCAAAGGAGCTTGCATCCTACATAGCTTCTATGCCTACAGGACCAGCTGAAACAAAAGATTTACCTGAGCATGGTAGATTTCCACTGCTGATGGAATCTATGAGGCTGATTTCCTTTTCTGTTCCAAGGTCTGACGTTTACACATTGTCAGGACTGGGGCAGGCAGTTCAGAAAACAGTTCAAACATTAGCACCATCTTTAGAAACAGTGATTAATGAAGATTACATGTATGCCCTTGTAAAACTCTTAGACAGGGGTATAGAAACCCTTACACATCAGGAGAGGGAAGTTTTAGAACAGCTTGCATACATAGATGAAGAGGGCAATCTTCTGCCTGCAGGGGAGCATCTCATTGAGGTTTACAGACTGTGGAGTGAAAGAAGTTACAGACCTGTGAAAACCTTTAATTTAGAAACATTAGACCAGGAGATTCTTATAGGAATTCAGAAAGTGTGGGAAAAGAACAAAACAAATCCTGAAGTTTTACCTACAGAAGAGGAGATTGTCCACTACCTGATGGAAAAGCCGTTAAAAGAGTATAAGCATCTTATGGGATTTTACGGGAGAATGATAAATCAGGCTATGGGATACCAGAAAAAGGAAGAGCTGAAGAAGAAGTGGGCTGAACTGTTTACTGTAGAACAGTTATTTAAACACTTTTATGAAAAGGGTAATCAGTGGTACGAAAAACTATACGACACAGTAAAAGAATCTCTATACTCTTTAGAATCTTTCAGCCTTATAAAAACAGAAATAGAAGAAAAAACAGGTAAAACAGTTTACAGACTTACAGATTACGGTAAAAAAGTTATACAGGACATAAAAGAAAAAGGAGTAAGGGATATAACTGCTACAGGAGTAAAGGCTGTAACAATAACAAAGACAGAGTTTGGAGCTCCAAACTACAACTGGTATCAGGAAGCATTAAACCAGCACCTGATAGGGGGAGGATATCCAACAAAATCAGGAAAGCTTTACGAAGAGTTAGCATACTCTATAAAAAGAATACCTCATCTGACACGATTTGAGCTGATAGTTCTCCATAGGGTGCCTGAATATGGAATGTTTTTAGATGAACTGTTTAAACAGTTTGATGAAACCTTAAAGGAAGAAGTGGAATATGCATTGAACAAGTTAGAGGCAAGGGGTATTTTAGATGTTCTGCCAAATAATGGGCTGAGATTAACTGAAGCTGGAAAGCTGGTTAAAGAGGCTGTGTCCGGCGTTCCTGAAGGTATAGCAAACCCTGTTAATCCACTGATAATAAGAATACTTCAGGCAATAAAAGAGGTGGGAAATCTATATGTTAAAGAAAGTAAAGTTCGTATTCTTCCAAAAAATTGGGAAGAGGCCATAAAACTGTCTGGAATAGGCAAAGAAACATTTGAAAAGGAGATAGCTGTTGCAAGAATTGCAGGTTACATAGGAAAAAGCTCAATTCACGAATCAGGGCTTAAACTCCTGAAAGCTGTGGAACTGCTGGCCAGTTAGGGGGATGCTTCCCCTTCTTTAAACCTTATGTCCTTTTTCATCTTTCTGATTAAATTTGTTATCCTTTTCTCATTAAATTCTCCTTTCCAGTCCATCTGTATTCTGTAAAGAAGTCTACCATCTTTTTTCAAATCAAATCTAAGGTAACCATCAAAGTCTGCACCTACAGATTTTGCGTGGGGGCTGGTGCACTGGGAGAGAAACTTTGACGTGACTGACAGGGTGTATGGGCAGTCATCTCTGACTATGATTTTTTCTTCCCTTAGGGCTTTTACTATTTTCCCAGCCAAAAATATACTACAGTCCTTAACTTTCACACATTCTATCTCACTGTTTTTTATACTCTCATCATAAAACTTAGCGTAGTAGTTTTCACAGGATTGGAGTAGCATAAAACCCAGCAGAAGGATTATAAATCTCATTACCATATGATATGATAAAATTTTCTTTCTGCAAAGATAAAAATCTTCTGGAGAGTGGTTAATGCTTGTTTACTCACTGCAGTTAAATCTGGAATTAGGAAACACAGAAAAAAATTTAGATAAAGTGATGTCCTATGTTGAGAAAGTAGAGAAAGGCTCTCTCCTTTTACTTCCTGAGATGTTCAGCTGTGGATTTGACAATGAAAATTTAGAAAAACATGTTAAGGACACTCCTAAAATACATAAAATCCTGAAAAGGATATCCTACGAAAAGCATCTTGTCATATCAGGAACCCTTCCAGAAAAGTCAAGGAGTGGTGTATTCAACAAAGCTTTTATTATAGATAGGGGTGAGGTAGTTTACAAGCAGGCAAAAGTAAAACTGTTCAGACCAACAGGGGAACACAGATACTACAGACCAGGAAGGAATTTTGAGGTAACAGAGAGTTCTAACGGTAATCTTGGGATAATGATATGTTTTGAGCTGAGATTTCCTAACATTTCATACACCCTCAGAAAAAAAGGTGTTGAGATAATTCTTGTTCCTGCCCAGTGGGGAAAGCCAAGAAAGAAACATTTAGAGGTTCTCTCTCAGGCAAGGGCAATAGAAGACCAGTCTTTTGTAGTAGTCAGCAATACAGTGGGCAGAATAGGAGACATAGAGTATGCAGGAAGCTCAGGCATATACGACCCGTGGGGTGAAAGACTGGCTTTTATAGATGAGGACGAGGGATTGATAAGTGCAGACATAAATTTAGGGGATGTTTACCGGGTAAGGAAAAAATTAAAGATGGATATATAGGAGGAAAAAGGTGGATTACAGGGAAAAACTAAAAGAGCTGATAAAACAGAGAGCTTTAAAGGTGGCAGACAAGCCTGTGTTTAAACTCTCTTCTGGAAAGATGAGCAGTTATTACCTTGATTTGAGGACGATAACATTAGACCCGGAAGGGGGATTTATTATTGGAAATCTGATTTTTAATATGATAAAGGATAAAAATCCTGATGGGATAGGAGGTCTCACACTTGGAGCAGACCCTATATCCTATGCTACGGCTATGATTTCTTACATTAACAGGCAACCTATAAAGCCATTTGTCGTGAGAAAAGAACCAAAGGGTCACGGAACAGGAAAACAGATTGAAGGGAACATAAAAGAAGGAGACAGGGTGTTTATTGTTGAAGATGTAGTTACTACGGCAGGTTCTTCTTTAAAGGCAGCAAAGGTTGCAAAAGAAAATGGTCTTCAAATACTTGGAATTATTGCTATTGTTGACAGAGAAGAGGGAGGAGAAGAAAACATAAAGAAGGAAGGCTTTTCATTTTTTCCCATATTCAAAGTCTCTGAGCTTCTTAGTAGTTAGGATGCTTTATAAACCAGTATATGATAAATGCAAAAAGGCCTCCTAAAACGGTAAGATAGGAGGCTTTTTTCCCTTTCTGGTGTTTTATAACCATCAGATGAATAATAAAGCCGTAATACAGCCACAGCAAAGAAAGAGCTATCTGTTTAGGGTCCCATATCCAGTGTTTCCCAACATAAACACTTGACCATATAGAGGATGCTATAAGGGCAAGGGACAGCATAACAAATGCAGCAACGTTAGCTTTATACTCTAAGTCCTGAAGAAGAACGAGAGAAGATGAAAACTTTGATACTAAAAATGAATCTAACTTTTTTCTTTTTAAATCCCTCTGTGTAAGTATGTAAACAAGGGCAACAATAGAACCTGCAATTATGAATGCATAGGAAATCATAGACAGTATAACATGGGCATAAAACCAGACATTTTCATAATGGGTAGTTACTTCCCTGTAGTAAGGCAGTGTTAAAGCTACTAAAAAAACATTTATAGGAGCAAAAAGAGAGCCAAAATCCCTCAGCTGTTTTTTATACTTCCATGCAAGACCAAAGAAAACGATAGCAATGATAAAAGCAAGAAAAAAGGGAAGCTCCCTTTCTGTTGCCATTGCAAAACTTCTTGCCTGTATGTCTTTAATACCTATGTAGGTAAGCTGAAGTAAAAATCCTATTCCGTAAAAGCTGAAACCTAACTTTTTTCCTGCTTCTTTTTTTGTAAATAGATAGACCCAGAAACCTATGGAAGACACAAAGTAAGACATTAAGATTACAACAATCAGTATTTTCAGCAAACTTTCTTCCCTTTTAAGCTTTTTTTATAATTATAAAACTATAATCTCAGCTTTTCTCTATCAATTTTTCTTCAATCTCTCTTATATCTGTTAAAGGACTGCTGCAGCTGAAGTTTTCACACAGATAAACCTTCAGTTCTTTAGAGGGTTGTATATTTTTGAAATGAGAAGATATACTGTCTATCTGGGAATTTTTCTTGACAATTACTGTATCAAAAGGTGCAAATTTTCTGATAAGCCTATCTGTTATCTCCTCTGTTCTTTCTCCTGTTATTACTATATCTCTTCCAGGGGTGGTCTGCCACATGTGGGCAAGCACCATCATACTGTAGCCGCTGGGAATACTGTTTATCTTTTCTGAGAAACAGTCCAGACTTTTTTCTGCTAAGTTTTTATACAGTATGTTGCCTGTTAATCTGTAAAGCCTGAAAAGGTTGTATACCATTACAGAGTTTGCTGAAGGAATAGCTCCGTCATAACTTTCTTTCGGTCTGACAATCAGCTCTTCTCCAAAGTCTGGAGTGTCAAAAAAGCCGCCTTTACTGTCATAAAAATGTTTTATCACTGTTTCTGTAAAGTTAACAGCTTCTATAAGATACTTTTCCTCAAAAGATTTTTCATAAAGCTCAATAAGTCCCCATATAAAGTACGCATAATCAGACAGAAACCCGTCTATCTCAGCTACGCCGTCTTTATACCTGTGGAGCAGCCTTCCATCTGACTGCTTCATGTTTTTTAAAATAAAATCTACCGCTTTTCTGGCAGTTTTCAGATACTTTTTGTCTATCCCTGAAGCAACAGAAAGACCAGCAATAACAAGGCCGTTCCAGTCTGTCAGTATCTTTGTGTCTTTTAGGGGATGAACTCTTTTTTTCCTTTCTGAAAACAGCCTTTTTCTCCAGTTTTCTATTTTGTCTTTCAGCTTTTCTTCAGGTATTTTCAGCTCCTCAGAAAGCTCTTTCACAGTTTTCTTCATATAAAGAATGTTTTTGCCTGTAGGTCTTCCTGTGTGTTCTTCCCTGTAGTTTCCCTCTGGTATTACGTTAAAAACTTTTTCAAATAGAGAAAAATCCTTACCTAAAATCTTCTCTAACTCATCATAACCCCACACATAAAATTTCCCTTCTTCCCCTTCACTGTCAGCATCTTCAGCAGAGTAAAAACCTCCTTCTAAGGAAAGCATCTCTCTTGTTAGATACTGAAATATCTCATCTACTGTCTCTCTAAACAACTCTTCTGTTGTCAACAGGTATCCTTCTGTATATGCCATCAGGAGCATTCCCTGGTCGTAAAGCATCTTTTCAAAATGGGGAAGAAACCATCTCTCATCTGTTGAGTATCTATGAAAACCAAAGCCTATGTGGTCGTATATGCCACCGAGCCTCATATTTTTTAATGTGTGTTTAACCATCTCTACGGCATTTTGCTTTTTATTTTTGTAATAATAACGGTTTAAAAACAGCAGATTGTGGGGAACAGGGAACTTTGGTTTTCTTCCAAATCCTCCATAGTAAGGGTCAAACATATCTTTCAATTTTTCATACAGCATATGCTCAATATTTGGATTTATTTTTCCTTCTGTTACTCTACCGTAATCCTGAAGGTGATGTATTATCTGGTCTGCTCTGTTTATCAGTTTTTCCCTGTCTTTCTGCCACAGCTCCGCAATATTTATAAGCAGGTCTTTCAGACCTATTCGTGTGTAGCTACTTTCCTTAGGAAAATATGTTCCAGCGTAAAATGGTTTTTTATCTGGCGTCAGGAAAACAGTGAGAGGCCATCCTCCCCTTCCTGTCATCATCATGCACACATTCATATAAATGCTGTCAATATCAGGTCTTTCTTCCCTGTCAACTTTTATGGAAACAAAATGTTTATTCAGTATCTCTGCTATCTCTTCGTCCTCAAAAGACTCTTTTTCCATCACGTGACACCAGTGGCAGGTTGAGTATCCTATAGACAGGAAAACAGGTTTATCTTCCCTTTTGGCTTTTTCAAAGGCTTCTTTAGACCATGGATACCAGTCTACTGGATTGTAAGCGTGTTGCCTCAGATAAGGACTTTTTTCATTTATCAGTCTATTTGGCATTTTTAACTCCTTTTTTCTAAATTTTATTTCTGTTTAAAAAAACTTTTTAAGACTAAAATCACAATCTGTTGCTGGTAGTTGTATGGATATTTAAATTAATAGTGGAGAAAATAAAGGAGGAGAGAGATGAGAATTAAGCGGCAAGGAATTCTTTACCTGTTTCTTATTGGTATTGCCTTTTACCTCTATGGATGTGGAGCAGGAGTTACAACAACATCTGTTCAGACAACAGAAAAAAATATGAATGAAGCTGTAAAGTATGAAGGGCCTAAAGCAAGAATAGCAGTGGCAAGCTTCAAGTGTAAAGCTGCAAAATGCGGAGGACGAATAGGCTCAGGTATCAGGGATATGCTTGTTGATGCACTGGTTAGAACAAACAAATTTATTGTTCTTGAAAGGGGAGAAGGATTAGAGGAAATTAAAAAAGAGCTTGAACTGGGACAGTCAGGTCTTGTTCAGGAAGGGAAAGCTCCAGAAGTGGGCTTGATGGAAGGTGCAGATATATTAGTTGTTGGCTCTATTGTTGCCTTTGAGCCAAATGCAGGAGGTATAAAAGGAGGGATAGGAGGTCTTATACCTAAAGTTCCTCTTCTTGGCGGTATAAAGTTAGGTAAAGAAGAAGCATACATAGCCATGACTCTCAGATTTATTGATGTTAGAACAGGTAGAATCATAAACTCTACAAGAGTTGAAGGAAAGGCTTCAAGCTTTAATGTTGGAGGACTTGGTGGAGGACTGCTGGGAACAATACCATTAGGTGGCGGATTAGAAGTTTACAGGAATACACCAATGGAAAAGGCTGTTATGGTTCTGATAGACAACGCAGTAAAAGCTATTGAAAAGTATGTTCCAGAAAGCTACTACAGATACAAAGGAGGCAAGGCAACAGGTCAGAAAAAAAAGGTAGCTACCACACAGAAAGCATCTGCTCCTCTGGTTACAACAGCTCCTTCACCGGAAGAAAAGGGAAATCTGATTTTTTTTGAGACATTTGAAAAGTATGGGATAGGACAGTCTGCCCCTTTTGGCAGATGGGAAGGAAATGACAGGGTTTCCGTAAAACAGGTTGTTCAGGTTAACGGACAGATAGGGAAAGCTGCAAACTTTAAAAATGGTGGTGATGTATGTATTTCTGGGCTGAATTTGAAAAATTTTATACTGGAGCTGGATTTTATAAAGATAGTGGATAACGTCCATACAAACTTTGACATCAGATTTAGAGTTCAGAAAAATCCCTTTTCAGGATATGCCCTTAATTACCACGCTGAAAAACTTGCCCTTTACAAAATGGCAGGGGATATGAAGGTTAAGATAGCAGAGAACAAGGGAAATTTTAGAACCTCAAATGGATGGAGTCACCTTAGATTAGTAGTAAATGAAAACAACATAAAAGCCTATGCAAACAGAAACAATGTAATAATTGATATAACAGACAACGACCCATCTATGAACAGGGAAGGGATAATATGTATTCATGCCAATTACACTCCTGTCATAGACAACGTGAAAATCTACAGGATAGCCCCAAAAAAACTAAGTATTGAAGGGGCATGGCACGGCAGATATTATGGTCACGTTGGCTCTGGTGAATGGGCATGGGTGATATGGAAAAATCCAGACGGAAGTTATGGAGGAAGACTGAATACAACAGGCACCTATCCCGGTAAAAATATACCAATCAAGATAAACCTTGAAGGAAATAAGATAGAGATAGGCTGGGTTATGGCTTCTCCTATGCCAATGGGAGGTGGTGGTATTGCTGTAACATTTTCTGGAACAGTAAAAGGAAATACAATGGAAGGAACGTGGATGTTTTCTAACGGTATGGATTCTGGAAAGTGGGACGGACAGAAAGGGAAAACAGATTTAACACCATCAGCATCCTACTAAAATTCTGGAGGGAGGGGGATGCTCTCTGTCATAAAAAGTGGTGGAGTGTGGGGTATAGACGGTTATGTAGTTGACATTGAAGTTAACATATCACAGGGTCTTCCCCAGTTTATAACTGTTGGACTTCCAGATACTGCTGTAAAGGAAAGCAGAGAAAGGGTAAAGTCAGCAATAGTAAACAGTGGATTTTCCTTCCCCCTAAGGAAAATAACAGTAAATCTTGCCCCTGCAGACATCCCAAAGCAGGGGACCCTTTACGACCTGCCTGTTGCTGTGGGAATACTCAGCTGTAGTGGAATGATTCCCTATGAAAGGGTAAAAGATTTTGCCTTTGTAGGTGAACTTGCCCTTGACGGAAGTTTGAGAAGAATAAAAGGAGCCCTCCCGATTGCTTATGGACTGAAGGGAAAGGGAATAAAAAACCTGATTATTCCACAGGAAAACAGCGGAGAGGCATCATTAATTAATGGAATAAGCGTCTATGGATTTTCTTCCCTTAAAGATATCATTGATTTTTTCTTAGAGGACAGAGATGTAAAACCTGTTAAAAGTAGCATAAACACAGTATTTAACAATTACAGTATATATCCAGATTTTTCTGAAATTAAAGGACAGTATTCTGTAAAAAGAGCTTTAGAGATAGCTGCTGCAGGATTTCACAACATTATGATGGTTGGTTCTCCTGGTTCTGGAAAATCTATGATGGCAAAGGCTTTTCCTTCAATCCTGCCTCCTATGAGTTTAGAAGAGGCGATAGAAACAACAAAAATCCACAGTGTGGCAGGTATTCTGAAGGAAGAGATTGTTAGAAACAGACCTTTCAGAAATCCCCATCATACCCTCTCAGATGTAGCCCTTATTGGTGGAGGGTCTGTTCCAAAACCGGGAGAGGTATCCCTTGCTCACAATGGTGTGCTGTTTCTTGATGAATTTCCTGAGTTTAAAAGGTCAGCCCTTGAGGTTCTCAGACAGCCGATGGAAGACAGAAAAGTAGTTATATCAAGGGCTACAGGTAGATATGTATTTCCTGCAAAATTTCAGCTTGTAGCTGCTGCCAATCCATGTCCCTGCGGATACAAAAATGATACTCTAAAGGAATGCAGATGTTCCCCTGTAGAGATAAAAAGATATAAGGGAAAACTCTCTGGACCTATATTAGACAGGATAGATATGGTCTGTTACGTCAGCAGTGTTCCTCCAGAGGAGCTATCTAAAATGTCTGAGGGAGAAAAGTCTGAAAGCATCAGAGAGAGAGTATTAAAGGCGTATGAGATACAGAAAAAGAGATTCATAGAATATCCCATAAACTTTAACAGTGAGATGACTCCCTCACTGATTGAAAGGTTTGTAGAGTTAGAAGCTTCTGCTGAAAACGCTCTTAATGTGGCTGCTAAAAAATACGGTTTTACAGCAAGGGGATACCACAGGATTCTTAAGGTGAGCAGAACAGTGGCAGACCTTGAGGGCTCAGAAAAGGTCAGGCTAAAACATATAATTGAGGCTATTAACCTCAGGATGTCTGAAGATTTATCGTAGACTTTCCATGAACTTAAGCAGTCCAGATATTATATCTACTGGTTCAGGGGGACATCCCTTTATCCATATATCAACAGGTAGTCTGTCCTTTATTCCGTCCATTTGTAGAATGTTGTTCTGGATATTCCAAAGTATCTGCAGGTTTTAGATATGTTTTGTGTTTTGTTGTAATACTCTATCCATTTTAGTCTTACTTTTACTTCTCTGGGAAGTTTTGTTGCTCTTATTTTGCTTGAGATTTTCTAAATTAAAAGTGTTGCAAAATTACTGCATAAAATATAATTTAAATGTAGTTAAGTTATTAACTTATAACAAAGGTGAAGTATGAGAAGAATTACGGCAGGACTGCTTATCTTTTTTTACTTTTCATATGGTTTAACAATAGAGGAGGCTGTGAACACTGCCATAAAAAACAACCCATCAGTAAAAGAAGGATACATTCAGCAGAGGATATCAGAAGAAGAGTTAAAGGAGTCCCGTTCAAAAAGGTTTGGCAGGTTGGAGATATTTGCAGATTATACACATTACAATATTCCGAGACTGGTTTATCCTATATCTCCCCCTCTGTCCCCTTCAAAAATATCAGGAATAGCAGGTGCAAAAAACATAACGATTCCTGGAATAAGATACGACCTGCCGTTATTTACAGGATTTGAGATAGAAAAAAGTGTTGAGATATCAAAACTCAAAGGTAAACTTTCTGAGATAAACCTGAATATTACAAAAAATCAGCTTGCATTTAATGTTCGCTCAGTATATCTGAAGATACTTACCCTGAAAAAACAGAAAAAAGCAATGGAAAAATACAGACAGGCTCTTAATCAGCTTTACAAAAATGTATCCCTTTCTGTAAAAAACGGTAAAAAACCTGAAGTTGACCTTCTAAAAGTTGAATACTCCCTGAAAAGTGTAGAAAGCACCATAGAAGCACTGAAAAATGGGATAAACAGTTTAAAGGAAGCATTAAGGACACTTCTGAATGTTCCTGAAAGAGATTTTGAGTTGGAGGATGTTACCCCCAGTGAAACAGTAAATCTGTCAAGGGACACACTGATGAAAAAGTATTTTCCCAGACTGTATTCTTACAAAAAGGTTAAG
>Ga0256833_1001219_pt1 | contig 19179 bp, 33 predicted proteins | sample 356284metaG_FD_190535 | JGI IMG/M metagenome (GOLD analysis project Ga0256833, IMG submission 190535) | Hydrothermal vent microbial communities from Mid Atlantic Ridge, Atlantic Ocean - 356-284 | ecosystem: Environmental > Aquatic > Marine > Hydrothermal vents | place: Atlantic Ocean: Mid... | reverse complement strand
CCTTTGAGTGTAAGGTATGTCAAAAATGCTGCTACCATAATAGAGACCAAAATAGGCACTATTTTTTTAGCCGCTTCAAGTTTGTTCTCTTTATAAATAATTTGAGATTTAATCACATAAAGGAAAATCGCAGCAATCACACCACCAAGCACAGGAGAGATGACCCATGAGGCAGCTATCTTACCCATCGTCCCCCATGAGACAATCGCAAAGCCACCCGCAGCAATACCACCACCCAGTACACCACCCACGATAGAGTGTGTCGTTGATACTGGTGCTTTTAGCCATGTAGCGAGGTTGAGCCATAGTGCCGCAGCGAGCAGTGCTGCTGACATCGCATAGACAAATATCATCGGGTCTCCACCAAATGCTGCAGGGTCGATGATGCCTTTTTTAATCGTACCTACCACATCACCACCAGCAACCAATGCCCCTCCTGCTTCAAAAATAGACGCGATAATAATCGCCCCACCGATAGTAAGTGCTCCTGAGCCAACAGCAGGTCCTACGTTGTTTGCGACATCATTGGCACCGATGTTCATCGCCATATAGGCTCCAAAAAGTGCTGCGAGCACCAAAAAACCACCATGTGTAGCATGCGCGGTAATGGTACTGGCATAAAAAGCTACTGCCACGGCAAAGCCTGCACCCAGTACTATTTTAAATGTATTGTTCATTGATTTTCCTTCAAATTTGTAATTTGAAGGAAGTATAGAGAAAAAGTATTACAATTTTGTTACCAAATTGTAATATTGGAGAGAAAAGCTTCTTAAAACGTATTCAAGGAGATTAAGAAGCCCTAAATGCATGCATTGATGCATTTATATACTAGAGAAGAACTACCATTTTACCTCAGCTGTAAGCATAACAGCATCTCTGGTTGTTTTATCATTGACTTCTTTCTTATCATAGTTCACAATAAATTCAACATTTTTATTGTATTGATATCCAATACCAGCAATTGTTCTTTTCTTTTCTGTATCATTATCCAATGTAAAGTCATCATATTTTCCAAAGATTGAAATCTTATCCATTGGTCTAATTTCTGCATTTACTGACCAACCGTCACCTGCTTTCCCCTCTTTAGCCTTATCCGATTTCAAGTATTGTGCAGCAATAAGAAATGACTCTTGATTGTACACAGCATGCACACCATACCATACATAATCACCATCTGCATTAGCATTTTTAATACCATTTGTACCATACTGTCCAAAGAAAGAAACATCTGCATAGGCATCATGTTTGTGTACATGCTTTTTACCTGTACCTAGAAGATTTGCTGTGAGTCTCCATTCACCGCTTAATCCTTTACCGCTCTTCACACCATGGTACCCTGAACCATTAAATACACCTAATTCTGATGAGAAGTAGTCAGTTTTTGTCTTAAAGTTAAATCCAAGATCAGATGAATTTACAAGATCTGGTGTACCTTCTATAAATGTTTTAGAAATAGATCTATAGAACCAACCATGGTGTTCTTCATAATCTATCCAAGGTCTGTGTGCTTGCCCAATTTCAATTCCCGTAGAAGGAAGTATATTATCTAAATAAAGATAGGCATATTTAAGTCTTACATTCCAGCTACCATCTATATCTTTACCAAATTTAGTTCCATTTATTTCTTGCTTAGAATCATCAATATGGTGTGTATCCATTGTAATTCTAAAGTAAGACTTAGGATCTTCTTTAAAGTATGCTTTTACCTGAAAGTAGTTTCTTCTTGTCTCAAAATAATTTTCCGTATCATCACCTGCACTATCACTAACAAAACCAAGATAATGTGTTCCTGAAAATTTCAACACAAGTGCTTTTGATTTAACAGTAGTGCCTTTAGGGGCTTCTACTTCTACTTGTTTACTTAGAGGTGCCTCTATATCACCACCTGCCATTGCTACTGATGCTACAGCCACCATTGATAATACAATTTTTTTCATTTTCTTACTTCCTTGTTTTAATTTGTATCGGAAGTATAAAAAAAATTGGTTACAAATTGGTTACATTGGTCTACGCTTCTGGGTATCTCGAAAATTTTCCACCCCGTTCATTGAGATACTCTACCATTTTTACCTGTCCCAGTTTTTTTGCATAATCTTTGGGTGACATACCTACTTTGTCTACAGCATTGATATCTCCGCCAGCATCTAAAATCATCTGCATCATCTCATAGTCTGAAAAACAGGCTGCAAGCATCACAGGGGTAATCCCTGATTTACGTTTGGTTGCATTGAGGTCAAACCCCTTGTCTATACAAAACTGTATCACATCTTTACGCTTAAATTTGATAGCCATATCCAGTGCCGAGACACCTTCACTGTCTGTCTCCATAAGTTCTACACCATTTTCTAAAAAGAGTTCTAACATCTCAAGTGACGCCCGTTTACGTATCGCATAAAAAAAGGGGGAGATATCATCATACTCATCGAGCTCATACTCTTCACCTATAAGTATAGGCTTATTGAGGTCTACGCCCTCTTTTAAAAGTGACTTTACTTTTGCAATCGAATCATTTTCTATTGCTTGGGTTAATGGATTCATATACACTCCTTGTGTTACCATTTGGTTATAACTATATACTAGTATTACACTATCTCATATGAGATAAAACTAAATGAAAGGAAAAAGAGATGAAAATAAGTAAATTACTCCAAAAAGTAATCAAAGCAGAAGGCAAACATTCAGTTATTGCTAAAACTGTTGTTAAATATAAAAACTCAAAAGAGTTTAGCTACCTTATAGATTTAAATATATAAATTTTCTTACTTCCCAAAGGGGTTCAGCCCACCCATCATTCCCATTGCTTGAGACTTTTTGTTCTCTTCTACCATTTTATTTACATCATTCATTGCAGAGATAAGTAATATTTGCAAAGAGGATTTATCTTCTAATAGTGTATCATCAATAGTTAAATCCACAACTTCTCCTGCTCCATTAGCAGTAATTTCTACAAGACCGCCACCTGCTTTTGCAGCAAATTGTACATTTTTCGCCTGCTCTTGTATCTCTTTGGCTTTGTCCTGCATCTGAGACATCATCTCAGACATTTTGCTCATATCAAAACCTTCAAACATGATTATTCCAATCCTGTAAATTCTTGTGCGACACCATTGTCATCATCAAGTATCACAATTTTAGGCTCATAAGTATCTGCCTCTTCTTCTGTCATAGTAGCATATGCGATGATAATGATTTTATCACCTTTATGTACTTTTCTTGCAGCTGCACCATTGAGACAGATATCTCTCTTACCTGATTCACCAGGGATAATATAGGTCGAAAATCTTTCACCATTGTTGACATTCACAATATCGACTTTTTGACCTACACGCATATTCGCGGCTTTAAGTAAATCTACATCAATGGTAATGGAACCTACATAATTGAGGTTGGCATCAGTGACAGTGGCACGGTGTAGTTTACTATACAACATGGTGATGTTCATAATCGTTCCTATCTATAATTTAATTATCGGAATTATATCAAAATCCCACCTATAACACTATTATACTGAAAATTGTGTGGGAATTGCGAAGACAAGGGGAAGTATGCCTCCCCTTGAACAAAAATAAAAACTTATCGAGCTACAGACGCAGGAGAGATAGGCTCACCCCATGCTTCTTCTGCAATGACATATTCAGATACGACATTGCCACCAATGATATGCTCATCAATGATTCTGTCTATTTTATCTTTTGTCAAACCTACATACATCGTATGTCCTGGCTCTACTAACATTACAGGCCCTTGCTGACAACGGTTAAGACAGCCTGTCTGTATAGGTGTTACTGTAGCAATAATACCTTTTTGCATGAGTGTTTGAGCCATGTGTTGGAACAACTGTTGTGACTCTGGGTCATCTGCTTTCACACATGAAGGTTTTGGCATCCCTGGAGGTGCTGATTGTTGACACTTGAAAATGTAAAATGCTGGTTGTGGTATACCTGGAGTCATAATAATCCTTTAAAACTTTAATTGAGAGTATTTTACTCCTATTTCCTTAATTCTTGATAAATATCAATCCTCTGCTTTGACACATACACTATAATAAGGGTACTTCTAATCACTCAAAGGATTTATAATATGAAATACCCAGATTTTTATACACAGATACCACCTATCAAACTTTATGATCCACTTAGTGCATTCTTAGGTGCATTTGAAGATGGTCTTATGGAGATAAGTTATCTTGAGTGTGTCAAACTCGCTGGTCACTCTTGTCCTACTGTTGCAGGAGCTTATCTTATGGCATCCAAGGGTCTCGAGTCCCTCTATGGGTCAGATATTCCACAAAGAGGCACCATAAAGGTCGAAATGCAAAAACCTGAAAATGATGGGGTTACAGGAGTGATAGCCAATATTATATCTTTCATCACAGGTGCAAATGGCGTAGGTGGATTCAAAGGGATTCAAGGAAAATTCTCTAGAAACAATTTACTGAAATATAATGTACCCATACAAGGAGAAATAAGACTTACAAGGGTAGATACCAATGAGAGTGTCACACTCAGCTACGATCCTAGCAGTGTCATGCCTGACGCCATGATGCAACCTCTCATGGGCAAAAGCTTACAAGGCTTAGCCAGCAAAGAGGAACAAGAGATGTTTGGGAGACTCTGGCAAAAAAGAGTCGAGGAGATACTGCTTTATACCGACGATACAAAACTACTTACCATTACAAAGGATTAATATGATGATTTCTAGCTATATGAAACATGAACATAGAGCGTGTGACACACTTTTTGCTCAGGCAGAAGAGGCAATGGCAGCAGGGGATTGGAATCTGGCAGATGAGAGATTTTTAGCCTTTGCCAATGAAACACTAAGACATTTTAAAAGAGAAGAAGAGATACTTTTCCCTGCCTTTGAAACACAAACAGGCATGACGCAAGGGCCTACCCAAGTGATGAAATATGAACATGAACAAGTACGAGGGCTCATAGGTAACATGGCAAAAGCGATAGAGAAACAGGATAAAGATGCTGCACTCTCTTTAGCAGAGTCTATGATGATTCTACTACAACAGCACAATATGAAAGAGGAGCAGATGCTCTATGCTATGTGTGATAGACAACTCCCACCTGAACTCAAAGAGCATACACTGGAGAGTATGAAAAAGGTAGCACTTTGAATTTGCATAAAATAGACTTAGATGCCAGAAGTTTGGAACACCCTAAACCACTCGAAATGGCGATGAAGATACTCCAAACCCTCGATGAAAAGAGCTATCTCTATATGCTACATAGAAAAAATCCTCTACCCTTAATTGACTTGGCAAAAGAGCATCAATACCAAGTAGTCAATCAAGAAGACCAGGCAAAAGAGTGGCACATACTGATTAGCAAAAATACACAGATAGATTTGACTACCTTATTAGATGTTTAACCAACAAGGACTTTCGCTTGATCAAGCACCACCCATCACTGTTGTATTTCGATTCTTTTTGTTAGGCTCACTTTTTGGCATACTCTCAGGGGTTTCACTTTTTGTCTATCAAACGGATATATTTAATACCTCAAGTATCGCTGCTGTGACATTTACACACCTATTGACACTGGGTGTCATGTTGTCATCTATGTTTGCTGCACTCTTTCAGATGTTACCTGTGATTTCAGGGATTAAACTCTCTTCTCCACTAAAAAAAGCAAACTTGTTGCTCTATCCTTTTACTCTAGGCACCATAGCTTTACTCTTGGGCTTCAACTTTCCGAACATGAAATGGCTCTTCCTTATAGCCGCACTCTTACTTTCCTTTGCAATACTCACTGCCATTACACCTATGCTAAAAGAGCTCTTGAAACTTCAAAACCATACACCCTCTTCTAAAGGAATGGGGATTGCTCTTCTCTCTTTGGGTATCATAGTTTTTTTGGCTCTGTATCTATTGTCAACACTAAGTGGCATCATAGAAGGTACACTTTACACCCAGATAAAAACAGCCCACTACTCTTTTGGACTTTTTGGATGGGTTGCACTGCTGATACTCTCTATCTCTTTTCAGGTGATAGAGATGTTCTATGTCACACCACCCTATCCAGATCTTGTCAGTAGATATTTGCCTTTGACACTCTTTACTGTGCTGATTCTTAGCACCTTTATCAGTCTGTTTTATGCAAATATTTGGATAGTATCAAACATACTTCTGGTACTACTGTTGACACTCTATGCACTATTGACACTTAGACGACTCTCACAAAAAAAACGTCCTCTCTCCGATGCGACAGTATGGTTTTGGAGACTTGGGTTAAGTGCTCTTCTTTTGAGCCTCTTAAGTCATCTATTACAAATATTGACAACACTGGAAATTTTAAAACCTCTAAGCTATATTTTTTTTGCCAGCTTTGCACTTAGTATTCTCTTTGCCATGTTTTACAAAATAGTGCCATTTCTAACCTGGTTTCATCTCAGTAGCCAAGGCTACTTCTCTGCACCTATGATGCATGAAATCATTCATCCTAAAACTGCAAAAAAACACCTTTACATTCACCTAGCAACTGTTGTCACGTTTGTGTTGTCACTCTTTATGCCTCTGTTTATTTTTTTAGCGGGAGTGCTTACCGTGCTCTCTTTTACATGGATGGCATACCAGCTTATCCACGCAAACAAACGCTACAAGGACACACAAAAAAATGGGGAGAAATTTGAGATGGGCAATATGTAGGTCGGGATGCCTCATCCCGACATGAATTTGTATAAAAAATTTGCTATGAAGATTGTCGAGATGAGGGCAACCCGACCTATAGGATTATTAAATCTTTAATAATTCTCTCACTACCTTTCTATCGTCAAACGGGTGTTTCACACCTTTGATCTCTTGATACTCTTCATCCCCTTTACCAAGAATAAGAAGTACCTCGTTCTCTTCGAGTGCATCGAGGGCTAGTTTGATGGCTAATCTTCTATCTGGACAGGCAGTGACATTCTCTTTGCCACGTAAGCCGACTAAAATATCTTCTAGTATCTGCTCAGGTACTTCATCACGAGGATTGTCTGAGGTTACATAGATTTTATTGGCATAGCGTCCTGCGACTGCACCCATACGAGGACGTTTATCTTTGTCTCTGTTGCCACCTGCACCAAACACCACGGAGATATCTCTATCTTTCATAGACTCTAAGACCGCGTGCATCCCATCATCTGTATGGGCAAAATCCACAATCACAAGTGGATTACGACTTACCACCTCCATACGTCCAGAAACACCTGCAAAGTCTTCTACCACTGCACACACTTCTTCTATATTTCTACCTGTAAGTATCTGTACAGAACCAATAGCCGCCATAAGGTTAAAGAGATTAAACAGTCCTACCATAGGCGAGTGAAATGTCGCTTCTGTTTGTAAATGTTTAATACCCGCAGTGATTCCCTCCAGCAGGGAAAAAGCCTGCACCTTAAAAGTCGCAGGTTCATCTACACCATAGCTCTGAGCCCCAATGGGGTTATATGTGATATTTTTAATATCATCTTTGTTCAGTAACTTAGGCGTTTCATCTGCAAAAAAGAGACTTTTTATACGTCTATACTCCTCCACCGTACCATGATAATCTAAATGGTCTGAGGTGACATTCGTATGCACTTTCAGTGCAAAAGCAAGCCCTTCTATACGCTTTTGATCAATCGCATGAGAACTCACCTCCATAATAAAGTACTCACAACCCAAATCATGGGTCTGCTTCATATTATGTAAAGTTTCTAAGATAGAAGGCGTAGTCATACTCTTCTCTTCTATCCGCTTCTCCTCAGCAAATAGCCCACGGGTACCTTGCAAAGCAGGCTTCTCATCCAAATCAAGTAAAAAAGAGTAGATAGCCGCAGTGACTGTTGTCTTTCCATTAGTGCCTGTGACACCCACTACCTTCATAGACTCCAAACCCCATAATGTTATAAGTTCTTTTGGTGTCAACACAGAAGGTTTTATTTCTAATTTTTCAAAATAGTGTCTGTTTTGTTCTGTTTTCAAAAAGAGAGTATTGGCATCTAAGGTAGATGTATCATCACTTAAAAAAGCAAAGCCTTCGTATTTTTCAAAAGGTATTTTCACCTATCTATTTCCTTTTACAACGCTATAAAGTGCCAAGACATCTTGATCATTGCCAAAAAGGTGAGAAGTTGCATCAAGATATCCCAATGCCATCTCATCAAATCCTTCGCTTGATAACTTCGTCACAAAATCGATAAACTCATCTTTATCAGTAATCACTACTTTTGTTGAGAACATAATATCTTCAAAGGTTTTTTTAAAACTACCTCTGCTTTTTACAAATTCCAAAAAGTCACTATACCGTATACCATCACTATACTCCACCTGTTCTTCTATAGGATCCAAAAGTAAATTTTTAATCGCTTCTTTTGATGTATCCAAAGAGGCAATAAGCCCATTTATAATATCAATGGCATTCTCTTTTTCATCTTTAATAATTTGGTAATAATCAAAAAGTGCCTGTGCTTCATCTTTACTTTCAAATCCCAAATCAGAGAGATAAACACCTACCTTAGCTTCATCAAGTGTAGGGTAATCGTTTAATATCAATCCATACGAACGCAATGCTTTTGTAAAGTTTCCTTGAAGGAATTCACTCTCTGCACGTTGCAATAATATATCTTGATTTATCTTAGCCATAATCTATCCTAATTGATCCAACTTATCTTCAAATCCATGTGGGACATTTACAACAGTAATCTCTGGATGTATTAAGGTTTGCATTTGTCTTTCTACCCCAAATTTAATAGTTGTACCAGAACTTCCACATCCTACACAGGCACCTTGTAACTGCACATATACTTTGCCATTGTCAATATTAAGTAGCGTTATGTCTCCTCCATCGAGTTGAATGGAAGGTCTCACCTTTTCAATCACACTCTCTACGGCTGGTTGTAACTCTTCATCTGTAAACGGAATCACTCTATCTCCTTATTATACTCATATAATTTTATTATAACAAAATCATTGTAAAAAGCACCACTACAATAGTGTGTTGGACTCTTACAACTATGTGTGTTATACACTAAAAGGATTACTTTGTCAATGGATATAAAAAAGGATTTGAAGAAAAATCAGTATGATTTCAAGGCAAAAGCCTTGAAATGCTTAAGATTGCAGAAGCAAATGAATTAGATTAATTCAATAATTGCCATAGGTGCTGCATCACCTTTTCTCATACGTGTTTTGATAATACGTGTATATCCACCATTTCTGTCTGCATATTTAGGGGCAATTTCATTTACAATAGTATTTGTGGTCTCTTTGTGTTGCAACATTGCAAAAATAGCTCTGTGTGCATTAAAATCACCACTTGAAGCTTTGGTAATAAGTTTTTCATAATATGACCTAAGCTCTTTTGCTTTTGGCAATGTTGTCTCTATTTTACCTTCTTTTGTCAAAGCAATCGAAAGGTTTTTAAGAAGTGCCGCTCTATGAGAAGACGTTCTGTTTAATTTACGATACCCATGCTTATGTCTCATGTTTGTCCTTTATATAGTAACAACTAAACTTTTAGTTGTTCAATTTTCTTTATAAGATTTATTCTTATATTCTCTGCAAGTTCATACTCTGAACCATATCCATGCTCTACAAGGCACTCATTGATTTCATCCAAAGATTTTTTACCAAGATTTTTGATATTTTTAATCTCATTTTCACTCATAAGTACCAATTCTCCAAGATATTTTATCCCTGCTCTGTCAAGCGAATTAAATGATCTCGCACTTAGCCCCAAACTATCTACAGTAAGCAAGAATGGCTTTAGCTCAGAATCATCAGAATTTCTTTTGATTGGTGTTGTTGAAATATCTACATCCAATACACCATTAAATACAGAAAGCTGCTTATTCATCACTTCTAGTGCATTTGTAAATGCTTCGACTGGCCCAATTTGTCCATCTGTTTCGATATCAAATGTAATCTTCTCAAAATTGGGGTTATCCTCTACAAGTACAGGGTCAATTTTATAATTTGCTTTTCTGACAGGCGTAAAAAATGCATCTAGTGCAATAGCATCTGATGCAACATCATCTCTTAACTCCTCACTAGGAACATATCCAATTCCTTTTGAGATCACAACGGTAAATTCAAGTGTTGCATCTTCATTAAGTGTTGCCAAAGGTAAATCACCATTGACTATCTCAACTTGATCATTGTTTAAATCCTGAGCTGTTACTTCTTTGTGTCCAGTGAAAGAGTACTTTAACTCTACCCTATCACTCTCATCTTTAATCTTGAAACGAATATTTTTAAGATTAATGATAAGTACAGCAACATCTTCATGCATACCTCTAATATTATCAAACTCATGTGCTGCACCTTCTATCTTGATAGAGATAGGAGCATAACCAATCGAAGAGCCTAAAATAAGTCTTCTTAATGGGTGTGCAAGTGTAACAGCATAACCGCTTTCAAAAGGATAGGCAGTGATTTCAGCACGATTTGCACTGATTTCATTGACACCTACCTCTGTTGGCATAAATGGTGCAATTTTAATTTTTCTCATTAATAGCCTTTGCTTATGTATTATTTAGAGTAAAGCTCGACGATTAGACGCTCTTCTACTGGGATTGCAATTTCATCTCTTTCTGGTACTCTTGTAAAGAGTCCAAAAAGTTTTTCTTTGTCCATGTCAACCCACTCAACCATACCTGTTTGATTAGTTAATTCGATGGCTCTTAAAATCTGTGGATTCGTCTTAGACTTTTCTCTGATTTCAATTTTTTGACCTGCTTTTACTCTATAAGAAGGAATATCAACTCTTTTCCCGTCTACAAGTACATGACCATGGTTTACAAATTGTCTAGCAGATGCTCTAGTCGTTGCAAAACCCATTCTGTATACTACATTGTCAAGTCTTTGCTCAAGTAGTTGGATAAGAATAGCACCTGTGTTTCCATCTTTTGAGTTTGCTTCTTTGTATAATGCTCTAAATTGTTTTTCAGAAACACCATACATAAACTTCGCTTTTTGCTTCTCTTGAAGCTGAAGACCATATTCTGAAATTTTTGTTCTTCTTTGACCATGTTGCCCTGGAGCATATGGTCTTTTCTCTAATGCAGATTTACCAGCAAGTCTACGCTCACCTTTTAATCCTAAATCAACGCCAAGTCTTCTTTCTAGTCTTTCAACCGGACCTCTATATCTTGCCATGTTATACCCTTCTCTTCTTAGGTGGTCTACAACCATTATGTGGTAGTGGAGTAATGTCTTTTAGGAATGATACTTTAATTCCTTCAGTTGCACCAATTGCTTTGACAGCTGTATCTCTACCAGAACCAGGACCTTGTACTTTAATCCCTACTTCTTTTACACCATTTTCCATTGCTTTTGCCATTGCATCAGCTACGGCTTCTGTTGCAGCAAAAGGTGTTGACTTCTTAGAGCCTTTAAAGCCTAATGCCCCTGCAGAACTCCAAGCGATAACATTTCCCATCTCATCTGTGACTGTAATCACAGTATTATTGAAAGTAGCTGCCACATAAACAACTGCTTTGGCAATACTTTTTTTTGCTTTTTTCTTAGCCATATCCAACTACTCCTTATGCCGCGCCGACAGTTTTACGTTTACCCTTACGAGTACGTGCATTTGTCTTTGTTTTTTGTCCACGAACAGGAAGCCCTCTTCTGTGTCTTAAACCTCTGTATGATCCTAAGTCCATAAGTGCTTTGATATCCATAGTCACTTTTTTTCTAAGATCACCTTCCACCATAACATTCTCTTGAATATCTTGACGAATCTGTGCTGCTTGCACATCTGATAATTCATGAACTCTAATGTTGTAATCAATACCTGTTCTATCAAGAATATCTCTTGATGTTTTTAACCCAATTCCAAAAATGTAAGTAAGTGCATACTCCATTCTCTTTTTCTGTGGCAAATCAACCCCTGCAATACGAGCCATGTTTATCCTTGTCTTTGTTTATGTTTTGGATTTTTACAAATCACGCGTACGATACCCTTGCGTTTAATGATTTTACAATCATCACACATTTTCTTTACTGATGGTCTAACCTTCATGGTCTTCCTTTAAATAGAACGGAAAAGAAGCAAAAGCTACTCTTGCCTACGCTAATGCTGTGTTCACTTCAACAGTGAGTTCACGTGACTAGTCGCTTGGTGCATGCACCACCTCTATGTTTATTCATTACTTGCACCTAGGTACTTCTACCTTCATTTGCGTGGAATGACGATGTTTTATCACTCCAACCCTTGAGTAATCAGTGCGACATTAATCAAAGATTCTTCGCGCAGTTTCCTACTACCTATAGCAATAGGGAGGAGGATTATACCGAAAATAATATTAAGTTTATCTTATGTTAACATGGTAAGAAGTATTTTAAACAAAAGCGCTCTTTATTAGGATATGTATCCCCGCACCCTACCCTATAATATTTGATGCAAGATGCATATTAGAAACGTATCCTGTCATCCTATTTATACCTAAATGTGATACGCCCTTTATCAAGACTGTATGGAGTAAGTTCTACTTTCACAGTATCGCCAGGTAGAATTTTTATATAATGCATTCTCATTTTACCAGCTATATGACAAAGTACGATATGCCCATTGTCTAATTCCACTCTAAATGTTGCATTTGGCAACGCTTCAACTACTTTACCATCTATTTCTATTACATCATCTTTAGCCATTGTATTCCTTTACAATTATTTAATCATTTAGGAGTAAACTCCAAATTTCTATCTTGTTTTTCACTCTATTCTAAAATTGTACAGTTATTGTGAAGTTATACTCTTGTTAAAATCACTGCACGCCCATCAACTACAGCCACTTGATGCTCATAGTGTGCTGTTCTAAGTTGGTCTTCACTTGTCACGGACCACTGATCTTCAAGAAGAACAGGTTGTCCACTCTTTTGACATACCATTGGTTCTAGACAAAAAACCATGCCATTTTTTATTTTGGGTCCCTGCTTTGCTTTACCTTCTAAATAATTAGGGATATTAGGTTCATCATGTGGCTTTGTCCCTATACCATGACCACAATAGTCACGTAAAGGCACAAACCCTGCTTCAGTGATATAGTCTTCAAGAAGTTTTGTTAACTCTTTAAAACGCATACCCTGTCTAATGTTTTCTATCGCATGATAGAGTGCCCCTTTAGAGCAGTCAATCAATGCTTGGTCTTCAGCAGAGATTTTACCCACAGCCATCGTAATGGCCGCATCACCAAAATAACCATCCAGTTTTGTACCAATATCCAAACCCAATACATCACCTTCTTGCACAATAGTGTCATCTGGCACCCCATGAATACATACTTCATTGAGTGAGGTACATACAGAACCCGTAAATCCATACAAGCCTTTAAAGGAAGGCGTGGCTCCATGTTTACGTACATATGCTTCACCTAATGCATCTATTTCAGAAAGTGTCATACCTGGTTTGATAAGATTTTGAAGATATTGAAGTGCTTTAGCTACGATTTCGCCAGCTGCTGCCAGCTTGGCGATTTCGTTTGGTTTTCTAATAGCAATAGCCATTATAAACCTACGTTACCTAGCGTATCGTATTGATTCATTGTTCTTTGTGCTTCTATTTTTCTCATGGTATCAAGTGCGACTTGCACAATAATCAGTACAGAAACCCCACCAAAGTAGAAAGCCGCCCCCATACCAGAAATAATTGCAAATGGTATAGTGGAAATAATTGCGAGGTATATTGCTCCTGAACCAGTCAATCTACTAGCAACTTCATTTAAAAATTCTTTAGTATGTTCTCCTGGTCGTACCCCAGGGATAAATCCACCTTGACGTTTTAAATTATCTGCAATATCTTTAGCATTAAATGCAATAGATGCATAGAAAAAGGCGAAGAACATCACAAGTAAAAATGTAGCGACATTAAATGTGATGCCGCCAGGTGCCAAAGAATCTGCAATTGCAGTAGCAAATTCATTGCTGCTAGATTGTAACATCGTCAAAGGAAACATCAAAATAGCAGAGGCAAAAATAGGTGGAATAACTCCTGAAAGGTTTACTTTTATAGGAATATAATTCATTACTCTTTTTGTTTGATTCTGCATGATTGTTTTTCTTGAATAGGAGATAGGTACACGTCTCTCTCCAAGTTCAACATAAATAATAGCAAGTATGGTAATAAGCATAATTGCAACAATGCCTAGCACAACCAAGAAATTCATCTCGCCAGCATTTACTGCTCTAATTGTATTGGCTATCCCTGATGGTAAACCAGACACAATACCTGCAAAGATAATCAGTGATATACCATTACCGATACCTTTTTGTGTAATTTGCTCACCTATCCACATAAGTAGCATAGTACCCGTTAACATAGAGAACGTTGTGAGTATTGTAAATGTTGTAGGGTCAATCATCACAGCACTTGCACCTGAGCGTCCTGTCATACTTTGAAGACCCATAGAGACACCAATCGCTTGTACTACAGTAATAAAAATGGTAAAATAACGAATAATTTGCATATATTTTTGCATACCATCACGCTCTTTTTTCATCTGACCAAGCGCAGGAAACGTAGCTGATAAGAGCTCCATCACAATAGAGGCTGTAATGTACGGCATAATACCTAATGAAATGATACTGAGTCTTGATACAGCACCACCACTGAACATATTTAACATGCCAAGCCCATTGCCTGAGTTGTTATCAAAAAACTCTTTGATAACACCCAAGTCAATTCCTGGCGTTGGTATATAGGCTAAAACTCTATATGCAAACAGGAAGCCTAAAGTAATTAAGATTTTTTGAGTTAAAGCGTTACCCATGATTATTTACCGCTTGTTGTAATAGCTTCGTCTTTGATTTTAGATGCAAGATCTTTTGCACCAGCACCAATCAATTTTACTCTAGTGACTGATTTACCAAGTTTATGGACAGACTTGATTGATTCAATCGTAATTTCAGAGAGCTCAGCAACTGCTTTTATTTTTTCTACATTGATTACATAAGGTTTTTCGATTTTAGAAGTGAACCCTATTTTAGGTAATCTTTTATATAGTGGCATTTGCCCACCCTCAAAACCTCTCTTTTTTGAGTAACCTGATCTTGCTTTTTGACCCTTGTTACCGCGTCCTGCTGTTTTACCTGTTCCTGAACCCTGTCCTCGCCCAACTCTTTTTCTATTTTTAGTTGAACCAGGAGCTGGTTGTAAATTATGTAAACCCATATTTTACCCCTTATGCTTTGATTCTAGTAAGTGCCTGTATGGTTGCCCTTACTAGGTTATTTGGGTTGTTAGAACCAATTGATTTGCTAAGAACATCTTGAATTCCTGCAAGCTCAAGTACTGGTCTAGCTGCACCACCTGCAATAACACCTGTACCTTCAGACGCTGGTCTAAGTACAATCCTACTTGCATTGAACTTATGTTCAATATCATGTGCTATCGTTGTTCCTTTGATGTTTACTTTCACAAGGTTTTTGTGTGCATCATCCACCGCTTTTTTAATCGCATCAGGTACCTCTTTGGCTTTACCAAATCCATATCCTACTGTCCCTTTTTTGTCACCAATGACTACAAGTGCAGTAAATCTAAATCTTCTACCACCTTTAACAACCTTAGTAACACGACCGATATTAACGATTACTTCTTCAAATTCTTTTTCAATTTCTTCGTTTTGATTATTATTTTGCATCATGCTTCCTTAAAACTTAATTCCCGCTTCTCTAAGTGCATCAGCAAATGATGCAACAACACCATGGTATAAATAACCATTTCTGTCAAATACAACACTCTCAATGTTTTTCGAAGCAAGATTTTTAGCCATTTCAGTAGCCACTTTTTTTACATCTTCTTGGTTTGATTTTAAACCAAGTTTTCTACCATCTACAGATACAAGTGTTGTACCTGTATTATCATCAATCGCTTGAGCATAGAAATACTTGTTTGATTTATACACAGACAATCTTGGAAGCTCAGGAGTTCCAAATATTTTACCTCTGACTCTTGCTTTTCTTTGAGCACGAAGTTTATTTTTTCTTTTTTGAATACTTTTTAACATACTACCACCTTTTACTTACTCGCTGCTTTACCAGCTTTTCTGATGATATGCTCATCTGTGTACTTCACACCTTTACCTTTGTAAGGCTCTGGCGGTCTGAATGATCTAATTTCTGCTGCAGCTTGACCTACCACTTGTTTATCTGTTCCAGAAATTGTGATGATATTTTTTTCAACCTTCACTTCAAGACCTTCTGGGATAGCGTAATCAATTGGGTGAGAAAATCCAAGCTGAAGGTTCAATACTTTCCCCTGAACTGCAGCTCTATAACCAACACCATTAATCTCCAAAGATTTTGTGTATCCTTTGTCTAAACCAATAATAATATTGTTAAATAGTGCTCTATATGTTCCCCAAAATGCTGCATCTTGTTTTTCATCACCTACTCTTGTGAAAGTGACTTCAGAACCATCAATAGAAATTTTGACTCTACCATGTGTTTCAAGTCTTTTTTCAAGATTGCCCTTCTTAGCCACGAGACATGTACCGTCTAGTGATACATCAATACCACTAGCTATTGTAACTGGTCTTTTTCCTACTCTTGACATCTTATCTCCTTACCAAATACTACAGATTACTTCGCCGCCAATTCCACGTTTATACGCTTCATCGTTTGCGATAACACCTTGAGAAGTAGAAACTACCAAAGTACCGTAACCATTTTTAAATGTTCTAATTTCATCTTTGCCCTGGTGTACACGACGCCCTGGTTTAGAAATCTTTTTAATCTCGTTAATCACACTTTGTTCATTCTCATCGTATTTGAGAACTACTTTAATCGTTTTCTTGTTTCCGTCTTCTTTTACTTTGTAAGATTCCAAGTAACCTTTGTCTACAAAAATAGCAACAGTTGCTTCAATTGTTTTAGAGTGAAGAAGTGTTGTTACCTCTAGTCTTCTTTGTGCAGCATTTCTTATACGAGTAAGAGAATCTGCAATTATATCTGTCATCATCTGATTATTCTCCTTACCAGCTTGCTTTACGCATACCAGGGATAAGTCCCTCGTTAGCCATTTTTCTTAAACACACACGACAAAGTCCAAAGTCTCTGTATACGGAGTGAGGTCTACCACAAATATTACATCTTGTATAGGCTTGAGAAGAAAATTTTGGTTTTCTTTTCTGTTTTGCTATCATTGATTTCTTAGCCATTAGTTTCTCCCTTTAGAAAAAGGCATACCGAGCTTTTCTAAAAGCGCGAACCCTTCTTTGTCTGATTCAGTACTTGTTACGATTGTAATGTTCATACCATGTGTTTTAATAATATTGTCAAACTCGACTTCCGGAAACATCAATTGCTCTTGAAGACCGAAATTATAGTTACCACGTCCATCAAAACCTTTTCTCGGTGTTCCTCTAAAGTCTTTTACTCTTGGAAGCGCAATGGATACAAGTTTGTCAAAGAAGTTATACATATTTTCACCTCTTAGTGTTACCCTAATACCTGAAGGAGCTCCCTCTCTAGCCTTAAAACCAGCAACTGATTTTTTTGCATTTACCACCACAGCCTTTTGTCCAGCAATAAGCGAAATAGTATCTACCATATTTGCGATGAGTTTAGAGTCTTTCCCCTCTTCACCAGCACCCACAGAGATGACTATTTTTTCAAGCTTAGGTGTCTGCATCGGATTTTTAATCCCGCACTCTTCTCTAAGTGCAGGAACGATGTCATTGTACTTTTGCTTCATTCTACTCATAAGATTATGCCTCTACTTTTTTTACATTTGAGATATGGATTGGCATTTCAATATTTGCAAATCCACCTTCTTTATTTTGTTCGCTTGGTTTTACAGCTTTTTGGGCCATTTTACAACCTGAAACAATTACTGCATCTTTTTTAGTAAGTACCTGAAGCACTTCTCCTGTCATACCTTTATCATCACCAGCAATAACCATTACAGTATCACCTTTTTTGATTTTAAATGTTTTTGCCATTACCATACCTCCGGTGCAAGTGATACAATTTTCATAAAACCTGCATATCTTGTTTCACGACTTACAGGACCAAAGATACGTGTACCTATTGGCTCTTTTTTGTCGTCAATAATTACAGCGGCATTATCGTCAAAACGAATCAAAGAGCCATTTTCTCTTTGGATCTCTTTTTTAGTTCTAACAACCACTGCTTTAATAACTTTACCTTTTTTCACTTTCCCTGTTGGAAGTGCCTTCTTTACAGAGGCCACTATAACATCACCTACTGATGCGTATCTTCTTTTGGATCCACCAAGAACCTTGATACACATGATCTCTTTTGCACCAGAATTATCTGCTACATTTAATCTAGTAAAACCTTGGATCATTACACTTCTCCTCTTTTTACTATTTCAAGAAGTCTAAAACTTTTTGTTTTAGAAAGTGGTCTACATTCTACTGCAGACACTGTATCTCCTACATTAATATCATTCTTCTCATCATGGATAAGATATTTTTTAAATCTTTTTACAGTTTTGTGATATCTTGGGTGAAGTACTCTTCTTTCTACTAAAACAGTAGCAGTTTTATCTCCAGCCTTTTTAATCACAGTACCTGTTATTTGTCTTTTTGGCATAAATGACCCCTTACTTCGATCTAACAGCAGTTAAAGCTGTTTGAATTCTAGCGATATCTTTTTTCGCTACTCTTAATTCAGTAGTGTTTGTCAATTGCATCGTCTTTTGTTTTGCAGTTAACGTAAACAACTCAAGTTTTTTCTCTTTAAGCATCGCTAGTAAATCAGCTTCACTTTTCTCTTTAATATCAATATAGTTCATTTGAATCCTTTAAAGCGATGATTTTACACTTAAATGGCATTTTATGAATGGCAAGCGTGAGTGCTTCTCTAGCAAGTTTTTCTTCAACACCAGCCATTTCAAAGATAATTCTTCCTGGCTTCACATTCATTACCCATCTATCAACAGCACCTTTACCTTTACCCATTCTTGTCTCAAGTGGTTTAGCAGTAAGAGGTTTATCTGGGAAAACTCTAATCCAAGTTTTCCCTGTTCTGTTAATTTTTCTAGTCATAGTAATACGTGCAGCCTCGATTTGACGAGAATCAATTCTTCCCGCTTCTACTGCTTTGATTGCGATATCACCAAACTCAATTTTATTACCTCTGAAAGATTTACCGCGGTTACGGCCTTTTTGTTGCTTTCTCCATTTGGTTCTTTTAGGCATTAACATCGTTATTCACCTCTCTTTTGACGTGGTTTACGAC
>Ga0256833_1001218_pt1 | contig 19185 bp, 22 predicted proteins | sample 356284metaG_FD_190535 | JGI IMG/M metagenome (GOLD analysis project Ga0256833, IMG submission 190535) | Hydrothermal vent microbial communities from Mid Atlantic Ridge, Atlantic Ocean - 356-284 | ecosystem: Environmental > Aquatic > Marine > Hydrothermal vents | place: Atlantic Ocean: Mid... | reverse complement strand
TACTTTTTGAGCAATTAAAAGTGTTGAAATTCCCATGGTGAACGACTTGGTATATTTCATCTCAAATCCTGCTTCTTCTAGCTCTTTACTTAACATCTCTGTCGTTAAAAAATCCTCTATGGAATCGGGAAGATACTTATAGGCAGCATAATTTTTAGAGATAAGCCCTCCTACTTTTGGTAGTACTTTTTTCATGCCAAAATCTACCACTTTATCAAAAAAACCTTGACGTTCTTGCTTAGTAAATTCTAAAATGACTACAATACCATTTGGTTTTAATGCCCGATAAAACTCTTGTAAAGCTTCAACTCTATCTACCACATTACGAATACCATAAGAGATAGAGATGAGTTCTGTTGAAGCATCTTCAACGGGTAATTCTTGGGCTTTTCCCTCTTTAAATTCTGCAAAATCAATCTTTTTACGGGCTACGTCTAACATGCCTACTGAAGGATCAACACCCACATAATTTTGAACACTCACGCCTTTTTTTTGAGCATACTCTTTCCAAAAGAGCAGTAAGTCCCCTGTACCACATGCCACATCTGTAATTTGTGTGAGTTCTTTGGTATCTAAAATATCATAAGCTTTATCACAAGCTGTGCGTCGCCATTTAATGTCAATGCCCATGCTCAAAACTCTATTGGTTAGGTCATAAGTTGAGGCAATGTCATCAAACATACCTACTATTTTGTCTTGTTTTTCTTTTTTATCTATTTGATTTTCCAAAGGATTTCGCTCCATAAATTATTTAAGTTATTATAGCAGAACATCTATTTAAGTGCTTTAGACCACAACAATAAATCTATCTCTTTTTTCTCTTGAAATAAAAACTTCAAATTTAATTCAATATCATAAGATGAATCATGCCCTGAGAGTTTAGGTGTTTGATATTGAAGTAACCAATCAATCTTATCTTTTAAAGCATTTATCATACCCTCTCCTCCTTCAACCAATACAAACGATGGTTGAGCAAAATCCAATTTATCTAAAATCTGGACTTCTCTATTGGGAACATCAAAAAGAGGTATGCTTCTGTCAAAATCATCTTTTTTGGAGTAGATAATGATATGAGGTGCATTATCTTCGGTAAAACGACAATCCAAAGTAGGTCTATCTACTCTTACCGTATTGCCTCCAATTACCATAGTTGTACAAACAGCACGAAGTTGATGTACATGTTTTAATGACGCTGGAGAACTTAAATACCCCCCACCAATCTTGCCATTAGAAGTTTGGGCTATTTTAAACAACACAAAGGCTCTTTTTTGCCAAATAAGAAATGGCTCTAAAAGTTCAAGTGCCTCTTTTTGACAAACCCCCACTTCAAGCTCTATGCCCTGCTCTTCAAGTCGTTTCACCCCTCCATCATGCCCTGCAATTGGGTCAAGTGTTGCAATAATAACTTTTTTAGGTTTCAACTGAACCACCAAAGAGGCACAAGAGGGTGTTTTACCGACATGAGAACAGGGTTCAAGCGTTACATAAATTACACACTCACGAAAAAAATTCTTTTCTAAACTCAATAAAAAAGCATGCGCCTTTTGGGCATCAAATCTATCAAAATCTATCTTTTTTTGACTCATGCTTTCATAAGCTTTTAAAAGAGCCAATACCTCGGCATGAGATGTCCCTGCTTTTTGATGTGCTTCAAGAGCAACTATCTCATTTCTGTAAAGAATTAAACACCCTACTGCTGGGTTTGGATAGGTTCGTAGTTGGTATTGCCACGCTTTTTTTAGGGCTTGGTGCATGTAGAGTTGCTTAGAGGTCATGATAATCCTAAATTTAGATATTGAGGTAAATAGATTATATCACAAAACATTACAATTTGACATATTTTAAGATAAAATTTTACTTATATGCTATACTAAAAAATACTAAGCCCCAAGGAAAAACCAATGCAAGGAAAACTAAACGTGACCTATCAACTTGTTTGTGAAAATGACATACATAAAGAGATTTCTTTAAATGAGATATTGCAAAATGAAAAAATTGTTAAATTACTTAAAAGTGAATTTGCTAAAGGATTGCGTAATTTAGATATTACTAGCGATGATAATTCATCGCATATCGTCCTAAAAAGTCAAAAGGAACTCTATGAGTTTGAAGCTGATAAAAAAGATTTTGCTGATTTAATTGAACTGGCTGAAGAAGATGCTAAAGCACGAAAACTCTTTAAAAAAGGGTGTCAAGAGATTGCATTAGTAGATTTTGTTACGTTATAAAACGTAACAATTATTTTGATTTATTCCATTCAAAATAGGTTTTAGCTTTTGAGATGTTACAGTACTCAAATCGTACCTCTTCACCTTTTTTTTCTATGCTAAAGCCTTTTTCATCGGCTGATTTTATTAAGCCTTTCTCTTTGTCACCACCATTAATCTTGAACTTTACACGTTCATTGACAGCTGACATAAAGTGCGTAGGGTTTTCAAGCTTACGCTCAATTCCTGGTGAACTTACTTCTAAAAAGTATGCTCCATGCATGGGAGGATTAACATCAAAAAAGACAGAAAGTTCATGTGAAATCTCGGCACAAAGGTCAAGTTTTACCCCACCTTCTTTGGTAATGTAAACTCTAAAAATAGTATGGCTATCTTCTTGGGCTGTTTCAGTTCCATAAAAAGATGCACCATTTGCCTTAACTATTTTTTCTATCTGTTCATTAAGATTCATCTGATTTATCCTCTTTATTCTTATCGTGACGTTTAGCTATCTCTTTAAAGAGTGCATCAATCTTTGAGATTTGTTCTAATTGAGCGTCAAATTCAAAGGTAAACTTAGGAGCTTTGTACCACCCCTCACTCTCTCGAACATAGGTTGAAAGGTAGCCTGTTACAGCTCTTAGTTGTTTTAAAGCTTCATTTTGTTCTTTTTCAGTTAAGTATGATTTATCTAAATAGACTTTCGCATCATAGCGTCCACGAGAACAAACAACAGCTGTTACAGACAAAGAGTTGATACGATTATCATTCATTCCTGCAAAAGCTTCGGGGAGTAACTCAACTAAGCGTGACTCCGTTCTTTTTCTTTTTATCTCTTCTTCTCTCATATATGCTTAGTCCAGTTTTACTTTCTCTTCTACCATTTTGAAAGTTTCAATTACATCGCCATCTTTAATGTCGTTGTAGTTATGAAGCATGATACCACACTCGAAACCATTCTTAACTTCTTTAGCATCATCGTTAAATCGTTTAAGCGATGAAATGGTTGTGGTATAAATAACAACACCATCACGAATGAGTCTTGCTCCTGCATTTCTCACAATAACACCATCAGATACTTTACAACCTGCGATTGTTCCAACTTTAGCCACAGTAAATGTTTCACGTACTTCAGCTTGACCTGTTACCTCTTCAGAGATTGTAGGACTCATCATACCACCAAGAAGTGCTTTAATGTCATCAAGAAGCTCATAGATAATTGAGTAAGTTTTAATCTCAACACCCAACTCTTTGGCTTTTTTCTTAACAGCTCCTGTTGGTCTAACGTTAAATCCTAAAATAATAGAGTGTTCTGAAGCATCAGCTAATTGAACATCTGATTCAGTAACCCCACCCACACCTTCGTGAATAACGTTTACTTTAACCTCTTCATTTTTAAGGTCAGCCAATGTTCCTTTAATCGCTTCAAGAGAACCTTGAACATCCGTTTTAATAATCACTGGTAAGGACTTAAGATTACCCTCTGCAATAATTTCAGAAAGGTTATCAAGAGAAACTTTTGTACTCTTAGATAGCTCTTTAATTCTTGCGTATTCAGCTCTTTTATCGGCTAATTCTCTGGCTTCTTTTTCTGAATCCATTACCACTAAAACATCACCTGCCATTGGTACTTCAGAGAGTCCTACAATGGCTGCTGGAGTAGCTGGTTCAATGGACTTAGTTCTTGTTCCATCATCTAAAATCATGGTCTTAACTTTACCAAAAGTTGTTCCTACCACAAAAGGGTCACCCACATTAAGTGTACCATTATGTACAATAACATTTGCCGTAGCACCAAAACCTTTTTCTAAAGAAGACTCAACCACAATTGCTTTGGCATTTCTAGTCGCATCAGCTTCAAGTTCAAGTACTTCTGCTGTAAGAAGTAAAGTCTCAAGAAGCTCATCAATCCCTTCACCAGAATGGGCAGAAACAGGAACAAATTCATGCTCACCACCCCACTCAACAGGTGTGATTTCAAGTTCAGCCAATTGACCTTTTACCAATTCTGGATTGGCTGCTTCTTTGTCCATTTTATTGATGGCAACGACAATAGGAACACCAGCAGCTTTAGCATGAGAAACAGCTTCTTTAGTCTGTTGTTTAACCCCATCATCAGCAGCAACAACAATAATAACAATATCAGTCGCTTGAGCTCCACGTGAACGCATCTCCGTAAAGGCTGCGTGACCAGGAGTATCAATAAACGAGATCTTTTTACCGTTCTTAGTTACTTGATAAGCACCAACATGTTGCGTAATTCCACCAGCTTCTTTGTCAGCTACTTTTGTTTGACGAATTCTGTCAAGAAGTGAAGTTTTACCATGATCGACGTGACCCATAATAGTAATAATCGGTGCACGTTCAGTTGGATTTTCATTTTCAATCCCATCATATACTTTAACATAATCAAGTGCGTCTAATGGATCAATAGTATGTACTTCTACTTCAAACTCATCAGCCAAAATTTCAATAGAATCTTTATCTAAAAAGTCATTTTGTGTAAACATGGTTCCCAAGGCAAAAAGAACTTTAATTACTTCACCCGTTGAACGACCAACTTTTTCAGCAAATTCATAAACCCTTACATTTTCTGGAATTTGAATAGAGGTAATGGTTCCTGTATTCTCTTCTTTGATGTATTTTTTACGTTTTCCACCACGTCTAAGTCCAGATGGTCTTCTACGTTGTCCACCTGTTCGTCCACGGTTTTGTTGCACACCACCAGCTGCTGCTCTTTTTTTAGCCTCTTCTTTTCGTTTGGCTTCTTGACGCATCATATCTTCATAGATATTTTTGTCAGAGAAATCAAGCATTAAGATTTCTGGCTCTTCTTCTACTTCAGTTACTTGATTACGATTGTACCCACCAAAACTAGAATTTGACATAAAGTCTAATTTTTCACCAGACTCTTTAGCTATTGCCACTTTTTTAATCTTCTTTTTAGAAGGAGGAGTAGGCATACCTTTTGGTTTATTACTTTTGTCATTAACCACAGGTAAACGTTCATCTACAATTCTAATTCTAGGTTTATCTCTGTCTGCTTTTTTAACAACCGTAATACCAATACGTTTACGTCTTGCTTTTGGCTTTTCAACTACTGGTTCTTCTTCTTTTGAAGCTTCTTCTGTAGTAGTTTCTTTAGTAGTATCTTCTTCTGTTATTGATGATTCAACGACTTTTTCTTCTGTTTCAACTTCTGCCACTTCAGTATCAGAGGCAACAACAGCTTCAGTTGTTTCAACTTTTTCTTCTATGACTGCTTCTTCTTTTGGAGCTTCTTCAACAACTTCTACTTTTTTCTTTTTAGGAGTAGCTGTAATTGAACCTATTTTTCTTTTTCTTTTTGGAGCGGTAACTTTCTCTTTCTTTTCAGCTTTCTTCTCAACAGGAGCTTCAACTTTTTCTTCTGTTTTTGTTTCAAGAATTTCTTTTGTTATCTCTTCAGTTTTCACTTCTTTAACAACATCTACTTTCTTAACTACTTTAGGCTTAGGTTTCTCTGATTTTGGCTTAATACCATTAATTGCATAATCTACTAAAATACCAGCTTGTTCAATTGTTACTGAACTACTTGCCACTTTTACATCGTAACCTAACTCTTTAGCTTTCTCAATAAGTACTGCATTTGATGCACCTGCTTCAACTGCAATCTCTTGGATTTTAACTCTATCCATTCTTATCTAACTCCTTTAAATACTTAACAAACTGTTCACTATCTTCACTAGAGAGCCGAAAACGTTTCATTAAACCTTTTACTTTTTTTTCGTTTTCACGACAACTGTTACAAATATAAAAACTCCGACCCTGTCCCGAATAAGGAAAAATGTTACTGTTTTTCTCTTGTAGGCGAAGTAGTTTTTGTTGTAGTTCCCGTTCTCTACATGTTATACACATGCGTACTGGTTCATTTTTTCGCATAATTATACCTAACTTTTGTTATTAACTCTTTGAAGTTACACCGTAATTGTCAAGAGTTTTCGTAAAGACTCTAAATTTAGGGAATTTTTTCGCCAAAGCTTGGTGAATCTTGCTTGCATCATCAGCATAACACAGCGAAAAGAACGTAGAACCTGAACCTGAAAGGGTACTCATTAATGCCCCATTTGCCAATGCTATTTTTTGTACTTCAAACAAATCGGGTAATTGTTTCATTCTTCTTGTTTGGTGAATCATATCTTTTGAAGCAATTTTGAGTAAATCCCAAGACTCTGTCATAAAAAGAGATGTCATAAAAGAAGAACGTGAAAGGGAATAAACCATCTCTTCCGTTCGGTATAAATCAGGTAAAACATTTCGTGACTTTGCCGTAGAGATTGTTTTGTTGGGAATGACTAAAACAGCACGTAAATATTCAGGTACTTTACGTTTTTTAGAATAGACTTTTTTATCTTCCACGCAAGCGACATTAAACCCACCCATAACAGCAGGTGTAATGTTATCAGGGTGAGGTTCATACTCTAATGCCAAATTTAAAAGTTTACGTTTATTGTAACGTTCTCCAGCGGCGACATAAGCTGAAGTAAGGGCAGCAGTAATAACAGCTGAAGAGGAACCTAATCCACGAGAAATAGGAATGCGATTGGTAAACTCAAAACAAAAATTTTCTCTTCTATCACCCTCTTTATAGCCTTTAATCTTTGCAAATTGTTTATTGAAGATATTCATAAAAAGAATATTTTTACGGATATGAGGATTTTCAGCTCCCTCTCCACGAGTAGAGACTGAAAAAAATCGTGAAGGTTTAATAATAATTTCATTACGAAAATTAATGGCTAAACCAAGTGTGTCAAAACCTGGTCCAAGATTGGCTGATGTCGCTGGTACAGAAACAAACAAAGTACTTCCTTTGTCGATGTTGTAATAAAAATTACACGGCAGGAAGAATATACAACGGTTTATTATTGTCTAAAAGAGTCACTTCACTCAACATGGAAGGTAATGCAAACCGTTGCTCTAACACCTCATCAAATTTTTTTGTTATTATAGTGTTTTTTTCTTTGATAAAGTATAACTTTCCCATAGCTTTTATGGGTTTATTTTCATTTAGTTCAAAAGCTTCACACGCATCAAAAGGTATCTCTTTTAAAATTTCTAAAGAGCGTAAGGTAATATAGCTTAATTTAATCGCCATATATGAACCCGGCCCTGAGGTATAGATAAGACGTTGATAGTCATATTTAGCAGACAACTCTGTTAAAATTTTCAATAAAACTTCAGAGCTTTTCCCCGAACTTTCAACCGTTTCTATGAGTTTACTGTTCTCATAAACCCCGATTAGTAGGGGTGAAGCAATAGAGATAATAAGGATTTCGTATTTACTAGGCAAAACTTTTTACAAACTCCCGACTTTGTACTTTTGAAAGTGAGACCATTTCATAATTTGCACTATCAGCTAAAAGGGCTACTGTTAATTCGTGGTTGAGTTTATGACTTCCTGCAAAAGAGCTGTATGCCCCTAAGATATTGTGACCTGTCACCATCATGTCACCCATAGCATCTAAAATTTTATGTCGAGCAAACTCATTGTCAAATCTTAAGCCTTCTGGGTTTAATACTTTTTCATCATCAAGTCCAATGGCATTGTTCAAACTTGCACCCAAAGCTAAATTGATACTCTGTAAATACTGAATGTCACGAGCAAAACCAAAAGTTCTTGCTCGTGCAATCTCTTCTATAAAAGGTTTTGTTCCAAAAGAGTAGGCTTGCGACTGCTGACCAATAACAGGATGTTCAAAATCTATGGCAAAATCAAACGTCGCACGATTACTTGGTTCAACTCTTACAAATTTATCTCCATCTCGTACTTCAACTGTTTTTTTAATACACATAATCTTTTTAGAAGCATCTTGTTCTTGAATACCTGCTTCATCTAAAAGCAGACAAAATGAAGCAGCAGAGCCGTCCATAATTGGCATCTCATTACCATCTACTACCACACGCATGTTGTCAATACCGTAGGCATAAACAGCTGAAAGAAAATGCTCAATAGTTGAAATAGTTCCTTTCTCATTACCAATAACCGTAGCCATCTGTGTATCGACCACAGATGAAGGAGAGAGAGGAATAGTCAATGCTAAATCTTCTCTATAAAAAACAATTCCTGCATTGACACCTAAAGGTTCAAGGCGTAACTTAATAGGTTCACCTTTATGTAAACCAATACCAATAACTTCGACTACTTGACTAATAGTTCTTTGATTCATAAATTTATATTCCTTAACTCTTTTAAAATAATATTATATCACAATCGTGTATTCTTTGTAACTATTTGGCTTTAAAAGCAAAAAATTACTCTAAAGCTTTAATTTTTATAGCTAATTTTTCATTAATGATGTTATAAAAACCCAATTATAAAACATTTCTAGGAAGTAAATATGAAATTTAACAATTTAACAGCTGAAGAGGTACGCGTGATAGAAAACAAAGGGACAGAGATGCCTTTTAGTGGTAAGTATGATAAGTTCTATGAAGCAGGAACTTACCATTGTAAAAAGTGTAATACCCCACTCTTTAACTCAAATGATAAATTTGATTCAGGTTCGGGTTGGCCAAGTTTTGATGATACTATTATGCATGCTGTTAAAGAAATTCCTGATGCCGATGGACGACGCGTAGAGATTGTATGTGCCACTTGTGAAGGACATTTAGGACATGTTTTTAGAGGTGAACAACTCACCCCTAAAAGTACACGGCACTGTGTTAATTCTATTTCGCTAAACTTTGAGTCTATCGACAATAATAGCCAATATAAAAAAGCTTACTTTGCTTCTGGATGTTTTTGGGGAACAGAGTATTGGTTTGACCAACAAGAGGGTGTCTTTAATGCTGACTCTGGCTACATGGGTGGACATGTAGAAGACCCAAGTTACAGAGAAGTTTGTGGTAAGCAGACAGGTCACTTAGAGACAGTAGAGGTGACTTATGACCCAGATGTTATCTCTTTTGAAAGTCTATGTAAACTCTTTTTTGAAACCCATAACCCTGAACAGATGAACGGGCAAGGTCCAGATATTGGTCCCCAGTATCTTTCAGCTGTATTTACTAACAATGTAGAAGAGGAAGATACCGTACAGATTTTAATCAATCAATTAGAAGACAAAGGTATGCAGATTGCCACAATGATAAAAGATGCCAATGAGCATACGTTCTATAAAGCAGAAGAGGAGCATCAAAACTATTATAAGTTAAGAAATTCTACCCCTTATTGTCATGTTTATACAAAGAGGTTTTAATTTATGTTAAGATTATGTCTAAAAAATATTAGGCATAATTTATAATGAAAAACTTTTTAAAAAAATTATTTAACAAACAAGAAGTCATCACAACACCCCTTACTATTACCTCATCAAATGGTTTTCACCTGCGTCCCATTGCTAAGTTTGTCAATGAAGTTAAAAAATATAAAGCAAGTATTAGCCTACTTGCCAATAACAAAGAGACCTCAGCAACACAAGTTCCTAACATTTTGGCTTTATCTTTAGAAAAAGAAGATACTTTTGTTCTAAAAGTTCAAGGAGAAGATGCCCAAAAAGCCAGTGAAGAACTTACACTCTTTTTTAAAAAATTGATGCAAGAAGACAATGAAGATAATATTAAAAAGCAACTAGAAGATGAAAAAGAATTCTATGAAGCCCAAGCTATCAAAGGGAGTGTTATCTCTAAAGGCGTTGCCGTTGCTAAGACTATTACTTACTTTAAAGAACGCATTATTAATAATAATGCCATAAACTTACAAGAGGCATTAAGCCAAACAGCCAAAGATTTACAAAAGCTATATGAAGCACATAAAGATAAAAAAGAGGCAGAAATTTTTTTAGCCCATCAAGCCCTACTTGATTCTGATGTTTTTCAAAAAGAGTTTCATAACATTGACCAAGCCATAGAAGAACTTCGTGGAGGTAGATTTGAATCTCGAATGCTTGATTACCAAGACCTTAAAAAACGTATTGAATCACACATGGGAGTAGAGACAAAATTTCGCTTACCTGATAATCAAGACTATATTCTTTTAATTGGCAAAGAGGAGCTACTTCCTAGTGAAGTAGAAGCCTTAAGTAAACTCTCTATAAAAGGTGTCATTTTAAGTAGTGGTTCAACCAGCTCTCATGTGGCTATTTTATTACGTTCATTTCAAATACCAAGCATCATTGCCAATAAGACAATAAACATAACAAATCAAAACACGCTCTCACTTTTAGATGCCTCTTCTGCTCAATTTATTGCTTCTCCTACGCCACATGATTTAGAAAAAGCTTACGCTAAAATAGAAAAACTCAAAACAGAGCAAAATCAAGCCTATGAGAAACGTTTTGAGAAATTAATGACTAAAGAGAACAAAGCCATTAAAATCTTAGCCAATATTACCAATCCAACAACAGCAAAAGAAGCACAAGAGCAGGGAGCTGATGGTATTGGACTTTTTAGGACAGAATTTTTATTTACAGAAAAAAAGCCTAGCATAGAAGAGCAAACCCAAGCCTATGAAGAGGTTTTTGAACTCTTTGATGAAGTGACGATTAGAACCCTAGACATAGGAGGAGACAAATCTTTACCCTACATCAAGATGACAAAAGAAGATAATCCATTTTTAGGCATAAGGGGCATACGCTTCTCCTTGCAAGAGCTAAACCTATTTAAAGAGCAACTCTTAGCCATATTTCAAGCCGTTAAGAACAGCCATACAAATAATAAAACCATCAAAATCATGTTCCCAATGGTCAGCACAACACAAGAGTTCAGCCAAGCCAAAAACATTGCCCAAGCTGTAGCCAAAGAGCATAACTTAGACATATCTAACATACAATTTGGCATTATGCTAGAAGTTCCCTCTGTTATCTTTGCCCTCAAAGAGTTTAATAATCTTGTCGATTTTTACTCCATTGGCTCAAACGATTTAACCCAATACCTCTTTGCCATTGAGCGAACGCACCCTACACTAAGTGTCGATTTAAGCTCCCCTATTTTAATGGAAACATTAAAATATATTAAAGCCAATACAGACAAACCCATTAGTATCTGTGGAGAACTCGCAGGATTAGAAAAAATATCATCTGAATTAATTAATATAGGCTATTTAAATCTCTCTATATCACCTAAGATTATACCTAGTTTAAAAAATAATATTAATATTAAATTACACGGTTAATCCACAATTCCTATCTATTATTCCAAACAAGTTAAAACTTGTTTAATAATATTAAGGAATTAACAATGAAAAAAATAACATATTCAATTATAGCACTCTTAAGTGTGGCGACACTTGCCCAAGCAGATATAGACACCATTAGCGATGTAGAAGCAAAATATTCAAATAAAAGCACTATCGAAGCACAAAAAGAGCTAAAACAGAGTTTCAATCTTGGATTTTCGACAACTTCAGGTAATACAGAAACCCTCAATGCCAACGGTAAATATGATGCTTCATTCATTACCAGTGGTTATGATAACCAAGAGTTAAAAGTAGGATTTGATACTTCTGCTTTTTTTACAGAAAATAATTCAGTTAAAAGTGATCAAGAGTTTACTGCGAACTTAGGATTAGAACAAATTATTGCTAATGGTTGGTTGGGCTACATGGGTGTCAATTGGCTAAACAATCCAGACTTTAAAAACTATGATTCTAAAACAGCCATTGGTATTGGATTAGGTAAAGAGTTATATAAAGATGCAACACAGAGCCTTCTGTTTAAACTCGGTACATCTTACAATATTTTAAACTATGCCAACGCACAAGCAACAGATGAATTTGGTGCATTAAACCAATATGTAGAGTACCACAATCAACTCAATAAGGTTTCAAAGTTTTACTTTAAAGCAGGTGCGATGGAAAACTATGATGACATGCGTCATGATTATGAAGTTTTAAGTGCAGTAGGTGTCAATGTTGCCGTTGCCCAAAATCTGAGCCTAACCCTAGAAGCTGAAGTAAATTATGACAACTTACCACCAGTAGGCTTTAAGAAAACAGATACTAAAACCATTGTAAGATTAGGATACAACTTTTAAATCTTTCTCTACTTCTCCTTTTTAGGAGAAGCTTTCTTTCAAAATATGCTAAAATCTTAAAAAATATTTTTTTAAAATACTTCTTAAGGTTTTCTATATGTTTAACTTCTTCCAAAAAATCGGTAAAGCCCTCATGACCCCCATTGCTGTGTTACCCATTGCAGCGATTTTACTTCGTTTAGGTTTTGGAGATATTCCCTTCATAGATGGACAAATCGCCAATATTATGAAAGTAGCTGGAGAGGCTATTTTCTCAAACCTAGACATGCTCTTTGCCGTAGGGATTGCCTATGGACTCTCTAAAAACAGTGACGGAGCAGCAGCCCTAGCAGGAGCTGTGGGTCTGCTCATTGCTAAATCTGTTTACCTAGAAATAGATAAAGAGCTAAACTTAGGGGTTTTCATTGGTATCATCATCGGTGTTTTAGCTGGAACGCTCTACAATCGTTTTCACACCATCAAGCCCCCAGAGTTCTTAGGCTTCTTTGGAGGAAAACGTTTTGTGCCTATTATCACTGCACTAAGTGCCATTTTAGTGGGAGTTCTAGCAGGTCACTTTTGGCACTATGCACAAAGTGGCATTGATGCTTTTTCAAATGCAATCATAAGCCTAGATGAATTGGGTTCATTTCTCTACGGAACACTTAATCGTCTGCTCATTCCCTTAGGGCTTCACCATATCTTAAACTCTGTTTTTCTTTTTCAAGTGGGTGAGTATCACTACGTTAAAGATGGAGCAGAATTGGTTGCCAATGGCGATTTACACCGTTTCTTTGCAGGTGACCCCAAAGCAGGAATTTACATGGCAGGGTTTTACGTGACGATGATGTTTGGCTTACCTGCTATGGCATTGGCTATCTATGCGACCACCGATAAGGCTCAAAAGAAAAAAGCAGGGGCTATCTTGTTTGGAGTAGCACTCACTTCCTTTTTAACAGGCATTACCGAACCTTTAGAGTTTCTCTTTTTATTCATCGCTCCTCTATTGTTTCTACTCCATGCCATTCTCACAGGTTTGGCCGTAGCTTCTGCTCACTTCTTGGACATTCACCATGGCTACGGTTTTTCAGCAGGGTTTATTGACTATGTTATTAACTACAAACTGGCTAAAAATCCTCTACTCATTTTACCTCTTGGTTTGCTTTTTGGGGCTATTTATTTTGTGCTTTCTTACTACACCATAAAAATCTTCAACTACAAAATATTTTCTAATGACGAAACAGAAGAACAAGCCGACAATTCAAATGAAGCCTTAGCATTCATAGAAGCTTTAGGAGGAGCAGAAAACATTGTCTCTACTGATGCGTGTATTACGCGACTTAGAATGGAAGTTAAAAGCTCAAAAGGCTTAAACGAGGAACAGTTTAAAAAGCTTGGTGCTAAAGGCGTTATAAAACCAAATGAAACGACCATTCAAGTGGTTTTAGGCACACGAGCTGAGAGTGTTGCCCAACTTATTAAAAAAACTTTAGAGGTCTAATCTCTCTTATGACCTACCAAATAGCCAAATTTTTCAAAAATATTTTGAGCTTCACGAGAAAATATAAAAGCATAAAAAGCCGATACTTCAGCATTTTTCGCCCCATGCTTCAAGATAACAATTCCTTGTTCAATGGGGGCATAAAGCTTAGTGTCAATCGCTATCCAATTACGCCCCTCTTTTAAGTGTGCCATCTTCGAAGAGAAGAGTGCCGACTTAGCAATAAAGCCAATATCTGTCACTTTAGTAGTGTAGATAACGGTTTGAGAAATGGATTCAGCGTAAACGAATTTTGGCTTTAGCTCGTCTAAAAGTTTTGCATTTTTCAAAGCTTCAAAAGTGGCGACACCATAAGGGGCTGTTTTGGGATTGGCAATAGCTATCTTTTTAATATTTGCCTCTTTTATAAGTGCTAATCCCTTTGAGAAGTCACGTTTGGTACGACTCACCAAAGCCAATGAGCCTTTAGCATACACCAAAGGTCTAGTCACAGCGAACCCTTTTTGATACAAAGTTTCTGGGTACATCATATTTGCACCCATTAAAATATCATAGGGTGCTTTATGCATAATTTGAGCCGTTAATTTACCTGTACCACCTAAGATAATCTGCACTTTAATGTTAGGGTAGAGTTTATGAAACTCTTTTTTTAAATCATCAATTGCATAGGCTACATTCCCTGCGAGTGCTAGGGTAATTTTATCTGCCATAGCAAAGGTGCTAAGTAGCACTAAAAGTAAAATTTTAAATCGCATCTCAATAACTTCCAAAGCCATGTTTTTTTAATATAATCTCCAAAATAGGCTTTTTATAAGCCCCCTCATGCCGTAAGACTTCATGTCCATCTGCATCAAAAAAGAGTTGTACAGGCATCAGTTTTAGCTTATATTTATCTCGTAAGATTAGACGTTCTTTTTGTCCATCAACTGCATAAATTTGATACTCTGGGTGTTCTTCTAAAATCTCTGCGAACATCTTAGACATAGCAAGGCACGAGTAACAATGACTCATACCAAAGGCAATAATGGTGGGTTTTCCATTGCCAATTTTATTTTCTATGTCAGCATATTGTTCTACTTTTAATGTTTCTATTTTTATCATTTTAATTCCTAATTAATCGTATAATATCTAAAATACAAGATTTTATAGTAAACTATATAAAATACCAAAGGAGTTTTTACTTATGAAGCATATATTATTCACCCTACTCACTTCTTCTGCATTTCTCTTCACCACAGGGTGTTCTGTTACGCCCAAATATCGTGTGAGTATTGATGCGATTACTGCACCTAATGTCTCTGTTAAACCAAACACAAGCTACCTAATAGAAGTCGTAAAAAAAGATACCGATAAAAATAGTTTAGCTGTCCAAAAGTTTTCAACAAAATTACATGAAGTACTTGGAAACAATGGATTTGTTCAACCTTATGCATCTCACTTAGCCCAACAGACCATCTATTTTGACTATGGTTTAGAGAAAGTCAATGAAGTAACCGAAGTTTACACTGAACCCAATATCTCATTTAGTATGGCTTGGGGCTTTCCTTATGAAAGATATTATGGACACAATCATCCATTTTTTTTCAACAACTTTTACAATGGCTTTTATGGTGGTAGCTACAACACCTACAGTAAAACACGCATTTACTACAACCGTTATATCACACTCTTAGCAAAAGACCAATCAAGTAAAGAGTTATGGCGTGTCGATGTCTCTTCGGTGGGTGAATCAAAAAATTTACGAAAAATTATTCCACTACTCATTGAAGCCAGTAGCCCTTATATTGGCAAAAATACTGATGAGCCTGTGCAGTTGGTCATTAAAGAAAAATCTTCCAAAAAATAAGCTAAAAAGAGCTAAATCTCAACTTCTTTTTAGCTCTATACGATAGTATTTCATTGTTAATAAAAATTATTATTTAAGGAATTACCATGATCGTAACTAACAAAGCCCCAGATTTCACAGCATCAGCTGTACTTGCAGACGGAACAATCGTAGAAGACTTCAACCTAATGAGCAACCTCGGTGAAAAAGGTGCAGTACTTTTCTTCTATCCACTAGACTTTACTTTTGTATGTCCTTCAGAAATTATTGCATTTTCAAAAAGAGCAGCTGACTTTAGAGCAAAAGGAATCAATGTTATTGGTGTATCTGTAGATAGCCAATTCTCACACTTTGCATGGAGAGAAACTGCTGTTGAAAATGGTGGAATTGGTAGAGTTGATATGCCTTTGGTTGCTGACCTTAGCAAACAAATTGCAAGAGACTATGATGTTCTTCTTAACGATGCTGTTGCACTTAGAGGTTCATTCCTTATTGATGCTGACGGTACAGTTAGACACGCCGTAGTAAACGACTTACCACTTGGAAGAAACATTGATGAGATGCTTAGAATGGTAGATACAATGCTATTTACTAACGAGTTTGGTGAAGTTTGTCCTGCTGGTTGGGTTAAAGGTGATGAAGGTATGAAAGCTGACACTGCTGGTGTTGCTGATTATCTTGCAAAACATGCTGATGAACTATAGGCTGTAATTTATTACACCTTTTTTGTGGTGGTGCATTAAAATGCACCCTACGCATAACAAATAACTATTTAAGTATTATTGACTATAATATTTATATAAGTATTTATTAAATAACTAAAAACCATAAGGCAAAATCATGACAAATTACATATCACTATTAAAAGAGAATGATTTAAAAGCCACCATACAACGGACTTCCATTTTAAAAACCATCGACCATGCTGGTCACATAAACATTGATGATATTTACGACAATGTCAAAGAGCAGTACCCTACTTTGTCTTTGGCGACCATCTACAAAAACATTATTGTCATGCAAGAGAACAATGTCATTATTGAAGTACCTCTTAATGGCGAAAAATCTAAGTATGAACTCAAAAAAGAGGAACACATGCACCTCATTTGTGAAGCGTGTGGAGAAATTACCGACACTGAAATTTCCTCTAAGACAAAAGAAGCCCTTGTGATTGAAAACTTTCAACTCAAAACCTCACAAATTAATCTTTTTGGACTTTGTGAAGCATGTCAAAACGCTTAAAAGAGAACGCTCTTTTTATTGCCGATGCTCACTTTCCTCATCATGGAGATGACTTTTTAAGACTTTTAAAAAATCTTAAAACAAATAAAATTAAAACCCCTCAACTCATTCTTATGGGGGATATTTTTGATTTACTTTTTGCTTACAATGACTACATTCAAACCTTTTCAAAAGATGCCATAGAACTTTTACAAGAACTCTCTAAAGATTTAGAGATTATTTACTTAGAGGGAAATCATGATTTTTGTCTTAAAGAGATTTTTCCTCACATAAAAGTTTATAGTCGAGAGGAACAGCCCATTCATTTTAAACTCAATGAGCAAGATGTTTTTTTAAGTCATGGAGATAAATATAGAACAGGTTTTGGCTACACCCTCTACTCTAAAATACTTAGAAACAGAGTGACACTAACCCTACTCAAACCTTTTGAGAAACAAATCATAAACCATAGAATGAACAAACTCAAAGTAAAAAAAATCTGTGGTCATTTTAAAGGCTATGCCAAAAGATTTGATGCCATTAGAAGTCATTACCCTAAAAATGCCCTCATTATAGAGGGGCATTTTCATCAAAGTTTAGTACATAAAAACTATGTTTCTTTACCCTCTTTGGCGTGTCAAGGGAAAGTGGGAGTTGTTAGAGGTGGGGAGATTGTTTTTGTTGAGATATAAAATTGAAAAAATAAATTCAGGAAAAAAATGACAACTATAAAATGGAAACCAATCTCAACTGTATTAAAAAAAATTTATCAAGAGCAACAGATAGTTGAATATTTTGAAAAAGATGAGGCTTATCTTAAAAATGCTTTTGAGATAACAGAAAAACTTTGGGAAGAACAATTTAAGAACATTGATAAATTGAAAATTATAATGATTTCTGAATCACCATTATTTGGTACTCACCAAAAATATATTTATAATCCAAATACACCAACAAGTGTATTTTTTCATTTTAAAGATTTAGAAGTATTTTTAAAAGAAGGTCACCAAATAAAGATACCTAAAACAACTCAAGAAAAAAAGAAAATTATGTTTGACTACTTTTGTAAACATGGTTTTATCGCTTTAGATATTTTTCCATTTGCATTAAACCCAAATCATACAAAAATACATTACCGTAAAATGTCAAAAAAACTATATCAACAGTTATTAGAAATAACAACGGAAAACTATTTAATCCCAAAATTAAAACTATGCTTAAATAAATCAAATGAGCATACACATTATCTCTATAGATACAAAAGATTATTTGAGAAAACAGAAAATCATTTTGAAAAAGTTTTAAATAAAATTTCTCCAAAAGTATATAAATTAGAGACTATTAATGGAACAAATATGTCTTTAAACAGAGATAAACTAAAAAATCTACTCAACTCATAAATATCTCTATTTGTTGAACTTATACTAAAATTAAATCCAAAAGTTTAGAGCTTATCCGAAAATCAGAATCATTAAGTTTTTTAACAATCTCAACAGTCTCTTCTCTACTCAATCGACCATCATGATATAAAAATCGTAAAATCCCAAGCAAACCAATAATCTCAACCTGCTGTTTTTCGGCAAATTTTCGACCTTTTTTTTCATCTATAATAAGAGGAAGATTACGCTCTATCGCCAAAGTAATAGAAGCTGATTCTCCAGCATCTAAGAGATAATTTATCTCGTTAAAGAGTTGTAAATTTTCATACTCCTCCACAGAGATAAAAGCTTCCTCTATTTGAACATCTATATATTTTTTAGCGTTTGGTTTTTGTGATACCTCATGATAAACTTCATAAGGGATAATAATTTTCTCTATAAAAAGCTTTAAAACCCTAAACTCATCAATATTGATAAGTGTAATTAAAATAGTAGCATCAGAAATTATCATTTAGCATATTTAGTAGCACTCTCTAGTTGCTTATCAAGCTCATCTTTACTGTACTCTAGCCAGTCAATACCCAAACGATTGACCAGACTCATCGCCTCTTTTTTAGTTATTTCAAGAAACTCTGCCATCTTCCCAAGAGAGATAAGACCATGTTTATACTGCTCTATAGCCACCAAATTTTTCACGCCAATAGAGAGTGTATCATCGTTAAGAGGGAGCGTAATACCTATGGGTTTACTATGTTTTGTAATAAAAACTGTTTCATTATTTTCTAAGTACTTGGTCATGTTTGAAGGGTTATTTTTTAAATCCCTTATGGCTACCGTTTGCATAGATTCTCCTTTTATACTACATATTGTAGGTATATTATAACTAGTTTTTATTATATCTACCCCTCAAGCAACCCCAAAGTAAATTCATCAATAAACGTCTCATCACTCTTTTGGGGTAAATCACTCTGCTCTAACTTTTGATTTACCTCATCTAACTTTACATCTAAATAGTCCATTACCTCTTCAAGTTCTTCATTGCCCTCTTTGATGGAGGTAATATAG
>Ga0256833_1001217_pt1 | contig 19189 bp, 18 predicted proteins | sample 356284metaG_FD_190535 | JGI IMG/M metagenome (GOLD analysis project Ga0256833, IMG submission 190535) | Hydrothermal vent microbial communities from Mid Atlantic Ridge, Atlantic Ocean - 356-284 | ecosystem: Environmental > Aquatic > Marine > Hydrothermal vents | place: Atlantic Ocean: Mid... | reverse complement strand
CCTCCTCGCTGAAGACCTCCTCCTCTTCCTCCTCAAGGCTTGCCAAGACCTCCCTGAGGACGTAGGTGACGTACTCATCAACGCTCTCAAAGCCAGCTTCCTCAACACGCTCCTTTATTCTGTCGTAGAGGCTCTTGGGTATCTTAATCTCCACGAACTCCTCCATGCAACTTCACCCATATTTGAATCATTGCAAGAGTTTAAAAAAGGTAAGGGTTAGTAGAAATTGATATGAAGAATTGGGATATATACCTAGCGATGTTACTTACGATACTAAGTGCTCTCCAAATGCCATCTCTTAGTCCCCTCCTTGGATTGACTGTATCTACTTTTATTCCCGGATACCTAACGATATTGGCGCTCTTTCCAGATGAAAAATCTCTAAAAGTTGGGGAAAGGATTGCATTAAGTTTTGGGATCAGTCTCGTTGTCTTAACAATTTTGGGACTACTGTTGAACTCCACTGCAGAAGGAGTGACACCCCTAACGTCAAAGTTGATAATTACCTTTTACAATGTCGTAATGGCATTTTTAGCGATTCTACGCAGAAAACAAAGTCCTTTACCCTGGTATCCAAAAATAAAGATAAGGCTTGAGGAAAAGGGCTTTGATCGAGCGCTCACTTTTATTCTTTTGGTTTCTCTTGTTGTTGCTCTTGTTGTGGTTGGAGTTAGTTATCTCCTACCAAGGCCTTGGACAACGTTTACAGAGCTTTACATTCTTAATTCAAATGGTTCATCGGAGTATTATCCCCTCAACTTAACTGTGAATGAATCCCTAACCCTTCGCATTGGGATTGTAAACCACGAATCCTCGAGGAGAATTTATAATGTTCAGATATGGCTGGCCAATCTAAGCAGAGGAGAGATAAAAAAGTTATATTACCTTGGCTCATTTAAGGTATCCCTGCCTTCCAAAGGTTCTAATCTGATGGGAAACTGGAGGGGAGAATATGAAACTAACGTCACTCTAATGATTCCATATTCCGGCCGCTGGCAATTATGGTTTGTGGTCGCAAACGGAACCTATACAAAAGGCCAAAATTATGCCAACACCAGTGCAAGAAAGATCATAGAAGGAGCAATTGAAGGAAGGGTGATAGGTGTTAAACTCAACCTAGATGTCATGGGATGATATAGGCTTATAAGGCAACACGAGAAGAGTAAAACGGTGAGGATCATCTTGCCCCGGGAGAGTGTTTTAATCATAATCCCTGCATATAACGAGGAGCTAACAATAGGCTCCGTGGTTGCCCTTTCCAAAAGATACGGTGATGTTCTCGTAGTTGATGATGGATCACAAGATAGAACAACGAAGATTGCCTCCTCCTGTGGAGCCCACGTGTTAAGGCATGAAAAAAATAAGGGAAAAAGCGCCGCATTGGAAACAGGCTTTAGGTACGCACTTGAAAAAAATTACGATATTGTAGTAACCCTAGACGCTGACGGTCAACATGACCCAGATTTCATTCCAAGTGTTATTGAGCCCATCCTGCGGGGAGACGCCGACATGGTAATAGGCTCAAGAACCAGAGGAAAAAATAGGATACCACTGTACAGAAGGTTTGGTCTCTGGATACTCAACAAAGGAACCCAAATTGCCTCTAATCTTAACATAGACTCGCAAAGCGGCTTTCGAGCTATGAGGAAGGAACTCCTAGAGGGTATAGATTTAGAATGCGAGGGGTACTGCGTAGAAACCGAGATGATAGTTAAAGCCTTGGAGAGGGGATTCAAGATTGTTGAAGTTCCTATAGAAGCGAGGTACGACGTCCCCCATAAGCACAAAAGACACCCTTTACTTCATGGTCTTGAGCTTCTTGATAATCTACTTGGATTAATAGGTTATAGAAGACCTCTGTTGCTCTTTGGAAGTTTGAGTTTGATATCATTTGCCTGCGCAGTAATGCTGGGATACTGGGCACTTGAACCCTACTATTCTGGTGGGCACGTTTACCTAACGCAGGCAATAGGAGCAGGTATCTTTACAGTAATAGGGATACAACTGCTCATCGCAGGATTCACCCTTAATGTCTTGGCGAAGATGGTGAGATAATGAAGGCCAGTGTTATAATAGTCACTTTCAACCATGAGAGGTACATTGAGAGATGTCTTAAAACAGTTTTTGAAAACGATCCCTTTGAGGTTATCGTTGTGGACAATGGGTCAAAGGACAAGACCGTGGAGAAAACTCGGGAGTTTCCCGTCCATTTGATAGAAACAAGGAAAAACTTAGGATTTAGTAGAGCAAACAATTTAGCGGCTAAAAAAGCTAAGGGAAAGTTTTTAGTTTTTTTAAACCCTGACACTTGGGTTGAACGGGAATGGTTGAAAAAACTCCTGAACCCTCTAAAGGATCCTTGGACGGTGGCGATACCCACTATCCTTCTGTACAGCTCCAATGTTGTAAATACCATTGGATTGAGATTACACTTTACTGGACTGACTTTCACAGAGGGATATGGAAAAAAACTAAATGAACTGAAAGAACTACCAGTTCCCGGAGGACTTTCTGGAGCTTGTTTTGCAATACGCAAACGGGACTTTTTGAGGGTCGGGGGTTTTGATGATAGACTGTTCACATATAACGAAGATGGGGAACTCTCATGGAGACTAAAAAGAAGGGGTTTTAAGATAGTCCATGTACCAGATTCAGTCGTCCATCATGACTACAGGCTCAGCGTCCCCCCCCAAAAAATTGAAAACCTTGAAAGAGGTAGGTATGTAACCTTAAAAAAGCACATGACCTCGAGCGAACTCAAAAAAATATTGCCTTCTTTAATATTAACCGAGGTTCTGACATGGGGATACTCATTCTTAAGAGGGCCCAAAGCCATATTTGCCAAGGTTAGAGGAACCTTATCTGGAGTGGCATTGTCCGTTGAATTTATACGGGGCAAGTCCCCCCTCCCTTTTCTAAGTCCAGAGATACCAGAAGATCAATTACTTCCAGTGCCTCTTCTCAAGTTAGTCAATTCTTTTTACAAATGGAACTATTGGAGGATGAGAGTATGAAGGTAGGGTTCGTTTGCTCTCACGGAGGCCACCTTACAGAGATCACATACCTCCTAACCAACATTAACTACGATGATGCTTTTTTAATAACTTACGATCATCCAAGGACTAGAAACCTGAAAATAAAAAAGTATCTCCTTCCAAACTTTGGAGAAAATCCTCTCAAGCTTCTAAAATATCTACCCTTTATTGCTAAAATATTGATTAAGGAAAAACCAGACGTTATAATAAGTAACGGAGCCGAAATTGCTATCCCCCTCTTCTATCTGGCTAAAATCTTGAGTATAAAAACCGTTTTCATTGAGTGTTACACGCGAGTCAATCAGCCCACAATAACTGGAAAACTCGTGTACCCCATTTCCGATGGATTTTTAGTTCTCTGGGAGGAGATGCTCCCAAAATATGGTAAAAAAGCTTATTATTTCGGACCGTTTATGAAGGAAAAAGTTATGAGAATAAAACCTTCGAAGAGACTACGGTTAATCTTAACTTTAACCGGGACTCACTTTAAAGGATTCGACAGACTCACAAAAGCGATTGATGATATTTCAAGACGTCTCCCCCAGTATACCTTTTTGATACAGAAAGGATCTGGAACCTACGAACCAAGACATTCGAAGTATTTCTACTTTACAGAGTATCAACGAATAAAAAATCTACTTAAAATTTCAAGAATTGCCGTGACTCAAGGAGCCATAAGCATTGTGGATGCCTTAGAAGTAGGTACTCCAGTAGTCTCTTTTCCGAGACTCAAAAGGCATGGAGAGGCTATAAACGACCATCAGCTTGAATTTTCAAGAAAGCTTGAATCCATGGGGCTCATCAGGGTTGCCACTGACAAAAGAGATCTTCTTGAATTAATCGTTGTATCTCTAGAAGCTCTTAACAGAGGACTGACGAAAAGCTTAGAGTTCAACCGAAGGATAATCTCAATAATAAAAGAGAGGTGGCTATAAAATGAAAGTGAGCGTTATAGTTCCCACGAGAAAAAGGGTAGAGTACCTACGGAATCTCCTTAGAAATCTCTCCGAACAAAGTCAACCACCCGATGAAGTCATTCTTGCCACTACCCCCCAAGACAAGAAAACCGTTGAGTTTCTTGATTACATTGGGAGCGAGTTTCAGGGGATGAAAATCATCACCATAATCGAAAAGGGAGGCACTGCTAAGCTAAGAAATTTAGGAGTAGCAAAAAGCTCGGGCAAAGCCGTAGTCTTTTTGGATGATGACATTATACTTGACAGAGACTATTTTAGGAATCTCAGAAAAACTTTCTCAAGGAAAGACGTTAACGTTGTAACGGGGTATACCTTCGATCTCGTTGATTTAACAACCCCCTGGTTCGCAAAGAAAGGTGATTTGAGGTATATAAAAACTCGGAACGATGAATTCACAAGAATTCTCAAACTTTACCTAAGGGAAAGGGGGCTGGATGTGGAAAGGATCAATTATTTAAGGCTTATACTTTGGAGAGTTTTAAAACTTATGAGAAATACCTTGAAGTCCATGTTTCTATGGGAGTCACCATTTAAAGGCAAAATACTCCCTTCAGGATACAGAAGTGAGTTCCCGGAGATAACGAAGCTCAAGGGAATTGTGGAGGTTGAATGGGTTCAGGGAAATAATTTCTCAGCTAAGCGTGAAGTACTACTGAAATTTCCCTTCAACGAAGAACTTGAAAGAAGAAGCTCCTACGCTCTAAACGAGGACTTAGAGTGGTCAGCTAGGGTTGGACTTAAGTATAAGATCTACCTCTCGCCTGACCTCAAGGCAATACATCTTAGGGCACCTGGAATGAGACTGGATAACGAAAAGAGATTAGAGGCTCTATTGGAAAGCACTTACCTAATAGCCAAAATTCGGGGAAATTCAATAGCCCATCTTTGGTCGTCTTTAGGACTACTAACTATGAATCTTATTTCAATTCCGATCACACCTTCGAAGGGAGTTAAAAACTCTAGGATTATAATTAAAACCCTAAAGAGGTTATACCTATGAGGAACACGTGGGAAAGAAGTGGAAAGATCGCCGTCTCGACTTCACTTCTGCTTTTCTCCCTGTTACTCCTCCATGGAAGACTCATCGTGAGTTATGAGGGAGTGTTTAAAATTTATGGGTGGTCGGGAGTTGGAGCCCTCGCATTGGCTATTTTAGGAACGTTGATGCTTATTAAGGGCAATTCAAAGTACACTCCCGTGGGTGTAACTGCGGTAGTTCTCCTCATGTTCCTCCCCCAGTTTCTTGCCAAACTTCCTATCTTTACCTTTGTTTATAGGATATACGGACACGTTCTCTATGTTATGCAAACGGGACACATAAATCCAGATCTTCCCTCTCTCCGCTATCAAACTTGGCCGGGGATCATGCTGATGGGAGCCCTTATAAACTACGAAAGCAACGTTGGTGTTTTTCTCCTTCTAACACTACCCCTCTTGTTTTATGTTTCTGTAGTTCCTCTCGTGTATTACTTTCTTTTGTCCATTGTTAGATTGAGTAAAGAACATTCTTGGCTTGGAATGCTCTTTTTTATTTTCAGCTTCTACGGATTCATGTGGTTTGTTCCCGGAAGCCTTGCGACCCTTATTAAGGCAGTTGGAATGTACATTCTCCTTAAGCTACTTCTCAGGAACATTCCCCCCACTGTTGAGATAAAAACGACCCTCGGCATTATGACTATTGCAATTATCATCTCTCATTTCCTCACCAGTATGTTCTGGTTCGTATTTCTTATAGATGTTCTTGTGCTCTCTTATTTGTGGAGAAAAAAAGAACTATCCTCAACGTTGGTGTCCCTAACTGTGCTTTTCATTGTGTTTCAGTTTTATTGGCTTTTCAGTTATACCTACCCAATTTATTTACTCAAACAAAAAATGAGCGAGTTTATAGCAATATCCAAAGCAACGTCAGCAACTGAAAGATGGACGAGATACGCCACAGTAGGGAGAACACCCTATGCCCAAGTTTTAAGAATTAAAGCTTATTTTGTCTATCTAATAATTATTCTTGGATTCCTCGGAACAATGCTCTCAATAACAGTCAGAGAGCATAGAAAAACCGTGATAGTATTGCTAGTTATAATAGCCTCTTATATAATTGGGATACCAGCAATAGCTGGAGGTTACGGTGGAGAAGTTGCTTCAAGACTCTTAACTCAGTTGAGGTACCTTTTAGCAATACTCGTTGCCATCTCCTTCTTGGCAAGAAGTCGGCTTGGAGAAATTTACAGAAAAACCTTGATAGCTCTTTTACTAGTACTCTTAATGCTCCAAGTCTACTGTACGTACGGTAACTTGGTGATGGACTACGTGGCTCCCAACGAAATAGAGGGAGTATTTTATGCATCCTCTCATCTTCCAGGAACCATGTACGTGATTTCAGACCCGATATGGGACATCAGTCCAAGGTTTCTTACGGGAAGTTGGAGGATAATAATCCCTATTCGCTTTGCCAAGCACGTAAGAAAAGGATACTTTATATTATCTGAAAGAATAATAAAAGGCTATGAATTCATGCATGGGGCACCTCCCCCGAACTTCAACGAAACGGCAATTGTTTTGAAGGGAAACATCGTATACTGCTCGTCAAATGGTTATCCGCATGCTCACAGTACCTTTAGGGTGGTGAAGATTGGATAATATCTCCGTAGTGATGTGTGTTAAGAACAGAGAAAAAGAAATAGAAAAGGCACTTAGGTCTGTAAGAAAACAGAAGGGAGTAAAAGAGATAATAGTTATAGATGGAAACTCCACAGACAGGACAGTAGAGATAGCGAGGAAGTACACAGACAAAGTATACTCAGACGAAGGTCGAGGACTAGCGTATGCACGACAACTGGGTGCAGAACTTGCCGAGGGTGAATACATTGCCTACATCGATTCTGATACAGAGCTCCCGAGGGATGACCTGTTAGTGAGAATGGTCAGAGAGATGGAAGAAAAAGGATGGGTGGGAATACATGCCCAGTTAGTGGATCCTCGAAGGAAAAAAACCCTCTGGGAAGAATGTGAGAACATCCACTGGCAAGAAAGATTCAATCATCCAGGTGAAAGAAGATATCTTGGCACAATAGTTTGCGTTGTGAAAAGAAATGTGATCTTGGAGACACGCTTTGATCCATTTATGAAATACGCTGCGGAAGACACAGAATTTTGGCACAGGGTAGGAAGAAAGTACAAATTTGGAGTCTCTAGAGAAGTTGCATACCACTACCACAGAACTACTTTTAGGGAATTCCTCAAACAGAGGATATGGTACGGTAAGGGAAACGCGAGGGCTCTTGTTAAGCATCGTTCTCCCGTACTTCTATTGTCTCCCATTGCTGTAATTGGTTACGGAATTTTTAAGGTGTTTAAATGTAGAGGTCGCGCAAAATGCATTCTTTACTACACAATATGGGGAATTGCACTGGCTTACGGAACTATAACGGGTCTAATGGAGCTTTTGATTGAAACGTTAAAGAAACGCCTCTTTGGGAAGAAGTTCTTCTCCGAAGATGATAAAGAAAATAACCGAAGCGATTAACTTAAATGTTTTAAGGGGTCTTTTAAGAAAACTTCGAAGTGTAAACAGGGGAAGTATCCTGCAGACAAAGTAGGGAACAAATGTTAACTTCTGTTTCCATGTTCCGTACCGTCTAATAAACTTAACGTTATTGATGAGAAGAAGGTAAAGGTTAAAAAGCCTAACCTTACCATGCCAAGATACTTTATGCCATATCCTTGAATCTGGGCATAGGACTATTTTTCGGCCCTTTTTCCTTGCCCTCATACAGAGATCGGTTTCCTCCCAGTAAGCAAAGAACTCCTCATCAAACACGCCCCGTGGTTCCAACAGAAATCTTTCAACAAGCATGCACGAACCTTCAACACAATCCACATTCTTTTGAGGAATCCTTTGGTGAAGTGCCAAACCCCTCCAAAGGTCCAGTTTAATTCCAGCACTTAGAATAGTTTCTCGATAATAATCAAATACCAAAGGACCGGCAATCGAAGCATCCTCCTTCTGGGCACAATATACAAGTTTTTTAAGAGTGTTTGGTTTTACTACGGCGTCATTGTTAAGAAAACAAACGTAATCAACGTTAAGTATCTGAGCAAGTTTTACCCCTGCGTTGTTTCCCCCAGCATATCCTAGGTTCTTACCAAGTGGAAGAAGGATAAGCCTTCGATCGGGATCAAACTTTCTATAAAGAGTTTTTATCTCCTTTAAATTTTGTCCATCGAATATTCGTATGGGTTTGTTCGCCTTGGAGTGTTTAAAAAACTTAGATCTAGGTTTTAATCTCCCTTCACAGTACTCCCTTATCCGTTCTATGGAATCGTCAGTGGAACCATTGTCCACCACAATAACGTGGTAATCCTCAATAGTACTTCTGTACAGGGACTCCAAGCACTCCAGAGTGTCTTTCCACCCATTCCAATTTAAGACTATAACGGCCACTTTAGGGTTTTCCATTATATCCCCTCTAATACTGTTTCGATTTTCTGAAGGGCAAGGAGGATAAAAACAACTGCCAAGAAAAAGGCAATGTACTTCATAACGCTCACAGTTTTTTTGCCTAAATGAGCTCGCCCAAACTCATAAAAGACAACAACAAGAAGGAACTCCAGGGCGAGGAACTGGCCAGTAGAACCTGCCATCATGGCTCCGAGAACAGTTAGTATTGAAAATATAAACAGAACATAAAATCTTAGGCCCATTCTTCAACACCCCCAAGGGGCTTAAAGTGAAGGGTCAAAAATTCTCCAGTGTAGTCAACGTCAAAAACCTCTAAGAGAGAATCCATAGAAACCGCCAGGGACAGCAAAGAAGCTGAAACAACAGGATCGAAGAATTTTGGAAGGCACAAAGGTTTTACAAATAATACGTATGATCCGTCTCCGTTGTCAAACAACCTCAAACTGCTAACACCCTCTGCAGCTAAAAAATTTGAGAGTCCTGAGTATGGATCCTCTGATACAACTTCCTTTGTGGCCTCTTCAAAAAGCCCCCACCCAGGAACCGGAGTTATCAGATACCCTTCTGAGTACCTAAGAGAAATCCTTCCAGTTTTTGCTCTAAGTATACCTAATGAAACATCCTCGGTAGAGGAAACGAATAAGAGGCCTCCCTTGGGCAAGTTTTCATAGGGAGGGATCACAATAAGTAAAGGAAAACTATTCTCATTGAAAGAATCCAATATTTCACAGAAGGCCTCGCAGGTAGACTTTAGAAGTTTAGAACTTTCATTGTCCATAGAGAGCGTCAAAAGCCCTATGATTATTGAAGAGATACCCAGATTGGCATATACTTGAAGACCTGAGTAACCCCCGTAATACCAAAGGACAATTCCAAAAAATACCAAGGACACAGGAAAGATCAAACGGCGATCCATATTTTCAAGATGTTTAAAAAGCTTTTAAAGATTTCCAAGTAACCTAACCTGATGAAGTCAAAGAGATACATCCTAATCATAATCGTGATTGTTATAATCCAAGCCCAACAAGTTTGCGGAGCGGGTGTTAGATATCCAGTGACTCATGATGTTGTTCTGTACAACTACGGAAATCGTGTCATTGAATATTATTATTACTCCATGAAGTATGCCCTCATGAACAACTCATACTCCCTTGTCCTCGCCAATAGAACCCTTAGGGAAACAACAGCAGTGTATATTGAGGAAGAATTCTACAAGAGCAGGGGAATAAATACAAAAAGCATGAAATTCGTTGAGTACATTCACAAATTCAGCAGGGACTCACTTACACTTACGCTCCTACTTTTGAGATTTAAAAGAGGCAACAAAAGTAAAGTAGCTCCAGGAGTTTTAGCGGCCCTTAAAAGGGTAGAAGCTGACCTAAAGGGTATATCAAACTTTCCTCTCTATAACGGGAGCGAACGCCTCTATCTCCATGTTAAACGGTTAAGGATTCTTTTGAATAAAATAAGCAACGTTATAGAACCCTATTTCAAGAAACAACTTCCAAAACAAACTTTCTTTATCACAGCAGACACTTTCAACACCTACATAAACCAAAGTGTTCTTGTTTTCGGAAGTGCGCCGCAGCCGGGGAAATTAGAGCTTTTAATAAAAGGAGAAAGATCCAAAAACATTGTTGTAAACCTAACAACCCGAACATTCTCCATCTGGCTAAAGTTTGACTTACCAGGGAAATATGTTCTCCAAGCAATTGAAGGAGAGAATCAGTCCAACACAATAGAGATAAAAGTTGGTAAGATCCCTACTAAGATAGTAGCACCTTCCCAAGTAAACGTTCTCATCGGGCAAAAGGCACAAATTTCGGCTATTTTAGTCGATGCATCAGGAAGGCCCCTATCAGGATTCCTACTTTATGTTAACGGGAAAATTATGAGAACGGACATCCACGGAAAAATAAGCATAAACGTATACTCGAACGTTTCTAAAAGAATCGACATCATCTTTGAATTCAGAGGGGGTAGTTTATATTTGGGGAGTAAAAAGAGGGTTTTAGTTTTTTTTGGTAAAAAACCTGTTCATCTTTACCTTGAGGTCAAAAAACCCGAAACTGAAATCGGAAAAAACCTAACGTTGAGACTCATAATGACACCATCCATAGAAGGTTACGTAAGGATTTATGTTAACGGAAGCTTAAAGAAAGCAGTTCTCATGAGAAGAGTGGCAAATGTCACTCTTCAATTAAACAGGGAAGGAACGTGGGTTATTAGGGCATGTTTTAATGGTACGGAAGATTACGCTCCCGCATGCTCCAATACAGTCTCGGTTAAAGTTAAAAAACCCTCTCCTCCCCTTTCAAAGGTTAAAATAGTGATGGTAACTACGATTATACTGGGGTTATTCATGGTAGTAACTAAGTTCCAAAGGGAAACTAGAACGTCCGTAGCCCAAATAATTCAACGTTCTACAGATGAAGTTTCTATCCCTTTGATTCCAAACGACGTTGGTGAGGCATACACACTCATAAAAAACATGATAATGAAAAAATATAGACTCCCCTCCGGATCAACCCCAAGGGAGATTCTGAGATATCTCAGAGACTTCTCAGCCAAGGAGAGTCTGGAGAAACTAACTGAAATGCACGAACTTCAGATCTATGGTGGTAGAGATATCGATAGAAAAGAATTCTTTCAACACGTCGAAAAGGTTGTAAGGGTGATCTTGAGATGAGAACACTCGTATACCCCATCATACTCCTAATAGCTTTCATCTTCATAACTATGCCAGTCTCGGTTACGAGCTTTCAAAGCTCAACCCCTTATAGTATCTATAATAGGGGATGGAATGGACTCTACGATTTCAAAGAGCTTGCGAGAAAGTACGGTAACATAAAAGCCATTCTTGAACCTCTAGACAAGTATAATCTCAAATCAAAGACAGGGGTTCTTTTCATAATAGGACCAAACTTAACTTATACCAGCTCTGAACTTGGACAAATAAAGGCATTTGTTAAAAAAGGAAACGTTCTTGTTCTAGCTGATGACTTTGGGGACGGAAACAAGATTCTCCGTAGTTTGGGTATCAAAGAAAGGTTCTCACAGTATCCCCTAGAAGATTTCTTCTACTCAAAAGATGATAGATTCATAATTATCGCTCATATAGTAAATCCTGTCTTAGCAAAAAATGTGAGTTATATTCTAACCGACAAACCCTCAGCGATACTCGTTACCTCGAAGGGAGAGGTCTATAGCAGCAAGGTTGCGATGATAAACTCCAAGATGGGTAGATACCCCCTGATGGTCTCGATTCCATATCAGAAGGGCAAAATAATCTTAATATCCGATCCAGACATCTTTATAAATATGCTATACCCCCATAACAAAGCCTTTCTCAAAAATCTCATGTCATATATTGGACCGGGAACATATTACTTTGACGAGATACATCATCCCAACTTCAACCTCTATTCCCAGACATCAATGATAGTAAACAGAACAATCCCAAGGGATTTGGCAAAAAAAATTCTACTAGCCGCTGGAGGGTTTATAATTCTCCTCGAATCCAATGTCATTGAGTTGGGGTTGAGAAAAATCAAAAAGGCAATCAGGAGGGGAAAGAGGTGGATATACTCTCAAAAATAGAAGAGGAGCTAAGAAAAGCAGTCGTTGGATTAGAAGAGCAAATCAAATTACTAACAACGTGCTTCCTAACGGGGGGACATGCCCTTATAGAAGGTGTTCCAGGCATAGCGAAAACTACATTAACCAAAAACTTTGCCAATATCTTTGGTATGGGTTTCACAAGAATACAGATGACGCCAGATCTTCTTCCTGCGGATATACTTGGACACACCTTCTACGACATGCGTTCTGGAGAGTTTAAACTTAGAAAGGGGCCAATATTTACAAACGTCCTCTTAGTGGATGAGATAAACAGGGCTTCTCCAAAGACCCAAGCGGCACTTTTGGAAGCTATGGAAGAAAGACAGGTCACCATCGAGGGACGAACCCTTAAATTACCTGAACCATTCATAGTTCTTGCTACGAGAAATCCCGTGGAAATGGAGGGAGTATATATTCTTCCAATGGCTCAAAGGGACAGGTTTATGATGAGGATAGACATGACTTATCTCCCTGAGAAGGCGGAAAAGGAACTCCTCCGCAGGAAAAACTTCGGAGATTTCAGTGAATCCAGACAGATCTTCACAAAGGAAACAGTTCTTAAAATACGGTGGGACGCTAAAAAAACGTATGCAAGTGATGCAATCATTGAGTACATCTATGGGATAGTTTCAGAAACTAGACGAGATGAAAGGGTTCTATTGGGAGCCTCCCCAAGGGCAGGGGAACATCTCCTCTTCGCTTCTAAAACCTTAGCCTATATAAAAGGAAGAAACTACGTCATTCCTGATGATGTTAAAGAACTTGCCGTCCCTGTTATAGCGCATAGGATAGTTCTCAAACCAGAATACGAAATTGAAAACATAACTCCCCCCCAAATTATAGAGGAAATACTCAAAAGAACAGAGGTGCCAACGGAATGAAATTAGAAAAGCAATATCTTTCTTTTTTAGGTCTTCTTGTAGTTTCTTCGCTTGTGTTTGGAAGCCCTCTGCCCGCTGTTGTCGCCTTAGTTTTGGCCGTTTATTACACTCTTACTTCTCTTAGATTTAATGCAACCGATGTCAAAATTGTTAGGAGCACTTCCAAGGAAGCCATAGAAGGAAGGACATTAACTGTAACTCTACACATCCGGAAGAAAGGGAATGCAAGGTTAATTCTAAGACTCAAAGAATGGAATAAGGAGTATTTGTTTCCCCTTTTACAAGAAAAGGAGAGAATCGTTCTGAACCTCATACCTAAGGATAGAGGAATAGTCCTCTTCACTAAAGTTGGCCGAATACTTGACTTCAGCGGATTGTTCGAGAAAGAAGTTAGAATCGAGGGAAGCGATAGCGTTGTAGTATATCCCTCTCCAGAATCACTCGCTATTGCCTTTAAACTAGGCAGAAAGAATCCATTAGAACGTGCAACTGGGTTTGGGGGAGGCATGGAGCTCTTAGAGTTCTACGAGCTTAGAGAGTTTGTCCCCGGTGACAGCATAAAAAAGATTGAATGGAAAGCAACATCACGGCTCCAGAAACTCATCGTGAGGGTTCTCATGAGAGAAGTTCCTTCAAAAGCCTATGTTCTAATAAACGTTGATGATATTTTTCTCTCTGAGTTTCCTTTCAAGGGTAGAGTGAACCATCTGATTCTCCTGCTCACTCAAATTGTTAGCTATCTGAACAGAACGCTGGGAGACGTAGCCGTAATCGCTTACAACGAGAGGGGGATAATTGGGCAGCTTTCTCCCAAAACTGCAGTAAGTTTGTTGAGAAAACTTGAACTCAGAGGCAAGAAAAGATTGTACCCTCTAAGATCGAGAGCATTCTCTAATCGTATTGTAGGTAGAGGCCTAATAGTGGCCTCACGCCTTGTTCCCCCGAACTCTTACGTGATAATAATCGATGATATCGGGCTTTATCCCTCAGACATAATAAGAGCCACGTTTATCCTAAGAAAAAAGAATTGCAAAGAAGCTGTGGTGTACCCAAATCCCGAACTATTTCTCGAAAAGAAAGGAATTACTTCCAGAGAAGAAATACTCCACAAACTATCCAAAAGGATCAACCTAATTGAAGTGGGACCCCAAGACACAATAAAAAAGGTGGTGGAAAAGCTGTGATAGGAGCCGTAGTTCTTCTACTCACATCCTTTAGTGCTGGAAATTACATACCAGCAGTCGTTCTTATCCCATATCTTCTTGGACATTACCACAAAAACATTGGAAGAATAGTGTTTTTGTTCTACGTCCTTTTCCTAGTTACCTGGGAAAAGTGGAGCATGAGTTTATACGTTCCTCTCGTTTTAGGAATTGAGCTTGGAGTACTAGAGCTTTTTGAAGGGATTTCCCTTAGATTAGAACTTCCATTGACTATCTTGACTGCACTTTCTTACCTCTATTATCCAGCCTTTTTGGTCGTTACTGAGGGCATTTTAATTATTAAATCCTACAAGGCCTTCAACAGACTCTTCATTGTTTTAACAATACCTCCTCTCCTCGCATTTGAAATCCCGGTGGTAGAAAAGCTCTTACCTGGAGCCTATGCATTGGCAATGTTGCTGTCCGGAATCGTTCTTCTTGTCCTAACTATACCCTATTGGAGGGAAAGGTCATGAGAGCTTTGATGATTGGGGTTGTCCTGCTCACTCTTGTTATTTTCTATTTCTATCGAAGCCCTCCCATTCTATACCTCGGCCTTAGTTTTGTTTTTTTGATCCTAATAGGTGAAAAAGAACGTACATGTAATCTTAAAATCAATACAAGAAGAACAATTTTTGCACTAATACTCTTGGTTCTTGCTGTGTTGAGCCTGATGCATCCTTTTTGGAAAACACCAAGTCCTTTGACATTTCTTTCACTCTCAATCGGTGCTCTTTTATTGATTCTATGCAAAAGACTCCAAGAGTTCAAAGTTGAGATCCTTTACATAGGAATTGGCCCACTGCTTGCAGCACTGAGCAGAACGAACACGTTCCAAAGGATTGAAACCATTATGAGCAGTTGGTTTGTAAAAGCGACCGGGGCTCTCCTAACCCTTATGTTTAAGCTTAGCGACATGCCAGCTCAGATGAGTGGAAACACTATAACAACAAGGGGAATGATAGTGATAGTAAAACCGGGATGCTCTGGTCTAGGAGCGTTTTTTCTATACCTCCTGGCAACGGCACTTCTGGTGTACGCGAGAAAGTCTAAATTTAAAGAAGCCTCGCTCCTGCTAGTGGGGGCTCTTGGAATCATTCCCATTAACGCTATCAGGATTTTCATTCTCATCCTCGTTGGATACCACTATGGTGTATCATACCTTGAACTGTTTCACTCCCATCTGGGAGACATAATTTTCCTAGCATATGTCTACTTCTATTGGCGAACCGTTCTTTCGTATTCTTCCGGATTGAAACAGCCGGCATCGAAATAGCGTTTCTTTTCTCCATTTGAATAGTACAAAATATACCTTAGTAAAGGAAAATGCAAAAATGAGTATGGAACTTCAACAATGGGGGTAGAGTTGTATACAAGCACTTTTACAGGTTTCTCATCTTCAGAGTATAGAACCAGTTTTAAGGTGCAGTTTGAACAATCCACTGTTTTAAAAAGGAGTCCCTCTTCGAGAGGTTGAACGACCACCTTGGGATGAATGTAAGCATAAACCTTTACCCTGCCCCAGCTCGAGAAGACAAGCTTGTAGCTGCTTAAATTACCCAGCAGCAAACCAATTAGAGGGGTAAAAGTCATGTTTTTTGAAAACACTACTGCGTAACCATCGTGGGGCGAAACATATGCCTCAAGAGGACCGTTATCCTTAGGGAAAACCACTTGATTTTTAGACGTTTGAACAAAAGTAGGAATAATTCTATTTGTACCATTCAGAAGTCTTAAAATGGCCTTTGAACCACCGTGGTATACCAGAATCAAGCCACCAGAACTGTAATAGAGTCCGTTTGAACCTTTTCTAAAGAAAATCAGAGTTCCAACAGAGCGGCCTGCCGTTTCAGCTATGTAGCGGTACTGTTCAACGTCTTCCATTGAAACAACAACGTAATCAACCCCAAGTCTATCCAAAAGTGAGGAAGGGACCAAACCAAGATAATACTCTGCAACCAACTTACTCGGACCCCCACCATCCACCACCGAGCGATTAGAAAAGAAAGGAACCCAATACGCTTGGTACCACCAAGTCAAGACTACAGAGTTGGGAGGAATCTCCTCAAGAGATCCAAGGGCGTTCTTCCAGCAGTCGTCCACAAAGGGTCTTTGAGTAACGGTATTCCCAAACCCCAGACCAAAACTAAACAATGGAACATAAAAGAGAAGCAAAAGGGAAACGGCTTTTAGTGTTTTACCGCTAATTCGTGACTTAACGGTCTTCCACAACCAGACCAACCCCACCCCAGCCATTATCGCCACTGGAATAGAGGCTAAGAAGAGAAATCGGCTCCACCTAAGGGAAAGGAGGAAAAAGGGAATGGAAGATCCCAAGATAACGCATCGATCCCTTCTCCCAAAGAGGAAGAAAGGAAACAATAAAAGGGATGCCCCAAAGGAGTTAAAATAGTCCCAGAGGGTAGGGGGCATCATTTCCGAAACAAGACGTGAAGCTTCAATATTTATATCCGCAATTCTAAATCCTCCAGCAACCCCAATAAAATCGCTCAACGAACGGAAGTGAAGTGCAAAAAACAGTAGAAGAACAGGAAAAGAGATTAAAATCGCCAAGTCCCAACGGGAGTTCATAGCAAGATAGGTAGCTAGGAACCACAGAAAGAGCGTTGTCGAGACTATAAAGAACAACCACAGAAAAACATCGCCAAACCATGGAACAGACAGTCCAGAACTCCTAACACGGAGGAGAACGCCTCCCTTACTAAGTCTTAGCATTCCGTAACCCCAATACTTTCCACCAATATTGGAAACAATTGGGTACAACATCATGATTAATGAAAGGCGAAGTGAACGTGCCATCCCTTTCCTATTTCTCTCAAGAAAACTTTTGATGCCGTAGAGGAACACGACAGAAAAAACAGAAAGAGGAAAAGGATAATAAGCCTTCCAAACCGCTGAAGCAAGAATAAGAGAGAAAAAAACACCGAAGTATCCCAAGGATTTGTCATCGAGGACAACAAAAAAGGAAAGAAGGAAGAGAATATATAGAAGGCCGACGTAGTTATCTCCCCTGTAGTAACCCGCCATCGAACGAAAGATATGGCCGAAGGAAACTGCGAGAAGGAACGATGAATAGAATGCCTCTAACTCACCGTAACGCGTTCTTACAAGATAGTACACTAAGACTACAGTTAACAGACCGACAACTACTGGAGCAAGCCTAAAAGAATCGTAAAGGGAAAGTCCAAGTGAGCCAAAAATTCTCCAAATGAGGAGTGGAAAAATCCAAAAACCTAAGGGCTCCGCAACGTGTAAGCCCCAAGGGGCATTGACATAGGGGTACCACCTTTCCCAATGACCGAGAAATGTGACGTATCTTATATAGGAGAAATGGAAGTAAGGATCAGAACCAAGCAAGTACTTGAACCTAAGGGGAAGTAGCCTCAAAAATCCCGCAACCACTACAACTAAGGAAAGGCCAAATTTCCTGACAACCTCCATCTTTGATAGATTTGGAAAAAATAGTTAAAAACTTACCCCAAAACTCCTGAGACGTGCGATGATGATTGATGGGCGAACCGAAGGGTGAGGATGGAAAGGTGATCGCTGAGCAAGCCTTTTAAGGCCCATCTCCAACCTTTTCCGGGATGATGAGTACAGCCTTGTCCGAACTGTGACGAGGGAGTGACGGACTGACCCTTCTGGTGAAAAATCATGAAGCAGAGGAAAGCCTGGAAGGTCGTTAGGGAGGTAATCGATGAGGCTGGCATAATAGTCGAGGTAGTCGATGCCAGAGACCCCATAGGAACGCGCAACAGGAAGCTTGAGAGGTTGATCCAGGAGAAGGGCAAACCGCTCCTCATAGTCATGAACAAGGCGGATTTAGTGCCAAAGGAGTGGGCCGAGGAATATAAAAGGAAGAGCGAGATACCGATGGTTTTCATAAGCGCAAGGGAGAGAAAGGGGACGGGAATCCTGAGAAGGGAACTCAAGAACCTCGCAAAGCACCTCTCAGATGAGAAGGAAAAGGTCAAAGTGGCCCTCATAGGCTACCCCAACGTTGGAAAGAGCACGATAATAAACACCCTGAAGGGAAAACGGGCAGTGGGAACCGCTCCGATACCGGGCTACACAAGAGGGAAGCATCTGATAAGGCTCAGCAAGAAGATATGGCTCCTAGATTCACCGGGTGTCGTGCCGATAGACGATTTCGACGAGCTGGTTATTAAGGGCGGTTTTCCGGCAGACAAGATAGAGGAACCCGTAAAGCCAGCCTTGAAGCTAATATCCCGCATACTCGAAACGAGAAGGGAAGCGATAACAGAGAAGTTCGGCATCGAAGCTAAGAGCGAGGAGGAAATCCTCAAAAAGATAGGCGAGAGGAGGGGCCTCATCAAGGCCGGTGGCGAGGTTAACCTGGAGGAAACGGCAAGGTGGCTTTTGAGGGAGTGGCAGACCGGTCGCTTTACGCTCTTCGCGAGCGAGGAAGAGAAAAACCGGGACTTCGTATGGGACTTCAAGGAAATCCTCGACGAGGTTGAGAGGGGACTCCTTCTCGACCCGAGGAGAATTCTCTGGCGCTACGGCGACGAGCTGAGAGAGAAGCTCGACAACCAGAGGAGAGTTGGAATCGGGGAGATAGAGGGTTTAACCGTTGGCATAGCGACCGGGTTTAAAAAGTGTGACTCAGCTCTCAAGTTCCTCGAAGAACTTACCGGGAAGAGCGTTTTGGCAAGCGAGTGCTTCGGGAAGAAGTGGAAAGGGGTTATAGCAATACTGGAGTGATGGATATGAGGCTCCTCCTAACGACATCACGGGGAATAGAGGACATAGCAAAAGCCGAAGTAAGCGCACTACTAGACAAACTTGGAGTCCCATTTCGGGTGGAAGATAAACCGCTCGGCGTCGAGGGGAGGCTTCTTGCTGAGGTCGGCGAAGCCTTCTACACCGACGAGAAGGGAAGAAAAAGGGAGCTGAGCGTTTCAACTTACCTAAACGAACGCTCAAAGCTTCTCCACCGTATTATAGTCGAGATAGCGAGCGAGCGCTTTGA
>Ga0256833_1001216_pt1 | contig 19203 bp, 22 predicted proteins | sample 356284metaG_FD_190535 | JGI IMG/M metagenome (GOLD analysis project Ga0256833, IMG submission 190535) | Hydrothermal vent microbial communities from Mid Atlantic Ridge, Atlantic Ocean - 356-284 | ecosystem: Environmental > Aquatic > Marine > Hydrothermal vents | place: Atlantic Ocean: Mid... | reverse complement strand
CCTTCTGAAGGGCATAGCCGTACTCTCCTGCTAAGATCAACTCCTCCTCTTTGGTCAGGTACATTCTACCACCAGGGGAACTGAAACGATTGGAGTTATAAACCCTCCCGCAAAATTTATAAACCTCCCCACGGTTCACTAACTAACGGGTCGCGCAGCGGGGTGGGGCAGCTAGGAGTGCCCGCCGGGCTCATAACCCGGAGGTCGGAGGTTCAAATCCTCCCCCCGCTACCAGGTTCATTTTTGTGCGTTGGGGTTCATTGTTGGTGATTGATACATGCCTTTTGACACTCCCACGCGTGCGGAGGAGCAAGGTTTTTATATTCTCTGTATTTACTGTGATTGATGGTTATGAGAAGACTTAAGGACCTCGATGTCAATGAACTTCAGGAGGTAATAGGTAAGGTGAGGGCGTTTCGTTCTCAGGGGCACAGTTATGGAAAAATTGTTGAGGCGATATCGGATGAATACAATGTTCAAATATCAAAGGCGACAGTTATTCGCTGGTGTAAAGGGACACACAGCCCCTTTAACAGAATTAAGCATGTTTCAACAGAACCCTCCCCAGAGCTTTCCTATGTAATCGGGGTTTACATGGGTGATGGTAGTATCCACAAGAAAAGCAATGGACGCTACCTTATCAAACTTAAAGTTGTTGATAAAGAGTTTGCGGAGGCGTTTGCCAGCTCCCTTGAACGTCTCGGGATCAAAGCCACTCTGGGTTTTGAAAGGGATTCAACGCGCGTGGACAGGTTTTATGTTGAAGGGAGCAACAAGACATTATTTCAACTCTTGAGTAGTTCAAAAGAGAATTTGTTTTTCTTGGCCGAAAAATATCCGAGGGAATTCCTCAGGGGATTTTTTGATAGTGAAGGGTTCCCAACGATATACACAGGAAAATCCTTTGAGGTTAGAGTTGGTGTGGTGAACTCAGATGTGGGCACTTTGAAATTTACTAAAAAACTCCTCCAACAATTAGGGATGAGTTCAAAGATTAGAAGGCTATACTCGAGGGGTTACAAACTTACAATTCGGGGGAGAGAATACACCTCGAACGTTGATATGTTTATCCTGCGGATTTCCCGATTTAGAGACGTTCTCCTTTTTTCCGAGAAGGTTGGATTTACCGCATTCAGGAAATCAGAAAAACTCCAAAGAGCCATCGAACTAAAAACGAACTATCCACCCTCAGAGGCCATTAATTTGTGGCTACAAGAATACACAAAGGTTGGAAGGACCTACGTTAAACGAGGCAAACCTTTTTAAACTTCCCCACGATTCCCGGTCGAAGGGACGGCTGGCGGGAGCTGGCCGTCACCCGGAGGTGATTGTATGGCAAGGATACATGCAAGAAAGAGAGGTAAGTCTGGCTCTAAAAGGCCGCCGAGGACGGCCCCGCCCACGTGGGTGGACTACACAGCAGAAGAAGTTGAAGGGCTCGTTGTCAAACTCAGGAAGGAGGGCCACAGCGCGGCGATGATAGGGACCATTCTAAGGGACCAGTACGGAATCCCGAGCGTCAAGCTCATAACCGGCAAGAAGATAACCAAAATCCTCGAGGAGAACGGCCTCGCCCCGGAGATTCCCGAGGACCTCATGGCCCTTATCAGAAAGGCCGTCAATCTCAGGAAGCACCTCGAGATGCACCCGAAGGACCGGCACTCCAGGAGAGGTCTCCAACTCACCGAGAGCAAGATTAGAAGGCTTGTCAAGTACTACAGGAGAACCGGCAAGCTTCCAGCGAAGTGGCGCTACGATCCTGAGCAGGCCAAACTCCTGGTTCGCTGACCCCCTTTCCTTCTTATAAGGTGGTAAAATGGACAGAGACGCCTTCTTAGAGAGGGTCCGCGAGGGGGCAGAGCTCATCAAGATGCACGTTGAGTTAGGACACACCATAAGGTTGATCTCCCACAGAGATGCCGATGGGATAACCGCGGGGGCTGTTCTCGCAAGGGCCCTGGCAAGGGAGGGTGCAAACTTTCAGCTAAGCATAGTGAAGCAGCTAAGCGAAGAACTTATAGACGAACTCTCAAGGGAAAAAAGGGAGATATACGTTTTTAGCGACCTTGGGAGTGGCTCAATCGAGCTTATAGAAAAAAAGCTAAACTTCGCCACCGTCGTGGTTGCAGACCACCATCCCCCTGAGAGGGATGGGTTCAAGGAGGGCGACCACCTCCTCGTGAATCCCGTTCCGTTCGGAGCAAACAGCGTTCGTGATTTAAGCGGCTCTGGAGTTGCTTACTTCATAGCAAAGGAAATAAATGGAAAAAACAGGGATCTCTCCTATATAGCCCTCGTTGGAGCTGTTGGCGACATGCAGGAGGTTGACGGAACCTTCCACGGACTGAACCTTGATATCATCGAAGACGGGAAGAAAGAGGGGGTACTTGAAGTCAGAAAAGAGCTGAGGCTTTTTGGAAGGGAGAGCAGGCCGCTCTATCAGATGCTTGCATACTCGACCAACCCCGAACTTCCGGAGATTACCGGCGATGAGAGGAAAGCCATAGAGTGGCTGCGCTCAAGGGGATTCGATCCGGAGGTTCATTACTGGCAGCTTCGCGAGGAGGAGAAGAGAAAGCTCCACGATGCCCTCGTTGTGCACATGATAAAACACGAGGCACCCAGAGAAGCCATAGACAGGCTCATCGGGGATGTGGTGGTGAGCCCGCTTTATCCGGAGGGGGACCCAAGACACGAGGCGAGGGAATTCGCCACGCTCCTGAACGCAACCGGCCGTTTAAACGCCGGGACCCTCGGGGTTGCAATCTGCCTCGGAGACGAAGATGCCTACAGGAAAGCCAGAAAGATGCTCGAAGAATATAAAAAGGAGCAGATTGAAGCGAGGAGATTCCTCATGCAGAACTGGAGTTCGGTAGAAGAAGGTGAGCACGCCTACGTTTTCTACGCCGGCAGAAACATACGCGACACCCTCGTCGGAATCGCCGCGAACATAGCCATAAACGCTGGCCTGGCCAACCCGGAGAAGCCGGTAGTTGTAATAGCGGACAGCGAGGAGGACGAAGGCCTCGTAAAGGGTTCGGCAAGAACAACGGAGAGGGCCCTTGAGAAGGGTTACCACTTAGGGGAGGCTCTCAGAGAGGTGGCCGAAAAGCTCGGGGGTGAAGGAGGCGGCCACGCAATAGCAGCTGGAATCCGCTTCCCGAAGGGAAGGATCGACGAGTTCATAAAACTCTTCAACGAAGCCCTCGGGAGGCAGGTGAAAGGCGGTGAGGATCGAAGCTAAAGCTGAGATAGTCTGGCACTACGGGGACGGTGAAAAGGCCAGGGCCGTGGCCGGGGCAGTGGAAGTTGACAACGACGGCATGCCAGACGGGCTAAAGAAAAGTTTAAATGTCCAAACCAGATGGGAAAATGGGGATGTAATAACAAAGGTTAAATACTCGGGTGAGATTGAGACTCTCATCAAAGCGCTGGACGATTTGGTGTTTTCGGTCAAGATCGCGGAGGAAGCACTTGAAGTTTGAGATGGAGGTGTGAAAATGGCGAAGGCTAATCCAAGAAAGAGGGCTGCCGCTACCAAGGATAAGTGGAAGATGAAAGAGTGGTTCGTGGTCTATGCTCCAGACTTCTTCGGAAGCAAGGAAATCGGCCTCACACCGGCCGATGAACCAGAGAAGGTTATTGGAAGGGTCGTAGAGACCACCCTTAAAGACCTCACAGGGGACTTCACAAAGGGACAGGTGAAACTCTACTTCAAGATATACGACGTCAAGGGCCAGAACGCCTACACGAAGTTCAAGGGGCACACCCTCGCAAGGAGTTACATAAGGAGTCTCGTCAGAAGAAGAACAACCAGAATAGACGGAATCTTCAACATCACAACTAAAGACGGCTACAAGCTTCGCGTAATGGGCATGGTGATAGCCTACAGGAGAATACAGACCAGCCAGGAGAGAGCCATCAGGGAGATCATAAGGGACATCATATACAAGAAGGCTGAGGAGCTCAACTTCAAAGATTTCGTAATGGAAGCAGTCACGGGGAAGATGGGAGCCGAGATAGCTAAAGAAGCCAGGAAGATATACCCGATCAAGAGGGCTGAGATCAGGAAGATCAAGGTCCTCGCAGAACCGGAGGCCTGAAGGCCTCTCAATTCTCCATTCTACCTTCGGCCACTTAGTTGAAGCATGCTCTTCCCAGCAGCCTTTTAAACCCCCGACCGATTCTCAACCTGGGGTGGTAGAGTGAAGTTTATAGTCAAAACACAGCGGGGCATGGAGAGCGTTGCGGCCAATTACATCAGGGAAATCATACCCAATGCCAACGTCTGGACATCGCCGATGGGCTATTCTGGGCTTGTAATAGTCGAGACTGATGACGAAAAAGCCGGAGGAAAGATACTGGAGATTCCCGAGGTGGAGAGAAGCATCCCAGTTCTCGTCGAAGTCCCTGCAGAACTTGAGAGAATCGTTGAAACCGCTGAGAGCGTGGCACCGCTCATAGGAGAAAACGAGACCTTTGCCGTTAAGACTAAGAGGAGAGGAAAGCATGCCTTCACAAGCATTGACGTAAACAGGGAGCTTGGGGCAAAGATTCGGGAGCTGACAAACGCTGATGTAAACCTCAGCTGGCCGGACAAGGTCGTACAGGTCGAGATAATAGGAGACAGGGCATACGTATCCGTGGTTCCTGGGGAAGAGTTCAGAAAGTTTACCCCGGATAAAATAGACGCGAGAAAGCTCTTCCGAAAGGTCACACTCGTCCAAATGCCTTATTGGGGCGATTACAAGGCTTGCCGCTCCTTCGGTGAAAAGATTGGAAGAGCCGCACAGGCCTTTGAGGTTAAAGAGCTAATCGTAGCCCCCAAAGAGAAGATGAACGCCTTTGAACTGGCGGAGTTCATAAAAGGTGTGAAAATCGGGCAGGAGAGCAGGCACCAGATACAGCGCGAGGCTTACCCATGGAAGGTTGAAAGGGTTCCCGTTTCGGTGTGGGACCTCTACCAAGTCGTTAGGGATAAGAGGAGACCGAAGAGACTGCTCATCATCACAGACCCTAAGGGGTCGACGTTAACAGGGGTGAAAGAGAGGCTCGCGAGGGACATGTTCTACGCTAAGGAAATTGTGATCTTCATCGGCTCACGGGAAGGCATCCCGCGCGGTCTTTTCCGTTTTGCCGACTATGTGGTTGACCTCGCACCGTACATGACGTTTGCCACTGAACACGGCATTCCGGCTACCCTCGTTTCACTCTGGGAGGTTTACGAGGGGTACCTCAGGGAAAGGGAAGACAAAGCATGAGTTTTTATTCTTTTGAATTATATTTGAAGGGACGTCAGACCCTAAGGTCGTCCTCACCGCTCGGAAATCCGCCGTAGTCATCATCCGCCGAAGATTTTCCCATAGGTTTCAAATTCACACTCCTCCGAGGAGGTAGAAGATACCTGCACCGGCAAAACCGCCGAGGAGGGAAGCAAGAAAATTGGTCGAGTTGTTGTCGGTTATGCCCTCTTTCTCAAGAGTGGCCCCGATAAAGCTGTCCAAATTGACGCCAATGACTCCACCGAGAATCACTGCCAAGAGCATCACTTCCATTTTCGTTGTTAGCGGTAGGGCAAAGAGAGCAACCACCGTGGCTCCGATGAGTGCAAACACTTCCCCCTCCAGTGAGATCGCTCCGTTGGTTCCGGGTTCAACTGGTCTGAGTGTTGTAATCAGTCGGGGAGTCCTCCCAAAGACCTTGCCGAGCTCACTTGCAAGGGTATCCCCGTTGGCGGTAGCTATGGCTGCAAAACTCGCCGCCCAGAATACATCAAGATGGAGCAGGTATTCAACGGCGAGAAAAATTACCGCAGGAAGACCGTTTCCGAGGACGTTCCCCCAGCTCCTAACACCGTTCCCACTCTGGGCAACTCCAAGCCTCGCCTTTTCAGAGAAACGATACCTGGTTGCAAGAACACCGAGAATCACAAAACTTAGCATTGCCAAGAAGGGGTAAAGACCGCCGAACTCAACAACCGCAAGGCCCACGAGAGCCGCCACCATGGACCCCTTTCCATCGAGAGCCCTGGCCCAATAGGCACCGAGCCCGAGCACTGACATCACTGCAACGTCAACCGCGACTCTCTCCCACATAGCTGACCCCTACCCCTTCCTTCAAAGAAGCTTTATTATTCTTTCTCTCGTCAAACGACGAAAGTAGTAAAAGAGATTAGAATCAAAGGGTCTCAAACTTGACGGTATCCGTCACGAAGGTTATGTCCATCTTTTCGAGACCAGGCATCTGCTTGGATATCCTTGAAATTATTTTTTCAAGTTCCTTCATGTCTTTTGGGCCTATCACGTGCAGGATGAGATTGTGAGCGCCTATAGCCCGCTCTATTATCTTGATCTCGTCAATGCCCTTCAGTCCCTCCACGACTTCATCTATATCCACGCTCGGCCGGAGGGTTATACCCAAAACAACGTGGCTGTACCCAAGGGCCTCATAATCCGGGATGACAGTATATTTTTTGACTATCCCGGCCCTTTCAAGTCTATCCATCCTCCTGGAGACCCTCTGACGTGTGGTCCCGAGGATCTCCGCAAGTTCTTTGTAGGTAAGGCGTGCATCCTTAGAGAGGAGCTTTAATATCCTTAAATCAATCTCGGATATTCCCCTTGCCAAGGCATTTCCCTCCTTGTAAATTTTTCAAAGCTTGGTAGTATACTCAAATAGAAGGAATTTCCCTATAAAAGCTTTTTCCCTTTTTTCTGAAAATCGACACTTTTTGGAAAGATTTAATACCCCCATGTTGCGAAACTTTCGAAAAAAGTAAGAACCAGATGTAACATTTACTCAACTAAGTAACACTGCTTTTCCATCTATTGCCATCACGCGATTTATACTTTTCAATACTGGCCTCTAAAGCTTTTATCAAGTCAATGTCGTAGCTGTTGGCAATACAAGCGAGGGCAAACATCACGTCACCCAGCTCCATCTCCAGCTCCTTCTGTGATGCAGAACCCTTGGGGCCTTCGAGCCGCAGGAGAACGTCTGCTAACTCCCCAAGTTCTTCCACAACCGCAGCCAGCATTTCAAAAGGGGTCCAGTAGCCACCGAACCTGGAGACCAGTTCATCAACTTTAAGTTGCACTTCGTTCATCAAAATCCCTCACAGTATCTCCGATTTGACTTTTTCAAGATATCCCTCAAATTTCTCCAGGTCGGTCCTGTAAAAGTGCATCTTTCCCACTTTCTTCTCAAGGATTAATCCCGCTTCCCTCAGGGTTCGTAGGTGATGGCTTATCAGCGTCTGGTCCCTATTGAGGAGTCCGGAAATTATGCAGACGCAGAGCCACCCCCTGCTGAGGAGCTTCAGGATCTGGAATCTGAGGGGGTTTGATATCGCCCTCAGGAACTCTAAAACTTCTCTGTCCACAGACGTTTCAAGCTCAAGGTCCAAGTTGGGAATGCCCTCCCTCTCGTAGCTTCTGAGAACGGTCTTCCTCTGCCTCTCATCCAAGGTTTCCAAAAGTTCCGCCAGCTTCACGCGTATCACCCTAAAAGATTCAACGTTTAACCTTAAAAGTTTTCACATGAATTAATCCAACACTTCAAACGGAATAGGTGACCCATCACTTGAGTAAGCCCGAACCGATCCCTCTTCGAATGGATAGGCTATTATGAAGTGAACGCCCCCGAACTTTGAAAAGAAGTGGAGATCAGCGCGGGAAGGCCACGGATTCGGCCCAGGATGCGAGTGAACAGTGCCCATAATGGAGTCATCCATCGGAAGCATCCAAGTATTAAAGAAAGCTGAATTCCTTCCAAAATGCGGGTCGGGGGCTATGAGAACCTCCTCGAAGACACCGTTCCTCTCCCGCAGAAATCCGGCAAATTCGTTTGGGTAGAAATCCCTCGCAAGTTGAAGGAGGTAATCAAGGAGCTCCCTCCTTATGCGCACAATGTCCATGGGTCCCACCAAGATGTGGTCAAAGAACGGCCACCGCTTCAATCTCAACGTCCACTCCCCTTGGAAGGTTGGAGACTTCTACAACGGCACGGGCGGGTTTTGAAGTGGAAAAATACCTCTGATAAACTTCGTTGAAGCGGGAGTACTGGCCAATGTCCCGAAGGTACACGGTCACCTTAACGATGCTCCCCTCATCCCCTCCCGCTGCCTTAACGATCTCAAGGAGGTTCCTGATGGCACGGTCAGCTTGATCCTCTATCGAGCCGGAGACGAGTTCTCCGGTTGATGGATCTATGGGGATCTGGCCTGAAACAAAGAGGAACCTTCCCTCCGCAACGACCGCCTGACTGTAGGGGCCTATCGGCGCAGGAGCCCTTTCGGTGAACACAACCCTCTTCATGGTATCACCTCAAATCAGCGAAGCGAAGACTCTTCATCGTCACCTCAGACGTCCGGCTTCATCATTTCTTTTCGAGGTATTTCTCCAGGCTTTTCGCGGGGAAATCGAGGGGAAGCCCTATTTTGTCAAGGGCCACCCTGAGGGCATACACCCTCGCGTGTTCCACGAATTCAGATGGTGCGTATTCCTCCGCTGGAAACTCAAGGCACCTCCCCACAACCTTTGGGATATCCCCCTTCTTCACCTTTTTGAAGTCGGAAAAGTACCCTTCGATCCCATTTACATCAATACCCGCATAGGCAGGGAGTTTGAGAGTTAGACTCTCGTTTATTGCCGAGAGAAGCCTCGCAACATCAGCCATTGGGGTTTTCTCATCAATGATGAGCCTCCTGACGGCTATCCACCTACCGTGCTTGGCCGTGAAGTTAACGTGCTCCTCCTCAAACGGAGGCTCAACCTTCAGCTCGGTGAGAACTCCCTCAGGATAGGTAATCTGAAGCTTCGACGAGAGAACCTCCCTAACGAGGAGTGCCTTGGCCACGTCAACGAGGAGCTTCTTCAGCTTCTTATCATTCTCATGAACAAACTGACCCAGCTTTCTCGATGTTCCAGGCGACTTAAGGAGCACAACGGCGTTGCCCACATCCTTGTCGTCAAAATCCCTGGCAAGCTCCCGTATTGCACCGACGTCCATGACCTCTGTTAAATAATCAGGAACCTTGGCACCAACCGTGTTAGAAACCAAGGAAAGGAAATGGGCTATCCTCCTGTCTTCCATTTCAGTTAGTTTTTCACCTACCCTCCAGTCCCCGTGGACGGCAGTGAACATTATGTGATCCTCCACCCTCATGATCTCCCTCCAAAGACCTATGGGGTCAACTCCTATTAAGCTTTTTCCGCCCTCAAAAAAGTTATAAATCCGCCACCCTATCAAAGGGTAGAGGGAAGAGGGGTAATCGTTATGGGCGAGGAAAAAGACGTTAACGGGCCAAAAGAGCGCGAGTATGGAGAAAAGTTGGAGTTGGGAATAGAATTTGAAAGCACTGAAGAAATCCAAGTTCCAGAGAAGCTCATCGACCAAGTAATCGGGCAGGAGCATGCAGTAGAGATAATAAAAACCGCAGCAAACCAGAAGAGGCACGTTCTCCTCATCGGAGAACCGGGAACCGGGAAATCAATGCTCGGACAGGCGATGGCCGAGCTTCTTCCCACTGAAAATTTGGAGGACATCCTCGTCTTTCCAAATCCAGAAGACGAGAACATGCCCAAGATAAAAACGGTTCCTGCATGCCAGGGAAAGAGAATAGTGGAGAAATACAGGGAAAAGGCTAAGAGCCAGGAAAGCATAAAGTCGTACATCCTCCTCCTGGTCATATTCACCGTGATGATTGCCTTCTTCATGCAGCCCGGCGCCACAACGCTTCTCATGGGCCTTTTCGTGATAATCCTGACAATAATGGCCCTATCGAACATGCGTCTTAAGGCGGGGGTTCTTGTCCCAAAGCTCCTCATAGACAACTGCGGAAGGACAAAGGCCCCGTTCGTTGACGCCACCGGAGCACACGCCGGAGCGTTGCTCGGCGATGTTAGGCACGACCCGTTCCAGAGTGGCGGATTAGGAACGCCCGCCCACGAACGTGTTGAGCCGGGCATGATACACCGAGCCCACAGGGGTGTCCTGTTCATCGATGAGGTTGCTACCCTCAGCCTCAAAATGCAGCAGAGCCTTCTCACTGCAATGCAGGAAAAGAAGTTCCCGATAACGGGTCAGAGCGAGATGTCGAGCGGAGCCATGGTGCGAACGGAACCGGTTCCCTGTGACTTCATCCTCGTCGCTGCTGGAAACCTTGACACAGTTGACAAGATGCACCCGGCACTGCGTTCGAGAATCAGGGGGTACGGTTACGAAGTCTACATGCGCACAACCATGCCAGACACCATAGAAAACAGAAAAAAACTCGTCCAGTTCGTCGCCCAGGAGGTTAAGAGGGACGGGAAGATACCCCACTTCACGAAAGAGGCCGTGGAGGAGATAGTCAGGGAAGCCCAGAAGAGAGCCGGAAGGAAAGGCCACCTCACGCTCCGTTTGAGGGACCTCGGTGGTATCGTCAGGGCGGCCGGCGATGTAGCTGTCAAGAAGGGCAAGAAGTACGTGGAACGCGAGGATGTCCTTGAGGCCATGCACATGGCCAAACCCCTCGAAAAACAGCTCGCGGACTGGTACATTGAGAGGAAGAAGGAGTACCAAGTTATAAAGAGCGAAGGGGGCGAAATAGGTCGCGTCAACGGGCTCGCTGTAATCGGCGAGCAAAGCGGTATAGTGCTCCCGATTGAGGCAGTTGTGGCTCCAGCCGCAAGCAAAGAGGAGGGCAAGATTATCGTCACCGGGAAGCTCGGAGAGATAGCAAAGGAAGCCGTCCAGAACGTCTCGGCGATAATAAAGAGGTACAAGGGAGAGGACATCAGCAGATACGACATCCACGTTCAGTTCCTTCAAACGTACGAGGGAGTAGAAGGCGATTCAGCAAGCATAAGCGTTGCAACTGCAGTCATCTCTGCCCTTGAGGAGATACCTATAAAGCAGGACGTTGCAATGACCGGCTCGCTAAGTGTTCGCGGGGAAGTTTTACCAATAGGCGGGGCAACGCCGAAGATCGAAGCTGCTATCGAGGCAGGAATGAAAACCGTCATAATTCCAAAGTCCAACGAAAAAGACGTCTTCCTGAGCCCTGACAAGGCCGAGAAAATACGGATAGTTCCGGTCGAAACCATAGACCAAGTTCTTGAAGTGGCACTCGAAGAGGGGGAAAAGAAAGAGAGCCTGATATCCCGCATAAGGGAGGCCCTTCCACTTTCCCGCTGAGTTCTTCTCTTCTATTTCACATCACTGTCCAGCAATGCTTAAAAAACGTCCCATCCACGTTACCCACGGAGGTGAGCTAATGCTCAAAGTTGAGAACCTTCATGTGAACGTTGAAGACAAGGACATCCTGAGGGGGGTGGACCTGGAAATCAATGAGGGAGAGTTCCACGTGGTCATGGGGCCCAACGGCTCAGGAAAGTCAACCCTGGCGTTAACGGTAGCGGGTCATCCCAGGTACGAGGTAACGAGGGGCAGAATAACCTTCGACGGGGAAGATATTACAGAGCTTGGCCCGGACGAGAGGGCCAAGAAGGGAATCCTCTTAGCTTTTCAGGTTCCACCGGAGGTGGAGGGAGTAAAGATAATCGAGTTCCTCCAGCAAGTTCTCGTTGAACTTAAAGGTCTCGACCCCGTTGAGGCCTACGATTTAATCGTAAAGAAGGCCGGGGAACTTTGGTTCAAGGAGGAGGACCTGCACCGCTACGTTAACGTTGGCTTCTCCGGCGGCGAAAGGAAGAGGCTTGAGCTGCTTCAGGCTGTTCTGATAGGGCCGAAGCTCCTCATCTTAGATGAACCGGACAGCGGTGTGGACGTTGATTCCCTGAGCGTCATCAGCAGGAAGATAGAGGAGCTTCACAGGAAGGGAACCGCGATACTCCTGATTACCCACTACGGCAGAATCCTCGAGCACATAGACAAGGGGGACATCAGGGTTCACGTCATGAAGGACGGCAGAATCGTGAGAACCGGTGGCGGAGAACTTGTGGAGAGGATAGACAGGGAAGGTTTTGGCGGAATCTTTGAGGAGGTGGGAGAATGACTGAAACGATAACGATCAAAGATGCCAAGGCAATAATCGAGAACCAGATTGAAGAGCTTTCAAAGAGGAACAGAGAGCCGGAGTGGATGACGAGGATAAGGTACAGGGCTTTGGAGGCCTTTGAGAAAGCTCCTCACAGGGATCCGGTAATCAGCGAGGAGGAGCTGCTCCACTTCATAGCGAAGCCCGAGATAGAGGGCGTTCCAGAGCACATAGAGAGCATCGATGACCTACCACCAGAGATGAAAGCATTGCTCGACAGGCTCGGCATTTCCGAGGTAGAGCAGAAGTACATAGCCGGTTTAGCTGTTCAGACCGACACAGGGGTGATATACAACGAGTTCCTGAAAGAGTGGGAGAAAAAGGGTCTAACTGTCCTCCCAACGGAGGAAGCCGTCAGAAGGTACCCGGACGTAGTGAAGGAACACTTCCTAAAGCTGTTCCGCGTTGACGAGAGCAAGCTGACGGCTTATCACACGGCAGTGTGGAACGGCGGAATCTTCCTCCACGTCAAGGAGGGTCTCAAGGTTCCCTTCCCGCTGCACCTGTTCTTCCTCATCCAGGAGAGCGCCTTGGCCCAGGCACCACACATAATCATAGTGGCCGAGAAGAACACCGAGTTCCACCTCATCGAGGGTTGTACGGCACCGATTCTGCTAAAGCACTCCCTCCACCTCGACATGACCGAAGCTTATTTCCACGAGGGGGCAAAGGGGCAGCTCACCGTTTTACAGAACTGGCCTGAATACGTCCACACGAGGCCGATGACGAGGGCGAAGATAGGCAAGGGCGCGAGGTTCATCAACACAACCGTTACCCTGGGTTCAGGAAAGAGCAACATAGGCGACCCGAGGTACTGGGTTGATGAGAACGGCTACGTCGAGCTGAACGGCATTCTACTCGGCCAGAAGGACTTCTACGTTGACTTAGGCGGAAGGATGTACCTCCAGGGTAAAGGTGCAGGGGGGATAAACGCGAGCAAAGCGGTTATAATGGACGAGAGCACTGTAATAACGAGGGGAATAATCCAGGCGGAAGCTGAGAAGACCAGGGGACACATAAGCTGTGATGCATTGCTGATGAGCGATAAGGCCACGATGGAAACCTACCCCGGATTGATAAGCAAAGTAGATGACGCCCAGCTCAGCCACGAAGCAGCCATCGGCAAGATACGCGAGGAGGAGCTCTTCTACCTCATGAGCCGTGGACTGGACGAGGAAAAAGCGACCCAACTCATAGTCAAAGGTTTCTTAGAGCCGATGCTCAAGGACATTCCGATGGAGTTCCTTGTGGAGATAAGGAAGATAATCGAGTTAGCGGTCAGCGGGGGCATGTGAGCCCCTCGGCTATTCAATTCTTCAAGTATTTAATTCATTCTTTGCACAGTCCCTCAACCAGCTCGACGACCCTTGGCAATGCCTTTTCAACTTCCTCGGTGAGCCCGGTTCCGAGGTCTATCTCCTTGGCAACTATTCCAAGGAAATGTATATCCGCCTTGGCGAGGCGTTCATCCATGGCCATAAGGAGCCTAAGTCCGTCAATCGCCCCCATGAAGTGAGCGCTCCTTATCTCCCCCTTCAGCTTCTCGAAGACCTCCCCGCCCCTCAAGTGGATTATCTCGCCCGGCCGGAACTTCTCGCTCAGGATTGCGTCGATGATTATCAGCCTCTCCTCGCCGTTGTAATGGCTCGAAAGCCTGAAGATGTCCGTGCCAACGTTGAGGACGTTGTATCCCTTCTCCCCGAGTATTCTTCCAGCTTTCAGTCCGATTCCATCGTCCTTCATCAGCTCGTTGCCGAGTGCTAGGATGAGCGTTCTCATGTTGCCCAATCCCAAGGTCTCCCCGGGGGTTTATGAACTTTTACCAAAACTCTTATATACTCCAGTTGGTAGTTACAACTGTCCAAGGGCTAAAACGGAGGAGAGCTCCCATGGAGAAGAGAATTCTGCTCCTCATTGCTATTGTTGTTTTTTCTGCCGGCTGTCTTGTCAATTTGGAAACGGGAACCACTTCCCCTGGATTCTCCATTAACGTTACCTACGGCCCTTTGAAGGCTCCCATTAACGTAACTGCCCTCACCGTTAACATAAGCGCAAACTTCATCGGCTATCGCCACGTCACCGTTAACTACTCCTACCCTGTGGTTCTGATAAAAGCCGGCCCAGATGTTCTCAACGTCTCAGCGTTCAAGCTTTCAAAGGATGCGTACCTCCTACCATACTACACCTTCAACGATACCAATGGAATGACTTCGGTGACCCTGTGGTTAAAGAACGGATCAATAACGTTTGCAAACATCAAGGTTTCAGGAAAGCCAAGAAAGCTCATTGAAATGAGCGTTAACTACGAGGTTGAAGAGAACGGAACGCACTACATCGTTAGGCCCCTCGGCTGGTCTGAGGATACTCTGGAACTCTGGAAAGAGGTGTTCAACGTCACGATAAAATTTGATGAGCCAATCCAGATCGCCAACGCCCCAAGGGTGGAGTTCAAAAACGGTACCTACGTGCTCCCCTCGGCCTGCAGGGTTAAGAATAACAATGTCCTGATAATCTACAGATATTCAGTAGGCTCAATCCATATTGTGGGGCCCTCCGGAGACGGCTTCGTTGGGAAAGTTTACTTCCCCTGCAAGGAGACCCCTGTGGGGTAAACGGGAAAAGTAAAGAGCAATTTCAACACCAAAAACCGATAGGAACTCGAACCAAAAGCCTTTTAGTCCTCTCTCCCATCCTCGGATGGGTGTATAAGATGAAGCGGTTGATGGTGATTTCCATCCTTTTCCTCCTTGCTCCCTACTCCCTCGCCCTATCGCCCACCCACCTCTGGAGCTACACCGATGAATGTGCCGTCTTTTCGCTGTCAATCAACGACGAAGGCTACATCTCCCTTGCCTTTGGCTACTACGCTGAACTCCTCTCCCCCAACGGAACTCTTCTCATGAAAGCCCCCACAAGGGGAATAGCCTACTCCACGGCCCTCTCCGATAACAACGTGGTCCTTATTGGGACTGAGGGAAATTGGGTTCAGGCGTTTTCCTCATCAGGAAAGCTCCTATGGGAATACAGGACGGCGGACAACGTCGTTAGTGTCGCGGTTTCAAAGGATGGGAGATGGGCCGCCGCAGGAGATGCCTCCGGCTACACGTATTTCTTCAAAGACGGGAAACTCTCCTGGAAGAAAAAAGTTGGAGATTACGTCTGGAAGGTGTCCATCAAAAACGACACTGTCCTTGCGGGTTCCACAGGGAGAATTGTGGCATTTCAAACCTCCGGCAGTGAAAGATGGACCCTTGAAGTCACGGGTGACGTTAGGGATGTAATCCCCACGAACCGTGGAGTGGGGATTTTAATAGTTCCCAAATCCGAAAACTGGGCAACAGTAGAGCTCATAGGCCCCAACAAAAACGTGCTCTGGAGTGTTAATTTCAGCAGATACGTAAGGAAAATCGAAAGCGATGGAGAGAACATCGCAGTGGCAGGAATGACAGGAAAGGTGGTTCTGATATCGATCAACTCAGGTAGGGTGGTGTATTCTTCTCCCCTCGCAATGTACGCCAACGACGTAGGGACCTTAGGAGGGTACACCATAGTTTCAGGCGGAAGAATCGCCCAGCTTATTGCCCCAAACGGAAGCGTTGTCTGGTTCAAGAAGTTCAACGGAACAGTTTACCACGTGGCATTTTCCCCGAAGGGCTACTTCCTCACCGAGTACGGCTCCCACGACGTTCAGAACTGTTACAGCAACATAACCGCATGGTCACTCTCCGGGAAAACATACCAGAGAAGGCACCTTAAAGAAGGGGGTAGCATAACCTTTAACATCTACACCGGGGTCATTCTCATAGCAATTATCGCGTTCCTGGGGGTGCTCCTGTGGAAGAGGGGGCAGTAGTGGCAGAAGGTCTAACAAAAAGGTACGGGGATTTTACTGCAGTGGACGGAATAAACCTCACAGTAAAACGTGGAGAGATCTACGGACTTCTTGGGCCCAACGGGGCAGGTAAGACCACTACAGTGAGAATGCTAACAACGTTGACTCAAATAACCTCTGGAAACGCATGGGTGAACGGATACAGCGTCAGAGAAGAACCCCTTCTCGTAAAGAGGTCTATTGGACTCGTTCCAGACGTGTCAAACCTCTACGACGAACTAACGGTGGAGGAAAACCTCCTCTTTGCTGCGAGACTTTACAACGCTCCCATTGAGAGAGTAAGGGAACTCATCAGAGAATTTGACCTTCCCGCAAACAAAAAATTCGGAAAACTTAGTTCGGGATTCAAAAGACGGACGACGATAGCTGCCGCCCTTGTCCACAGACCGGAAGTCCTGTTCATGGACGAACCCACCACAGCCCTCGATGTCAGCTCCGCCAGGAACGTAAGAAACCTGATCCGCCTCCTCAACAAGGAGGGCATCACTGTGTTCATAACAACCCACAACATGATTGATGCCGAGAGCCTCCCCCATCGCATAGGAATCATAAAGGAGGGAAAGATAATCGCAGAAGGGAAAGGCAGGGAGTTGAAGGAACTGATGGGAAAGGGGATGGTGGTAAAACTTTTGGTGGAGCCCATAACTTCAAAGCTAATCAATGAAATCGAGGCTTACTCCCCCACCTTTGATGAGGGCTTCATAGTCGTGACAGTGGAAGACGTGGACGAGTTCTTGGAGGAGCTTTTTGACCTCAAAATGAGACTCGGCTTTAAAGTTAAACGTATTTCAACTGAGCTACCAACCATTGAAGACGTTTTCGTGGAGCTGACGGAGAGAAATGGGTGTTCCTGTGGGGGGTGCCCCCTTTGAAGATTCTCGTCATAGCGGAAAAGGAGCTTAAAGAATACATTTTAAAGCCAGGTTCCATAAGCTGGGGTATCATCTTCCCCCTGGTTTTTACCCTGGCATTCGCGGTGCGCTTTGGAGACGTTGATCATCTGGCGCCGGGGTTGATGAGCATTTCAATCCTCTTTGGAACCACTTCCTTCGTGTCTTCATCGATTATCTTTGAAAGACGCCTCAGAACGTTTGAAAGGCTTCTCGTTGCACCGGTAAAGAGGGTTGAGATAGTTGGGGCAAAAATCCTCGTGGGGACCCTCTTCGGCCTCTTCGTTGGAGCGGTGAGCTTTCTCATTCTAAGGCTGTTCATGGCTTACAGGGTATGGAATCCCCTGCTTTTAATTACCTTCATGTTCGTGTCCGGGACAGCCTTCTCAGGCCTTGCCCTCTGGGTATCCCTCAGGGTCGAGAACCCTATAAACGCAATGACCTGGTTAAACCTCATACGGCTCCCGATGATCTTCACAAGCGGCGCAATAGTTTCTCTGTTACTGTTCCCGCACTGGTTCATCGTGGTGGGCCTAATAACACCCATGACGTATGCCGTCGATGGGATGAGGTACGCGATGCTCGGATACTACGACGTAATCAATCCTATTTACGACCTTCTTGTGACGGTCCTCCTCTCGATGCTGTTTACATACCTATCGGTGGAAGAACTCAGGAGGCTCTATTGAAGAGTTTGAGAGCAAAAAAGAGGAATATCATGAATATCGTTATGTAATAGCTCCACTCGAAGGATACAACCCCCATTATCCCAAGGGTATAAACGATGGTCAGGAGGAGCACGAGCGGGAGCAGAAGCCTGTAAAGGGTTTTCTTTTCCATTACACCACCAGGATAAAAAAAGAAGGAAAGGTTTTAAATTCTTCCCCTACCCACTGGAATTCACCGTTGAATTCGAAAGAGCGCAGGAGAGGGGATGTGGAGTGTACTTGAACACCTCCGGGTGTAGAAGCTCCGCTATCTCCTCAAGGCCGTTTACTATCCTTGGTCCCGGCCTGACCACGATGTTTTCGTCGCTAAGGAAGTAGACCCTGCCCCTCTTCACGGCCTCCACTGAAGCCAACGGCCCCCTGCAGAGATCTTCAGGCCTAACGCCGGAGTTTGGAGAGATTATTATGACTTCTGGATTCCTCGCCACTATCTGTTCCTCGCTTGCCATTCCCCATCCGCTGACGTCGTTGAAGATGTTCTCCCCTCCTGCGAGCCGTATGAGGTCATTGATAAAAGTTCCATTACCGGCGGTCCAGTAGCCGTTGTAGTAGCTGAGGAGGAAGAACACCTTCACCGGGCTAACGTTGGACACCATGGACCTGACGTAGGAAACCCTGGCTTTCATCTCCGCCACTACCATCCTCGCCCCTTCTTCCCGATTGGTTACCCTGCCCAGCAACTCAACCTCCCTGTAGATCCCTTCAATGTTCTTGGGGTCCACTATGACTACTGGTGCTATCTTCTCAAGGCTCTTAAGGATTGGAAGGGAGTAACCGTCAGCAAGAATAAGGTCAGGATTAAGGGCAGCAATCCTCTCGAGATCAGCATACTTCCCGTAACCACCCACCCGGGTTATGTTCTCAACGGCCGGCGGGAAATCCGCCCACTTTGTAACACCCACAAGTTTATTCCCTGCCCCAATGTAAAAGAGAGTCTCCGTTATGCTCGGGGCGAGGGAGACTATCCTCTGGGGTTCCTTCTCTATCCTGACGGTCCTGTTGGCAAAATCCACCACGGTGATGGGGTAACTGACGCTGAATGCATTGGGATGGAGAAGACGAGCCACTTCTTCGAGTCCACGGACAACCCTGGGACTGGGGTGTATTAGGTCGTTCTCGTTCTCAATCAGATAAATCCTCCCATCCTTCGCAGCCTTAGTGCTCCCCAGTGGGCTATTATAAACATCCTGCACCTTCATTCCACAGTGCGGCGTTAGGATTATCACGTCAGGATTCCTCTTGAGAACCTGCTCAACGCTCACGGAGGGCCACCCCGGAGTGTCGTTGAAGATGTTCTTCCCACCGGCAAGATTTATGACGTCACTGATGAAGGTTCCTCCTCCTGCTGTCATAAGGGGATCATTCCACACGACGTAGAAGACGCTGAGACGTGGGGACCCTTCAACTGCAGAACTTATTGCCTTCACTTTTGAGTCAAACTCATCTATAGCCTTCTCCGCAGAATTCTGAGCGTTGAATATTTTTCCAAGCAATTCAAGCGCTCTTGGAATGTCCTTGAGACCTTGGGGGTCCACTATGACTACTGGTGCTATCTTCTCAAGGCTCTTAAGGATTGGAAGGGAGTAACCGTCAGCAAGAATAAGGTCAGGATTAAGGGCAGCAATCCTCTCGAGATCAGCATACTTCCCGTAA
>Ga0256833_1001214_pt1 | contig 19205 bp, 14 predicted proteins | sample 356284metaG_FD_190535 | JGI IMG/M metagenome (GOLD analysis project Ga0256833, IMG submission 190535) | Hydrothermal vent microbial communities from Mid Atlantic Ridge, Atlantic Ocean - 356-284 | ecosystem: Environmental > Aquatic > Marine > Hydrothermal vents | place: Atlantic Ocean: Mid... | reverse complement strand
ACAAATATCAAAAAACTACAAAATAAAATTATCGACAAATCGCTATTAAAAACTATTATAAAAGAACAAAAAAACAAAAAAATTGTTTTTACAAACGGTTGTTTCGATATAATACATCGCGGACATATTAATTATTTAGCACAAGCAGCAGATTACGGCGATTTATTAATTGTAGGATTAAATTCCGACAAATCGGTAAAAAAAATAAAAGGAAATAACAGACCTGTTCAAGATGAAAAAACAAGAGCCGAAATTTTAGCAGCTTTAGAATTTATTAATTATGTTATAATTTTTGACGAAGAAACTCCCGAACAACTGATAAAACTAATAAAACCAAACATATTAATAAAAGGTGGCGATTATAAAATATCGGAAATTGTAGGAGGCGATTTTGTTATATCAAATGGAGGTAGAGTTGTAACTATAGATTTTATAAAAGGACACTCAACAACCGATATTATTAACAAAATTAAAAATATTTAATTTGTTATTATTTTAACCAAACAAATATATATCACATTATTTTATTAGATTAATTCAGGCACTTTCAGAGTTAAATAATTCTCTGTATATCAACTAATTATTTTGCATTTTATAAAAATAAAACCCCGAAAAAACGGCAAAAATGCACAAAATCGAGGTTTAAAATCTTAATTTTTTTTAATGTTCTTACTTCTGAAAGTGTAAAAAAAAGCCCTGCAAAACAGGACTTTATAAAAATTAAATTAATGTTAAACTAATTATTTATTTTTTTCTAAATTTTCGAAACGTTTATTAATGTCGTCGAATCTGTCTAATTGATCTTGAGACATAAATGGAGCAGCCAATGCTATCCTTGTTGAATATACTGTTAAATCGGTAGCTAATTTCATAAAATCGCCAAGTACTGACAAGTCTCCTTTTTCTGCTTTTTCTGATAATCCTGCATATTTTTCTAATGTAGCTTCGTATTGGTCAAGAATTTTATCGTAATCTTCGGAACTTAATTCTTTAGAAAAATCAATTGCATTAATGTCTAAATTACTACCGTTATCATTATCATCGTTAGTTGCTTTGTCTGAGTCGTTTGTATTTTCGTCGTCAGACGTTGTTGAGTTATCTAAATCTTTATTTAATTTATTCATTTCGTCAGCCCAGTCGTCTAAACCTGTAGATAATTGTGATGCTGCCGAAGAAAGAACATAATATTGATAACCTGCAATTGCCGAACCTAAAATAGATACAACTAATGCTGCTATTATTAGACCTTTTGATGCATCGGCTTTTTTTGCTTGCGAAAAAGCTATTGCACTTAATATTATTGCTATAATACCCGGTATTAATGCATACATTCCCAAGCAAGGAATCCACGAAATAATTAATGCTATAATACCTAAAATAAATCCTGCTATGCCAAGACCTTGTCCTGCATTTGATTTTTGTTCTTGTGTCATATTTTTTATGTTTTTAGTTAATTAAATATTTATCAAAATTATAATTTAATTTTTATTTTAATTTGTTTTTATTTAAAAGTTTCTAACAAGATATTAAGAATTTGTATTGCAGCATCGGACACCGATGTTCCCGGTCCAAATATTCCTACAACTCCGGCATCATACAAAAATTTATAATCTTGTGGTGGTATAACACCTCCCGCTATTACCATTATATCGGGACGTCCAAGTTTTTTAAGTTCGTTAATAACTTGCGGAACAAGGGTTTTATGTCCTGCGGCTAAACTCGAAACTCCTAAAACGTGAACATCGTTTTCTACAGCTTGTTTTGCTGCCTCAGCCGGTGTTTGAAACAATGGTCCTATGTCAACATCAAAACCTATATCGGCATATCCTGTAGATACTACTTTTGCTCCCCTATCGTGTCCGTCTTGTCCCATTTTTGCTATCATTATTCGAGGTTGACGTCCCTCAAGTTCGGCAAATTTTTCTGCTAATTTTTGAGCTTTTTTAAACGATTTATCGTTGCCCGACTCTGACGAGTAAACTCCTGAAATTGATTTTATCACGGCTTTATACCTCCCTTCTATTTTTTCTATTGCATAAGATATTTCTCCTAATGTTGCTTTTTTTTGAGCTGCAATTATCGATAGTTCCAATAAATTGCCTTTTTTTGTTTTACATGCTTCAGTAATTGCATTTAGTGCTTTTTCGACCTCTTTATTATTACGTTCGGCTTTTAGTTTTTGTAATCGTTTTATTTGCGATTCTCTCACAGCTGTATTATCGACTTCGAGAATATCTATAGGTGCTTCTTTTTCTAATTTATATTTATTTACTCCAACAATTGTGTCTTTTCCTGTATCTATTCTGGCTTGTTTTCGTGCAGCCGATTCTTCGATTCTCATTTTTGGAATACCTGTTTCTATAGCCTTTGCCATGCCCCCGAGTTCTTCTACTTCTTGAATTAAATTCCATGCTTTATTTGCTATTTCGTGTGTTAATTTTTCGACATAGTATGAACCTGCCCAAGGGTCAACGGCTTTGCATATATTTGTTTCTTCTTGCAGATATATTTGTGTGTTTCGTGCTATACGAGCCGAGAAATCGGTTGGCAAGGCTATTGCCTCGTCGAGTGCATTTGTATGTAGCGATTGGGTATGTCCAAGTGCTGCTGCTGTTGCCTCTATACATGTTCTTGCTATATTGTTAAACGGGTCTTGTTCTGTTAAGCTCCACCCCGATGTTTGGGAGTGTGTTCTTAAAGCAAGCGATTTTGGATTTTTAGGATTAAATTGTTTTACAATTTTTGCCCATAGTAATCTTCCTGCACGCATTTTTGCAATCTCCATAAAATGATTCATTCCTATAGCCCAAAAGAATGATAATCTTGGGGCAAAAGAGTCTATATCCATACCTGCTTTTACTCCTGCACGCAAATATTCTAATCCGTCGGCAAGTGTATATGCAAGTTCTATATCGGCAGTGGCTCCGGCTTCTTGCATATGGTATCCCGATATACTTATCGAGTTAAATTTAGGCATATTTTTAGATGTATATTCAAAAATATCGGATATAATTCTCATTGATGCTTTTGGCGGGTATATATATGTATTACGAACCATAAACTCTTTTAATATGTCGTTTTGTATTGTTCCGCTTAGTTGTTCTAATTTTACTCCCTGTTCTAATCCTGCAACAATATAAAAAGCAAGAACCGGCAATACCGCACCATTCATTGTCATTGATACGGACATTTTATCTAATGGTATTTGGTCGAAAAGTATTTTCATATCTAATATCGAGTCTATTGCAACTCCTGCTTTTCCTACATCGCCAACAACTCTTTCGTGATCGGAATCGTATCCTCGATGTGTTGCTAAATCAAAAGCTACCGATAAGCCTTTTTGTCCGGCAGCAAGGTTTCTGCGGTAGAATGCGTTTGATTCTTCGGCTGTTGAAAATCCTGCATATTGTCTGATTGTCCAAGGACGCATTGCATACATTGCCGAATAAGGTCCGTGTAAAAATGGTGGTATGCCCGCAGCATAGTTTAAATGATGTAAGTTTGCAATGTCATCTTTAAAGAATGTTTGCTTTAGTTTTATTTTTTCGGGGGTTTCCCAATATGTTTGCAAATCGGGTTTTTTGTTTATTTTGTCTGTTGTTTTTATATTTATTTTTGAGAAATCAGGTTTCATTTGTTTATAATTTTAATTTTTTAAAATTTGATTTTGATATTTTGTAAGGTCTTTTACTAAGTTTGATTTTGTGTGTATAAAATTTTGTATTTTAAGGTTTTGTAAGTCGTCAATAATATTTTTGGGATAACCTGCTATTACTATTTTGTCGGGATTTATTTTTTTTGATATTTCTGTTGCTAATTTTAGATATTCGTCGTCGGAGCTGCAAATTACAAATAAATCGGCTTTTGTTTTGTTAAATTCGTTAATTCCGTCGATAATATTGTTTGGTTTTGTATTATCGATAATTTTAAATCCTGCAACTCCAAAAAAGTTTGTTGCAAACATTGCTCTTGCTTTTCGCATAGCTAAATTTCCGTATGTAAAAAGATATACTTTTGGTGTATATAATGATTTATCGGTTTTTAGTCTAATTTTTTCGATTTCTTGTGATTTTCGAAATGTTTTTACAGAGCCTTTATTTTCATATCTTTTTATGTTTTCAGGGGTTTCGATTTTTTCTAATAAGTTTGGGTATTGATTTGTTCCAAGAACAATTTCTTTTCTGGTTTCGACGTTTTTCAAACGTTTTGTTTGTATATCGGTTATTTGTGTTTTAATAAAGTTATTATCTATTGCTGATAAAAATCCTCCTTGGTTTTCGATATCAAGAAATAGGTCCCATGATTTTTCGATTAATTTATCGGTAATATTTTCGATATAATATGAACCTGCCGACGGGTCGGTTATTTTGTCGAAATATGCTTCTTCTTTAATAATTATTTGTATGTTTTTTGATATGCGTTGTGCAAATTCCGAATCTTCGGGCATATTTTTGTCAAAATTTATAATATTAAGGCTATCGGTTCCTCCTATTATTGCCGACATTGCTTCGGTTGTTGTTCTTAAAATATTAACGTATTTATCGTATATGGTTTTATTAAAATTTGATGTTTGGCTATGTATAAATACTTTAGAGTCTTGTTTTTTTACTTTGTATGATTCGCAAATTTTTGCCCATAAAAATCTTATTGCTCTTATTTTTGCAATCTCGATAAAATAATCGGAGCCTATGCCAAGATTAAATTGTATTTTTTTTATAATATCATCGGCTTTTATTTTTTTGTCGGTAAAAAAGTTTATGTATTCGACTCCTGCCGATATTGTAAAAGCTATTTCTTGTGTTGTTGATGTTCCTGCATTTGTAAAATTTATTCCGTTAATTGCAATAAGACGGTAGTTTTTAAAATCTTTTATTATTTTGTATGCGTTTATAAGATTATTTTTTGCTTCGTCGGAGAATGTTTTTAATGTAAATAGTGTATCGGTAATATTATCGCAAAAAAAACTACCTTTTATGTTGTTAAGTTTAAGTTTTTGTAATGTTTTTAATGTTGTTAACAGTTGGTTTGAATTTTTAATTTTTATGTTTATCTCTATTTTTGACAAGTCGATATTTTTTAATAATGTATCAAAATCGAGTTTTTTTATGTTATAAAATGTTAGCGATGTTATTCCGTTTTTTATTAATTTTATTGCATAAGCGTTTGCTTTTTTTATGTCTTCACAAGATATTTCTTCGTTAATATACCACTTGTAATTTATATTGTTTCCTCTATTATAAGGAAACTCGCCGGGTATGTTATCGAGATATGATAGGTTTTTTAAATCTTCGTTACGATAAAATGGGTTTAGGTTAAAATTATTTATGGTTTTCCAAATTAATTTATCGAAAGGTGCTCCTTTTAAATCGTTGTTTATTTTTTCTAACCATTCTTTGGTAGATACGGGTTTAAATTCGCTAAATAAGTTTTTGTCCATAGTTATTTTATTTCGCAAGTTAATAATTCTTTTTCTTCAATTTTAGCCGAAAGTTTGTCGCCTATTTTTAATTCACCAACACCTTCGGGTGTGCCTGTAAATATTATATCTCCTATTTTTAAGGTAAAGTATTTTGATACGAATGATATTATTTCGTCTATTTTAAAAATCATATCGTTTGAGTTTCCTGTTTGCACTGTTTTTTTGTTTATATCGAGACTAAAGTTTATGTTGTTAATGTTTTTGTATTCTGATATATCAACAAATTCGCTTATTGCCGCAGAGTTATCAAATGCTTTTGCAAGTTCCCAAGGTAATCCTTTTTGTTTTTGGCTGTTTTGTATGTCACGTGCGGTAAAGTCTATGCCTATTCCTATTTTGTCGTAATAACGATGTGCAAATTTTTTATTTATATTTTTTCCTATTTTACATATTCTAAATATAAGTTCGGTCTCGTAATGTAGTAATTTGGTAAAATCGGGGTAATACAACGGGTTGTTGTTTTTTAAAAGTGCTGTTTCGGGTTTTAAAAATATTACAGGTTCTGATGGAATATCGCTATTCATTTCTTTTGCGTGTTTTGCATAATTTTTGCCTACTGCTATTATTTTCATAATATTGTGTTTTATATTTTTATTCCTAAAACTAATATGTCATCAACTTGTTCTAAATTGCCTTTCCAATCGTAAAAAGTTTTTTCTATTATTTTGTGTTGTTCGTTAAGGTCAAGCTGCGAGTTTTTTAACAAAAGTTCTTTAAATTTTTTGTATTTAAATTTTTTACCTTTTGGTCCGCCAAATTGGTCGGCAAATCCATCTGAGAATAAATAAATAATATCGTTTTTGTTTAAAATAAGTTCTACATTAGTAAATTCGTCCATTTTGTTATATATTGATATTGGCATTTTATCGGGTTTTATTTCGTATAATGTTGCTTTGTTATTTTTTATATTTATTTTGTTTATTTTATTTTTTTGGTTTTTTGTTTCGATATTACTGTCTGATATAATGTATATTGGGTTATTGGCTCCGGCAAACTGACAATGGTATTTGTTTTCGGATATTTGTGTTTTATTTAAAATAAATAATGCTATATCCATACCGTCTTTTTGTTCGCCAAATATTCCTTTTTGTTTTAAGGAAAATATTATTTGATTTCTTAACTCCGATAAAATTTTGCCTGCTTTTAAAATTCCCTGTTTTAATACAATTTCGTTTAAAAACGATATTCCAAGCATACTCATAAAAGCTCCGGGAACACCGTGTCCGGTTGAATCGGCAACTGCTATTACTGTATTTTTATTGTTTTCGGATATCCAATAAAAGTCTCCCGAGACAATATCTTTTGGTTTAAAAAATATAAAATAGTTTTTAAAACAGACATTTAGAACCTCTTTGTCGGGCAATACTGCTGTTTGTATTTTTTTTGCATATACGATACTATCGGTAAGTTTTTTATTTTGTTCGACAATTTCGAGTTGTTGTGCTTTTAATATTTTTGCTGTTTTTTGTTTTATAATAAATCCTCTTATTAAAATAATTATTATTGCAACAAGTAATATTAATCCAACCAGCAAACTGTAAGTAAAATTTTTTTCTTTTTCGATTTCTAATTTTTGTTCTTTAATTTTAAGGTCTTTAATTTCTTGTCTTTTGGCATTGTTTATAGAGTCGGTTAGGGCTTTTTTTTGATATTTATATCTAAACTCTTGTGCTATTGTTGCATTTTGGTTCTGAATGTTATACAAACTATCTCGCATTTTAATGTATAAGTTATAATATACGTAAGCAGAGTCGAGATGTCCCTCGGTTACGCAAATATCTTTTAGCAATAGCGCCGATGTTCTTATATTATCGGGAAATCCTAATTGTTTTGATATATTAAACGATTGTTTTGCATAATAATTTGCTTTGTCGAGTTTATTTATTTCGAGATATAGATTTCCTATATTATTTAATGATATTGCAATTAGTTTTTTATCGTTTAGTTTACGACGTATTTTTAAGCTTTTCTTTAAAAAATCTAATGCTTTTTTATATTGTTTTTTTTGTTTATATATAAAACCGAGATTATTGTATTCGGTTGCTATACCTGCTTGATTTTTATTTTGTTTTTCTAAGTCTAAGCTTTTGTTGTAATAAATTATTGCTGTATCAATTTTTTGTTGTTTTTCGTAAACGTTCCCTATATTGTTTAATATTCTTGCTTTTAATTTTTGATTGTTTATTTTTTTACAGATTTCAAGACTTTTGTTATAATATTCAAGGGCTTTTTTATAATTTTTTTGTTTATGATACAAATAAGCTATGTTATTATATGTGCTTGCTATACCTGATTTTAGGTTGTGGTTTTCTTTTATTTTTAAACTTTTATGATAATATTCTATAGCTTTTTCTATTATTCCTTGGTTTTCGTATATTAATCCAAGATTATTGTATGTTGTTGCAAGAGATTTATAATTATTATTTTTTTTATTTATAATTAATCGTTTTTCGTAATAATAAATAGCTTTTTGTATATATCCTGTTATGTTATATAAATATCCAAGCCAACCATATCCATCGCTTAATCCTTTATCAAAATTATTTTTTTTTGATATTTTTTCAATTTGTATTGCATATTTTATTGCCGAGTCGGTATTTATCGAGTAATATTCCGACACAATATCAAGTAAAGTATTTACATAATTTGTATCAGTAATATTGTATTTTTTTATATCAGATTTTAAAGAATCTATAGTTGTTTTTGCAAAGCTTGTATTTACAAATACACTAAATAAAACAAGTATTAATATTTTACGCAATAATATCAAGATTAAAATTATTTATTTAAACTACGTAGTTTAATATTTGTAAGTATTTTTTTTGTGTAAAGCGGAAAATCGCTATTAAGTATCCACGAGTAATATCCCTTATCTTTTTCAAAAATATCTTCGACTTTTTGTCCTTTGTATTTTCCGAAATTAAAAATTTCTTCGCCTTTATCGTTATATATTATTCGCCCGGCAAAATCTACATTTTTATTTTGCGACGAAAATTTATATAAAAAATCAACATTATTTTCAAGGTTATCATATCTATCGAGTTGGGCTTTAAGAACTTTATACGTTGCAAGTGTATCGGCACTTGCACTATGGGCGTTGGTTAAATCCTCGTTACAATAAAATTTATATGCTGCAACAAGTGTTCGTTGTTCCATTTTATGAAATATTGTCTGAACATCAATAAATTTACGATTTTTCATATCAAAGTCGATATCGGCACGCAAAAATTCTTCTGCTAATAATGGCACGTCAAAACGATTTGAGTTATATCCTGCAATATCGCAACCTTCAAAAAATTTGGCAAGTTGTTTTGCTATTTGTTTAAATGTTGGTTTATCTTTTACATCGTCATCATATATTCCATGAATCTCTGATGCTTGTTTTGGTATAGGCATCTCCGGATTAATTCTATAGGTTTGTTCCTCTTCGCTACCGTTAGGATTAACTTTTATCATAGATATTTCTACTATTCTATCGCTTACTATATTTATACCAGTAGTTTCTAAGTCAAAAAAAATTAAAGGGTTTTTAAGGTTTAATTTCATGTGTTTATAATTTTATTTTTTTATTTAAGATAAATATCTATTTTTTTCTCAAATACATATTCGTTTTTATCTTTTATTGATATATTTTTATTGTATAATATGTTTTTATCGGCTATTTCGACTTTTAATATATAATCTCCTTTTGGTAAAGCCGCTATAAAATAGCTTTTTTTATTAACTGTATATTTTCCGTAAAGGTTATCGTCTTTATCCATAATCGACACTTCTATATCTCCATCTGATTTTTCGTATAATTTATTTGCATGTGCATCGCCAATATGTATTGTTCCTTTTAAAATTGTATAACGTTCGTCAACATCGTTAAACGTAATACGATAAATATCCAATCCTCCTTCGCCACCTTTTCTTATTGCCGATATGTAAGCATGTTTTTTATCATTAGGAAAACAAATTGTCATATTATCTTTAACAGTATTTATAGGATAGCCAAGATTTACGGGGCTTCCCCATTTATTATTTTCTTCGTCCCAAGTTGATACAAAAATATCAAATCCTCCCATAGAGTTGTGTCCTTGCGAGGCAAAATATAATTTTTTTTCGTCGGCAGACAAATTTGGCAGAATATCATCGTAAGGAGTGTTTAACTCTGTAATATTTAAGGGTTTACTCCACTCGTTATTAGGTTGTAGTTTCATCATATAAATATCGGAACCTCCCTTGCCTCCTTCGCGTGTGCTGGAAAAATAAATAGTTTTTTTATCGTTTGTAATGGTAGCTCCGGTCTCTAGATATTTTGAGTTTACATAACCAAAAATAGGATTAAGTTCATCGGGCTTAAACGATTTTCCTTTATGTAAAACATGAACAATATCCATTGCATCGTCTAATCCCTGTCCTATTAAAACATTTTTGCCATCGGGTGATATCGAATACAAAACTTCGTTGTCGTAGGTATTTACTTTTTTTGCAGGTTTTGCAAATGTCCAACCCGAATCGGTAGGATATGATGTATAAATATTAGACACAAATACTCCGTAATCGGAATCAAAACTTTTATTTGATGTATAAATTAAAAACGATTCGTCAGCCGGAACAAACGGATTATAATCGTTTTGCGATGAATTTATATTTGGACCTAAATTTTTAAATGTTATTTTTACGGGATTTTTCATTAGAGCTTGTGCATTTTTACACTGATCGATAAAATGATTTGCATATTTAATTTTTTGTGCATCGGGTTTTTCTTTAGTCTTTTCTTTTTCGATAAATTTTTTTTCGCTGGCAATACTTTTCTGGAATTTATAAGAGTATAAATAAAGTTGACCTAAATAATAGTATAAATCTACATTAATTTTTGGCGAATTTTTAACTTTTTCCAAACAATAAATACCGCTTTTTATATGTTTTGACGAAATAGCAGCACATTTTCCGTATTGATAATTATAAAATTCGTTATCGGGTTTTAATTTTAAAAGTTTTTTGTATTTATCTAAAGCTAAAGAATAATTCTCGTCTCCCATACTTGCTTTTGCATCTTTTTCGAGATTTGAAATATATTGACTATGATTTTGAGACAACCCGATAAATGGAACTAACAATATAAATATCAAAAGAGTGGCTATTTTCATAATTATTAAATTTTTAAAAAGTTAAATTTAAGAAAAAATTTTAAATATCTTTGAACTTATTTAATAATTAATATTTGTTTAACAAAAACAATAAACAAATATTTTTTAGCATAAAAATGTTTGCATAAAATATCAATAATATTATTAATAATTATAAATTTTAACAAAATGACAAATCTGGAATATAATGTTAAAAACAACATTGGATTATTAAAATTTAATCGTCCAAAAAAACATAATGCTTTTAATACAGAACTTTTAACCGAATTATCAAACTTATTAGATTACGAAAAAAATAATAAAGATTTACGTTTGTTAATAATTTCGGGAGCAGGCGAGAAATCATTCTCGTCGGGAGTAGATTTATCGGCACTAATTAATTTTAAAGATATAGAAGATGCTCACGATTTTGCCATTCTTTTAGAATCAACATCCGAAAAAATATTTAATTTTCCAAAACCCACAATTGCAGCTATAAACGGATTTGCTTTGGGTGGCGGATTTGGATACGCTAGTGCTTGCGATTACAGAATAATGGCAGATACTGCAAAAATAGGATTTCCTGCAATAAAATTGGGAGCAATTTTACCTGTAACTTGCACTGCTTATTTAAATGCACTAATAGGCGTTGGAAAATCTCGAGATTTATTGCTTACCGGACGAATAGTCGACAGTTCCGAAGCAAAATTAATAGGCCTTGTAAATAAAGTGGTAGAAAAAAATTTATTAATTGATGAAACTTATAAAATTGCTAATCAAATTTTAGAAGGAAACGATACAGCTATTTTTTATACAAAAAAAACTATAAACAACCTGTTACAAAAAGATATAGAAGTTCAAAAAATGTATGCTGCCGATAATTTTGCATATCTGTCGCAAACAAAAGAATGGAAAAAACGAATGTTAGATTTTAACAATAAAAAGAAAAAATAATTTTGGATTACAAACAAACACTCGATTTTATGTTTAGGCAACTCCCTATGTATCAGCGTCAGGGAGCTGCCGCATACAAAGCCGACCTTAAAAACTCCATATTGTTTGATAATTATTTAAACAATCCGCATAAAAAATTTAAAAGCATACATATAGCCGGAACAAATGGCAAAGGCTCTGTATCGCACATGTTGGCATCTATATTACAAACCGCAGGATACAAAGTTGGATTATACACATCGCCACACTTAAAAGATTTTAGCGAAAGAATAAAAATTAACGGAAAAAAAATACCAAAAAAATTTGTCGTAGATTTTATAAAAAATACTAAAAATATTATCGAACAAATAAAACCTTCATTCTTTGAGATGACTGTTTTTATGGCCTTCGATTTTTTTGCAAAACAAAATGTTGATATTGCTGTTATAGAAGTTGGTATGGGAGGACGTTTAGACTCTACAAATGTTATAAACCCATTAATATCGGTAATAACAAACATAGGAAAAGACCATACTCAATTTTTAGGACAAACATTACAAAAAATTGCAAGCGAAAAAGCAGGAATAATAAAAAAAAATATTCCCGTTATTATTGGTAAGACACAAGACGAAACATATAATATTTTTAAACAAAAAGCCAAAACTACAAACTCCGATATTTATTTTGCCGATAAATCATATAAAATTAATTACTCGTTAATTACTACAAACAATTTACAAAATATTTTTTTAACCGATTTGCAAAAAAAACAACAACAAAACTACCTGATAGATTTACTTGGCGACTATCAAAAACAAAACTTAATTACAACAATAAAAACAATTGATTTGCTAAAACAAAAATTAAAAATTACCGACAACAACATAAAAAAAGGATTACAAAACATAATAAAAAATACAGGATTAAAAGGACGATGGCAAATTCTAAGTAACAACCCTAAAATTATTTGCGATACAGGTCATAATTTCGACGGAATATCAGCAATTGTAAAACAACTAAAAAACACACCATACAAACAATTGCATTTAGTATTAGGTTTTGTAAACGATAAAAATTTTAGTAATTTATTAGATTTATTTCCGCAAGATGCAAAATTTTATTTTGCAAAAGCAAATATCCCACGAGGACTAAATGTAGATATTATAGCAAAATATGCCAAAAGCAAAAAACTTAACTTTAAAACATTTACATCGGTAAACAACGCCTTTATATCTGCAAAACAAGAATCAACACCCAACGATGTAGTTTTTGTAGGAGGCAGCACCTTTGTTGTTGCAGAAGTTTTGTAATTTTAAATATTTTATTTTTGTATTAACACCATAATAAATATATATTTGCTAAATTTTTAAGAAAAATTATTTAAGTTATGAGTAAAAAATTTTCGGAATATAAAAAATTCGATTTATCAGAAATAAACAAAGAAGTTTTAGAAATATGGCAAAACGAAAACACTTTTGAACAAAGCATAAACAGTCGCAGCAAAAGTCCCGACTTTGTTTTTTACGAAGGTCCACCATCGGCAAACGGCAAACCGGGCATTCACCATGTAATGGCACGAACCATTAAAGATATAATATGCCGTTACAAAACTTTAGACGGTTACAAAGTAAAACGTAAAGCAGGCTGGGACACACACGGACTACCGGTTGAATTAAGCGTAGAAAAAAAATTAGGTATCACAAAAAACGATATAGGAAAAAAAATATCAGTTGACGATTACAATAACGCTTGCCGTAAAGACGTTTTAAAATTTACCGATATTTGGGAAAACTTAACACAAAAAATGGGATACTGGGTAGATATGTCAGATCCGTATATTACCTACGACAACCGATATATCGAAACATTATGGTATCTTTTAAAACAATTATACAATAAAAACTTACTTTACAAAGGATACACCATACAACCATACTCACCCGGAGCAGGAACAGGATTAAGCACTCACGAACTTAACCAACCTGGTTGCTATCGCGATGTTAAAGATACTACGGCAGTTGCTCAATTTAAAATAATAAAAAACGAAAAATCGGCAAAACTTTTCGAAAATAATCCCGACAATTTTAACGACGTATTTTTTCTTGCATGGACAACAACACCATGGACACTACCATCGAACACCGCATTAGCAGTAGGCAAAAACATCACTTATGTAAAAGTAGCAACATATAATCCATACACATCAAAAGCAATTGTTGTTTTATTGGCAAAAGACCGTTTGTCGGCTTATTTTAATCAAAAAAATAAAGATTTATCGTTAAACGATTATAAACAAGGCGATAAAAAAATACCTTTTAAAATTATAAACGAATACAAAGGCTCAGAACTAACCGATATTTATTACCAACAATTAATACCTTGGGTTAAACCCGACGGTGATGCTTTTAGAGTTATATTAGGAGACTATGTTACAACCGAAGACGGAACAGGAATTGTTCATATAGCCCCAACTTTTGGTGCCGACGACAACAGAGTTGCAAAAGAAGCAGGAATTGTTCCGCTTATTTTAATCGATAACGAAGGAACACGCCAACCTATGGTCGATAAAAAAGGAAAATTCTTTAAAATTAACGAGTTAGACAACAACTTTGTTAAAAAATTTGTAAATACCGACCTATACACAAACTATGCCGGCAGATATGTTAAAAACGATTACGACGAATCATTAAAAAACTCCGAAACAACACTTGATATCGACATATCGGTAATGCTAAAAAAAGAAAATAAAGCATTTAAAATCGAAAAACACACTCATAACTATCCCCACTGTTGGCGAACCGACAAACCTGTTCTTTATTATCCTCTCGACAGTTGGTTTATAAAAACAACCGAGTATAAAGAAAGAATGTCACGTCTAAACGAAACTATAAATTGGAAACCACAATCGACAGGAACAGGACGATTTGGCAAATGGTTAGAAAATTTGCAAGATTGGAACCTTTCTCGCTCACGATACTGGGGAACTCCTTTGCCTATATGGATTAGCGAAGATAAAACCGTAGAAAAATGTATAGGTTCGGTTAAAGAACTATATAACGAAATAGAAAAATCGATAAAAGCAGGAGTAATGAAAACAAATCCTTTAAAAGAAAAAGGATTTATTGTTGACGACTATAGCAAAGAAAACTACGAAAAAATTGACCTACATCGCCCTTATGTTGACGATATTTTACTTGTATCAGACAACGGTAAAATACTTACCCGCGAAAAAGATTTAATAGACGTTTGGTTCGATAGCGGAGCAATGCCTTACGCACAACTACATTATCCTTTCGAAAACAAAGAGCTTATTGATAAAAACAAATTTTATCCGGCAGATTTTATTGCCGAAGGAGTTGATCAAACACGAGGTTGGTTTTTTACATTACATGCAATTGCAACAATGCTTTTTGATAGCGTAGCCTTTAAAAATATTATATCTAACGGATTAGTTTTAGATAAAAACGGACAAAAAATGTCTAAACGTTTAGGAAATACCGTTGACCCGTTTGATACAATAACAAAATTCGGCTCCGACCCGCTACGCTGGTATATGACAACAAATGCACAGCCTTGGGACAATCTTAAATTTGACATTGCAGGAGTTGACGAAGTAAAACGAAAATTTTTTGGAACACTATACAATACATACTCATTTTTTGCTCTTTATGCAAACATAGATAACTTTAATTTTACAGAACCCGAAATACCTGTAAATAAACGTCAAGAAATAGACAAATGGATAATATCGTTATTAAACACATTAATTAAAAACGTTAAAAAACATTACGAAAACTTTGAACCCACAAAAGCAGGACGCGAAATACAAAACTTTGTTACCGAAAATCTAAGCAACTGGTATGTCCGTTTAAACCGTAAAAGATTTTGGGGAGGCGAATACAACAACGATAAAATATCGGCATATCAAACACTATATATCTGTTTAGAAACAATTGCAAAATTAATGTCGCCAATAGCACCGTTTTATTCCGACAAACTATATCGCGACCTAACACAAGCAACAAACCGCGATAATAAATCGGTTCATATATCAAACTTTCCAAAATACAACAACAATCTAATAGATAAATCGTTAGAACAACGTCAAGAAATAGCACAAAAAATATCGTCTATGGTTCTAGGTTTGCGACGAAAAGTTAATTTAAAAGTTAGACAACCGTTACAAAAAATTATGATTCCGGTTTTAGACAATAACTTTAAAGAACAATTAAAAAAAGTAAGCAACCTTATCTTGTCGGAAATAAACGTAAAAGAAATAGAATATTTACCCGAAAATTCAGATGTTTTAATAAAAAAAATAAAACCTAACTTTAAAATATTAGGTCCAAAATACGGAAAACAAATGAAACTAATTTCGGCAGCAATAAACAATTTTACACAAGACGAAATATCAAAAATCGAAAAAACCGGATATCACGAAATAGAGATAGATAATAAAAAAATAAAAATTACACTTAACGACGTAGAAATATCATCGCAAGATATACCGGGTTGGTTAGTATCTACCGACAATAACATTACCGTAGCTCTTGACATTACCGTTACCGATAAATTGCGACAAGAAGGTATTGCCCGCGAGTTTATTAACCGTATACAAAATCTACGAAAAGATAACAATTTTGATGTTACAGATAAAATATCAATATTAGTCGAAAAAAAACCTGAAATAAATGATGCAATTATTAATTTTAGTGATTATATTGCAAGTCAAACATTGGCAAATTCTATTAAATTAATCGATAAAATAGAACAAAACGAAGCAAAAAACGTAGAAATTGACAATAATATTGAAACAAAAATTTTTATATCAAGAAATTAAAATTAAGAAAGGAGAAAAAATGGCTGAAAAAACAAGATATTCCGACGAAGAATTACAGGAATTTAAAGAGCTTATTTTACAAAAACTCGAAAAAGCAAAAGAAGATTACGAGTTACTAAAAAAAACAATAAATAACAGCGATGGCAACGACACACAAGATACATCGCCAACTTTTAAAGTTTTAGAAGAAGGTGCCGCCGTTCTATCAAAAGAAGAAGCCGGCAGATTAGCTCAGCGTCAATTTAAATTTATACAACATCTGCAAGCTGCTTTAATACGTATCGAAAACAAAACTTACGGTATTTGTCGTGAAACAGGCAAACTAATATCAAAAGAACGATTACGAGCAGTACCACATGCAACACTAAGCATAGAAGCAAAAAGACGGCAATAATTTTTTTTTGTTATATTATTTTAAAGAATGATTAAGGTAAAATCTTAATCATTTTTTTATTTTTGTAGCCACAATTATAAAATTAAATGAGTTTTTTTAAAAAAATACCTGTAATTTACAAGTCGTTATTTCTAATAATATTAGTTCTAACATTAGACCAAACATTAAAAATATGGGTTAAAACCCACATGTTTTTAGGACAAGAAAACCATATATTTGGCAACTGGTTTATAATACATTTTACCGAAAATAACGGAATGGCTTTTGGAATGGAATTTGGCGGAAACTTTGGCAAAATATTATTAAGCTCGTTTCGTATAATTGCAGTATTTGCTATAGGTTACTACATTATAAAACTTATAAAATCAAATAAAAAAACAGGTTTTATTTACAGTTTATCGTTAATATTTGCAGGAGCAGTAGGCAATATTATAGACAGTTTATTTTACGGTATAATTTTTAACGATAGTTATTACAAAATAGCAACATTATTTCCAAAAGATGGAGGATACGCATCGTTTTTACACGGAAAAGTTGTTGATATGTTATATTTTCCTATATTATCGGGACATTTTCCCACCTGGTTTCCTATTTGGGGAGGAGAACAATTTATATTTTTTAGGCCGGTTTTTAATTTAGCCGACTCGGCAATAACAATAGGAGTTCTTATAATATTAATTTTTCAGAGATCAGTATTCAAGAAAATAAGTAAATAATGACATTAGACCCTAAAACAGTTGAAAGAATAATAACATCAATAAAAAATAATTCTAATTATGACTTTAGCAATTATTCAAGAAAATCGTTAAATCGTCGATTAACAAGAATAATTACCGAATATAAAATTACTGTTAATGAACTTTGTATAAAACTACAAAATAATAAAGATTTTTTAGAAAAAGTTGTTAAAGATATTACCGTAAATACAACCGAATTTTTTAGAGATCCCGATTTATGGAATTTTATTAAAAAATCTGTTTTGCCATATATAAAACACAAAAAAAACATAAACATCTGGCATGCAGGCTGTTCTAATGGACAAGAGTTATACTCGATGATGATTTTATTGGCCGAAAATAATATTTTAGATAATGCAAATTTTTACGGTAGCGATTTAAATACTGATATTATACAAAAAGCAAAAAACGGAAAATATAAACTTTTTCTTAACGAAACTTTTAATGAAAATTTATCAAAAGTCTTTGACAACAGTGATAAAATAAAATCGAAATATTTCGACATAAACTTTAGTAAAGACATTGTAAGCATAAAACCAAATTTATTAAAAAAGCCAAAATATTTTATTCACGACTTAGTAAAGCAAACCGATTTTACAGATAAAAAATTTGATATTATTTTTTGTCGTAATGTTCTTATTTATTTTGATTTAAACCTACAAAATAAGATTTTTAGATACTTTTACGAGAAAATAAATAAAAACGGATTTTTAATTATTGGTTTACACGAAGCAATTTTTGGCAAAGAATTAAAACTTTTTAATCAATTAAAATATCAGGTTTACAAAAAAATAAAATAATTATATTTTTATAAATTATCAGACATAAATATATCACAAATAGTTTCGTTATTTGTTAAATGGTATGCATTTATTCCTATCTTTTTTGCAGATGCTATATGTTGAGGCGAATCGTCTATAAACAATGTTTCGTTAGGATTAAGATTGTTTTCGGCTAACACAAACTTAAAAATTTGCAAATCAGGCTTTCGCATTCCAATAATATGCGAATAATATTCTTTTTCGAATATACCTGATAAATCTTTAATTTTAAAAGTATCAAACAATATTTTATTATATGCTTTTAAATGAATTTCGTTAGTATTACTAAGTAAAAAAGTTCTATACTTTTGTTTTAATTTTTTTAAAAGTTCTATACGTTGCTTTGGAAAATCAAGCAACATAGCATTCCATGCATCTATAATTTCGTTATCATTTATTTTTTTATTTGTAATATTTTTTAATTCGTTTATAAACACATTTGGTGATATTTCTCCGGTTTCCAACAAATCAAATATTTTATTTTGGCTAAGTTTTGTAAACAACTTATCATAATTTAACAAGCCAAGTTTTTTAAACTCATTTATAGTAATCTCATAATCAATATTTAATACAACACCACCAAGGTCAAATATTATATTTTTAATTTTATGTAAATTAATCATTAAAATAATTTTTGTATGTTTTATTTTTTTATATTTTTGCAGTCCCTACAAAAGTAATAAAATTTTACTTTTAATTGCAGGGCCCATAGCTCAGCTGGTTAGAGCACCTGACTCATAATCAGGGGGTCCATGGTTCGAGCCCATGTGGGCCCACAAAAAAATCCCGTAAATTTTACGGGATTTTTTAATTATCTGTTAACAACAACAACTCCTTTATATTCGTGAGGAACTCCGTTTACATCCACTAGATTAACTTTCCAAATA
>Ga0256833_1001213_pt1 | contig 19215 bp, 16 predicted proteins | sample 356284metaG_FD_190535 | JGI IMG/M metagenome (GOLD analysis project Ga0256833, IMG submission 190535) | Hydrothermal vent microbial communities from Mid Atlantic Ridge, Atlantic Ocean - 356-284 | ecosystem: Environmental > Aquatic > Marine > Hydrothermal vents | place: Atlantic Ocean: Mid... | reverse complement strand
CCATATCTACCATATTTCCTGATATAAGAAATTTTTTAAATTCTGAAAACATTGTTTATCCTTTTTGTTAATTAAAAAAGAATATTAACATAAAGAAACCAATTATAATATTAAATATGAAAAAAAAGGGGAAACCCATAGGTTCGATTTTATCGAACACCACGAGTTTTATAAAGAGAAGTTATTTAGCGTTCTTTTTATCTCTAGCTAATCGTTTACGTACCACTGGGTCAAGTGATTTTTTACGAATTCTTACTGATTCTGGGGTAATCTCAATAAGTTCATCATCTTCAATCCACTCCATAGCCGATTCAAGGGTGATTTTTCTTGGAACAACCAATTTAATCGCATCATCAGCACCTGAAGTTCTCATGTTTGTTAAGGCTTTACCTTTAAGTGGATTCACATCAAGGTCACCAGGACGTGCAGATTCACCAATAACCATTCCAGAGTAAACTTTGTCTTGTGGACTAATAAACATAATCCCACGTGCTTGTAAGTTAAAGATTGAGAACGCAACAGCTTCACCATCATCCATAGAAACTAATGCACCTGGTGTTCTACTTTCAACTTTACCAGAGTAAGCTCTGTATTCTAAGTAAGAGTGGTTCATAATTCCCTCACCTTTTGTGTCAGTTAAGAATTCATTTCTAAATCCAATAAGCCCACGTGCAGGAATTTCAAACTCTAAACGTACTGTTCCATCAGGCATTGGCGTAAGTTGAGTCATGTTTGCTTTTCTTTTTCCAAGCTTCTCAATGGCAACCCCTTGGAACTCTTCTGGAACATCAACAACCAAGTGTTCAAATGGCTCCATTTTAACACCATTTTCTTCTTTGGTAACAACTTCTGGACGTGCTAACATAAACTCAAAACCTTCACGTCTCATGTTCTCTGCCAAAATACCAATTTGAAGTTCACCACGACCAGAGACTTTAAATGATGCGTCACCCATAGGCTCCATACGCATCGCAATGTTGGTCTCCATCTCTTTTTCAAGACGCTCTTTAATCTTGTTTGAAGTGACGTGTTTTCCCTCTTGCCCAGCAAGTGGTCCATTATTTACAGACATAATAACTGAAAGCGTCGGCTCTTCCACATGCATTGGGTCAAGTGCCACAGGGTTTTGAGGATCACAAACAGAATCCCCTACATCAATGTCTGCAAATCCTGCAATGGCTACAATATCACCTGCTTCTGCCTCTTCAATGTCAATTCTGTCAAGACCTTTAAATCCAATAAGTTTAGAGACTCTTGATTTGGTTTTAGAACCATCAGCTTTAACCAAAAGATACTCATCTCCTTTTTTAACCTTACCATTAAAAATACGCGTAATACCAATACGACCAACAAAGTTGTCAGAATCAAGGGTAAATACTTGTGCTTGAGTATCAGCATCTGGTGAACCTTGTGGGTAAGGAACTTTGTCAATAATGGCTTCAAAAAGTGGGGTCATATCTTTACTTTCGTCTTCCATCTCCCATTTAGCATAACCATCTCTAGCCGCTGCGTAAAGAACAGGAAATTCAAGTTGTTCTTCATTGGCATCAAGTGCTACAAGGAGGTCAAACACTTCATCAAGTACTCTCTCTGGATCTGAACCATCTTTGTCAATCTTATTAATTACAACCACAGGAATAAGTCCAAAAGCAATCGCTTTTTTCAAAACAAACTTAGTTTGAGGCATAACACCCTCTTGTGCATCAACAAGTAACAGTACGCCATCAACCATTTTTAAAACACGCTCAACTTCTCCACCAAAATCGGCGTGACCAGGGGTGTCAATGATGTTTACTTTATGTTCTCCATAAGTAATGGCTGTGTTTTTAGAAAGAATGGTAATTCCTCTCTCCATCTCAATTTCATTAGAGTCCATCGCTCTCTCTTGCACCTCTTCATGAGCTGCGTAAGTTCCAGATTGTTGAAGAAGTTGATCAACAAGAGTAGTTTTACCGTGGTCAACGTGCGCGATTACGGCGATATTTTTGATTTTTTGCATGTAGAATTGTCCTATACTATTTAATAAATTAGGCGAATTATAGCTAAAGAAGATTATATATAAGTAAGCCATATTTTAAGAATTAAATAGTTTTAAAGAATTATTTTAAACTCTTTGTGCTATACTACTCATATATTTTAAATTATATGAAGGAGATTTCAAAATGAAATTAACACAATCACTAGCAGTTATTGCTGCACTTAGTACTTTAAGTTTTGCTGGGGGAGATATTAATCCCGTAACCGTCTTTGAACAAGAGCCTGTCTATGTTCCTGTAGAACCTATTCCTGAACCTGAACCAGTTTATGTAGCACCAGCTCCTGAACCTGAACCAGTATATGTAGCTCCAGCTCCAGTTGTTGAAGCTCCAGTTGTTAAAGCTCCAGTTGTAACTCCTCCTGTTGCTGTTGTTCCTCCAAAAGTTGAAAAACCATCTGGACCACTTGGACTCTATTTAGCTGGTGGTCTTACAGGACTTGCAGCAAGTAAAGCACATTCTGATATGTCAAATGTTTTTGCAACAGAAAACAATCAAGATAGACAACTTGGTTTTACAGGTAGATTAGGATATGACTTTATGAACTACTTAGGTGCTGAATTAAGAGGTACTTACGGTTTTGCAAAAGTTGACAATGGATACACTAAATATAAACAAGTTGGTGCTTACTTAAAACCAAACTATGATATTACTGATGCATTGAACCTTTATGGTTTACTTGGTGCTTCATACTCAAACCATGCAGGTATTGCCGCAAAAGAAACTGGTCTATCTTATGGTTTAGGTCTTGATTATAGCTTAAGTGATAGCTTCTCTATCTTTACTGATTACTTAAATCTTATGGATAAAAAGAATATTCCTGAGTCTTCTGCATTAACTATTGGTGCAGCTTACAAATTTTAAGCTACCCACTTCATAACAACCCTTATAAGGTTGTTATGCCTCTTTATATTTTAAATAACTCAAAATATATCTAAGAATTTTACTTCTATAAATTAAATTTTTATACATATTTTTCAAATTTAGGAGATACACGTGAGAATCCTACTTATCCTTAGCCTCTTTCTTTCAACGCTGTTTTCAACAGGATTAGATAATAAATTAAATTTTATTTTGCAAAATCAACCTCAACAGCTTTCAAACTATGTTAGTGAACAAAAACTTATCAAGACCTTGTATCGAAAAAACCATAACTTTCCTTTGTGGATTGGTCATGCTCATAACTTCAATAGTTTAAGAGAAATTTTATCGGACCCCTATTTTAACTACAAAAATAAAGACTTCTATCAAAGTGAAATAGAACAATATACCTATCTACTTCATGATAATATGAATCTTAATATGAATGTTAAAGAGTTAAGTAGGCTTGATATTCTACTCACCCGTGCTTATGTAAGAATGGCATCATTTATTGTCAAAAGTGATATTAATTGGGATTTGGTTCAAACTAAATTAAAACAGATGAAAGATGAAAAAGATATTACTGCCAATTGGGAGATGGTACGTAAAAAGACCCCTTCAAGTACAAAACTTTTCAATGCAATTAAAAATCAAAATATTAAAGGTTTTTTCAACTCATTAATTCCCTCAAAAAGACAATATAAAGAGTTAATTGAAGCACTCTCATTTTATCAAACTTTACCACCTATGGAACGCATTAAATATGAAAGAGATTTAAAACTAGGTGATAGACATCCCTATATTGTGAGTATTAAAAAACATTTAATAACTACAGGAGACCTTTACAATAGAAATAACACATCTGATCTTTTTGATAATGATCTAAAGCAAGCACTTTTTTCCTATAAAAATCGTTTTAAATTAAAACAAAATGGTCTTATTGATAAAGTACTTGTTTACTATATGAATAAGCCGACTTCTCATCTTATTGATAAAATTATTGTCAATCTTGATAAGTTAAAAGTGTTTCCTACAAGATTTCCAGATGAATATATTCGTGTAAATCTTCCTGATTTTAAAATGAATTACATTAGAAATGGTCAATCTATTTTAGAGATGAGAGCAGTGGTAGGAAGACCTGAACGCCCTACACCAATTTTTTCTTCTTATATGACTTACCTAGAGATTAATCCTTATTGGAATATTCCAGAAAATCTCGTTAGACGAGATTTAATCGTCGCACTGCAAGAGCATCCTGATTATCTAAAAGAACATAATATACGTGTCTTTTATGGTTGGAATAAAAAAAGTGAAATGAAAAATTTTAAACCCTCTATGCTAGCACCTTATGCTGATGTTTCAAAAGGTCATATTCCTTACCGATTTGTTCAATACCCAGGTGATGATAATGCTCTTGGACGTATTAAGTTTATGTTTCCAAATAAGTACTCTGTTTATTTACATGACACAGATAATAAATCACTTTTTCAATACCGATATAGAGTATATAGCTCAGGTTGTATGCGTTTAGCAAAACCATTTGAGCTTCTTGATGTATTAAAATCAAGAATTAGCTCTAAGTATCTAAATATTTTAAATAAATATAGAAATACATTGATAAATAAAGTGATTAAATTTAATAAAAAGCTACCTGTTCATACTACCTATTTTACTGTTTTCAAACGTAATGGACTCACTTACTTTAGAAAAGATATTTATGAATATGATAAATTTATTCAAGAGTCTAAAATCAAAAACTTTGATCGTGCATTTCAAAGTAATTGATGGTTATAGCGATTAAGCACAAAATTAACAGAGAGCATTCTCATTCTAAGATTAAAACGTTCAATTTCTCTAGTCTTAGGGGCTTTAATCGCAAAGTTACGCTTTTAATACTTCCACACTTTCTACAACTTGGTCTATATTTTATAAAACAGTTATACTCTAACTCTATTATCAACTACTTTGAGAGGTATGAACAAAACTTTTCATCCATAAAATAAAACTTTTTAAAAGAGTCTCTTTTTTCTTCTTAAGCACTTCTTTCTTAATCTCTTTTAAATTCTTTTTTGATGACAAGAGACCAATATCATTTTTAGGGAGAATTATTTTTTGAATTTTAATTGCTTCTTGTAAATTCTTATAAGCCTCTTCATACTGAAAAAGATGATACTGACACATAGCTAAGCTATTATAGCTATTGGCCGTTTCAGGATGACTAAGACGATAAAGCTCTACTCTACATTTTAATGCTTTTTCAAAAAAAGGTAAAGCTAATGAGTACTCTTGAGAAAAGGCATAAAAATAACCCAATTCATAATTACTCTTTGCAGTTAGTGTATGCATCTCTCCTAATTGTTCTTCTCTAATATTTAAAGCTTTAGAGTAAAAAGAGTGTGTTTCTTTGAAATTCTCTTTTAAAAAATGAAGATTGCCCAATGCATTGTAAATGCTTGCCAAATAGAGTGAATCTTTATCTGTAATACTTTTAGTGATTTTTAAAGTTTGCTCATATAATTTTAAAGATTTTTCAATTTGACCATCTTCTAAATATGCCTCTGCTAAATTCATATAAGCAACGACTGTCTTTTGGTTGTATCTACCTAAATCACGTATTCTTAAAAAAAGAGCTTTTTTATAAAAGTAAATAACTTTTCTAGTTAATTTTTTTTCTTTATTTATAATCGCATATTTAATATAGTTTTCTAGTAAATTGTTTTTTAAAGGGCTAAAAAAACACATTCTTACATCTGATAATGGATTATTATGTTGCATTAAAGCCCTCTCATTTTTTAGCCATTCCTCTTTTTTAATTGAAAGTTCTGACCTATATATCACTATATTATCACAATGTAAATTATATATATATAAAAATACAATAAAATTATTATTTTAATAATTTTATTGTATTTTTATATTATTTTTTATTATTTTTTATCAAGACTATCAACCTAAGTTCAATAAAATTAAACTGCGACTAATTCTATAAAATCATCATTCTTAGAGCTATAAGCAATAGCTGAATAAAGTAAATTTCTATCATTTTGACTAAAATTGATAGAAGGATTTTTTTACTACTCTCTTCAAAGTAGGTATAAGTAGTAGATAAGAATTCAACTGTAACTCTTTTTTAACCACTAAAGCAGTATAATCCCAAAAAAAAATTAACTCATGATAAATTAAGCTTTCATTCTGTACTATGGAAAAAGTTAAATAAGACTAAATTTGTCTGATTTAAAATTATGAGTTCAAACTCAAAGGAAAAAAATGAAAGTTTATTTGGATAATAATGCTACTACCCTTGTTGATCCACATGTATTTGAAGAGATGGAGCCTTTTTTTGTAAAGAAATATGGTAACCCAAACTCACTACATGCGTTTGCAGGTGAGACCCACCCTCACATTAAGACAGCCATGGAGAGAATTTATGCAGGAATTAATGCAGATAGAAAAGACTCTGTGGTTATTACCTCTTGTGCTACAGAGAGTAATAACTGGGTGCTTAAATCAATCTATTTTGAGTATATATTAACAGGTCGTAAAAACCATATTATTATCTCTGAAGTGGAACACCCTTCTATTATTGCTACGGCTAAATTTATTGAATCTATGGGTTGCAAAGTGACCTATTTACCAATAAACTCAGAAGGATTAATTGAAGCACAAGCAGTTAGAGATAGTATTACATCTAAAACGGCTTTAGTCTCTGTTATGTGGGCTAACAATGAGACAGGTGCTATCTTCCCTGTCCAAGAGATTGGTGAGATTTGTGCTGAACATAAAGTACTCTTTCATACCGATGCTGTTCAAGCCATTGGAAAGTTGCCTGTTAGTGTTCAAGACTTTAATGTCGATTACTTAACATTTTCTGCCCATAAGTTTCATGGTCCTAAAGGCGTTGGTGCTTTATACATGAAAAAAGGTAAAGAGCTAATGCCACTATTTCATGGTGGTTCGCAAATGGGTGGTCACCGTTCAGGAACCCTTAATGTTCCAGGGATTATTGGCATGGGAAAAGCCATGGAACAAGCCATTGATGCCCTTGACTTTGAGATGAGTGAAATTAGAGAGATGAGAGATAACTTTGAAGATGAACTTCTCAAAATTTCAGATACTTTTGTTGTAACACCACGCAAGTATCGAACACCTAATACCATTCTTATCTCTTTTAGAGGGATTGAGGGTGAATCTATGCTCTGGGACTTAAACCAAGCAGGCATTGGAGCGAGTACAGGTTCTGCTTGTGCTTCTGAAGACCTTGAAGCCAACTCAGTGATGGAGGCGATTGGGGCAGATGAAGATTTGGCACATACAGCCATTAGATTTTCGCTTAGTCGTTACACCACGCAAGAAGAGATTGACTATACCTTAGCAACTGTTAAAAAAGCTGTTGCCAGACTTAGAGAAATTTCAAGTTCATTTGCTTATGCTCCAGAGGGTCATGAGTCTGGACTTACACTTGCACATTAAAAAATAGAAAATAAAGGAAAAATCATGGGATTAGATAGTTTAGTAGGTGGTACCATCTGGGATGAGTACAGCGATAAAGTAACCGAGTTAATGAACAACCCAAAAAATATGGGTGAAATTACAACAGAACAAGCCCAAGAGATGGGTGGTAAACTCATTGTGGCTGACTTTGGGGCTGAGTCTTGTGGAGATGCCGTGCGTCTTTACTGGGTAGTAAACCCAAACACAGACGTGATTATGGATTCTAAATTCAAAAGTTTTGGTTGTGGTACAGCGATTGCCAGCTCAGATGTTATGGCAGAGCTATGTAAATATAAAACTGTTCAAGAGGCAGTTAAAATTACCAACATTGACGTTGAAAAAGCAATGAGAGACACACCAGATGTGCCCTCTGTTCCACCTCAAAAAATGCACTGTTCTGTTATGGCGTATGATGTCATTAAAAAAGCAGCAGGTCAATACCTTAACGTTGATATGGAAAGCTTTGAAGAAGAAATAATCGTTTGTGAATGTGCGAGAGTTACCCTTAATACGCTCAAGGAGGTAATTAGACTTAATGACTTAACTACGGTTGAACAGATTACAGACTACACCAAAGCAGGTGGTTTTTGTAAATCATGTATTCGACCTGGTGGACATGAAGAAAAAGACATTTATTTAGTAGATTTACTTGAAGAGTATGAAAAAGAGAAAATGGCTGCTGGTTCAACCCTTGGTGGAGCAGAATCAAGCATTGAATTTGCAAAAATGACAGTAGTACAAAAACTTAAAGCCACAGAAAAAGTGATTGATGATAATATTCGTCAAATGCTCATCATGGACGGTGGTGATATGGAGATTTTAGATATTAAAGAGAATGGTGAGAACCATGATATTTATATCCGCTACTTAGGTGCGTGTAATGGTTGTTCAAGTGCAGACACAGGAACACTCTTTGCCATTGAGAATATTTTAAAAGAGAAACTAGACCAAAATATTAGAGTATTGCCTATCTAAAGGCTTACTCTTTTTATATAAATATTTTATTTTAGAGTGCTATAATTAAAAGAAAGGCTTTAAAATGAAATATCTCTTACTTCTCTTTTCTTCACTTACTTTTATTGCATGTTCTCAATCTACCCCCATAAAAATAGAAACTCCTATTTCTCACTATATTACACCCAACTATCTTAAGCAATTAGATTTTAAAGGGGAAGAGATTGTCTCTGTATTTATTAACAATCATTACTATTATGTACGAAAAGATGGAAAAGCGATACAAACTTTGACCTATGAAAACCAAGCTGACCCTTTTTCAGATGGATTAGCACGAACCAAAGTAAATGGTAAAATTGGTTTTTTCAATTCAAACCTTGACATCGTATTAAAACCAATTTACGACTTTGCTTTTCCTTTTTATAAAGGAAAAGCAGAAATTTGTATAGCTTGTAAAGAAAAAAAAGTGGGTTCAAATAAAATATTAGATGGAGGAAAATGGAAAAAAATAGATAGAAATGGCTTAATTATAGAGTAATTAATTAAAAATTTTTGCTTTTTTAATTAATTTTATAAAATAATTAAAAATGTTAAATATTATTTAAGTTTAATAGTTGTATACTTTTTTTAACAAAAAACAATAGGAAGTATTATGACACTCTTAAAAACACTTATTCTTACATTTATCTCTCTCTTTTTTATTGCTTGTGGAAATGATTCTGTTGCACCTACTACTTCAGCAAAAGATACTTCTTATGAAACTGCACAAAAAACTACTCAAAATGAGATTTTAAAAGCCATTAACAAAGCCCGATCAGTGGCAAGAGATTGTCACGATGGCAATGGTTTAGTCTCGCCTGCTCCTGCATTGACATGGAACACTGAACTCTATGCTGCGGCTTATGAACACTCTTATGACTTAGCACAGAGTAATACCTTTTCTCACTATGGTTCAGGAACAAGTTCTGATATTACAGGAGATAACAATCACAATAAAAGTTACTTTAATGAACGTATTAAAGCCCATGGCTATGTAGAATACAGAACCATTGGTGAAAATATTGCAGGAGGTCAAGCAAGTATTGAAGAGGCTGTAAATGCTTGGTTGGCTTCTCCTGCACACTGTACAAATATGATGAATGCTAATTTTAAAGAGATTGGTGTTGCTGTGGTGGTAAATCAAGATTCTGATTACGGAATCTATTGGACACAAAGTTTTGGGGCAAAAAAATAACAATTTTCAACCTAATAAAATATATTAAAGTAGTGTTAAAGTTCTAAAATGTTATTATATATTAATTAATAATATTCTAAAGGATTAGAAATGCATTACAATTCAAACAAACAGAATAATGAGTATTATGATGCTTATAGAAAAATGTATGTTCAAGAATCAAAAAGTCAAAAACTTAATAAAATACTCTTTACACTTCTGGCTGTAGTATTACTCCTCGCATCTATCTTTTATCTTTATTACTATTTTAATCCTATTATTGAAAATAAAACTACTACACCTGTAACTGACTCTCACCCCAAAGAAACTTTCTTAATAAGAGAGACAGACTTACCTCAAAGCATACAACTTAAAACAAATAGTGAATCCCCCTCAGCCATAGATAAAAAAGATATTGAGCTTATTGTTAAACTTGTTATGTTACAACTTAAAGAACAAGAAGGAAAAGCCGTAACAAAAGAGACTCTTAGTGAAGAACCTTTGGAAAAACAACTTCAAGAAAGTGAAAATAACCTCTCTTCACCCCAAAACTTTCAAGAGACCAACTACTACAATAAAGTTGTAATTGAAAAGAATCAAAACAATGAGCTAGTAAATGCTTCTCTTTTAACATTGAGTAATAAATTAGCTACCATTACCAATGAAGTAGAGAACTTAACATCTAACTATTCACAATCTATTCAAAAAGAGCTTGTTTTTCGTGAAAATGAGATGCGTGTTATTATTGTTCAAAAGGGTGATAGCCTTTCAAAAATTGCTCAAAAAGCTTATGGAAACTATAAAGATTATCCAAAAATTTTTAAAGCAAATCCTGAAATCGTCAAAAATCCAAATAAAATTTTTGTGGGTCAGCATTTACGTATTCCCTCATAAAAAACTTTATATAAGTCCATTGTGCTATATTTCCATTACAACGATTTAAAGGATAAATAATGAATTATATGTTTGAAACAGGATTTTTAGGAACAAGAGCTCCATTTTTTATGGATTTTGTTATGATAATGGTGGCACTACTACCCTTTTTAGTGCTTATCGCCATCTCATTTGCTAAAGTAAAAAACTATAGCCTACATGCACTAAGCCAATCAATTATTTTTATTGTTGCTATCATTGTGGTAGGATATTTTGAATATGGTGTTCGTACAGGTGGTGGGTTTGAAAAATTTATTGAGGGAAGTCATACTTCTCATAGTTATGCACTCTATGTACTCATTTTTCACATAGCCATTGCTGTTATCTCCCTTGTAGTGTGGTGCATTACCCTATGGAAAGCTAGAAAATCTTCCAAAGCAGGGCAATTACCTGGTAAGAACTCTTTAAACCACAAACAAGCTGGTCAATTCACTTTTATAGGAATTTTTATGACCTCATTTACGGGTATTTGGGTGTATGTTCTTCTATTTGTTTACTAATTTAAATAAAGGGCAGACACAGAGGTCGCCCCTACGGAATTTTATTTAAATCTTTTTCTAAAGTAGAGGTCAATACTTTGAGATGGCACCGTTTTTTGATGCTGTCCTACCTCTACTTTAATATTTTTATTCACCTCATACTCTAAAATAAAAGAGTTCCCCTCTTTTGAGTTCTCAATGATTGCCATCGTTTTATCGTTAATCTTTTTCCCTACTTGTATTGCATAGCCCTCACCTGTTCCATCATCTTTAATAAATACTCTATCAAGTTCAAGCTCATAGGCTAAATCTCGTGCTGCTTGGTTCATGATGAAGAGTTGAGCTTCTCGCCCCAATGAGCCTTTTCCCTCTCCTAGAGAAGCCGTAGATACGCCAAGTAAAAGATACGATAAAATATCTTTTTTAGGTAGTGGAGGCTCTGAACTAAAAGTTAGTTTTGGACGTTTGGCATTACCATGAATATTAATCGTAATGAGGACATCAGGCAAAGCATACTCTACGGCAATGTCAAGCAGAGGATTAATCTCTTTTTCTCCTTTAAAAACAATGTTAGAATCGACCACAGTAAAGAGCTTAGGAGCTTGTTCTACCCGTCCATTTATCTCTTTTACTTTACCTAAGAGTCCCAAGGGTTCTCCAAACTCTTTTTTGGCTTTCACATCAACAATAAAAGTTAAATCAATATCTCTTGTTTTATAATTGGCATCACTGGCATAAATAGCAAGGTCTATAAAAGTATCTTCTAAAAAGCTATCTCTCTCTTTTTTAACCCTCGATTTTTTAGACAAAACAATCACATCATTGTCTTGTGAAGGGTCTAAAAACTTAGATTCATACTGCAATTTCATTTTATCCATAAAAATTGCTCCTGTAATCTTTTTCTTTTTGCCTTTTTGTGCGTAATCAATGTCACAACTTAAAAGTAACTCTCCATAACTAGGATAACCCAATGCTAAACTCTCCACTTGTACCTGTGCGTTTAAATCTTCCTCTGTTCCTGAGGCTTTCACTAAAATATTAGGATGAATATCAAGCAAGACATCTCTCTTTTTACCCAAAGAAATAAGCCCTTTTTGATTTAAATAGACGTGTTGATTTAACTTTTTATCTTTAAAGCCTGTGGTTTTAAAATCTAACTTATTCAGTGTGAGTAGCTCTTTAGCATAATGGGCATCAATCTCTAACTCTTCAAGCGAAAATTTTTCAAATGCAATTTTTTTAGAGCTAATATTGGCTTTAACTTGTTCCCCATTGAGTGAAGCATTCAGCTTAACTGCTCCATCTACTTCTGTTAGAGCGAAATCATAGAGGGATTGAAACTCTTCTTGTACTTCTTTCAAAGAGTCTATCGTCACGACTGTTTCTATTTGTTTGGCTTTTAAATCACCCTTGGCTGTTAGTTTTAAATGTTGAGAAAAGATATTCACATCTAAACCTTTAACATCTGAAGAGGCTTGGAGATTTAACTTAAATGCCTTGTTCGATTCGACCAAACCGTTAAGACTAAAGTACTGCATAGAGAGTGTCGCTTTTCCCTCTAAGTCAAGCTTTACAAATTTTCCTTTTAACGCTTGAGGAAGTTCCATAAGTTTATAAGGGTAAATCTTCTCACTCTTAATATTAAATCTCACATGTTCATAATCCTCACTTTGCACTTTTAGCTTAAGTTTTTGAGAAAGAAGTGTGAGACTAGCCCCCTTTACCCCCGAAGTTACCGAAGCATTAAGTGGCACAAAAGGCGTTAAATTTAATCCAAAGGCATTAAACTTTTTCACCTCTACACTTGTATTGGTGTGAAGTTCTTTGGGCTTCATATAGTTACCCGAAAAATCACTCTGTATGTTCAATCCAAGTTCAGGAGCATCTGAGCTTAAATGTAATACTCCTTTAATCTGCTCTTCTTTTAAATTAACAACTATCTCTTCTGTTTTAAGCTGTATATTTGAAGTTATTTTATCTTTACGCACTTTACTCATAAGCTCAGCTTGTGCCGTTAGTGCTGTGAGTGAACCATTTGCACGAACCTTGAGCTTAGTATTACCCTCTATGGTAAGATTTTGCTCTTTGAGTAAAGGGTTTAGATAAGCATCATAAAGAGATAAATCTGTCTGAGCATTAAAATGCAAACTCTCCTCTAAGTGATTAAAATTAAATCGTGCATCTGCGTGAACATTACCTTTCGTAATACTTGAATCAAAATTACTCTGTACCTTTAAATCCGTATCCCCATTGAGAATATGGCTTGTTCCTTTTAAATCTAAACCTTGAAGATTGAGCGATATTTTCTCTTGTTTCAGCGTTAAGCCCTTTATATTTGTCTCAAAATCAAGTTTTTTCATATCTCCCTTAGCCATTAATGTCAAAAAGGGTACTTTCTCAATAGTAAGATTTTGTTCTGCTAAATAAATGCTCTTCATCTTTCTATCTGCATCAAAGTCTAGTTTTAATGTAAAACGCAATGAGTTATTAATATCTTTATAGTTTAAGCTCGTATTCACGTTTAGATTTGCTCGACCAAAAGTAGAGTCAATATCACTTAAAAGTACACCTTTCACATCCCCTTTTAAAACTTGACTCTCCCCCTTTAAATCCAATGATTTTAAATCTAAATCAATTTTATCTTGCTTTATTTTTAAATTTTTAATATGGGTGTTAAAGTCCAAATCTTTCATATCTCCCTTAGCTAAAAAGTCTATTTGAGGTAAGGCTAAGAGTTGAATATTTTGATGCTTTAATTGCTCTTTCACTACGGCTTCTTCAAGCAGTTTTTGCTTAGGATTGAGTACGCCTTTAACATCAAAAATTAAACTGTTATTCACATCATTAAGATTGATAAATGTCTCTGTATTCATTGTCAATTGGGCGACATTGGCATCAATGTTGGCTTTCATTTTTGTTTGAATATCACTGCTATTTAAATCATAATAACCTGAAAGGTTTAACACCTTTGTCTGGGCTTCATAGGCTTGGTATTTTAATGCCAATGCCTTAGTTTCTAAAGCATAATACACACGGTTCATGTCACCTTTAGCATTGAGTGTAAACTTTGGATTTGACAAAAGTGTCAAGTTGTTTTCCCTTAATATAGGGCTTAAGAACAGTTGTTCACCTGTTACTTTAGCACTTAAATCATAGTTGTTATTTTGCATTTTTGCTTCTAGCTCAACTTGGGCAACATTACTGTCTAACAGAAGATAGACCTCACCTTGGTGTTTTGACTTCATATCTGTTTCAAAGTTATTAAGCCTAATTTTTGCAGATTTTATATGATAGTTTTCATAAGCGATATTTTGTAAAGAGAGTGTCAATTCCTTGACTTTTACTTTGTCAAAAGGCAGTGTTATGTTCCCCTCTTTATCCTCTTTTTTAGAGCCATTATTATCAAGTAGTGTCCTTAAAAAATCTTTGTCAATATGTGCCTCTTCTAAGTGAAGGTAATCGACATAAAGCACCCGTTCTTTTAACAAATCAAAATCTACTTTTAAGGCAACTTTTTTTGCTTTTATTTTGTTCTCATAATTCACATCGCTAAGGGTAAAACCTGTTAAAAGCCCTCCTTTTAAATGACCATAAGAGATGCCCTGTTTTGCCAAAGGTTTTTGAAGTAGTGTTAAAAGAGGTGCAGGTGAATTCAAGAGAAAAAAAAGCACCACTAGCAACAGCAAGAGTAGAAGAATTAACCAACGTATTAGCGTATAAATCAGACGAAAAACACGCATTAAAATACCTGACCTATGCCCAAATGGAGTGCAAAGCCACCCTTAGTCGGAAAACCCAAATCTAAACGCAAAGGACCAATTACCGACAAATAACGTAGCCCTGTACCATAAGAGGTGTACCATTCACCAGAAAAATCATTAAGTTCTTGTGAAAGTTTTGAAGCATCAACAAAACCAACAACAGCAAAGTTTGGCGTAAAATGATAGCGTGACTCCAAAGAGGCATCAATCATACTCAATCCACCAATAGGATAGAGACCACTATGTTCGCCTAAATCTCGATATTCATACCCTCTGTTACTCATCGCTCCCCCTAAAAAAAAGTGTTTAAAGGGAGGTGTTTTTTGCGAAATTGTACCAACTTTAATCTTTCCTGCCCAGACCATTGGTTTAAACTCCTTAATGTACCGAGCCTCTCCTAAGATTTTCAAGTAATCAATCTTTGAGCCTAACTGCTTCATCGCTTTTTCAACATAGAGCGAAGTATAATAGCCATTTTTAGCGTCCATCGCCGAATCACGACCATCGATTAAAACACGGTAAAAAAGTGAATTAATCAAATAGTTCCCTGCCATAAAAGTAGGCACACCAGACTCAATTTGAGAGTTCTCCATTTGAAATCCAAAATAGTGTTCAAGTCCCACAAATTTTTTACCCAAAGTAACACGCTCCACAAAAAGTTTTTCCACATAGGCATCGTAGTCCCAATTACTGTAAGAAATTTCATTTAAAAAACTAAAATCTCCTAAAAGGGGTGTCTTAATCCGTGGGTCATAAAAAGAGGTTCGTGCTTCATATCCACGTTGTGAAATTTTAGCACCTATGCGAAACTCACGAAGATTTCCAAAAAAGTTATGGTCAATATACTCAACTCCCCCTCTTGCTCCATCTTGGGTATCGTACCCAATATTAGAAGCAAACTCTTTGGTTTCACCCTCTTCTAAGGCAATATATATTGGGGCTTTAGCTTCTGTATTGTTAAAATCAGCACGCATCTTAATCTCTTCAAATACCCCTAACTGATAGATATTTTCATAACTCTCTTCAAGTTTTAGAACATTGTAAAGTTCACCTGCTTCATAGACTATCTGCTCTTCAATTAGCGTGTTATCTATTTTTGTACTGTTATTTAACTCTGTTGTTGAGAAGTAACGTTTTTCACCTTTTTCAACACTAATATTCACTTCAACATTATAGGCATCTAAATCAACATAAGCTTTGGCATTCATCTTAAAAGTAGGATAACCATGTTGTGACAAATAATCAGAAATTTTGTTTTTTGTTTCTGTAAAATCGGTCGTTTTAAAACGTTCTCCTTTTTCAAAGAGGGCAAAAGTTTTAAATTCACGGGGCATCTCCACCAAACTTACTTTAATGGCTCTATTTTTTTTAATTGTTACATAAATAGTATCTTCATCGCTTGAAGATGTTATTTTAGCTCTATAATAGCCCATACTTTGTGCATACTTTTTAAGATTGGCTTCAAAATCTTCAATTTGTTCGGATTCAAAGCTAGGATTCGATTTCCAAATTTTATAAAAAGCAGGGTAATCTATGTGACAAACTTTAAGCAGAGTCGCTCGGTCAAATTCACCTGTGACCAAATCTACATCACCGAGAAACTCAATGTTCTTAAACGTTTTTCCATTTAAAAAGCATGTGAATAAAAAGAGAAAAATTAAATGTTTTTTTGATATTAGATTCTTTTGTAAAATTAGGTACTTTTTCATAGTCGAAATCATAACATAAAAACTTAAGATTATCTAAAAGAAAGATGGTGATCACGATTGGACTTGAACCAACGACTTCTTCCATGTCAAGGAAGTACTCTACCACTGAGTTACGCGATCTTAAAAAGAGTGTGGGATTATATTTTTTTTTGACTTAAACAGAGGTTATAATGCACGGTTATTTCATTCTAAAGCCTTCAGTAACTTAGGGATATTTCCCCCAACCATACGAATAGCCTAAGAAAAAGAGTTGAAATTCATTCTTCGTAACTGACCTTACGCACCCTTCAAAATCAACAATGTATTATGTTATGGCTAATTTTTTTTGATATAATAATCTATTAATCAAAATAATATATTTATTTTAATACTTTATAAGGACTTACCCCCAATGACAGCAAATATTATAATTCCTATTATTATCGTGCTATTTTTTGTCTATTTTTGGCGAAAAGAACAGCAAAACAAACAGTTGAAATACATAAAAAACTATAAGTTTTCACCTGTTTTACTGAAACGCGTACAAGAAAAACATGATTATTTAAGCCCAGCCAATATGAAAAAAGTGGAAGAGGCATTAAGAGATTATTTTTACATTTGTAACCAAGCCAAAGGTAAAATGGTAGCAATGCCTTCGGAAATTGTCGATGTGGCATGGCATGAATTTTTGCTTTTTACACGAGAGTATCAAATCTTTTGTAAAAAGGCATTTGGCAGATTTTTACATCATACCCCAACAGAAGCTATGAAATCTAAATTTTCAGCCCAAACAGGCATCAAAAGAGCGTGGAGATTGGCGTGTGCTAAAGAGAAAATTGACCCTCAAACACCCAAAAAGTTACCTTTGATTTTTGCGATAGATAAACAGTTAAACATAAAAGGTGGATTTACCTATGCGTTAAATTGTCAAAGTAAAAGTAGCACAAGTAGTTCATGTGGTGCTTATTGTGCGACTGATATTGGCTGTACTTCATCTTGTGTCGGAGCTAGTGGGAATGAAAGTTCAAGTTCAGACTCTTCAGGCTTTTTCTCCTCGGATTCTTCAAGTTCAGACGCTTCTGGCTGTGGAGGTGGAGGTTGTGGGGGAGAATAGGGATTAAGCTAAATTTAATAAGATAGCCTCTACACTTTCAACAATAAAACTTTAAGGAGCAAACTATGAAAAATATTATAAACAATTTTCAAACCACAAGAATGCTTCTTAGGGTTCTCCCTTAACTCTTCTCACTACTGATAATTTTATCACTTTTTTACCCTGCGTGTAGGGGCATACTCTAACTCTGCCCTACAACATATTTACATAATTTTAGGAAGAACAATGCAACAGATATTTGAAATAAAAGAGAAAAAAATAATCAATAAACTACTAGACAAAGCAGAATATGGAACATTGGCATTGTCCGATGAAGGAAAGCCTTATAGCTTACCCATAAACTTTGTCATGATAGAAGATGCACTCTATTTTCATGGTTCGCTCAAAGGCAAAAAGATGTCAATTTTGGCTAAAAATCCAATAGTATCTTTTTCCGTCGTTGAAGAGTATTCACTTATTCAGTCTTATTTTAGTGCTACTGATGGTTTGGCTTGTCCTGCGACACAATTTTTTAAGTCAGTGGTGATAAATGGTCGAGCGATTATATTAACAGAGCAAAAAGAGAAAGCTAAAGTACTTGAAGCACTAATGCAAAAATTACAACCAGAGGGAAAATATATTCCTCTAAGTGATGAAATTTATGCCAAAGAGCTTAAGACAACGGCTGTCGTGAAGATAGTAATAGATGAGCTAACATGTAAGTTTAAATTTGGACAACATCTAAAAGAGAAACGTTTTGATATGATTGTCAAACATCTTGAAGCACGTGGAAATCCAATAGATTTGGAAACCATTGAACTCATGAAAGAGATGAAAGGCACATCATGCAAAAATACCTAAAAGCCACCAAGATAGTAGACTATCAAACCCAAGCAGTCCACACCTTAGCCATGAGCCTTGCCAAAGGCTGTGAAAGTGACACGCAAATAGCTAAAAACTGTTTTGAGTATGTACGCGACCACATCAATCATTCAGGTGACCATAAAGATGAGATTACCACGCTCAAAGCTTCAGAGGTTTTAAAGCACAAAACAGGGTGGTGTTATGCGAAAAGCATTCTCTTAGCAGGGTTGTTACGAGCCAATGGCATTCCCACAGGTTTTTGCTATCAACGGCTCTCTTGTTCGGAGTACAAAAAAGACATCTATTGTCTGCATGGATTAAATGCCATTTGGCTTAAAGAGTTTGGTTGGTACAGAGTTGATGCACGAGGAAACAAAAAGGGAGTCAATGCCCAGTTTAGACCACCATTTGAAGCATTGGCTTTTGAGTTAGGAGAGCATGAATTTGATTTACCAGAGGTATTGTCTAAACCGTTAGATGAGGTGGTTTTTGCTCTGAAAACTTATGACACTTACGCTAAGATGATTGAAAATTTTCCAGACATAAAGGAAGCAAAATGAAATTTAGCCTAAACCCTAAAAAGTACGATGACGTAACGACCTTAAGTGACAATGATTTAATTTGTTACTGTTGTGATGTGGACAAGCAGACCATTCTCAAAGCAATTCAAAATGGAAGTCAAACACTCAAAGAGATTAAAGCAACGACCACGGCGTGTACAGGTGATGAGTGTGCCATTGTCAATCCCAATAAACGTTGTTGCTCTAAGGAGATTAGGCAGTTGATTGAGCTTGTGGATGGAAAAAACTAAACATACAACCCACTAAGCGAGAGTATAAACC
>Ga0256833_1001212_pt1 | contig 19220 bp, 12 predicted proteins | sample 356284metaG_FD_190535 | JGI IMG/M metagenome (GOLD analysis project Ga0256833, IMG submission 190535) | Hydrothermal vent microbial communities from Mid Atlantic Ridge, Atlantic Ocean - 356-284 | ecosystem: Environmental > Aquatic > Marine > Hydrothermal vents | place: Atlantic Ocean: Mid... | reverse complement strand
AAAGTACCTGGCGTCTCTTCACCGCTACAACCGGAAGATTTCAAAATCTGCCTCAAAAAGAATAAGAAACATGATCAAAAGGATTCTGGACGAGATGAATTTAAGCATACCTTCCTTTTATCTCTACTCACCCCCCATTTCGAAAAGGATACAGAAGATAAAAACGGAAAACAATCTGAGTGATTTGAAAAAACTTCTAAAAGAGTTAAAGAGATATCCCGATGTAAACAGATATGACATAGATGATATGCTGCGGAAAATAGATCAGACTGAAAGGGAAATAAAAGATATACAGAACAGTAGCAGTGTAAAATTTTTCGAGAGGGAAAACAGAAGATTTGAAAAAAGAACAGGGGAGATAGAGAGGCAACTGAGAGATATTGCAACAAAATATCCACACCTTGCTGGAAAAAGCGTTGATTTTGTGAGCAGGAGCAGGGAAAAGATGAATGAAGCATACCAGAGAATTGAAAAAGAGAATACCTTCAAAGGATATGAAAGTGAAAAAAAGGCTCAGTTCTGGCTTGATGAAGCAATAAATGCGATGAAAGAAAGTAGAAAAGAGCTTGAAAAGGAGAGAGAAGTTTACAGAAAAGGGGTGGCTAAAAGAGGTGGTTATGGAGAAACTTCTGGCAGGCCCTCAGAAGAAAAAATCAAGATCCCTCCCCCATCCAGAGGATACACTGAAAAAAGAAAAGAGATTATAAAATCACTGGAAGAGGGATTCCCCCATCCCTACAGGAAAATAAACAGGGAGTATTTCAAACACCTCATGGAGTGAAATCAGCTTCTGCTGAGTTTCCTGGCAATAAATTCTTCCAGTTTTTTCCTGTCTTCATCGGATATTTCAACGAACTTTATTCCCATTCCTGGTGGGTCACTTCTCTCCTGTCCTATGACACCTGGTCTGGTTACCCACACCACAACACCTTTCGCCCTGATAAACCCTGGATGGAGAGGTAGTGTAAACTCAAGCAAAAATTCTGTTCCAACATCGAAAAGCAGGTCTGATTCAAGGAAAATACCACCTGTGCTTATATTAGCAGAATAGAAAAATATTGTACCTTCAAACTCCTTATTCCTCACAAAAACCTGAACTCTCAGAGGGACTCTTCTGTCTCTTCTTTTTTCAACCACCTAAGCTCCTCAGTATTCGTTTAACTTCTTCAGCGTGGGCACCATTCGGTGCAAGTTGAAGATATGTTCTGTATTCTTTAATAGCTGATTGTGTTCTTCCAATAGAATAATACAAACCTCCAAGATGAAGATGGGCATCAGCATGAGAGGGATTGAGATATACCACCTTCAGGAATGCAGCTATCGCTTCATGCACTCTCCCCATATCCTCGAGAACCCGGCCAAGGGCGTAATAAACCCTGTAATCGTCAGGCATGAGTTTCATGGCATTACTGAGATACTGATAAGCCATTTCATAATTATCTCTTCTGTATTCATAAATCCCGAGCTGAAGATACCTCTCTCCAAGATCTCTGCCTGAAAGAACATTAACTCCACCCTCAGGTTTCTTTTTCTCTCCATGAATCGATTTTCCTGCTATTTTTTTCTTCATCCCCTCTTTTAATGTATCCAGAATAACACCCACATCTCTGTACCCGGGATTAACGTTGTAAATTTTTCTCAGAATTCTTATCCCCTTTTTCTTCTGTCCCATTTCAATGTATGCTTTGCCGAGAAGGTAACCCGCTTCCATTCTTATCAATTGCTTTTCACTTTTAAACCAGAGATCTTTCAAAAAACTCAGGGCCTTCTCTGGCATAAGGAGATTTTCAACATATATTTTGGACAGGAGTAACATTACAGCCTCATCCTTCCTGTAGGAAAGAGACCTGATCAAATATGAAGTTGCTGTATTGTATTTTTTCAGCCTGTAATAGGCTCTACCCAGATATACCAGGGATTCAACATGTTCAGGGCTCAGTTGAATCGCTCTGTTTAGATAGGTAATTGAGCTGGTAAAATCACCCTTCATAAAGTAAAGTTTTCCAATCTCGGCGAGTCCTTTCACAAACCTTGGATTTAATTTGACGCTCTTAATCAGCGGATCTCTGCTTCTCTCGGTATCATACTCCCGGAGATAGGAATCACCAAGTACATAATAAAACTGGTAATACTTCTTATTTTTCAGCATCTTCTGGATCAGATGTCTGGCATCGTCAATTTTCCCCATTATCATGAGAGCTTCAGCATAAGCTCCTTCTACAAACGGGTTATCATTCGTTTCCTTTAGCTGCAGTACTTCTTCCCAGCCCCGATCAATCATAACCTCATCATTCTTTAATTCACCCCAGCGCAAATGGATAAGGGACAGGAAGTACTTAATTTTCCAGTTTTCTCCAGAAAGATTTTCCAGCTTCTTAAAAATTTTCTCTGCATTGCGATACCCTTCTTCCGTATCAAGTAAAAATTCTGAAATAGCATCAGAATAGACAAGACTTTCTGGAGGCTCATAGGTGGCTCTGTTTACTCTGGAGTAATAGTAGTAAATTCCTCCTCCAGAGAGGAGAATCACAAAGAAAAAAAGGAAAAGGATTCTTCCCACTCCCCTCTTCTTCTCCACCCTTACAAACTGGGGAGGTTCCATCACAGGAGGAGAAACCTTTTCCGAGGATGAGATCTTTTCAATTTCAGGAGCTGTTTCAGCAGATGTGGCAGGGAAAGGAATTACTTTCCCAACATCTTCCTTTCTCACAGGACCCTTTGTTACCCTTTTATCCTCCAGGTTTTCCTCTTCCGGAGGTGCAAGTTCAAACATACCTTTTCCCTCTGTGGTTGAGGGATCATCTTTGAAAAGTTCCTCTGGTGGAATTTCAGGGGGTCTGGAAACTTCAGTTTCCTCCTCTTCGAAAAGGTCAAATTGACTGACCACAAAGGACCCTGTTTTTTCTTTATCTTCAGCCACAGGCGTAAGGAATCCTTCGAAGTAAAGCTTTGATATTATTTCAACCGCTTTAACCTGATCAATTTTAACTTCATCAAGGATTTCTCCAAGGGTCTTCTTTCCATCAAAGAGAACCAGAATATCTTCAACTTCCCTGGGAAACTTTTCTATGTTACTTTCCAGAATCATTTCATTATCCACTTTAAGCCTGGTATCAAAGGGTGGCAGCTGTTCTTTGTACCTCTCAATTTCATCGAGTCTCCTCATTCCCTCCATCAATATCGCCTGTGTGGAAGAAGTGATCAGTTCATCGATCCCGCTAATATCACGAAACTCTATTTTAAAAGTTCCCTCATTCCATGTAAAAAGTCTGTATACTGCCTCCTCACCCGCTATATCACCCACAACAGCATTAATGAGCCTCCCCTCAGAGAAATAAATCTTTCCTATCTTGTCTTTGCGATAGAGATAGATGATCCCGGTTTTTCTTCCCAGCTCCATAGTCTGAATAAGATCCACAAGTCCCATATCCTCCAGGCTTCCGGTAAACATTTTCCTGGAATCAACCAGTTCAAGACTCTCCTTTTCCTTTTTTTCAACCAGGATCTTGACTCTCATCACAAGTTCTCTGAGGTAGAGGGGTTTCACCAGATAATCATCGGCACCCAGTTCGAGTCCCTTTATCTTGGAATTGAGACTCTTATCTGGAGTGAGAAATATAAAGGGTATATGTTTGTATTTCGGATTTTCCTTTACCCGTTTGCAAAACTCAAAGCCATCCATTTTGGGGAATCTGGTATTGGAAATAATCAGGTCTGGCATAAAAATATCCAGAATGCTCAGGGCCTCTTCCGGGGTGGATGTGGTGGCTACACTGAATCCGGCCTTTTTCAGTGCAACTTCAAGCAGACCTTTATCCCTCAGATTTGATTCAACAATTAATATTTTGGCTTTTACCACACCTTACTCCGTCTCATTTTTAATTTTATAACAAAGAAATAGGTAAATCAATTCAACATACTCAGTATTCAACTTCCATAAGATACAATCCATGTGCGGGGGCGGTGGGACCAGCTTTCCTCCTGTCTCTGGCAGAAAAAATTGACTCCAGCTCTTCAGGTTGTATTTTCCCGATCCCAACCCATAGAAGTGTACCCACAATATTTCTCACCATCTGCTTGAGGAAACCTGAACCTCTTATGTCAAAGTATATGTAATCGCCATGCTTCTCAATTATAAGAGAAAAAATTTCTCTGATGGAACTCTTCGCATCACTTCCCGATGCACGAAAGGATGAAAAATCTTTTTTTCCCACGAAGATATGACCTATCTCCCTCATCAAATCCACATCAACCTTATGAGGAAAAAAGAAAACTCTCTTTCTTTCAAGAGCAGATGGGTAATCGCTGTTTAAAACTATGTATCTGTACCACTTCCCCCTGGCATCTCTTCTGGCATTGAAAGAAAGCTCAACTTCTTCAATTCCTTTTACAACCAGATCTTCAGGAAGAATAGAATTCAGTGCCTTCCTGTAATTTGCAGGAGAAATTCTTCTTCTTGAGAAAAAATTTGCAACCTGGCCAACCGCATGAACTCCGGCATCTGTCCGACTGGCACCAATTAATTTTATCTCTGAAAGAGGCAGATCTTCAATTTTTGAAATTGCTTCACGAAGTACACCCTGAACTGTACGCCTCTCCGGTTGAAACTGCCATCCGTGGAATTCTGTTCCATCATATTCAAGGAGAAGCTTCAGATTTCTTTTAATCATCTGGCAGAGGTATCTTCCTCAGGGGAGTGATAATAGTAGGAGTAAGAATAACTATAATAGTACCCGTAGCTTTTCTTCTTGAGTTCAAGTTCATTGAGAATTATTCCAAGAATATTTGCCCCCACTCCATTGAGTTTCTCTTTTGTGTGATTAACCATCTCTCTTGTTACCTTTCCCAATTTTGCAACAATAATCACACCATCCACTATCTTGCTCAGAACAATGGGATCGGTAACAGGCATCACGGGTGGCGAGTCAATGAGAATCCTGTCAAATTTACCCTCAAGTTGTTTTATGAGTTCATTCATCCTTGATGATCCCAGCAATTCAGCAGGATTTGGAGGGAACGGTCCACTGGGCAGGAACCATAGGTTTTCTATGTTTGTTTTGAAAATTGTCTCTTCCGGTTCAAACTGACCAAGGATCAGATTTGTCAAACCCTTCCTTCCATCAAGTGAAAATGTTTTGTGCAATCTCCCTCTTCTGAGATCAGCATCTATTATGAGGGTGCGTGCACCATTCAGAGCCATGGTAACTCCAAGATTTGCCACAATGGTGGACTTGCCTTCAAGGGGGATGGAACTGGTAACAAGAATGGTTTTTAAAGGATGATCAGCGGACATGAAAAGAATGGCAGTTCTTATGGATCTGATCTGTTCAGAAATTGACGATTTGGGATGGTAAAAGGTAAAGAGATCTTTTTTCACTACTTCGGCTTCCTCTGGCATCAGGGCAGGCACATACCCGATGAGCGGCAATTTAATGTAATTCTCCACATCCTCCCTCCCCTTAACTGTGTTATCAAAATAATCAACTGCAAGAGCAAGTCCCACACCTCCCATCAACCCCATAATTATGGAAAGCAATAGAATGATAGATTTCTTTGGCTTGAATGGTGCCTTTGGTACTCTCGCATACTCAACAATTGAAACATTATTTTCCTTCAAATGCCTGGCTATATCGTTTTCCTTCAACTTTTCAAGAAGGAGATCATAAAGCTTTTTGTTTTTTTCCACATCCTGAAAAAGTGAAGAATACTGAATCATCTTCTGATTGAGGTCAAAAACTTCCTTTTTATACTCATCCAGGAGACTCTTAAGTTTTTTCTCCCTCTGGATGGCTATCTCATAATCAACTCTTGCCTTTTCCAGCATTTTGAAGATCTCTTCCCTCATCTTTTTCTTTATAAAATTTATCTGATTATCAAGAGACATGATCTTTGGATGATTTTCAGAGAATATTTTTGAAAGCTTCACCCTCTCTTCCTGGGCAGCAACAAGGTCAGATCTCATTTTCTCCAGAACTGGATCATCAAAGATAGATGTATACTTGAGAACATCGTTGTTACTTCTAAGAAGGGACTGGAGATATCTGTACCTCGCTTCCTTTGCAGCTCTATCAGCCTTCGCCTGAATATAATTCTTGTTAACAACTTCAAGTTTCTGAGCAAGAACATTTTCCTGATTTTCAATGGATATAATGTCATTATCACGCCTGAATCTGAAGAGTTTTTCCTGAGATTCCCTCAATGTTTTCTTCATATCCTCAAGTCTCTTACTCAGCCATTCAACAGCTGATTCTGCAAGTTTTACTCTCTCCTCCACATTGAATTCGGAATAGGCCTCAGCCACCGCGTTGGCGATCTTTGCGGCCTTTTTGGGATCGGGATCATCCACAACAATTCTAACAAGCTGGGTATCTTCAATGGGGACAACCTTAATCTTCCCAATGATATAGCCAGGATCAACATACTTTGAGGGATCATGGGGATCACGAAGATCAAGTTTTTCTATAACCTTCTGTGCCACCTTTGCACTCTTAATTATTTTTATCTGCGTATTGTAGTAATCCTTGGCAAACCAGTAATCTGTGGTCTGAAGATCAGCTGCACTGTGCAGGGGGAGAAGTTTGGGAGGTTCAAGTTTTATCAGAAGGGTGGCAACAGCCCGATACTGGGGAGTGGTGTGAAAAATATAAAGCAGAGCGAGAAAAAGCGATAGCAGGAAGAACCCTGCCACATAGTTTCTCTTGCGCTTTATAATCTCGATAAGTTGCTTTAAATCAACAACAGCTTCATTATTTTCCATCTTTTTCCTCAGAAATAACTCTCAGGTATAACAACCACATCACCATTTTTTAGTTTAACATCTTTCTCCTCGTTATCAATAATTTTTTTCATATTCACTTCAATGACTTTCTCTTTGCCACCGCTCATTCTTATTATTCTCACCCTTGAGGGGGCTGCCCTGACCGTAAAACCACCAGCCTTGACAACTGCCTGGAGAAGGGTCATACCCTCGTGGAACTTGTAAACACCAGGTTTTTTCACCTCACCGAAAAGATAAACCTTACCAGCTTCCGGCACAAAAATTATGTCTCCATTCTTTACACGATAGTTTTCCTTCAGGTTGCCCTTCTGGAGCAGATCAACAAGACTCACAACCCTGACCTCTTGACCGGCGCCGATCCCCCTGACGAATTTTCCAGAAGCAGATGTGACAGAGGTAGCCGCCGATCCTCCCCTCAGAAGTATAAGACGATCTCCCGCCCTGTCAGTTAAGCCACCACACATTGATAGAACATCGAGGATTGTCAATTCCCTGTTTATTGAATAAACACCCGGCTTTTCCACCTCCCCCAGAACAACCACTTTCTTACTTCTGTATTTTGCCACAGAAACGGAAACATGTGGATTTACATAGATCTTCCCCTCTTTCAACTTCTGCTCTAACAAATTTTCAATCTGTGAAGTGGTTTTACCTTCAACTTTTATCCTTCCAATATAGGGGAAATTAATAAATCCATCGGGGGAAACTTCAAAGGTACCCGATGCATCTGGATCTTCAAAAATCTTTATATCCAGTACATCACCTGCTCCAACATGATAATCTGCCAGCATGCTGGAAGCAGTAAAAAGGATTATGGGAATCAGTATGAGAAACCTCTTCATCGCTGACTACCAGGAGAGTTTTACACCGAGAAAGATCTTATGATCGGTATATCTGAAGGCCTCAACATTTGAATCTCTTTTGCTGAAAACATATGAGAAGGTCCCGCTCAACCATGTGGCAACCGCTGGCGAATAATTAATAGAAACTTTTGCATTGTAATTGTTATCTTTCTGAGTAGAAGGTGAATAATCCACAAGCCACCATTTAAGCGTAATGTCAGTGGCTATGGTGGCAGTTAAAGCCCTCCACAGGGAAAGCTTAACCATATTCAACACATAAAAGTCGCTTATAAAAGAATCATTTGTCATCCTCAGGTAACTCAGACTCATCTTCATAATCTGCGAAAATCTCTCTTCAAGTGAAAGCCTGATTACTGGTTCATTTTCAAGGGACCCATCGGAATATTCACCATACTTCCATCCAAAGCCTGCTGTGGCCGAAAGCCTGGGGGTTATCAACCCCTTTAAACCTATCTCACCACCATATTTTGTTGAGGAAATGCCACCGTTGTTCTTTTTGCCCACATTTATTATATTGAGGTCAAAATATAGACCTGTTTTGGGAAGAAATCGATAAACTGTACCAAGATTGAATTTATACATCGTTCTGTCATAATCGGGCTGAGTCGGGAAAGAATCCAGAATCCACTGAAAATTAAACCTTGAAGTTATTGCTCCAGATGGAATTTTATATATTATTGAGGGTGAAAGTGTGTTAGTATTGTGAGGTAATCTGCTGGATACGACCTCGTAATTCCCAAGGATGGGCTCCTCTGTATATGAGTATTTCTCTGCAATGTCGAAGGATAACCCACCAATAAAGTTCATATCAAGGTCACCAAAAAAATTATAACTCGATCCACTCTGTTTCTTTTCGTGAAAATAATTTATGTAGCTGTAGTTAACACCAAAAGAAAAGGAATGAGTCAGAAATGGAAGCACAATCTTCAATTCAACAAAAGGACTGACAAAAAAATCCCCCGGCGATCCAGACTCATAGGTAAGATAAACATTGCTTTCATAACCGGTATCCAGCTGGAGTGTCGGCTTTATACGAAGTATTCCTGCACGAATGCCCTTTCCAGATGCAAACAGATTACACACAGCAAAAAAAATGAATAAAACTACCCCTGCAATTATCCTTTTAATTTACTCCCCTCCTCTTTCCTCTATTCGCTTCCTGATGGTGGTGGAGTTTCCACTTTCGCAGGGATTTCTGTTGTGATTCCTATTTCCTTTTTCCCCGGAAGCAGCTCCTGACCCTGAAGTATCTTGACCTTTGTTATCGCTTTGGCGGCGGAGATACTCAAACAGGATTGTGCAGCCCTGTAAAGATCAGCAATTCTGTCACAGGCGAGCTTGATTTTTCTTGTAATGCTGTTTATCACCTCAACTGAGACTCCCTCCCCGCCCCTGGCTCCAAGGGTCTGAAGTCTATCATAACTTTTTTTTGCAATTTCCAGCAGTCTCCTGGCAGTCACATATTTGGGATGAATGCAGTTCACCACAACCATATCATTCTGCTCTCTTGCGTCATCTTCCATCTTTTTCATTTTGGAAATCTGATCAGATGCAGTCCCGAGCAGAGTTTTGTATTTTGCCAGCAATTCAGGTCTTGGAAGGACCTTCCCCTGGGCAAATGCAACCACTGCAAAACCAGCCAGAAATGCTATCAAAAGTATGTTTTTTACTCTGCAAAACATTTATTAACCTCCATTTAGCCCTTATATCTTACCATAATTTTATCATAAATACAAAGCCATTTCTGTGACCGGAGTCACAGAAGCCTGTTTTACCCTGCAGATGTAAAAATAAAAGGATAGGAAACTCTCACACTCCCATTTTTTGGAGGAGGGAATCTGAATCTCAATATTCTTCTCACTATACAACTCTCCACCTCCCTATCTCCAAGTGAGGAAAAGGTAACTCTCGCTGTTCTAACTCTACCTCCAGAACCTATTACAAACTCCACCACCACCTTTCCGGCAAGTTTTGGATTTCTCTTTAACCCCATTTCATAGCAGTACTTTATTCCACCCATTCCCAGTTTAACAACTCTTGCAATAACTCTTGAATCAAGTGACCCCTGACTTGCAAAAGCCCCGGTCAATATTCTGCTTCTCACTCTAACCACTTTCTTTTTCCCGAGCCCGATGCTCTCACCCGGTCCCACGGCAAGTTCGCCTATATCTGCGCCACCCCCGGCAGCTGCACCTCTTCTTCTCTTTGCAGCCGCAAGAACTTCAGCTGTACTCTTCGCAACACCCACACCGCCAACCTCAGATAAAACCTTATCCAGATCACCGGTGACACCGGCTCCTGCACTTATAACATCTGCCACACTTCCACCTGCGCTTTTAGATGTGAGAATAGCGAGGACACCCACGGATCTGACCTTCTTTCTGAGTGCAGCTTTTGATGGTCTGGCAGCCTTTGCCCTTCTTGTGCTTGTTCCTCCACCAGCCTCTTCCTTAGGTCTGGTTTTCTGCACCTTTCCTTTATTTTCACCAACCTTCTCCTTTTGAGCCTTTATGGGGAGATTTTTTACCTTCTGAGGCTTTGGCTTCTCTGGAGGCTTTTCAACAATCAACTTAGCAAATCTCGCCGGAATCGCCTGCAGAGATTCAGGTGCCGTAGTTTTTACATTTGCCGTTCCCAGATAGTACATCAAAGCTCCATGGATAAGAAGCGAGACCGCCAGGATTGAAAGATATCTCCAGTCCTTTTTGGGAGCAGGCAAATCAAGTTTGGGAGGCGGTGGCAATTCAATATACTTGAAGAGGAATGTGGTGTCACCAATAATGATTTTACCCCTCTCGATCCTGTCCAGATAAACTACAGGGGCACCTCTCTCAATTCTTGAGAATTCTGAATTGACAAGCTGGTCCAGAGTATAAACCCGTCCCTCAACGGAAACTACTTTTCCCCTTGCTCCAGGTAAAATTACAAACCCGTACCTTGGACCCTTTTTAAAGAAAAAAGTGGTCTTTCGGGGCAGAGACTCGTCATTAACATGTACATCAACATTAAAACCAGTTCCTACTGTGAATTTGCCACTTTCACGGAGCAGAAATTCACCGGTTATAATGTCATTCTGAACAACTGCAACCTTTAATACTCTCTCGGTTCTCTGCACCCTTTACCCCTTTTTCCCCCTCTATCTCCCATTTTTTATTTCCCACCTTTCTTTGCAACAAGAAGATTAATAAGCTTTACAGAGTAGAGATCTATATCTTCCATAATTGCATTTGCCTTCGCCTGGAGGATGGTAAAAACTATCAATGTTGGGATTGCAACAATCAATCCAAAAGCAGTAGTGTACATTGCTATGGAAATACCCTGCGCAAGCATCACGCTTTTCTGTGTCTGGTTGGTTGCAATGGCAAGGCTCCTGAAAGCCTGGATCAATCCAAGAATCGTCCCCAGAAGACCAAGGAGTGTTGAAACATTAGCTATCATTGAGAGGAATGGTAATCCTCTTTGAAGCTTTGGTACAACCTCGAGAGCAGCTTCATCCACAGCATCCTGAATCTCCCTCTCAGTTCCATCAGCTCTTTCAAGTGCAGCTTTTAGAATCTGTGGCAGCGCCGCCTGAGATTTTGCCTCACAGGTGGTAATAGCCTGTCTTATGTTGTTGGTCATAACGTGCTTTCTGATTATTTCCCAGAAAGCCTTTCCATTTATTGAATATTTAAAGTAGAGGGCATAGGTTCTTTCTATGGAGCCTCCAATTGCATATAAGCCTGCAAGGAGAATGAACCACATAAATGTTCCACCTTTATTCATCTTATCCATAAACCACTGCCATAGATTCATACTCTCCTCTTTCTTCGTGGGAGCAGCTGCAGCTGTTGTTGCGGGAGCAGCGGCGGCTGGCTGTGGAGCAGCAGGCTTGGCAACAGCTTTTTTCTCAACCTTTGCAGCAGCGGGTTTTGTCTTTTTATGTTTCTTAACTCTCTTTCGGGCATAAACATTCCCGCTTCCTGCCAGAAACAACAGGAGTGTAACCACCATAATGATCCGCTTCATATCCTTACTCCTCCTTTACTTATTTTTTACTTTCAGCACCAGGTGAAAAAAGATCATCATATTCTCTTATCGCTTCAAGAATATAAAGTCTGAAATCCTCTCTCTTGTTTTTAATGGAAGTCTCAAATGTAACGTGGGTTGACCTCTGGAGGATATACATTGCCTGCGGCTTCTGAACCCTTCCTTTTACTATCATCTCTTCCATCCTTATCACCTGCTGGGCTCTGACAGTTGTTACAATAATAGCCGAACTCAGAAGAAATATCAAGGTTGTTAAAAGAAATTTAAAAACCTTCATCTCTCCCCTCAATTACATATTCATTTAAACACAACTCCAGTTTATCTTCAACATTCATGGTTCCTCCGGGGATATTTCCTCAGGTTCCTCTGGTTCCACAGGAGAAGTAACCTCTGGTGCCTCCTCCACACTCTCAGGAGATTCCTCAGCAGGAGTAATCTCCTCAACAGAAGGAGCTTCCCCCACCGGGGAAACTTCCTGAGGATAAGCTGTTGTTTCCCTTTCAACAGATGATGTCACTGATTTCGGAATTGATGGTTGACTGTTTTGCATTGACTCTGGAGGCTTTACTTTACCACCTTCCGATGTCACTGGAAGAGGAGAAGTGGATGGAGCAGTTTGAGTTTCTGGAAATCTGCGAGGAGCCTTACCGGTTATTTCTGAGGGATAATTTTCCCGTTGTGAAGAACTTTTTTTATTTAATGAAGAAGCTGTGGCGACTTCAGGATACTTTTCAGCAGTTGAAGTTACCGGTCTACCCCCACCTTCACTTACGGATGCCTGGGAAGTAACAGGTTTACCATAAGAAGAAACTGCAGTTGTTGCAGGTGAAGGAGGCTGAGTCGTGGATGAGGTATACTGTGTTGTAGATGTTGCATAGGTTGTGGAGCCTGAATAAGCAGGAGATGTGGATTCACTTCCGTAACCTGAAGCGAGCTGAGGAGCTCCTTCCTCTTTGGGTCTTGCGTATGGAGGAAGCTGAGAAAATTTCGGTTTGTAAAGGTAAACTACTTCAACTCCGATTTCCTTGATATCCTTGATAAGGTCCTCGACTTCCTTTCTCTCATCAGGAGAGATATTAACCGCATACTTCAAATACAGCTGGAGATACTCAACAGCTTTTTTTGCCGCAACGTCTGGTTTACGTCTGTAAAGGGAAGCCACAATAGCGAGGTTGTAATACGCCGCAGCCTTATCCGCCCCATACTTTATGGCCTTTTTCAGTTCCCTGTAAGCCTCCTTCAATTTACCAAGTTTTAGATAAACAACTCCAAGATCAAGATGTGCCTCTCCCATCAGGGGTTTTATTTTCAGTGCTTTTTTCAAAAACTTCTCAGCCTCATTCCACTTTTCCTGCTTCATCCTGATTATTGCAAGATTAACATACAGCTCCGGCTTACCGGGATTCAACTTAAGTGCTTTCTTGAATTCTTCCTCAGCCCCTTTAAGATCCCCCAGAAAATAGAGAGTGTAACCCTTATATTCATGGATGGCAGGGTTATTTGGATCAATATCCTTGGATGTATCAAAAACATAATATGCCATTGCATACTTTTTCTTTAACAGGTATATGAGACCAATGTTAATTCTTGCTGGTAGATACTTCTGATCCTTTTTTAAAACCTTTAGAGAGAGGTCAAGGGATTCATCAAGTTTCCCTTTTTCCCTGTAAATTATTGCCAGGGCATTCAGCAATCTTATGTCATCTGGATTTTCTCGTAAAACTCTCTTTATGATGGCCTCTGCTGCACCATATCTGCCAAGTTCTTTGTATGCATCTGCAAGATTAACAGCTGCCTCAACATAATCCGGTCTGATCTTCAGAGCTTCTTCATACGCTTTTGCTGCGAGGGAAAATTCCTTATGTCTGCTGTAAATTACTCCAATATCGTAATGGGCATCCGCCAGAGTTGGATCTTTTCGAAGGAGTTCTATCAGCTCTTCAAATTTCTTGTAATCTCCGCTGTTTTTAATATCTTCCGTTACAGGGTACTTTATCTCAATCTTCTCTGCTTTTTCAACTGTTTTGAACTTTTTTTCAACTTTTGCCTTTTCTTTTTTTTCGGCAGAAGGTCCCTTCTCCGTCACTCTGGAAGTGGCACATGAAACCACAATCAGAAGCATGAACAACGTTAAAATTTTTCTCACTGCTCAACCCTTGTTTTCCTCAATTCTCTTAAAAAAGGATCATTCATAATAAATTTCTCCATGGTGGAAGAATAGGTAATGGTTTTTCTCGTTCTGTCAATAGCCTGCCACTTTCTGTATTCCCTGATATTCAGAGGATCTATCTTAATTCCTCCAAAAGAGACAATGGCTGGAGCCGCTCTTTTTTTCTTCTTGAGAGCAACTTTTCTGAAACCGAAAATTGGAAACAATTTACCAAAGGCGGGCTCGGGTTTTACTTTCAATACATAGACAGGTACCTCAGGTTTGAATTCATGGACCGCTTTTCTTGCCTCCCTCACCCATTTATTGTCAATATTTTTTTCCTCAGCCAGGGCAACGCATTTTTCATAAAAGGCACTTGCCTGATCTTCGAGAGGATAGGCAAGATTTTCCAGCTCTTCTCTGTAAACCTCCTTCTCTTCCTCTGTGAGGTTGGCAGGAATTGGGGCATTGAAAAGTGTATCAGCAAACTCTGTAAAGGTTCTCCCCATCATGTAAAGTGCTGCCACACTCCAGTTGGGGTCCTTGTACTCAATAACCTTTTTAAAAGCCTTTAATACTACCGGCATCATTTTTTTCTTTTTAACCAGTAACCTGGCCATCACTTTCTGAGGAAGCTTCAGTTTTATGCTCTGGTATACCTTAAATGTCTTCATTGCAAAGTAGAAACTTGCCTCTGCGGCATATGCATTTCCAACAGGTTTTCCAGCCTTTTTACTCAATTCGGCAAATTTTTTGAGAATGAGTTTGTAATACTTCTCCATGTTCTTCGTATCACCAATCTCTTTAAAATGTGTGGCAATTTTGTAATAAACAAGCATTTCCTTCTCGTAATCATCCGGATATTTTTTCAAATAAAATCTGTATGACTTTAAAGCCTCATCCCACTTGCCTGCCTTCTCGTAACATTCTCCAATTCTCCATAAAATCTCCCTGATAGAGGGATCCTGAGGATATCTGGTGGCATACATTTTAAACACATTTGCGGCTTCCTCCCACCTCTCCAGTCTGTAGAGAGCCCAGGCAGCGTTATTGAGGGCATCTTTTGCAAGAGGATCCTTTGGAAACTTCTTTGCCATAGTCAGATAGGCGTTTATCGCTCTGTCAAAATCCAGCATCGTATCATAATCATAGGCTATCTGATAATATGCAGCCGGGAGCAATTCATTACCGGGATACTCCTTTATAAGTCTCCTGTATATGGCTATTGCAGTGTTGAGATCTCCACCTTTTTCGTAATCCTTTGCAGCGTTAAAAAGTGCTTTATATGCAATGGGGGATCTGGGATACTTTTTTACTATTTCGAGGTACTTTTTGGCAACCTCTATGTAATTTTTTGCACTTTTTTCCTTTTCCCTTGCCTCTTTGAAAATGGCACCTCCCACAATTTCAGCGAAGAACTTCTTCATTTCTGGATCAGAGAATTCTTCTCTCTTTTCAATTTCCTTTGCCCACTTTGCAAGAAGATCATACCTCTTCTGTTTCACATAACTGTAAACAATTGTTTTCACAGCCTCCCTGGCAAGGGGGTTTCGCGGATAATACTCTACAACTTTCATCAACTCATTACGGGCATCATCATATCTGCCAAAGGTGAAATATGTTTGTCCCGCAATATAAATGATTTTAGGAGCTTTTTTGTGAGTGGGGAGAAGTTTAAGAAAATAGTTACATGTTTTTATAAGCCTGTCAGCGCTTCTGGGAAAAGAAACATAGGCAAGCCACTCATCATCCTTTGTCGGTGGAGATGCGGGAAGTGTGAAAAACAACCTCTCTCCCGTAGCAGTCACATATATTGGAGCAGATACCGGTAAAGAAAAACTTTTCAAGCTCTTATTTATAGTGGTGGCTGATACTGATGAGGGAGCAGTGTTCCCTGTTGAGTAAGTAACAGGAGGTGGCGTAACCCTCTGCTTAAGCTCACGATACTTCCTTTTCGCCTCCTCTATTATAAATTTCTTTTCCTGAGAAAGAATCTGATTGTAACACATAACGAGGCTGTAGGCAGCATCTGATAGATATTTATTCTCCCTTGTTACCACATTCTGAGTAACAAGGAGATAATATTTTGCCGCCTCCTCATACTTACCAAGGGAGTAATAAATCTCTGCAATGTAAAATTCAACTTCTGCTGTTCTCGGGGAGAAGGGAAACAATTTAAGAAATTTTTTGTAACCCTCTATAGCAAGCTGATATTCCCTGAGGTCATTTTTCTCCTGAGCTCTTGCATGGTGAAATGTCGCGTACTCAATTAATATCTTCTCTGTCATCTCTTTCGAAATTTTTTCAAGGGCGGGATTGTCCTTGTTTTTTTCATACCATTCCGAACCGGGACCATAAAGTGTCACCAGCTTTTCCCTTGCTTCCACAGCATGTTCAATATCGTTTTTTCTCTCGTAACACTGCATTATCTTTTTCTGAACCTCAAGTGCTGAGATATCCATGGGCCACCGTTTCAACACATAATAGTAGACTTTGAGTGCCTTATCATATTCGGTTCTTTGAAAATAGACATCTCCAAGTTTTTTGAAAACATATATCTCGTAGGGGCGGTCTCCAATTTTTTTGAAATAATCTATAAGACCCTGCAGCCCCGTCCATTCAGAAAAATTAATGGCAATGTAATCGAGGGATTCTTTATAAACATCTGAGGCTCCTTTCTTTTTAAGAATCCCTTCCTTTTTCCTTTTTTCGTAATAATCAACAACTTTTACAAAATAGGTTACTGAGAGGGGATACTGATTTAACCGGTAGTATGACCATCCCAGTTTGTAAAGAGCCTTGTCGTAGAGGTTGGTTTCATTCCTGTATTTAAGCACCTGCTTATAGTTGTAAATTGCCTTTGGAATATCTGGTGGTACATCTCCGGGGGGGTCAAAATAGTACTCCCCTATTCTGAAATATGCTTCGGGGACAAAAACACTGTCAGGTCTGAGCTCAATCAGCTTCTGAAAAGCTACGAGGGCTTTCTGAGGCTCTCCCATCTCTTCGTAACAGTAGCCAATCAAATAATAGGCCACATCAAGCAACCTGTGATGAGGAAATCTGGTTACCACCTGTTTATAAAGTTCAATGGACCTTGAAAAATCTTTCTTAGGCAAAAGTGGCTTCTGCACAATCACGCCAGCATCGTAAAGTTCGAGAAGTTTCTCATATCTCTTCATAGCCTGAAGATAAAGATCACCATCATATTCGTAATAAAGTTCGGCAAGCCTCAGCATGGCGGCAGGGGTTACCTTTGCATTGGGATATCGTGCAATAAAGAGCTTTAGTGTAGCTATGTATTCCTTTCTCTGTTTTACTTCCTGTTCCTTTAAGGGATCAATCAACCTGTTATATTTTCTCTCTATGAGCTCTTTATCTCTCTTGAGACGGGTTTTCAGATACTCCTCTACCATTTTCTCCCGCCAATCAGACTCCTTTTCAAGCATTTTTGCCCTGACTTTGAGATCATTCATGAGTGTCTCATACTCCAGGAGAATATTGTCTGCCATCACTGTGACAGGAAAAAGTATTAACAGCACTCCTGCAAGGAAGAATAATCTGAATCTTCTCATTTTTTTCCTTCCTTTACAGAAGCCTTTTTTCTTTTAAATGCTTCAATTACCTCCGGAGCACCCTTCTCTTTTTCAATTGAAAATGTGATGAAAACATTGTCATGTGGCGCACAATCAAAATCGTACGATTCTCTGACTATGAGATTCTTCCTGGCAGGCTTCCAGAAGAGAAAACCCCTCGTTTTATAGTAAAATTTGAGTTCCAGATGGTGTTCCCCGGGTAAAATCATACCTGCAAAGCCTATGAAATTCTTCGCATTAGGTAGGTCCTGCACCCTATCATTCTGGAAGAGGAGAAATCCGTCAATAAATGCCTCTACTTTTTGCAACCTGTACTGCCATCCCATTCTATCTCTTATGCGTAATCTTAAATAAACATTCTCCTTTTTACCCGCTTTCAGTTTTACCGGCTTAAGTGGATTAAAGGGAGATTCTTTGAGGGTCGTTATAACCCTGCTGTAACTATCTACTTTCTGTTCCACAGATGCAACCTTTTTACCAACATCCCTGAAGTCAAATCCGTAAAGACTATCCTTTAAGTCAAGATTCTCCTCCAGTTTATCAAGTTCATCAACACTGACAGGTTTTAAATTAACTCCCTCTCCGAGCTTTAATTTAACCTCAGGTTTTTTTCTTGCCTCTGCAAGAAGATTGCTGTAGTAATTCTCAGCCCTGCTTATTTCATCTGCCTCAGCTTCATACAGGTTATTCACCTTCTTTTCATTCTCCTCCTTTATCTTCCAGCTTATATCAATAAATCCCATATGAGCCTGCATTGTGTAAAAATCCATCATCTTTCTGAAATTTTCCAGCTCCGCATACACAACCTTACCCCTCATCTGATCAGCTTCCCTTTTTAACCTTCCAAGTGCTTTTATATACTGTGCAAGTATTTTTTCCTTTTCCGTTATTTCCTTTCTCACTCTGGCTATTGCCTGGAGTTTCTTTCTTACCATTTCCTGTCTTATTACATTAATCTGATTACGGAGATACTCAATTTTTTTAAGCAGCGCATCTATCTTTTTCAAATACTTTTTTCGCTGATACCTTATCCTTCTTGCAAAATGATCCATTATCCTTTTTTCAATGGTAAAGGTCATTTCCCTCATTGAAGCAACTCTATTTTCATAGAAATCTATCAGAGGGTTCATATTTTCCAGCTGTTTCAATTCCCTCTCCAGTTCCGCCTTTGCCGCAAGGTATCTCTTCTGTTCAGGGGTGATACCCGTGGTTATTCCAGCGGCGTACTTCGAAATGACATCTGGAGGCAAAACTCCAGTCAGAAAATCAAGTATGGAGAGAAGCTCGTTCCTTTTTTCTGCTACTTTTTTCCTCAACTCTTCGAGTACATCCATAAGATAGGAAGTAAGTCTTCTCAATTCATAAACCTCTCCCAGAACCTTGGCACCTTCAAGAGATACCGCGTTTATTATCTCTGCCTTTTTGTACTGAAGAAGCTTGAGTTCAATCATTCTCATTGTATAAAGGATCTGCTTTATTTTATTATGGCTGAAAATGGTTCCTGGGATTATGGCCTGCCTTCCAGATTTCTCAGCAATTAATTTAACTTCTTCCAGCCTCTTGGAAATATCCTCAAGATCCTTCTGCATTCTGCTTATCTTCTCATAAAGCTCTTCACTTTTTCTCACTCTTCTGCTCTTCTTCAACCGCAGAAGAACATCCACAGGTACAGGCAGTCCTGTAAGAGCTGTTTCAGACTTAACCAGAATTTCCTCGTAAAAATTATGGAGATCCCTGTGACTCTGAAGAAACTTTTTCAATTTTTCCTCTATGCTTCCGTACTTTAAGAGATAGTTCTTAAACTC
>Ga0256833_1001211_pt1 | contig 19221 bp, 22 predicted proteins | sample 356284metaG_FD_190535 | JGI IMG/M metagenome (GOLD analysis project Ga0256833, IMG submission 190535) | Hydrothermal vent microbial communities from Mid Atlantic Ridge, Atlantic Ocean - 356-284 | ecosystem: Environmental > Aquatic > Marine > Hydrothermal vents | place: Atlantic Ocean: Mid... | reverse complement strand
GAGGGTGTTCCTGAACTAGGATCCGCAATTAGTATATCCAAGCAGGGTCAACCTCCGAGAAAACGCTAGGAGAACCGGATTTCCGTAAGAGATTGCTTCCTTTACTTACTATCCTTCCCGCAACGCGTTTCATAATTTCGTGAATGGGTGATGTTTATTATTTACTTGATTCAAAAGTTACTTGGTGGGGGACATGTTGTTATTTGATTGGGGTACTTACAACTCACTACACACCCTTAGTAAGGCTGCTACCCTCGGCATGAAGTTAACGGAGATACCCCCAGCCGACTTTTCAAGGAGAAGTAGAGGGCTTGAGTACTTTGAGTCATACCGGGAATTTGCTAGTAAGGCGTTTACCACGGTAACCGCGCACGCACCATACTACAACGTCGTGTCGTTCAGTAACTCGGTTAGCGAAAGAGTACTGAAGGCTATGAGGGCGGCTCTAAGGAATGCCGCGCTCGCCGGGGCTGAGGTGTTCAACATCCATTTAGGTTGGAAGGCCTTCGGAGGTGATAGAGACATAGAGCTTGCCTCAGAGTTCACTAAGGAGCTGCTTAAGGACGCGCCACAGAACATCTACATATCATTAGAGACAACATATACTAAAAGGCAGTTAGGAAGCATCGATGAGATAAGAGCGATAATAGAGTCCATAGGTAGTGATAGAGTGATAATATCGCTCCAGCTTGAGAACGTGTTCATGTATGAAACCGGTGTTGACGAGCACGGGAACTTCCACAGGGCCGATGCTGAGGCAAATATGGCTTTCTGGACGAACATACTTAAGAAAGCGTTGCCATTGAGTCGAGGATTCCTGAGCTTAAGGTTCGCACAGGTAACCGGCATATACTTTGGGCGTCGATTACTGAAGAAGAGGGTGCCGCTAGGTAAGGGTTATCCCAGCGTAGGTCCCCTAGCTGAAGCCCTAGCAAGGTTCATGATTAAGGAAGTACGCGAAAAGGAACTGCCGTTGAGGATGCACCTAATCTACACAGGCGTGCCTGAAACTAAGTATGAGGATTCCATAGCGCTATACGCGGAAATCATGAAGAGGGTGGTTCAACACCTGTAAAAGTGAAAGTCGCGATACCGGGTTTTTCCTCAGTCTAATGTTTAAGAGTAATTAGCCTCCCCATCCTCCCCTTACCGGCAGGTCGTTGAGGAATGACTGGAGCACGTTTACTGCTCAAGCCCAGGGAGTATCAGGTTGAGGCTCTTAAGTGGGCACTTACCCGTGACGGCGCTGTACTGGGGCTACCTACGGGTTCAGGGAAGACTCTGATAGCTGTAATGTGGGTTAGGGAGCTACTCTCTAAGCGTAGAGCAAGGAAGGTATTGATCCTTGAGCCAACCAGGGTGCTGGTGGAGCAGGTTTCTAAGTACTTTAGGGATGTAGCTAACTTGAAGGCTGTCCCCATATATGGTGTAGTGCCTAAGAAACATAGGGTAACGTTATGGCGTAAAGCGGTAATAGCGGTGGCAACTCCCGAAACAGCCCTAAACGACATTAGTGAAGTTACGGATTCCGGATACGATGCGATCGTAGTTGATGAGTGCCACCATACCACAGGTAAGGACGCGTATGCAGAGTTCATTCGTGCTACAAGGAATTTATTCAAAAAGAAGTTAGGGCTCAGCGCCTACATACCGCCAAGCAGGGCAGCCGAGATAAAGGAGTACATAGGGGAAATAAGGGTCTGGAGTTGGGACGATCCGCGAATAAAGCCCTACGTCCCACGATGGATAGGTGAAGTCTACGAGGCCGAGCTGAACGACGCCGAAGAGAAATTGCTGCAGGAGCTAGAGAGGAAGAGGAATAACTTAACTGGTAGGGAAAGGGGCTTAGTTCAACTAGCGATAAGGTGGTTCGTAAGGGACGGCGCTCTCGCGTTAGCGGAGAGTTTAAAGAAACCCACGAAACTGGCCAACTTGTTGCAGGACGTTAATTCTCTCTTAACGACCGGTGTTAGACCGGCCCATAAGATGGACTCGCTAGTGAGGGTTCTTAGGGATCATGAGGGCTTCCGCAAAGCCATAATATTCATAGAGAGGGTTGCGGTAGCGAAGTATGTCGCCTCAGAATTGAGGATGTATAATTCTGTGCTAGTATGCGGGAAATCAAACATCGAGGCGAACATAAGGGAAGTGCTAAGGAGGGTTAAGTCCGGCGCCGTCAAGGTGATGGTATCAACGAGTGCTGGAGAGGAAGGCTTAGACCTACCTGAGGCAGACCTCCTGGTAATCTGGAGCAGCGTTGCCAGCCCACTAAGGTTCATTCAGAGGCATGGCCGGATACTCAGGGCAACATCCGTGCAAGGACCACCAAAATTTGTGGCCTACATCATAACTCCCCACACTATTGACACGGATAGCTTCGTGGACTCAATAGAGCAGGCACGGAAGGCTGGCGTTGATGTGCCAGTTAATGAGGAAGTCATCGAGGAACTCTGGAGGAGGACTACGCGGGCTAAGATACTTAGTGTCCTTGAGGAACAGCCCATGCCGCTGGAATGGTTAAAGGAGGTCCTGGAACTGCCGGAGGATGTATTGAGAGCTTCCCTCAGGAGAATGACGGAACACGGTGACGTGATTTACATCTATACACACCTAGGTAAAACGTACGCGGCAGTAGAGTCCCTTGATACTCTACAGAAGGAATTTAAGGAATACCTAGAGGTGGATCCCTCACTCAGCGTGAAGATCAAGGCATTCCTAGACGGAAACGCGCAGAGGGCCGTGAAAGGCACGTATGAGGTAACATCACGTCGCCTCAAAAGCATCCTAAGGAGAGGGGCGAGAATAAAAGCTATCTTAGCATCGACGGAAATCCCCCTCTCGGGAGGAGCATTCAAGTTAGTAAACCTTCACTACAGGTTCCCAATAGTGCGTGAAGAAGTACTGGACGTGGTGCTCCGAAACATATACTCGGTTAAGAAGTACTGCATGTAATTCCATCCTAAGATAAGGATAGAAAAGCCTAAAAACCACTCAAACACAAAGAGTACGGCGGCCCCGACCATAGCGGTGGGGAAACACCCGGACTCGTCAGATCCCGGAAGTTAAGCCCACCGCGTTGGGAGGGGCAGTGAGGTCCGCGAGGCCTCGCAGCTCCTCCCAAGTTGGGGTCCCGCCGTTTCTCCTCCTATTAAGAGTCTGCCACTTGCGCAATTACGTATGTCTCAGATGTGGATCCTGAATTGTCTTTTAAAGAGACATAAAGGCATAAAGTGTTAAAGCTTAAAAAACTGGCAATATAGCCATTTATTGGTGCCGCCGTAGCTCAGCCTGGTGGAGCGCCGGACTCATACGGCCCGCCCTGGGAGATCCGGAGGTCCGGGGTTCGAATCCCCGCGGCGGCACTACCCTCACAAAAATTCCCTACATTTGTAAAGGTCATTTCTGTGCTAACAGAACTCAAGGACAACGCTGAAGAAAACCTTAAATTCAAGATTAAAGTGAGTGTAAAACGGAGCCGGGTCGTCTAGCGGCCAAGGATGCGGGGCTCTGGCCCAATATATGGGGAGATCCCCCGTGACCGGGGTTCGAATCCCCGCCCGGCTACCACCTACTGTTTCCCGGCTCTCCTTACCTACTCCTGGATCGGGCAGTAGTACTTCAGAGACGTAACTTTATTGACTCTCAACTATAACTAATTAATGACCGGGATGAGATATGACTCCAATGGCGAGAGGTGAGCGGAACCATCCCTTTTGACCGGTTTCAGGACGCGGCGCACTTCAGCGCATGCGTGCTTTGTTTATCCGTGCCTGAAGCTCGTCTAAAAGCATTACTTTAAGCTCATATCTATGAACCCTAACTAAGTGTAAGTACATTCCTCGTTTCGTATAAGGTCCTCTGTTGCAGAGCCCGCAGTATAGTAGCCCTCTCCTCACATTCGTTGTCTCCTTAGCCACGGTGTCAATGGCTCCTAAGGCTATGTCAAGCATGGAAGGCCCGGTTATTGCCTGCAGCTTCTCTATGTCTAACTGTATACCTGAAGCGCGCCTAGCAGTAAACTCTATCAGCCTTTCCGCAAGTGATTCAATCCTGGACAACCTTACCCCCGCCCTCACTTAAACCACCTAAGGCAACTACTAATGCCGTGCAAAACATTTGGAGAACCAACCGCGGTTCAGGGTTCCGGTATATTTTGCTGAGCAACACCGAGTCACCGCGGCTTAGGTTTATCCCGAACACCCTCGTCATTAGGTTGAGAAGATTTAATGCATGCTTGCTTGATGCTACATTTTTGTCAATGAATTGCTTTAACTCTATCGCCCTGTGAAGTAACTCCAGGAATCCCAAATCATCGTACGTATCAATCCAAGCGTGATTTATTGCTTCAGATAGTTCGCTTGCAAGACCGTCTACGTAATAACCTGTATACAGTAATAATGCAATCTCGCCTGCCAAGGCCTTACTGATGGTTAGCAACTCGCTTGAGTACTCACTGTAGCCTAGCCGGCCCAGAATCCTAGCTGACGAGACAGCTATCACGAGGTTGTATGCTAACTCACCCACTAAAGCATCGTCAGCATAGTCACGATCGCTAACCCTTCCTGGGGTAATAGTTAAGGAAGCCATCCTAAGCCCCTAAGGTAATTCTCAGGTAATACCCCCATATAACGTGACCGCCACGTAATCACGTAGGGGAATACCAGACAATCACGTGCAGATTATTAACTATCTAAGATCCGAGACATGCCAGTATTAAGGGACTTACCTTATTTAAGGACATAACTACGGGTGAATAGGGTAGACCACGTTGAGTAACGAATGCCTCGCATATACTAAGGTACTGTCGATATCTTCCAGGAGGAAGTTTGAGCTCATACGCATAACTGATGAAGTAATTAAGGCTGTGAGGGAGTCCGGCATCAAGAACGGCCTAGTACTGGTCTTCGTACCTCATGCAACGGCGGCCATCATAGCTAATGAGTATGAACACAATATCGTTCAAGACTACATTGAGTGGGTACGAAGATACGTGCCGCAGGAGGGTGGGTGGAGGCACAACGTGATCGACGATAACGCCCATGCCCACATAGCATCAGCCATAATAGGACCATCACGAACATTCCCAATAGTTAACGGGGAAGTAATCCGCGGAACATGGCAGGAGATAATGGTCTTCGAACTTGACGGTCCACGATACAGGAGAAGGGTCATAATTCAAGTAGTTGGCTGTAAGTGAGGATTCCAATGAGAGCTTCCTTGAGGAACCATTTGTCCCTAGAGGGTCGCTCCCTGCACTTTAGGGTTGTTTGGGTCGCCTCTAGGGACCCCCTATAACTCCTTCTTGAAGGCTATGGGGTCAGGGGCGGCTGTCGGGCCCAACGACACGGGAACCCCATCTAGGCAGTGTTCAACGGGGCCTGGGGTAACGCCTCATCACCGCACGGCTCCAAGGAGAAGATTCCAGCAATCCACATGAATTCCTTCAACTAACCCTGAGCATGGCTTCTGCCCCAAGGAATTCCTTCCATAGCTTCTTACCCAGGTTAATTAAGTCATTGAGTAAGGTGCAAGTATTTTCCTCTCTGGATATTCTGCAGTAACTAGACGTAGCGCTCCCCTCACTCTCTCTTATTGTTACGCGAATGTTGGGTAGGCTAGGAATGCCCTCCCGCCCTCCTAAGAGGATGTAGAGGCTCCTTGAAGCTATTGATTTCGAGATGACCACCCTCGTTGGTAAGGCGTCATGCTTTGCAAGTACATCATAGAGATCGTTAAACCCCACGAGATTCAGTACCTTTAGGAAGTCCGCATTAATGCATTCCAGGTAGAACTCGCAGACGTGCTTCGTAATTCTTAAGTCAAGCAAGTGTTTTCCCTGGGAATCCACACTTACGAAGTAGGTGTCACCAGTCTTGCTGAACGAGGCTTTCGCACCCACATTCCTAGCCACTAATTCAATGACATCCCTTAGCTTACTTTCCTCGGTTAACCCCTCAGCTAAAACCCTCCTTATCATTGAGTGTCGACCACAGTGAAAGTGTGTGTCATGATAAAAATCCTTCTCAAGCCTTAATGAAAGAGTTGGCATCGTATCCGCATAACTTACCCAGAACTTCGAGAACACTTAACACTATGCTTTCCGGGTCATTACTGCATAGGTTTTCGCTTGACAATACTTGGAATCCCGTGATCCTATCCTCCCCGAGTACCGTAGAGGTCATGAATCGTAGCTTCATCTTCTGCAGCTCTATCCAGTCGGAAAGACATGATCTAGTACTGCCAATAGAGATACAGCTTAACTTGTTGAAGCATGAAGGTAAGCCCGGCAGGTCTCCGTAGACATCGGTTAGGCCCTCTTCCGATATGCATACTACTTTAATGTGTTTGAGAACCGTATGCTCCATTACTAGAGGCATTCCATTAACCCCTCCCTTAAAAGATTACTACCAAGGCAGTACTACTCAGGTAACCATCGATTTCTCCCAAGGAGCATCTCATAAGGCGTGTTCCTTTTCCCCGAAAATGTTACTATGGACTAGATTAGGGGCTTCAGCTCTGTTCCGCAATACGGGCATCTTCCGTGAAGCGCTCTGTGATCGCCGGAACAGAAGTAAACCCCCTCATCTCCCTTACTACACTTAGGGCAATAGTAAATAACGTCCTTCCCAACAATCATTCGCCTATTGCACACAGCGCACCTCTTTGTGGCCCATCCCAGGTGCCCACCCGCAGTTATGCCTTTCGGCGCACTCATACCCTATACCCCACCTACTACTGACGTTCGCTTAATAAGGTTCACCCCGGAAATAGCCGTGAGGATGGGCTCGCCAATAACATGCTAAGAAACTTTAATTCGTTTACGCACAGTATGCTTTAGGTTGGGAGAGATGACTATAGTGAAAATATGTGCTGTCGGTGACGTGCATGGCAGTAGGTACTTCAGCGTCTTCACCGCTTCCCTCAAAGCATTAGTTGGTTCCAAACCAGACGTTTTCATATTCGCGGGGGACATGGTTGATGAGGGCAGGGTTGATGACTTAGACCCCATACTCAAAGTGGTTCGGGAGAAGTTCCCTGGAACACCGATAGTGGCTGTCTTCGGTAACGAGGAGTATCACGAACTAGAAAATAAGTTCCTCAAAAGATACCCTGAGGTGATATGGCTTAACGACACGCCGGCAATACTCACACTAAATGGTGTTCGCGTCGGCTTCGTCGGCACTCGCGGGGCTTTAGAGAAGCTCACATTCTGGCAACGAAGGCATAAGCCTGAACTGGAGATAGTGTATAGAGAGAGACCTAAGGTAATTAAAAAGTTAATAGTGGAGGTGAGGAAGTACTCTGACCTGGTAATACTTATTTCGCACTACGCCCCAACATTTCTCACCGTGAAGGGCGAACCGGAGAAGGTTTACCCCTACATGGGTTCGAGAGACATGGAGAGAGTCATACGTGAGGTCAAACCGGAAATAGTGATTCATGCGCACGCACATAACGCCAGGAGAGTCGAAGCACTTCTTGATTCCGTACGCGTGTATAATGTCTCACTACCTGCTAGGAAGGGAATAACGCTTATAGAGGCGAGACCCAGGAGAACCCTGTTAACATTCGTCGGTGGTGACGTTGGGGCTACCAGTAAGCCTTGAGGAAATACCGGAGAGCATAGGTAGGTATCCCGTAATCACGTATTTACTGATAGGTGTGAACGTTGTGATATACTTAGTGCTTTCACAGGCTTACCAAATGTTCGGCTTTAGCAGTTATGATGATGTCCTTAAGGCTCTCGGTGCATACCCTTCCGATATACTTGATCCTACAAAGTTCTATAGGGTCTTCACATCGATGTTCCTGCATGCAAATATGCTTCACTTACTGGGTAATATGCTCTTCCTTTATGTTTTCGGAAGAGATGTAGAGAAAGTCATGGGCAGGGCCAGGTTTCTAGCATTCTACATAGTATGTGGTGTGATAGCAAACATCTTTAACACATTAAGCGTAGCAGTTTTACCTTCCTCATACTTACTGAGCAAGGTTCAGGAGTACATCTTGCCTTGGCTGATTCCGTCGGTGGGTGCGTCGGGAGCCATCAGCGGGGTGTTGGGTGCATACCTGATTCTATTCCCTAGGGCAAAGATAATAGCGATATTCTATTTCTTCCCTATACTAATGACTGCAGAGTTCTACATATTCATATGGTTCTTATATCAACTCATAATGGGGTTGACCCTGTGGAGCTCGGCAGGAGTGGCGTTCTGGGCTCACGTGGGAGGTTTCCTAGGAGGCATGGCGGCACTACCTATTTTCGTGGATAAAAAACTACTAAGGCTCGTAAGGAGGTATAGAGAATTTCTAAGACTTTATGGTGCCTATATATAATTACGTTTATGTTTAGTAGGGAATTAAACTAAGGTGTGTTTTATGATATACTTAGCATTCCTATGAAGAGGGGGACTGTGAGGAGGGGTATTAAATTATCAAACCTCCCTCTCCTGCACACCTCCCTATCAAGTTTCAGGAGTTTCAAGAAGTCGTCCCGACTCTTCATTACCGGCGCGTACTGAATTCCAGCTACATCCTTTAATAATATGGAGTACACGGTTACGGCTGCATCGTTTAGGCTTAATCCCTTCAGGTGCATATCTATGAACTTCTCTGCTAGTTCAGCTAAGCTGGTATGGCGTCTCGCGAAGTATGCTAGCGTGGCATAGTTCTTACCTATGGCATCAAGTAGATCTGTCAGGCTCATGTTCTCCATCCTTATGCGTCCCGGTGTTAAGTCGCTTAACGCTACAGCCCTGCCCAGCTTACCGCTAACGCCTCTCAGGGCCTCATAGACTAGTAGGGCGTCGTCCGGCCCACTATACATTAGCAGTCCCCTCAACCCCTTCGCGAAGGTGTTAATCGTGACTTTACCATCAAGTTTTATGGAATATGCAGCAGCTACGACCACAGGTATCATTATTAAGTGATAGTCAAGCATAGGAGAATCCGGGACTCTCTTCCTGTTGTCTCTGATGGCGTTGCTGATTAACTCACCGACCCCAGACTTGTTCAGGCTTGCCCTTCCTCGAGCTATGTCTGTCCCGAGCTCATGGGCCCTAGCATAGGAGGGAAGCGCGGATGTTAATGTTGCCATATACACGTGTAAGTCACCGTAGCATGTAGAGTATCTGTGGGGTGCCCCTGGTTTTACGTAGGAATACACGGCTAAGTCCGTAGCATCGATTAAGGCGCTAAGTGTCTGAAGCATGCTTAGGCACCTAAGCGTTATGTTAGTGATTACTGAAAATAACTGTTGTGGGCAACACCTTAAAATGATGTAAGGTACGCAACCTTAACTACGGTGGGGGGAGGTGCGCACAACGTATGAAGCAGCATTGTCAGCGCTACTATCACTGTTCTTTGTTTCCTACTACTCCGTACTAGGTATAGATGCTCGGATTCTTCCCTACTACGCCGGATTAACGGTGGTGCTTGCCTACGCGTTAATTGGGAGGAATGTAATGATTTGTGAACACTACGTTAGGGAGAGGGTGGTGAAGCCGATAGTGCTTGACGTGGATGGTGAATTGTTGCATCAAGAAGTAGAGTTCAGCATATCATATAAGAGTAAGATCATGATTAACATTGCCGGCGTATTAGTGCCTCTAGTATTCACGGCTTTGGGTGTCGCCATAATGCAGCTCCAGGGCACTCTAAACTTGAGGGCTTGGTTAATGCTTACCCTCTTCCTCATTGTCGCGTATAACAGGTTAACCCTCTTCATAAGGGGGAGAGGACTAGGGGTACCTATAGTTACTGGTGTGATAGTCACGGTGCTTACAATGCTCTCCGCAGTCTATGCGGGACTAGTAGAGCCTGGTTCAGCGTTCATGACGGCCTTCACAGCGTCGGTTCCAGCAGCTCTAGTAGGCATAGACGTCATCAACCTAAGGAATACGGCGATCTATAAAGCGAAGAAAGTAGTTGTGGGGGGTATGGGCGTGGCTGACGCGGTCTTTCTAATACCGGTGATGTCTTCCCTCATAGTCGGGAATATTACCTTACTTGCGGGTATGGCTTAAACGGTAGGTAGCTTTGTTTTAGGGATGCGCTGTATGTTCACGTTTAATTACTGTAATAATATCATTAATCATTGAGGATGATGTGTCCAAGGCAGGATCTGAGCCTGAGATGATGTAGACTCCCATGCCTGACTTCTTAACGAGGCTCAGTCAGTGAAGGTGTAGGGAAGCCCATGTTCCTTAAGGGCTTCCAGCACCACCTCAAGAACCTGAACAAGGTCGTGGGGATTACCTGATGTCAACGTTACCTCAATAGCTGGTCCCCCCTGCATACCTCCTCCTCCCTTAAGTACGGGGGCGACACGTGTCTGCGCGAGCAAGGTCTTCAGTAAGGTTTCGTGGCACGCGCACACGTAGAGGTAGGACCCGCCACTGCAACGGCACTCCTTTAAGTTCGCAAGTCCCTTCTTGAGCTCCCTAAGCGCTTGAGGTAACTTCGATGACAGCTCTGGAGGCGGGCTTATGATTAACTTGACGCTGAAGCAGTGGGACATGATTACTGAATCACCCTAACACCTTGCTCTGTTAACTTCTTCTTCAGGGTTCTCAACGTTTCGACATCTGGGACCTCTACGAGTACCTCCACGCGTGCGTATCCTGGCAGTATTTCCGGGCTTAACCTGTCGTGCCTCACATCTATTATGTTGCACCGGAGCTGCGAGATTACCTTTAGGGCATGTTCCAGGGTTCCAGGCACGTCTTTAAGCATTAACGTAACCTTAGCTATCCTCCCCTCAACCATTAGACCACGTAGAATTACCCTGTAAAGCGTTGTTAGGTCCGCGTTCCCACCACTAATTACAGCAACGACGTTCCTACCCTCGATTGCGTCAGGATCGCTCAGTAGTGCAGCAAGGGGTAGCGCGCCAGCACCCTCAGCGAGTAGCTTAGCTCTCTCAAGCATCAAGTACATTGCCCTAGCTATGTCATCTTCATTAACTAGCAGGACACCACTCACTAACTCCTTCATGATACGGAATGTTAGCCTACCTACGCTCTTAGTAACTACACCATCAGCTAGTGAGGGTGAGGGCGTTATGGTTATGGGGGCACCACGTTCTAACGCTTCCCTAAGTTTCGGCGCGCCTGCGGGCTCCACACCGTAAATCTTGACGTGGTCACCAACAGCGTTCTTCAACGCGATCGCTATACCCGATATAAGCCCGCCGCCCCCCACCGGGACAATGACTGCGTCAACCTGAGGTAAGTCCTCCCCTATCTCAAGCCCTATCGTTCCCTGACCAGCTATGACTAGAGGGTCATCGTAGGGATGTATGAAGTAGGCGCCAGTCTTCATGCTGATTTCGACGGCTCTCCTGTAAGCGTCGTCATACACCTTACCATGAAGTAGCACTTCAGCACCGTAAGACCTTGTTGAGATGATTTTGTATGGCGGGGCGGTTTCAGGCATAACTATCGTTGCCTTAACATCTAGTTCTCTAGCCGCGTATGCCACGCCCTGAGCGTGATTACCTGTCGATGCCGCTATCACGCCTCGCTCACGGGCTTCCGGCATTAGTGACCGGATCTTATTATAAGCCCCTCTGACCTTAAAGGATCCGGTCTTCTGCAGGTTCTCTAACTTCAAATAAACATTCTTCCCCGTTAACTTCGAGAAGTACGTTGAATGCGTTAGTGGTGTCCTATGAACAACGTTCCTTAGAGCTGAACTAGCATCTTTTATGAGCTCGAAAAGATCCTCAAACACCGTTCAGCGCACCCGCGTAAAAATCACGTCTGCGTTTAAATAAAATGATATGCTTCTCATTAATAACCTCCGTAAAACATAGACTTTAGGGAACATAATTGCGGGAAGTAAGTACTGAGGCAAAATTAAGGAACCTAATGCGTGAACTAGCCCATGATTTAGAGTGCGGAGACAGCGTTGAGATTAGGTTAGACACTCTGGATCTACTGAGCTTAGTCCCCGTGTACTCCGTTAAGAACGGATTATCCATGATCGATGCCCGTGAGGAAGGGCGCGGAGCCATAGTAGTGATTGAGAACAGGTTCGGTAAGAAGTGTGAGGAGCGTGGGGTGAGGCAGTGATGCCTGGAGGCGTTGACAGTACGGACTTAAAGATCTTGTCAGTGCTTCTCAGAAATGCTAGAACTCCCTACAGTCAGATAGCGAGGATGCTGAATCTAGGTGAGTCGACGATATACATGCGCGTAAGGAAGTTAATAGAGACGGGCGTGCTGCGTGCGTTCACGGTTGACGTTGATTTAAGTAAGTTGGGTTTCATCGTTCAAGCATTCGTTGACATCAGGGCAGAACCTAAGAGGATGGGGGACATATTAATGCAGTTGAAGAATATGCCCTGGGCGGTTGAGGTTTACGAGGTAAGTAGTGAGTATCCTATCACCGCGAGGATTATTGCTCGAGACAATATTGATCTATCGGAGAAAATAGATGCTGTGGCGAGGATAAACGGTGTTAAAGACATTCGCGTGCGATACGTTCTTAAGGTGATATCAAATCAGGTAAGCACGGAATTCTTGGCAAAGCTCCTCAAGACCTAGTTATAGGCTCCCCGATAAGTACTGGTCACTTCCTCAGTAAGGCAACTACCAGCTCAGCGAGGTACTCCGCCGGGTTAATGCCGGTTCCCTCCATAAACCCCAGCCAGTTAGGCATGGAGTTTACTTCGTAGATAACATAACCCCCCTCGAACTCACCTATGTCCACACCAGCATACAATAATTCAAGCCTCCTCGTAGCCTCAAGCGCTAACTCCTTAATTTCACGGTTGAGTTCAGCCCTCTCAACCCTTGCTCCCTGCGCTACATTAGTTTTCCAGCTCCCTTCCGGTGCGTAACGGTATATACCGCCTAGGACTTCGTCACCAACCACGAAGACCCGTATATCCCTGTTCACAGACCTTACGTATTTTTGAATCATTACTGGTTGATTATGTGAGATCCATACCTTAGCCACCATGTAAGCCACGTCAGGGTCGTCAGTGAGAACCGCACCATAACCCATACTACCCATTAAGGGCTTTATGACGCACTTACCCCACTCCCTAACGACGTTAACTACGACCACTAAGTCCTCAGTCACCACGGTATCCGGTATTGGTAGGCCGGCAGTTGACAGTAATTGCATAGACCTAAGCTTATCCCGTGCATTAAGTATGGATTCCGGCGAGTTAACTATAAGGGTCCCCGAGTCACGCATCTGCTTTAACACATCCACCCTCTTGAATATTGCCTCGGTTGACGTGACCATGCCTAACCCCCTGACTATGGCTGCGTCGACTTCAATTACTCGTCTTCCGTAGATTATGGCTGAAGTGCCCCGACCTATTACTGGCGTCATCCTGGATACTCTTAAGTATGTAGTATCGACGCCACGCTTCATTAACGCGACAAAGATTTGCCTAGTTGTACTGGGCGGTACGGGGACGTCATGTATGACAGCCACCTTCATAACTTCTGCTCCTTTCCCCTATTCTTCTCGTAAAAATTTAAGTTAAGCCGTTCTGTGAATTACTGAGGCATGAAGCCTTGAGTAATGCTGGCGACGTAAACATCTACTACTTATTGGCGTGGTTCGCGGGTTGCGGACTGCTTTCTTACGTAGTCACGGCTGCTGTGGTGAAGATTGAGGGGTCTAGGGGCTACTTAGCTCCGGATGCTCACAAACCAGGGAACCCACTCGTTCCCAAGTCAGGCGGGCCGGCCTTAATGGTGGTGTGCGGGGTTGCGGCCTTAGTGGCGCTTTACCTTAACCTGACCGTCGTTGCTGTATACATGTCCGCTATCCTACTTACCGGGTTTTTAGGGTTGGTGGATGATGTGAGGGGTATAGGTGCGGTAGCTAAGGTTGCGGTCTTCGCAACGCCAGCGTTAGTACCTGTTCTTGCCCATGCCTACGTCCCGAGACCTTACTTGCCGGTATTAAATGGTACGTTAAGGCTAACGATACTTTACCCACTCCTATTCATTGTAGGGTATAGCGTGGCCGCCAACGCGTTGAACATGGCTGACACGCATAATGGGGTCGCGCCGACCGCCTCGATAATAGTGTTGACTTCATTGCTGGTAGGCATGATCCTTGCCCCTAAGGTGGAGCCGCTCCCAGGAGCGCTTGTATTCCTCATGGCCAGCCTAGGGGGCCTAGTAGGGTACCTCCCCTTCAACAAGTACCCAGCTAAGGTATTTAATGGGAACTGCGGCTCCTTCCTCATGGGAGGGTTACTGGCTTCGGCAATGGCGCTTTGTCGTGAGGAGTTCCTGTTCATACTTCTGCTAATTCCGCTGGTTCTCAACGGCTTCAGCATACTTTCCTCAATAAAAGGCCTGAAGAACAAAGAACGAATAAAGGTGCGGCCAGCGGTGTTAGGCGATGATTGGCGAATAAGACCCTCAAGAAACCCGGAGGCTCCAGTAACGTTGGTTCAACTCCTCATACTTAAGGAGCCCCTTACAGAGAAGGAAATAGTCATTGCCTATACATTATTATTAATAATATCCGACGCAATCGCGCTGACCGTGTATTACGCCTTATCAATGATCTGATGACCGTGAGCAGGAATACTAGTGATCATCACGTTAGTCCTAATCCCCACTTCATTGCTTAGCTTAATGATCTCTGATGCGATATGCCTTGCCTTCTTAGCGCTGTCCACGAACCCATATACGGCTGGTCCCCAACTGCTTTGACCCACACCCAGTGCTCCAGACCTCTCCAGCATCCTCGCTAGCTCCTTGCTTTCGTCGCAGCAGAATATCCCTCCCTGATACTTACTAAAGTACTCGCCGGTGAGCACTTGTAGCTTAGTTAATGCCTTCGCGAAGGAGCGGTAGTCCCTAAGGGGTATTGCCGTTATTAACTTAGTGAATAACGCGTAAAGCATGTCCTGCTTTGGATGAGGCCTAACCTTACTGAGGATCGGTTCCTCATCCTTCTCGCTCAGTCCTCTCCTGCCTTGAGGTATGCACAGCACCACACGCCATTCTCTGGGAACGTTAAGGGAGAGCAGCAAATCAGGTCCCTCACCACTAGAAACCAGCCTACCTGTGTCAGCTACGAATCCTCCATTGAGGAAGGAGTACATCCCAACAGCGGAAACAGACCCTACACCGAGCCTACGTGCTAGTACGTCCACCGGCTCGTTGATCATGCCCAGCACCTCAAGGGCTTTCAGCAACGCCATGATAATCCTGGTCCTACTCCCTAACCCCACGTGGTGTTCAACATAACCGCTTAACGTAACGCTGACGCCGCTGATGTTGAGGGAAGCGAGTACCCACTGAATTAAGCCTCTAGATTCCTCTGTGGGGGCGCTTACCTGTATGCCTGAGTGCTCCTTCAGAGAGACATTAATAATTAGCTTTGGATTGCTTAGGCTAACGCCTAGGGAACCGTAGACGTAGGGAGGGTCGTAGAACCTGTAGAACCCTAAGTGAACCCTGTACCCAGCAATGACGGCGACTCCCCTACCCTTCCCAGACGACGTACTCTTCACCGCGCCAGCTCCTCAAATATGCTAGTAAAACTCTAGCCCATTTAAGTTTCCTTAACTTAACCGATGATGCGCGCGCCTCACGAGCCATGAAGGGCTTAGAGTACCGCCCCACAACCCCGCTGAAGTCGAAACCCACTAACCCGATACGTCGGGCGTTAAAGTAACTTGCTAGGTAAGCTGCCCGATCACCGTCAGTGAATCCCCCGAATATGCGTACCCTACTACTCACTAAGCACTGACTAGTTCCCACAACCCCCGTGCTCACCTCGAGTACCGAGGGAAGCGATGTAGTGAGTAACCGTATGTTATCTCCGTGCGCGTGCACCACAACCAACGTATCGCGAAGTAATTCCTCGAACCCCTGAACCCCGTCTAAGTCAGTTACAACTATATCTGGCCTCACACCAGAGTTTATGCAGCAGCGTGTGGCCCCATCAGCACAGATTATGACGTCATACGAGCTACGAACCTCCCGGCATTTAACGCATGAGGGCCCCGCCCCAACCACCAACGCTCTTGCCCCCTGAAGCATTGACCGTAGCAATCCGATGGGTTCCTCAGCATCCTCGATACGTGCAGAGAGCACGGCGTCAAGGAGCATGGCAGCAGTGCAGTCACTACCTTCATCAAAACCTAGATCCGAGCGGATAAAGGAGTATATATGCAGCCATGTTACCGGGTCTCTTAAGTCCACCCACCACACCCGCATAACTTACTTTTTCTGTCTAAACTCATTAAAGTGATGGTTTTCTGAGAGTTGTGTCAGGGTGAACGTGCCTTTGAAGCGGGTGATGCTGTGACACTGTCGGTAAGGGTGCGGGACTTGGTAAGAAGGTATCTTAGGTATGGCCTGCATGAGGGGATATGTGTCACAGTAGATGCTTTAGGTAGAGTAAACACCGCTCCTATGGGGGTAGAGATACTTGATAGAGGGTCTGAAGTGTGTGTCGTCATAAGGCCTTACCCCGAGACACGTACATCCATGAATCTACGTCAAGTCCCGGAGTTCACGTTAAACTTCACTCACGACCCGATTACCTTCTTTAATTCCTTATTTCACAAGCAATCCCTAACGCTACTTCCATCATATCATGTACGCCCACCTAGGCTGAGCGGCGGCATTGACTTAGTACTTGAGTGCGAGGTCAGGGCGCAGTATCGCGATGCGAGAGGGAGGGACATGGTCATTGGGTTCGTTATTGATGCGTACGAATGTGAGGGGTCGGGGATAGCTTATAGCCGGGGAGCCTCGGCAGTAATCGAGGCTTTAGTGTACCTAACTAAGTTAGCGGCCCTAGCAACAAGTATGTCCTGTGAAGAGAGGATGAAGTATTTCAGAAGAATAAGTAGAGCATGCTCGCTATCTATGAGGATAGGTAGCAAAGAATTAAGGCGCGTGTGTTCCGCAGTGCTTAGGCTCGCAGGGAACTATACCTGTTCAGATACCTCAGAAGCCCTCGGGAGAGGGTGGGAGAGTGGGTAAACTAGGTAGCGCGATCATTGTCGGAACAGCTGTCGGGCTACTCATGGGATTCATAGATACTTACGGCTACGCAGTCACAGGGTACACCACGTCAGAGCTATCCCCCATCATAGCGGCTGTGCTAACACTAATTCTCTTCACGGCGCTCCTCAAACGACGCCCCACACCGTTAGAGCACGTGGTCGCGGTTGCGATAGCCTCAGGCACCTCACTCTCAACAGCAATAACGTCGGGCATGTACATAACTTACACTATGCTTGGCGAAGTAGGTGACCCAAGAAAGCTAGCACTCCCTGACTGGCTACGTTTCGTTGGCCCGGAAGTGCAGGTGAGGTCAATCATCTTCTACCTCTTCGCAACGGCAGCATCAGCCTCAGGCATAGCGTTCTCCTTAGTATTCTTTAAGCACTTCACCGAGAAGGAAAAACTTCCGTTCCCTGTCGGGACTGCTGCCTCAGCAATGATTAGGTTGGCGTCACTACTTCCCAAGAAACAAGTAATTGCCCCGTTCACCTTGGGGCTTATCCTAGAACTAGCAGTAATCGCCTTAAACGTACCTTCCGTGGACCCCACACCGGCTCTTCAATCAGTACTGCCGGGTTCAGCGATAGCTATTTCATTGGATCTTTTCGTATTCCTACTGGCGCTATTAATACCCTTAAGTACATCCGTAGGTGTAGGCATAGGTAACCTACTAATGTACCTTATCCTAACCCCCGTATTCGTCGCGTCCGGAGTACTGGTGTCGACACCATTCATGCGTGCAGAGGACATGGCTGTTGCGGCGGCTCCCTTAACGGCCTCGACTATAATAGGGTTCTTAGTCGTAATTACTGCCTTCTATATGTTCTCTAGCAGGAAGGCGTTGCTGGCCACGTTCAGGTTCATAGCTATGAGTAACTACTTAAGTAAGAGGTTCGCGGTAGCCATAGCCTTAATGTCTGTCCCGGTTATTGTGGCGTGCCTAATGGGTGCCGTTACACAAAGGCTCCTTATGCTCGCACCAGCCTACATAGTGCTTCAATTCATAATTACCTTAGTAACGATCCGCGTCGTCGGGGAAGCCGGGACGGCTTCCCAATCTACGTTACCATTAGCGACTCTAGCCCTGTACGGTGCTGGTGCCCGGGGAGCCATGCCCTACGTACTCCTAGATCCCTACACGGGGGTACCGATGCCGCAGTTCATTGCCGGTGCCTCAATGAACGTGATGAAGGCTGGTAGAGCAGTTAATGTAGAACCTGAGGTACCGGCTTATTGGCTGGCGGTAGCTCTCCTCCTAGGTGCTCCAGTAACGTTCATGTATGGGCATATCCTCCTAAGTGTTTACGGTGTTAATTCACCGAAACTTAACTTGCTTAGGTGGGTGCCAGTAGTCATGTGGATGAAGGCAGTCTACCTTGGCGACGTGACTTCATTCAGCACGATAGCTGTGACCATGGGTGCGGTTCTAGCGGTAGCCTTGATACTTGCTTTGAGGGTACTCCGCTTAGGCGGTATATCATTGTTTGCCGTGCTCCTCGGCCTAACGCTGACGCCTGACCTGGGCTTACTCTTTCTGCTAGCCTCAGCCGTAAAGTACGTTGCTCTAAGGGTTGGGACGGATGTTTACGAGAGCCTCCTATATAACGCCTCCATAATGCTTGCTGGGGCAGGAGCGGGCGTCGCTACATCGGTAATCCTCTCACTTGCCGGGGTGGCTTAGGGTGAACTCGTCAGTGAGCTTCATCCTAATGACGGTGACTTACGTTGCCGCGACAGTAGCATTCATGTACTTAGCGATTAGGTACGCTAGGACAGAGTCGCCCCACCCGCCGGAAAGGGAGTCCGGCAGGAAAAGCTCCAGCGTTTCCCGCCTAACATTCCTAGTGCGAACCACGCGAGTAGTTTTCAAGAACCCCTTAACATTAATAGTAACCATCACGGTGATCCTCACATCACTTATCTCAGGCTATGCCGCATCCTCACGCACCAGCTACGTAGCATTCAATGTGGGGGGTGAGCACGAACACGTGCAGGCAGCTTTCATAGAGTTTTCACATGCTGTACCTAAGGACGTCGCCAAGAAAAGTATCCACAGCCTCGCCAGGGGATTAAATGAGTCAGAGGCACATTTAACGTGGTACGCACGACACGTACTCGGTAGCCCAATAAAGCTTAGGTGTGGCGGCAACACGTACGTGATATACGTCCTTCTAGGGTTAAGTACTGATGAATTGGAGAGGCTCCTCAACGTCAGC
>Ga0256833_1001210_pt1 | contig 19230 bp, 12 predicted proteins | sample 356284metaG_FD_190535 | JGI IMG/M metagenome (GOLD analysis project Ga0256833, IMG submission 190535) | Hydrothermal vent microbial communities from Mid Atlantic Ridge, Atlantic Ocean - 356-284 | ecosystem: Environmental > Aquatic > Marine > Hydrothermal vents | place: Atlantic Ocean: Mid... | reverse complement strand
ACACGCTGGACATGACCATGTATGTGTACCGCCTGGGCTCCAGGCAGCCCCTTTGGGAAGGCAGTTTGTTGCAGCACTTCGGCCTCAGACAGGTGGACAACGCTTTCTGGCTCCCCGACGGTCTTCTGGTGCTGGACGGCATCAACACCGACCTGGACCCGGGGTTACGGGTGGTGAATCTCGACACCATGGAAGTGGTGTGGCGTCGAGAAATGGTTATTCTGGACTACGGCCTCAATCGGGTGGCCTATGATGCCGCGCGGCAATATCTCATCCTCAACCTGTATGGCGTGCGGGGGTTGCAGGTGTATACCTGGCCCGGCCGCGAAAAAGTGGACGAAAAATACACCGCCAGCGACATGTCCAACGGTTGCTGTATCCCCGAGCTGCTTTACACCAGCCAGCACGGCATTGCTACCATGGGCGTGCAAATTTTCAACCCCCAGCGCTACTACCTGATGATATGGGACGGCTCCGGCCCCCAGGCCCGCCAGTTTCCCACAGACTATACGCAGAAGAACTGGTTCAACCAACGGGTGGTGTGGGGGCCCAAGCAGCAAGTGGGCTGGATTTTCATGCCCGCCACCCTGGACAGCCCCGAGCTCGCGGTGCTGGATATTTTCGACCTCACCACCGGCCAGGTCGCCTGGTCCGTCACCGAGCAGGATTTTCCGGGCCTGAGCAGCCTGGCCTGGCTGCCCCAGCGGGGCTGGCTGGTGGGTTCCCAAAGTGGTGAAGTGCGCCTTTACACCGACGCCCAAACCTACGAAACGGTGCGCAGCCGGAGCAGTGCACTCTTGTTCTACGAACTGCAAACCACCGAAGCCCACAACGACCGCTGGCTGGGGGTATCTGATAGCCGCATCGAGCTGTGGGTGTGGAAATAGGGGCCACGCCTTGACGGCAGGCCACGCGCTGAGGCCGCCCGGGGCATGGGCGGCCTCGCTTTGGTTTTGGGGGAAGCACCTTGGGCCGGGCTACGCCGCGGGCTCGGGCAGCTGGCCCAGGCCCCGCAGCACCCGCTCGGGCGTGAGGGGGAAGTCGTAGAACCACACCCCCGTGGCGTTGCGCACCGCGTGCACCACGGCCGGGGCCACGGGCAAGAAGGGCATCTCACCCATGCCGCGCGCGCCCCAGGGGCCCAAGGGGTCGGCGAATTCCAAAATCAGCGAGCGCACCCGGTCCGGCACATCCACCGCGGTGGGGATGAGGTAAGTCGACAGCCGGTCCGTGAGCACCCGCCCCCCGCGCTGGATGAAGTTTTCGACGATGGCATAGCCCAGAGCCTGCACCACACCGCCCTCGATTTGCCCTTCCACCAGCGCGGGATTGATGGCCTTGCCCACATCATTGGCCGAGAGGTAATCCACCACATGGATGTGGCCGGTTTCGGTGTCCACTTCCAAGGCCACAAATTGGGCCACATAGCCGTAGGCGAAATTGGGCTTGCTGTGGCCGGTTTCGGGGTCGTAAGGCGTGGTGCTGGGCGGCCGATAGACGAATTCGCCCTCTGCGGGCCGCTCTTCGGCCTGCCACTTTTCCAGCGCGCGCTGGGCCGCGCCCCGAATGGCATTGCCGGCCATGAAAGTGAGCCGCGACGCGGACGCGCTGCCCGAGTTCCCCGTAAACGCGGTATCGGAGACCACCAGGTCCACCTGCTCGGGCGCCAGTCCTAAGGCCTCAGCCGCCATCTGGCGAATGGCCGTGTGGTGGCCCTGGCCCACCTCCGCGCCGGCGTAATAGAGCACCGCGCGTTCGATGTCCCCTTCGCCGTAGAGCACAATTTTGGCCCACGAATTTTCAGGATAGCCGAAGGAAAAGCCCACATTCTTGAAGCCAATGGCCACGCCGATGCCCCGCTTGATATGGGGCGCGGGGGGCGCAGCGCCCCAGCCGGGCCACACCCGGTCCGCATCGGGCGGGCGCTGCCAGCCATTTTCCGTTTCCACCCAGCCCGCGGCCCGGGCCGCGGCGGCCAGGGTCTCGGCCATGCTCACCCCCTCGGGGATAGGCGTGCCCACCGACATCAGCGAGCCTTCCCGCAGCACATTGCGCATGCGCAATTCCACCGGGTCCATGCCCAAGGCCTCGGCCAGATGATTGACCTGGCTCTCGGCCGCGAACAGCGCCTGGGGCCCGCCAAAGCCCCGAAAGGCCGCGCCCGGAATGTTGTTGGTGTACACCGCGCGCGAGTCCACCCATACATTGGGGATTTCATACGGGCCCGTGCACAGCAGGGTCGCGTTCCCCAACACCTTGGTGCTGGTGTAGGCATACGCGCCCCCGTCGGCGATGATGTCGACCTTGGCGGCGATGATTTTGCCCTCCCGGGTCGCGCCCCATTTGGCCCGGATGATGTAGGGGTGGCGCTTGGCGTGGCCGATGATGGATTCCTCCCGGCTCCACACAATCTTCACCGGCCGGCGCACACCCTTTTGGGCCAGCTTCCACACGGCCAGGGCCAACACAATTTGCACCGACATATCCTCCCGGCCGCCGAACGCGCCACCGATGGCCGGGTAAATGACCCGAATGCGCTCTTTGGGCAGGTTCAACGCGTGGGCAATTTGCTCCTGGTCCTCGTGGGTCCACTGCCCGGCCACCACCACGGTGATGCGGTCCTCGCTGTCGAGGTAGGCCACACCGGCCTCGGGCTGCAAGTAGGCGTGCTCCTGGGCCGGGGTGCGATACTCCCGCTCCACGATGACATCGGCCTGGGCGAAAGCGGCTTCCACATCGCCCTTGCGGATGCGATAGGCGATGATGACATTGCTCTCCTTGTCGGGATGCAACAGGGGCGCGTCGGGCTGCAGTGCGACCTCGGGGTCGTCCACCACGGGCAGGTCTTCGTATTCCACCTCAATGAGCCCCAAGGCCCGGGCCGCGATATCTTCGGTCTCGGCCACCACCACGGCCACCTGGTCGCCCACAAAGCGCACCCGGTCGGCATAGGGCTTGTTGGAGCCCGGCCCGCACAGCACGGGCTGGTCGGGCATGATGAGGCCGTATTCGTTGTTGGGCACATCCTTGGCCGTGAGCACCAGATGCACGCCGGGCAAGGCCTCGGCCCGGGAAGTGTCGATACGCACGATGCGCGCGTGGGGACGACCGGCGAACAAAATTTTCATATACAGCTGGTCGGGGTAGTTGAAATCACCGGGATACAGAGCCTCGCCGGTGACTTTCTCCCGGGCATCCACCCGGGGGTGTGCGCTACCAATGGCTCGGGTCATGGTTGGCCTCCCAGGGGGTCAGTCATCCACCACATCGACGGGCAAATAGGGGGAGCCGACGAACAGGCGATAGAGCACCGCGTAAACCACGCTGAGGGCAATGTAAAGCAAGATGGCGATGCCTAACGCGGCCACGCCATAGGCGGGCAGGTAAGGGTCATACCAGGGCAGCCAGGGCAGGGGGCGGCGCAAAATCAGGTCCGGCGGCACGGTGAACCAGCCCCGCTGCAGGCCCTGCTGCACCACCACCATCCCGCCGAAGAACGACACCACGGGGATGAGCAAGGCGAAGAAGCAGCCCAGCCCATACCACGCGGGCGAGAGTTGCCAGCGTTTCTCCAGCGGCGGGGTTTCATAGCCGTAGCTTTCGCGATAAAAGCCCATGTTGGCCTCATCCTTCACACTGGTCGGGCAAGCGCAAACGCCGCCCCACAAACACAATGCCCCGTTGGGCCAATTTACGGAGGCCTCGACTGGGTTGCCTGGTCAAAGCCACCTTCCCCACCGCGACCCAGCAAAAGCGGTAGGGCCATCTTGCCAGGGGGCGTTCGCGCAAGTGCGCCAACACCCACCGGAACTTGGCACATATGCGTTCGACTTCCTGCTCCTTGGCTTGATGGAATTCGACAAAATAGCCGCGGCAAGGGTCCGCCCCTCGTGCACCCCAACCCACCCAATAATCCCACCGCGATGCCTGGGGCTCGGTGTGGGTATAGCAAGCGTCCAAAGCCATGCTGCCCACCAGGCCATGGGGGTTATGGATGTCCACCTGACGCCGATGTTCACGCGTCAAGGCCCGCAAACCCCGTTCCATTTTGCAAGCGGGGAAGGTTCGTTGTGCATCTTGCCGTAACTGGGCGGCGCAGGCTGGCGCCGCGTTTCCCGTCATGGCTCGACCGCCTCCTGCCAGGCTGTCAATTGGCCCACCACTTCGTGGGCCCGGGTGGCCGATTCCGTCAACCCGCCCCAATCCGCCTCGTCCGCGTCCTCGGACCAGGCGTCCAACGGGCTAATATCCTTGAGATGCACCTTTTGCCCCTGGCGCTTGAAGCCATAGACCCGCACTTCTCGGCCGAGCAAGGCCCGCCATGTTGCTTCAGGAAGGTCCAAATAGCGTTTCAAAACCGCCGCGGCTGTAGGGGTCGCCTTGTGTACGCGTTGCGCCTGCCGTAACACCCAGGCAAATTCCACAATCTGCGCGGCGTGCGTCGTCAAAATCACCCGGTAACCGCGCGTCAGCCAATGGGCAACCAACATCAAAAACGCGCGCAGCGCGGCCGTATGCAGGCCCATCTCGGGTTCTTCGATGACAATCCACGAATACGCCTGAGGAGTGGCGGTATCCATCAGGGTGGTCTGGGCTGCCCACAACAGCGGGAAAAACTCCCGCTGGCCGCTGGACCAGGTCATCAACGGGAGTGGCGCCGCGTGCCCGTGCAAATGCTGCACAATGCGCCACTGTTGACGCACTTGCAGCCGAATGCCGGCGGCATCCGGGTACAATTGCCGCCAAATCGCCGTCAACCACGCCGGTTGTGATGCGTCCGGCGCCTCGAGCTTTACCCCCTGACCGAGCGCGGGCTCCAGGCTCTTGCGCATCTGCTCACTGAAGTGTTTCAGCACAAAGGGGTCGGCGGCCGAAAAATCGCGAAAAGGTCGTGGCCGGGAATCGAGCAGACATAGCGCCCGGTGCGCCGGGATGTATAGCACCTGCTCAAGGCTCCAATAATGATGGGGCCGCACCCGGGGCGTCCATGGCTCATGCTGCAGCCAAACCCGAGTTTGAGGGCGCCATGCCGCGCGGCCCAGGCCCTCCCCAAAATACGCGTCCGCGAAAGTTGGCGCAAAGTCCGGCTGGTGCGGGTCCAAGATGAAGCCGTAATCTTTGAGCACATCGTACACGAAAGTTTTGTCCAGCACCCATTTCCACAGCTGGGCGACCAAACTCTTTCCCGTGGCTTGGGGCCCGACCAGGATGGTAAGATGCCCCCAAGTCAGGTCCAAGGCCTCCAGTTGGGCGAAATGCTCGGCCCGCAAACGGTTTGGGGCTCCCATTTTTTGAGCTCCTCATGCTTCCTCGTGCTGGGCGGCGTACTGAGCCGCGGCCTTTTCCACCGCGTCGAAAATCTTGTAATAGCCCGTGCAGCGGCACAGGTTGCCGCTCAGGCCATAGGCGATGGTCTCCCGGTCCGGCTGGGGGTGCTCTTCAATCAGTTTGGCCGCGGCCATCACAAAGCCGGGCGTGCAATAGCCGCACTGTACCGCAGCTTCGTCGACGAAGGTTTGCTGCACAGGGTGCAGGTGCTCGGCCCGCACCAACCCTTCCACGGTGACGATGTCCGCGCCGTGGGCCCGGGCCGCGGGCACCAGACACGAAAGCACGGCTGCGCCGTCCAGGTGCACGGTGCACGCGCCGCATTCGCCTTCCGCACAGCCCTCTTTGGTGCCGGTGAGCAGCGCGTGGTCCCGCAGCAGCTGCAGCAAGGTCTTGCCCTCCGCGTCGCGGAAGACATATACCCGGCCGTTGATGCGGGTGACAATTTCGTCGGGCGGGTGGCTGGCGCTCACGGGCAACGGATGCGGGTGCGGTTCCTCCCGGCCCCAGAGCAGCGGCGGGTGCGCGGGCACTTCGTGGGAAACATCGCCCTGGGCCAGGGCCTGCAGCACCCGGCGGGTGAAGACTTCCACCATGCGCCGGCGGTAAGCCGCGCTGCCGCGAATATCGTCGATGGGCCGGGCGCTACGCACGGCCAGCCGCGCGGCTTCGGCGATGACCTCGGGCGTGAGGCGCTGGCCGCGCAGGAAAGCCTCGGCCTCGGTGGCGTGCACGATGGTGGGCGCCACCGCGCCCAAGGTAATGGCCGCGTCGGCGATGGTCTCGCCATCGTCGGCCCAGGTGAGCACCGCGGCCACATTGACCACCGCGATGGCCTGGGCCTTGCGCAGGCCCAGCTTGCGAAAAGTGCCCCGTTGCCGCGGCCCCAACGCGGGGAAGGCGATGTCGACCAGCATCTCGTCCGCACGCATCACCGTTTGGCGCACGCCCAGGTAGAACTGCGCCAGGGGCACGGTGCGCACCCCCTGGGCCGAGCGCAGGGTGACCTGCGCGCCCAGGGCCATGAGGGGCGTGATGGTGTCGTTGGCCGGCGACGCGGTGATGATGTTCCCGGCCACAGTGGCCCGGTTGCGCAGCGCGGGCGCACCCACTTCCCACGAGGCCCGCACCAGGGGGAAGGCTTTTTCCCGCAGCAGCCGGGAGGCCACCACCTGGTTGTGCGTCACCCCGGGGCCCAGGTGAATCCAACCCTCGTCGTCCAGGGTGATGGTATCCAGCTCGGGGATGCGGGTGATGTCGATGAGCACATCCACATCGGGGCGCTGCCCGCGTTCCAGCTCCAACAGCAAATCGGTGCCCCCGGCGATGATGCGGGCGTGGGGGGCATAGCGCCGCAGCAAATCCACGGCTTCGTCGACGGTGGTGGGGGTGAAATACAGCCGCCACATGGGGCAAACCTCCATCCAGACAGGAAACGGTCCTGCGACCGTACAAGGCCAAAGCAACGAGCCAGGTATGTGGATTATACCGCGACGCGGGGGAATGGGGGGACAACAAACCCTTGGCACCGTGACTTTGACGCGCCCAACAACCACATGAAGAAACACCACCGCGCCCCGGCGCGGCGTCAACCGGGGCGCGGTGAACAAGCAGCAGGACGCGGCGTTCAGTCTTCCAGGGTCGAGGTGTCGCCCTCGGGCAGGCCCAGGGTCCAGGCCCGCAACAGCCGGCGCATAATCTTGCCCGAGCGGGTCTTGGGCAGCTTCTCCACGAAGTGGATTTTCTCGGGGCGGGCGATTTTGCCAATGTGCTCCGCGACCCACTCGATGAGCTCCTTCTCCAGCTGGGGCGAACCCTGCATCCCGGCCCGCAGCACCACATAGGCGTGGATGGCATTGCCCTTGATGTCGTGGGGAATGCCGATGACCGCGGCTTCCACCACATCGGGGTGGGCCACCAGCGCGCTTTCAATTTCCGCGGTGCCCAACCGATAGCCCGAGACCTTGATGACATCGTCCACCCGGCCGATAATCCAGAAGTAGCCGTCTTCGTCCACCTTGGCCGAATCGCCGGTGAAGTAGCGGCCGGGGAAGCGGCTCCAATAGGTCTTGATGTAGCGGTCGGGGTCCTTGTAGAGGGTGCGCAGCATGGCCGGCCAGGGGTTCTTGAGCACCAGGTAGCCCTCGGTGTTGGGCGGCACGGGTTTGCCTTCGTCATCCACCACTTCGGCTTGCTGGCCGAAGAAGGGCTTGAACGCGGAGCCAGGCTTGAGGGGCACGGTGGGCACGGGGGTAATCATGAAGTGGCCGGTTTCGGTCTGCCACCAGGTATCCATGATGGGCGCTTGGCCGCCGCCCACCACCCGGTGATACCACTTCCAGGCCTCGGGGTTGATGGGTTCCCCCACCGAGCCCAGCAAGCGCAGCGACGAGAGGTCGTGCTTCTTGACCCATTCCTCGCCGTAACGCATGAGCCCGCGGATGGCCGTGGGCGCGGTGTAGAACACGGTCACGCCGTAGCGTTCCACAATTTGCCACCAGCGGTCGGGCGCGGGGTAGTTGGGCGCGCCTTCGTACATCACCGAGGTCACCCCCAGCACCAGAGGCGAGTAGACGATGAAGGAGTGGCCGGTAATCCAGCCCGGGTCCGCGGCGCACCACCAGATGTCGTCGTCGTGCAGGTCAAACACATACTTGAGCGCGGTGTAAGTGCCCACCATGTAGCCGCCGTGGACATGCAAAATGGCCTTGGGCTTGCCCGTGGTACCCGAGGTGTAGAGAATGAACAGCGGGTCTTCCGCGTCCATCACTTCGGTGGGGGAAGGGCCTTCGGCCAGGGGCGAGGCCATGAGCTCGTGATACCAATAGTCGCGTCCCGCGACCATCTTCACCGGGTGCACCTCGGGGCCCAGGCGCTGGACCACCACCACCTTCTCCACCGAGGGCGTGAGCTTGACGGCCTCGTCCACGGTGTCCTTCAACGGCACCACCTTGCCCCGCATCCAGCCGCCGTCTTGGGTGACCACGACTTTGGATTCGGAATCCAGGATGCGCTCTCGCAGGGCGTCGACGCTGAAACCGCCATAGACCACCGAGTGCATGGCCCCGATTTTGGCCGTGGCCAGCATGGCGACGATGATTTCGGGCACCCGGCCCATGTAAATGGTCACCCGGTCGCCTTTGCCCACGCCCAACCCCCGCAGCACATTGGCGAAGCGGTTGACCTCGTTGTAAAGCTCGCGGTAGGAAATGGTGCGCGTGTCGCCGGGCTCGCCAATCCAGTAGAAGGCCACCTTGTTGCGCCGCCAGGTTTTCATGTGCCGGTCCAGCGCGTTGTGCACAATGTTGGTTTGCGCGCCCACGAACCACTTGTAGAAGGGCGCGTTGCTGTCATCCAGCACCTTTTCCCACGGGCGGAACCATTCCAGCTCCTGGGCCTCGGTGGCCCAAAAGGCCTGAATGTCTTCCAGGGCTTTTTGGGCCATGGCTTCCCAATCTTTGACCCGGGCCCGTTGCACAATGGCGTCAGGGGGGTAGAATACTTCGCCGTGCAAAGCCTTGGTTTCGGGCATCGCAGCACCTCCTTAGGTTGGAATGGAGCGGACAGGGACCAGGGAACCGCGTGAGGCTTTCGTGAGAACGCAAACCCAACTTACCCGCAGGGTCAAGGGACCCTCAGGGTTTGCTATAATAAACCCATAAGGAGCGTAAACGATGCGCAGCAAGCCATTGTGGGCTGTGTGGTTGTGGGGCGGGGTGCTGTTGGTCAGCATCCTGGCGTGTGGTGGGTTTTTCATGGGCCGGGCCACGCCCGACTTGCCCTGGCTGGGCGAAGAAACGCCCCAGGCCGATAATCCCGCGCGCTGGGGCATTCCGCCCACCGTGACCCCCACGCCCTTGAACGCCGGCCAGGGGTGGATGGCGGCCCCCACCCATCCCGCCACCGCGCAGCCCGCGCCGGTCACCGCCACGGCCCCGCCGCGGCCTCAGGGCACGGCCACCCTGCCGCCTTCCCCCGCGCCCACCCTGCCGCCCACCTTCACCCCCCGCCTAAGCCTGCGGCCCGGGCCCCAGCTGGTGGCCTACCAGGTGCGACAGCCCATTCGGGTCGACGGCGACCCGGCCGATTGGCCCCAAGATTTGCCGTGGTACCCCATCTCCCAGGTGACCTATGGCCTGGACCAATACACCGGGCCCCGGGACCTGAGCGGCCGGGTGCGGGTGGCCTGGGATAGCGACTACCTCTACATCGTCTGGGATGTGACCGACGATGTCTTCGTCCAAACCCAGCGGGGCGAGTTCATCTACCAGGGCGACAGCACCGAAATTCTGGTCGATACCAACCTGGCCTACGACTTTTACAGCCAGTACCTGGATTACGACGACTACCAAATCGGCTTTTCCCCCGGCAACCCACCCGGGCAGAACCCCGAAACCTGGCTGTGGTATCCCAAGAGCCTGGCCGGGCCCGTGCTGGGCGTGCGGGTCGCGGCCCAGCCCACCGTGACCGGCTATACCCTGGAAGTCGCGCTGCCGTGGCACCGGCTCAACCTCACCCCCTTCCCGGGCCTGGATGTGGGCTTCGCCGCCTCCATCTCCGACAACGACCTGCCCGGCAGCGCGTTGCAGCAATCCCTGGCCTCGACTTCGCCCTTCCGCCGCCTCACGGACCCCACCACCTGGGGCGAGCTGCTTTTGGTGGCCCGAGCGTACTGATGGACGCGACCTTACGCCGCCTCACCCGCCGCGACTTCCTCAAGCTCCTGCTGCTGAGCGCCGGAGCCGTGGGCTGGCGCTGGTTCCCCTGGCCCGACGACGGCAACTACCCGCCCGACGACGACGCGGGCCCCTGGGGCCGGGTGACCGTGCGCCGCATCGGTATTTACGCCCAGCCCTCCCTGGCCAGCCCCAAGGTGGGTTCCCTCTACCGGGATATGGTGGTGCGCTTCGACGAGGTGCTCACCTCCCCCTATGGCCCGCGGCACAACCCCAAGTGGTATCGCCTGCACGACGGCTTCGTCTACAGCGCCTACATCCAGCCCGTGCGCACCCGCCTCAACCCCGTGCGCACCGACATCCCCGAAGGGGGCCGCCCGGCCGAGGTCACCGTGCCCTTCACCCGGGCCTACCGCCCCCTCAAAAAAGGCCGCTGGCAAAAGCTCTACCGCCTCTACTACGGCTCGGTGCATCGGGTCACGGACCTGCGCACCGGGCCCGACGGCCGGCCCTGGTATTGCATCTACGACGACTGGATGCATGTGCACTATTGCGTACCCGCGGCGCACCTGCGCTTCATCGAACCCCACGAGCTCACGCCCATTGCGCCCGAAGTGCCGGCCCACGAAAAGCGCATTGTGGTCGATTTGGACGCCCAACGCCTGTTTGCCTACCAGGGCGACGACATCGTGCTCGAAACCCAGGTTTCCACCGGCCTGGCTACCCTCAAGAGCACCAACGGCATTCCCACCAAAACGCCCACGGGCACCTTTCGCATCTACCTCAAAACCCCCCACCGCCACATGGGCGATGGCCGCCTCACCAGCGACATCCACGCCTACGAACTGCCCGGCGTGCCGTGGGTCTCGTTCTTCCACAAAACCGGCGTCGCCTTCCACGGCACTTACTGGCACGACAACTTCGGTCGACCCATGAGCCACGGTTGCGTCAACATGCGCACCGATGAAGCCCTGTGGCTCTACCGCTGGAGCCACCCCGTGGTTTCGTGGGACCAGCCCTACGGGCATCGCACAGGCACTTTGGTGCGGGTGGTGGAGCGTGGCTAAAGGGCTGCTGTGGCTGGGGCTGCTGCTGTTGGGTTTGGGGGGAACCGGGCTCCGCGGGGGACCGGGCCCCGCCGCGAGCTTCCCGGCCAACCCCCCGACCACGCCCACCGCGGCTTCCCCCGTGCGCATTACCCTGCCGGGTTACGGCGCGGTGCTGCAGGGCACGGTCATCGTCCACGCGCAGCCGCGCGCGCCCCACGCCACCCAGGTGGCCCTGGAATTGGGCTACGGCCCCGAGGGCCCGTGGTTCCCCCTGGCGCGCTGGGCCCCGCCGCCCCCGGCCGGCCCCCTGTGGGCCTGGGATACCACCACCATCGCCGACGGCGCGTATTGGCTGCGCCTGGTGGTGCTGCTCGACGACGGCAGCCGCCTCACCCACGCCATTCCGGTGCAGGTACGCAACCACACGCCGGCTCAGGCCACGCCCACCCTGCCGGCCGGCGTTCCGCCCACCCCCACGCCCCGGCCGGCCACGCCCACAGCCACCCCCTGGCCCACTTTGGCCCCGCGGCCGCAGCCGCCGGCCAACCCCGCGGCCCTTTCCTGGGCCCAATGGCGCAGCGTGGCCCAAGCGGCAGCCGGGCTGGCCGCCACGGCCGCAGTGCTCTTCAGCTTGCTGGCTGCTCGTCGTCGCGCGCCTTAGTTTGCGGGTTGCCGGAATCCCGCAAGCCTGTCGGCAGGTTTGCGCCATTCCAGGCCCCCAAATTCAACAAATGATGCATTCGCCGCACCTTGGTCTCGAGATAAAAACGATTTTCCTCGTGCACCGTGGGCACCAACGGCACCCGCTCCACCACGGTCAACCCCGCGGCCTGCAAGGCTTCCACCTTGGCCGGGTTGTTGGTCAGCAAACGCACCGAGCGCACGCCCAAATCGCGCAGAATGGCCACGCCGATGTCATAGTCGCGCTCGTCGGCCTGGTGGCCTAAAAGCAAATTGGCCTCCACGGTGTCGTAGCCCTGGTCCTGCAAATTGTAGGCGCGTAATTTGTCCAGCAGGCCAATGCCCCGGCCTTCCTGGCGCAAATACACCACCACCCCCCGGCCTTCCCGGGCGATGAACTGCATGGCCAGATGCAGCTGTTCGCCGCAATCGCAGCGCCGGGAGCCCAACACATCGCCGGTGAAGCATTCGGAATGCAACCGCACGGGCACGGCTTCGCCCGCGGGGTCGCCCATCACCAGGGCCAGGTGCTCCTTGTCGTCCCGGTTGTTGGAATAAAGACACAGGCGAAATTCCCCTTCCTCGGTGGGGATGCGCGCGCACACTTCGCGCTTGACGGTTACGGCGGTCATGACAATCCTCCATAGGGTACGGATGAGGTGGTCGTAGAGGAAGGCAGCGCGGGCCACACCCGATGGGCGAACCACAAGCCCAGGCCGCCGATGAGGCCATCCCGGGCCCGAATGAGCAGGCCCAGAGCCAGGCCGTAGGTCGCGGGCCAGCCCATCCAGGTGGCGGCCAGGGCCTGAGCCGCCTCCAGCGCGCCGGCCGCGCCGGGCAGCGGGGTGAGGAAGGCCAGCCGTGCGGCCAACATCATGCCCACGGTTTGCGCGGCAGTGGAACGCAGCCCCAACGCGCGCAGCATCATATGATACTCCACGAGAAGCACGGCCCAGGCCGCCAGCGAAAGCCCCAGCCCCGCAAGCAAAGCCCGGGGGTTGCCGCGGCACAAGCGCGCGGCGCGACCAAGGGCTGCGCGCCAGCCCGAGCCCTGAACCGGCCAGGCCTTGACGCACAACCCCAGCCAGCCCGCGGCCACTACCGCCAGCGGAGCCAACACCGCGGCCACCGCGGTGTGCAGGTCCCAGCCCTGGTGGTGCACCCCGCCCAGGACCACCCAGGTGAGGGCCAGGGCCAAAAAGGCCACATTGGTGCTCAGGTCCAGCAGCCGGTCCAGCCCCACCGCGGCCCAGGCAGCGGCCGCGGGCACCCCGGCCCGATGGTGCAGCGCGGCCACCTGCAGGGGTTCCCCGCCGAACTGGGTGCCGGGGGTGAAATAGCTGACCGCGAAGCCGGCCAGCCGATATTGCCACAGCAGGCGCCAGGGCACCCGGGGCGCGCCGGCGGCGCGCAGCAGCACGGCCCAGCGGGCCACGCTCAGGGCCAAAAAGCCCGCGTTGAGCGCGGCCAAAACCAGCAGCATGGGCCACGACACGCGCGCCAGCGCGGCCAGCATGGCGGCCCAGGGCAGGCGGGCCGCGGCCCACACCAGCACGGCCAGAAACGCCACCTTCCCCCAACGCCAAACCTGCGGGGAAACACGCCAACGCTGTCCAGACATGAGCCATTGCCCTCCTCTGGCGGTCCATCGGGCCCGCACCAGACTGGGGTTCTATTCTAAATGAGAATCGTCGCGAAGTGGAAGGAAAAAGATGAGAAGTTGGCGAAAAACGCGGCGGAACAACCCGACGCCGCGGGTGGGGTGGTTTTTCCGCCGCAAGCGTTGACGCGCGGCCGCGGTAGTGCTACAATTGGGGCCGGTTGGGCGCATAGCTCAATGGAAGAGCAGCGGCCTTTTAAGCCGTTGGTTGCAGGTTCGAGTCCTGCTGCGCCCACTTTTGCCTCGGGGCGTAGCTCAGCCCGGATAGAGCGCACGGTTCGGGTCCGTGAGGCCGGCGGTTCAAATCCGCCCGCCCCGACAGCAAAACGGCCAACGGCCAAAGGCGTTGAAGGAGACGAGTAGGCTCGGGCCGTGGCCCCCCAGCGAGCCCGGGACGGTGAGAGCCGGGCGGCAGCCGCCGAGCCGAAAATCCCTCCGGAGCCGCGACCCGAAACCCGCCCTGCGCGGGGAGTAAGGGCAGCCGGGTTCGCCCGCCGTTACCCGGGCGCGGGAATGCACCCCAGGGCCATCACCCGGGGGAGTTCCCGGCCGAGGGCTCCGCCGCCCCTGCGGGTTGCGGAGAACCAGGGTGGTACCGCGAGGCAGCCCCTCGTCCCTGGATGGGACGGGGGGCTTTTGTTTCGCCCCAACTTTTACGACCAGGAGGTGCGCGATGCCCTTCCGTCCGGTTCCCACCAAACCCAACCTGCCCCAACTGGAAGAGCGCCTGCTGGCCTTCTGGAAGGCCAACGACATCCCCCGCCGCCAGGTGGAACAGCGGGCCGGAGGGCCCGAATATGTCTTCTACGAAGGCCCCCCCACGGCCAACGGTCGGCCCGGCGTGCATCATGTCTTCGCCCGGGCCTACAAGGATATGTTCCCCCGCTTTTGGGCCATGAACGGCTACTACGCGCTGCGCCGCGGCGGTTGGGATACCCACGGCCTGCCCGTGGAAATCGAGGTGGAAAAGAAGCTGGGCATCCACCACAAGCACGAAATCGAAGCCTTTGGCATCGCCAAGTTCAACGAGTTGTGTCGCAAATCGGTGTTCGAGTACATTCAAGACTGGGAACGCCTCACCGAGCGCATCGCGTTTTGGGTGGACCTGAAGCAGGCCTATGTCACTTACCGCAACGAATATATCGAATCCATCTGGTGGATTTTGAAGAACTTTTGGGACAAGGGCCTGCTGTACAAAGACTTCAAAGTGGTGCCCTACTGCCCCCGCTGCGAAACGCCCCTCTCGAGCCACGAGGTGGCGTTGGGCTATAAAGATGTGGAAGACCCATCGGTGTATGTACGCCTGCGCCTGACCGACGAGCCCAACACCGCGCTGCTGGTGTGGACCACCACGCCCTGGACCCTGCCGGCCAATGTGGCCGTGGCCGCGCACCCCGAGTTCACTTATGCCAAAGTGCGCCGCGCCACGCCGGACCGCGGCGAGGAGTTCCTCATCCTGGCCCAGGAGCGGGTGGCCGCGGTCTTCGGCGACGAAGCCGTCGAAGTGGTGGAAACCTTCCCCGGGACCGCATTGCAGGGCCGCACCTACGAGCCTCTGTACACCTTCCTGCCCACCGACAAGCCGGCCTATCGGGTGGTGCTGGGCGATTTCGTCACCTTAGACGAAGGCACCGGCCTGGTGCACATGGCCCCCGCATTTGGCGCGGAAGACATGGAAGTGGCCCGCCGCGAAGACCTGCCCGTGCTGCTCACCGTGGACGAGCAAGGCCGCTTCAAGGACGCGGTCACGCCCTGGGCCGGTATGTTCGTCAAAGACGCGGACCCGCACATCATCGCCGACCTGAAGGCCCGGGGGCTGCTCTTTCGGGCCGAAACCGTCACCCATGCCTACCCCCACTGCTGGCGTTGTAAAACCCCCCTGCTCTATTACGCGCGCAGCACCTGGTACATCGCCACCAGCCGCTTCAAGGACCGCCTGCTGGCCAACAACGAGCAGGTCAACTGGGTGCCGGGCTATATCAAACACGGCCGCTTTGGCAACTGGCTGGAGAACAATGTGGACTGGGCCCTGAGCCGCAACCGCTATTGGGGCACGCCCCTGCCCATTTGGGAATGCGACAATCCCAACTGCGGCCATCGCGAGCTCATCGGCTCGGTGGCCGAACTGGAAGCCCGGGCCAAGCGGGACCTCTCGGACCTGGACCTGCACCGGCCCTATGTAGACGAGGTGACCTTCGAGTGCCCCGTGTGCCGGCAGGGGACCATGCGCCGGGTGCCCGAGGTCATCGATGTGTGGTTCGACTCGGGCGCCATGCCCGTGGCCCAATGGCATTACCCCTTCGAGCACCGGCAAACCTTCAAGCGCCAGTTCCCCGCGGATTTCATCTGCGAAGGCGTGGACCAGACCCGGGGCTGGTTCTATTCCCTGCACGCCATCGCCACCCTGCTCTTCGACAGCGTGGCCTTCAAGAATGTGGTTTCGGTGGGGCTGGTGCTGGACCAAAACGGGCGCAAGATGTCCAAATCCCTGGGCAACATCGTGGACCCCTGGGATGTCATCCACACATACGGCTCGGACGCGCTGCGCTGGTACTTCTACACCTCGGGCTCGCCGGGCGACAACCGCCGCTTTTCGGTGGACATCGTGGGCGAGACCGCGGTGCGGCCTTTCATCCTGCCCCTGTGGAATGTGTACAGCTTCTTCGTCACCTACGCCAACCTGGACGCCTGGGAGCCGGACCCCCAGCGCACCCCCCACTACACCCTGCTGGACCGCTGGCTGCGTTCGGAGCTGCACACCCTGGTGCGGGAAGTGACCGCGGCCTATCGGCGTTACGACGCGCCGGCCGCGACCCGGCCCATTGCCCAATTCGTGGTCGAAAAGGTCTCCCAATGGTACATTCGCCGTTCGCGGCGGCGCTTTTGGAAGGGCGCGCCCAGCGACGAGGACAAGTACGCGGCCTACGCCACCCTCTACGAGGCTCTGGTCACCGTGGCGCAGCTGCTGGCCCCGGCCATGCCCTTCCTGGCCGAGGAGCTGTATCAAAACCTGGTGCGCTCGGTGAACCCCGACGCGGCCGAATCGGTGCACCTGACCGACTGGCCCCAGGTGGACACCGAGGCCATCGACGAAACCCTCAACCGGGAAATGGCCCTGGTGCTCAAGCTGGCCTCCCTGGGCCGCGCAGCCCGCAACCAGGCCAACATCAAACTGCGCCAGCCCCTGCCCGAAATCGCCTTTGCTGTGGGCCGGGTGGACGAGCGCGCGGTGGTGGAAAAGTACGCCGACCTGCTGGCCGAGGAGCTCAATGTCAAGCGGGTACGGGGACTGGACTCGGCCGCGGAAGTGGTGGAGTATGAAATCAAGCCCCTGCCCGCCAAACTGGGGCCCAAGTATCAACGCCGGTTCCCCAAAGTGCAGGCCGCCATTCGCGGCCTGCCCGCCGAAGCTGTGGCCCAACAAGTGCTGGCCGGCCAGCCGTTCACGGTGGAAGTGGACGGCGAGACCCTGACCATCGAGCCCGACGAGGTGGAAGTGCGCATGCACGCGCACGAGGGCTTTGTGGTGGAGCGGGAAGGCCCCTATGTGGCCGCGCTGCGCACCGAAATCACCCCCGAGCTGCGGGCCGAGGGCCTGATGCGGGAGTTCATTCGGCGGGTGCAAAATCTGCGCAAGGAAAGCGGCCTCGAGATTGCCGACCGCATTCGCCTGTGCTACACCGACGCCACCCCCGATTTGGCCCAGGCCCTGGAGCAATATCGGGACGACATCATGGAAGAGGTGCTGGCCGTGGTCTTCGAGCCCAACGAGCCGCCCACCGACGCGCACACGCAAACCTTCGCCTTCGACGGCGAGCGGGTGACGGTGGGGCTGAGCAAAGTGGGGTAGCCCGCGCCTGCGCCAGGCCCGGCGCCCAGGGAATGAAGCCGCGGATGAACGACGTCGGTCAGCAGTCAGCGGTCAGCAGGGAGCGCGCGATCGGGGCGCACGGCGGCGCGTCGGGGGTGAAACCGCGGATGAACGCGGATAGACGCGGATAAAATGCAAAAACCACGGAAAAACACGGATGGACACGGAAGAAAGACGGCAGGGAGCAGCGAGCGGCCAGCAGGGAGCAGGGAGCAGGGAGCCACGCGCGGCCCCCGCCACCTCCCAACCACCAACTACCAACCGCTAACTTCCAACCTTCCCCTGTAAATTATGGTCGGCGAAGCATAAAAAGGTTAGAAGCTATGAAGCCCAACAGCCTGAGAATTGGCTTCTGGCTGAGAAATTCCCTGCTCTGCGCTGCCGCTGACAGGCTCTGGTTATGCCCTTCTCCTGTAAAAGCCCTTCGGATGCTTTGAAAACCTTGCTGAAGCAGGCAGCTGGTCCGCCCATCCGGGCTTATTTCTGCCGGGCTTGACGGGGACATGGGACAGTTCATTCGGGCCTGTCCAGACAGCCACAGCAGGCACACCCGGCGTGTATGACACAACATACCTGTTGCCAATCCAGAAGCCTGAGCCTGACGGCTTTTCCTCCCACATGGCCTTGTATTTGTCAGCCTGGTGGGTCATGAAGTAAACCTGGAGGGCTGCGGTGTAGGGGTTCCAGACAGTGCTTTTGTTAGGGTTTCTTATCCAGTAGTATTTGCTGTAGACCTGGCCGAACTGGACATGGTAACCAGTTGAGTAAGGGTCAGTCTTCGGGTCGCTCACATATCCGAGCAATTGCCCCTGCTCAAGTGGGATGGACACATCCACAAACCTCCTGCTCCCCCGCATGAGCACGCGCTCCCAGAGCTCGTTTTCAGGCACCCACCTCCCATTTTCCCGGTGCGCAACAGTCAGGTGCTCAAACTCAAAGTAAAGGCTCTTCCCTGTGTCAGGGTCTGTGACGCGCACAAGCAAAGAAGCATACAGTGTGCTCCTGTCAGTGCTTTGCCAGAAACTAGCCCTAACAGCCCTCGGCTTGGCATCAGGGGTGAAGGGGTTGTAGACGGAGTATTTGTCAGCATGCAAGCGGAAAATGTCAATGTTGCTGTGAATATGCCCTCTCTTGTCCATTGACGGTGCTTCGAAACGGTATTGACCAGCACGGAAAAGTGTGGCTGCCCAATTCATATCTTCACTAATGCCCATCATGGCGTCTTCTATTGTTAGAGGGCCTAACATGCTTCCTTCTAGGCTGAAATTCGTATGGTAATAAATCATCCGCATGCCGAGCCACAGTTCCTCCAGATGGTTTGCCTCTGCCCTGTTGGGGTTTTTTATGAAGCCTCCGGCTTTGCGACTGTACACCACATTGAAGTCAGGACTGTAGATGGTTTCAAGTATGCCTCTGGCGTAGTCCCAGTCATCCAGGAAGCGCTTTGTGTCAATTTCAAGCGTTGCTGTCTTTCCGTTCACACCAATGAGGTCAAGCTTGAATTCCCCGAGCCTGAAATCATCCATGTAGTACATCCAGGCGCGGGAGCGGTCGATTTCTGTGCGCGCCTCATCCGTGGTCAGGTCAAGATTGTGAAGGGATGAGAGGACATCCTGCGGAACATTGTCAGCAGGGACAAGGTCTGCGGTGATGCCGTTGGAGACCAGAACATATTTATTTGCGCCGTCCTGGACAATGCCATAAGCAGCAAACAGGTGGTTGTCAGGAGGGGAGAGCCTGGCTTTCTCGCCAAGCAAAACTTTGTCTGAGACAAATGTTGCCTCGGGCCTGCCAAGGTAGTGGTTGAGGTAGGGATAGATTCTGCCTTCCAGGGCTTCTGGGCCGGGCGTGGGTGTTGGGGTTGGCGTGGGTGTTGGGGATGGAGTGGGGGTGGGGGTGGCCGAGGGGCGCACAGTGGGGCTCACCATCTGATGCGCGGCCTGGGGCGTTGCCGAAGGAGCGGGG
>Ga0256833_1001209_pt1 | contig 19242 bp, 13 predicted proteins | sample 356284metaG_FD_190535 | JGI IMG/M metagenome (GOLD analysis project Ga0256833, IMG submission 190535) | Hydrothermal vent microbial communities from Mid Atlantic Ridge, Atlantic Ocean - 356-284 | ecosystem: Environmental > Aquatic > Marine > Hydrothermal vents | place: Atlantic Ocean: Mid... | reverse complement strand
ACCTATGGGCGTTTTTGCCGATGAAACGGCAGATGAATATGAAATCACCAGGGAAGAACAAGATGAGTTTGCAATTGAATCTTATAAAAGGTCTGCATTGGCAACTGAAAAAGGATTTTTTAAAGATGAAATTGTTCCTGTGGAGATTAAAGACAGAAGGGGTAATGTTACAATAGTCAGTGAAGATGAGGAGTTTAAAAGAGTGAAATTTGAAAAAATACCTTCATTAAGAGCAGTTTTTACAAAAGAAGGTACCGTTACTGCTGCGAATGCTTCCACTATCAATGATGGTGCCGCTGCATTAATATTGGCCAGTGAAAAAGCTGTCAAAGAATACGGATTGAATCCTATTGGTGAAATTATCACTTATGGAGATGCAGCACATGATCCGGACAGATTTACTACTGCACCTATTAAAGGAGCTGATTTGGTATTGGATAGAGCAGGAATGACAAAAGAAGATATAGATTTGTGGGAAGTTAATGAAGCTTTTGCAGTAGTTACTTTAGCATTTAATAAATTGATGAAAATAGATAATTCCATTGTGAATGTCAATGGAGGGGCTGTTTCTTTAGGGCATCCTCTGGGTGCATCAGGAGCAAGAATAGTAGTAACTCTTCTACATGCTTTAAGGAATAGAGGTGGAGAATATGGTTTGGCAACTCTTTGCAATGGTGGAGGAGGAGCAGGTGCAATGATTATTAAGAAACTGTAGTAGGGATTATTTTTAAAGAACGGTTTAATTCAAATGATTGGATTAGGGAATCTACAAAATCAAATAGGATAATGAAGATATTAATCCTTTGTACAGGAAATACATGTCGTAGTCAAATGGCAGAAGGGTATTTGCAGAGTTTGGATAGCTCTCTGGAAGTATATTCGGCTGGTGTTGATCCCGGTAAAGGGGTGAATTCTTATGCTGTTGAAGTAATGAAAGAGAAAAATATTGATATATCCGGAAAAAAATCAAATGATGTCAGTGAATATATTAATGAAAAATTTGATTTTGTAATTACAGTTTGTGATAATGCAAAAGAAACATGTCCTGTATTTGTAGGCGAAGTAAAAAATAGAATGCATATTGGTTTTGAAGATCCCGCAGAATTTAAAGGGACAAAGGAAAATATAATTGAAAAATACAGGGAAATTAGGGATTTGATTATTGTTGAATTTTTAAAATGGTATGAATTATTTGTTGTGGGGGAAAATGATTCTGTCTAAGTATTTGCAAATAAGAATTATATAATGGATAAAAAGAAAAAACAACTTTTAGAAAAACGACGGCAAGCACTACTGGGTGGTGGGGTCAAAAGATTGGAAAGGCAGCATAAAAAAAATAAATTAAGCGCCAGGGAGCGAATAGAGTTGCTGTTGGATAAAGGCTCTTTTGAGGAAATAGGAATGTTTGTAGAGCATAGAGAGACAAATTTCGGAATGGACAAGCAAAGGTATCCCGGAGATGGTGTTGTTACCGGATATGGGACAATTGCCGGAAGATTGGTATATATTTTTTCACAGGATTTTACTGTTTTTGGGGGTTCTTTGTCAGAAACTCATGCTGAAAAAATAGTTAAAATTATGGATTTAGCTATGAAAAACGGAGCTCCCGTTATTGGTATTAATGATTCGGGAGGAGCAAGGATTCAGGAAGGCGTAGTTTCCTTGGGGGGATATGCGGATATTTTTTATAGGAATACTTTGGCTTCGGGAGTTATACCTCAAATATCACTTATAATGGGGCCGTGTGCAGGAGGGGCTGTTTATTCCCCTGCCATTACGGATTTTATCATTATGACTGAAGATACTTCATATATGTTTGTGACGGGACCAAATGTTGTTAAGACTGTAACAAATGAAGATGTAAGTTCTGAAGATCTTGGAGGAGCATCTGCTCATTCCACTAAATCTGGAGTAACACAAATAACGGCTGCTAATGATGTAGAAACTATAGAGAAGACAAAAAAATTATTGAGCTATTTGCCTCAAAACTGGAAAGCTAAAACTCCAAGGTCGGATTATGATTTGGGTGATGAATGCCGTGAGGAACTTTGTGATATAGTGCCTGATAGTCCAAATAAACCTTATGATATGAAAGAAGTTATCTGTGGAATTGTAGATAGAAAAAGTTTTTTTGAAATACATCAGGACTATGCGGATAATATTATAGTTGGTTTTGCGAGATTGGCAGGAAGAAGTATCGGTATTGTCGCAAATCAACCTCAAAGTCTTGCTGGTGTTTTAGATGTTGACAGTTCAAAAAAAGCAGCGAGATTTGTACGGTTTTGCGATAGTTTTAATATTCCTCTTTTAGTATTGGAAGATGTTCCGGGGTTCTTGCCGGGTACTGATCAGGAATGGAATGCCATTATATCAAACGGGGCAAAATTGCTATATGCGTTTAGTGAAGCTACTGTGCCAAGAATCACTGTCATTACCCGTAAAGCTTATGGTGGAGCTTATGATGTGATGAACTCAAAGCATATAGGTGCAGATATGAATTATGCATGGCCAAGTGCAGAAATTGCAGTTATGGGAGCAAAGGGAGCATCAGAGATTATATTTAAAAAAGAAATCAGTGATTCTCTTGATCCTGAGGCAACATTGAAACAAAAAGAAAAAGAATATGCGGAATTATTTGAAAATCCTTATATCGCAGCGTCAAGAGGATTTATAGATGAGGTGATTCTGCCGAAACAAACCAGGCAAAAGTTGATAAAGGCATTTGCCATGCTCGAAAATAAAAAAGATAAGATACCGGATAAAAAGCATGGGAATATTCCTTTGTGATTTATGTCTTTTTTGACATATACGGATTATATTTTAATGGTTATCTTGTTTATATTGCTTTTTACTTAATAATTATTAATTTTGCTTGATAATAATATTTGAAGTGTTTTGTTTAAGTTACGCATAAATCCATGGCAATATTTAATAATATCATTTAGTATTTTAATACTTTTCGGAACGATATTATTGAAATTTCCTTTTGTTAATCATCAAAACGGAATTTCTACTATTGATGCGTGCTTTACTGCAACATCTGCCATATGTGTTACTGGTTTGACCACAATTTCAACTTCAGGATTTAATCTATGGGGACAACTTAGTCTTTTGCTGTTGATGCAAATGGGAGCAATCGGGATTATGACTCTTACCTCTTCTTTTATTTTGGCATTGAAAGGTAAAATAAGTTTAAAGCATAAAGTCGTTTTTTCAAAATTGCAAGAAAATTATAAAATAAAAGATGCGAATCAAATTCTTAAAAGTATTTTAGCTATTACTTTTGTAACTGAATTTATCGGTTTTGTTTTATTAAGTATAGGTTTTTTACTTGAAGGTTTTTCTTTTCAAAATGCCTTGTATCATGGACTGTTTCATAGTGTCTCAGCTTTTTGTAATGCCGGTTTTTCGACTTTTGACACCAGTATTATCAATTTCAATCCGTTGATTAAATATACAATTAGCTTTTTGATTGTTATCGGAGGAATTGGGTATTTTGTGATATATGAGTTTATTGAGAAATATAGAAAAAAAATAAAATTTAGTTTTCATACTAAAATAGTATTATTGACAACTTTATTATTAATTGTTTTGGGTGCTGTTTTATTGTTTGTTTTTGAAAACGGAAATTTGAATATTACCGATAGTTTTTTTCAATCGGTCACCGCCAGAACTGCCGGTTTTAATTCAATTGAGATAAATAATTTGAATTATGCTTCATTGTTTTTACTACTTTTGCTTATGTTTATCGGGGCATCTCCCGGATCTACCGGTGGAGGTATAAAGACGACTACTTTTTTTGTAATGATTTATTCCGTATTTTCATTACTAAAAGGGAAAACCGAAGTAGTTATATTTAATAGAAGAATTGCTCTTAAAACAATTATTAAGGCATTTGCTACTTCTTTTATTTATTTTGGCGTTATTATAATAGGGACAATTTTAATATTGGAAGAAAGTCAAATGAAATTGCAGGATGTTATTTTTGAAGTGATATCTGCAACCGGAACGGTAGGATTATCCTTGGGTATTACGCCGAATCTTGATGATTTTGGGAAAGTTATTATTATTTTATTGATGTTTATAGGTAGGATAGGTCCGGCATCATTAGCATTGGCTACAATGAAAAAAGAAAAACAAGTAAAAATAAAATATCCTGAAGGAAATTTATATTAAAAAAATCATGTTAACACTCAGATAGAGTGAATACAAAAAATCAAAAGATATGAAATATGATATTGCAGTTATCGGTTTAGGAACATTTGGATTTGAGTTGGCTGTTAGACTTGCAAAAGAAGGGCATGGTGTAATGGCGATAGACATTGATGAAAAAAAGATTAATGCGATAAAAGACTTTGTCCCTGTAGCTATACAAGCAGACGTTACGGATATGGATGTTTTGGAAAAATTGGAAATAAATAAATTCGATAAAGTAATTTTTGGTATCAGCAGTGCTTTGGAATCCATTATTTTAGCTATTACAATAATGAAAAAAATGAATGTAAAGTATATCATAGGAAAAGCTAATACTTATATGAAAAAAGAAATATTACTCAAGATTGGAGCAGATCAGGTTGTCTTGCCTGAAATATCGACAGCTATAAGATTAGCTGATAGATTAACGCATCCGACTATTCTGGAAAAATATGAATTGGATGATAAACATTTTTTATTGGAAGTAAAGGTCCCTGATAAATTTATAGGAAAATCTTTGGAAGAATTGAATTTGAGGAAAAAATACGGTATAAATGTAGTGATGAAAAAAAATAAATTCAAAACAGAAGTAATAAATAATCCGGGTATAAAATTTGAAAAAGATGATATTGTATTTGTTATTGGAGCTGTTTCGGTAATAGAGAAAGTTTTTGAAAAATAAAAGTAAAACAAATGAACCATCTAAATTTGTTAGTGTCTGTCTATAAATTGCTTGATTTGTAAATTTTAATAACTTTATGGACAGATAGTAGTTAGTTTTGTAATTGAAAGCTTTGGTTTAAAGCGCAAATTATTTCTATCAATATGTAAAAATCCTGTGTATGTTTAAGATTTTCAACAAGACCTGATTAATGTTTTTAATGAAGGTAAATAAATAAAAGTGTTATATTTGGAATAAAATGCGATAAAATATTATTTTTGTAAAAAAATGTAAAAAGATATGTCAGGACATAGTAAATGGTCAAAGATAAAAAGGAAAAAAGGAGCAAATGATGCCAAGAGATCAAAGATTTTCGGTAGGCTTATCAAGGAATTAACAGTTGCCGTTAAAGAAGGTCAAAGTGGCGATCCTGAATTTAATCCAAGATTGAGATTGGCGATTTCCAATGCTAAAGGGGCAAATATGCCAAAAGATACGATTGACAGGGCTATTAAAAAAGCGGTAGATACCAAAAATGATGCAATGTATCAGCCTACTTTTGAAGGTTATGGTCCTGGCGGTGTAGCCATTTTTATAGAAACGATGACTGATAATAACCAAAGAACGGTTAGTAATGTCAGAGCGATTTTCAATAAGAGAGGCGGTAATCTTGCAACAACCGGTTCAGTTGGGTTTTTATTTGAAAGAAAAGGTATTTTTGTCATAGATCCCGGCGAATATGATGTTGAAGAATTGGAACTTGAATTTATCGATGCAGGTGCAGAAGAGTTTGAAATTGATGATGAAACCGGAGAAATTGAAGTAACTGTCGATTTTGCAGATTTTGGAAATATGCAGAAAAAACTTGAAGAGTTGAATATTGAACCCAAAAGCGCTACTCTGGAGAGAATACCTACTACTACCACAAAACTTGAAGTCGAGGAGGCAAAAAAAGTACTCGCTTTGATAGAGTACCTTGAAGAAGATGATGATGTTCAAGCTGTATTTCACAATCTTGAAATGACAGATGAAATCGAAGCTGCTTTGGAAGAATAATATTTGTGTTTATTTTATAAAATATTGATTTGATATCAAAACGTTCTATAGAACGGGTTATTGAAACCGCAAAAGTAGAGGAAGTAATTGGCAATTTTGTTAATCTCAAAAGAAGAGGGGTTAATCTTATTGGGTTGTGCCCTTTTCATGACGAAAAGACTCCTTCTTTTACTGTATCTCCCGCAAAAAATATTTATAAATGCTTTGGCTGTGGTAAAGGTGGCAATGCAGTGAGTTTTGTGATGGAACATGAAGGATATGGATATATTGAAGCTATTAAGTTTTTGGCTCAAATGTATCATATAGAATTGGAGGAAATAGAGATGACAGGTGAGCAGAAAGAAGCTGAAGCCAAGAGGGATAGTCTTTTTATAATAAATGAATGGGCGAAAAATAGATTTGCCAAAAATCTTTTTAATACTCAACACGGAGTTAATATCGGTTTGGCATATTTTAAAGAAAGAGGATTCAGGGAGTCAATAATAAAAAAATTCGATCTTGGTTTTGCATCTGCAGATTCCAGAGATATTTTTAATGCAGCAAAATCTGAAGGATATAATATTGATTTTTTAAAAGAACTGGGACTTGTCTCAGACAAAGAATTGGATTTTTTTCGAAACAGGGTTATGTTTACCATACATAATTTGACAGGTAAAGCAATAGGTTTTGCCGGTAGGATTATGGGAGATAATCCCAAAATGCCTAAATATATAAATTCTCCTGAATCTGAGATATATAACAAAAGAAAAATTCTTTACGGTTTATATTTTGCTAAAAATGAAATAAGAAAACAGAATCATTGTATTCTTGTAGAAGGCTATACAGATGTTTTAAGCCTTTTTCAATCGGGGATTGAAAACGTGGTTGCCTCATCAGGAACTTCTCTTACTACCGATCAGATTCGGTTGATAAAAAGATATACCGATACAATAAAGATACTCTATGATGGAGATGCAGCCGGAATTAATGCAGCATTGAGAGGAATGGATATGATCCTTGCTCAAAATATGATTGTGAAATTGGTTATTTTGCCTGAAAAACACGATCCGGATAGTTATATAAAAGAAGTTGGCCCTTCTGCATTTATGCAATATATTTCTGAAAATGAAAAGGATTTTATCTTGTTTAAAACAAACCTTCTCTTGAAAGAAGCTTCCGGAGATCCGGTTAAAAAAGCTTATATTTTAAAAGATATAGTTGCTACTCTCGCTAAAGTTCCCGATGCGTTGAACAGGGCGATGTATATCAAAGAATGTAGCAATCTGCTTGATGTCGGAGAAAAAATAATCAATGCTGAAATTAATAAAATAATAAAAAAGGAAATTAGAGAGAAGAATCAAAGGCGTATCAGGAATGAACAGGTAGACTCTACATTGGAATTAGTAGATGACCAAAGCAAGGTCGTAGCGGATTCTCAAGCTTTTTTAGTGCAATCGGATGAATATCAGGAAATGGAGGTTGTTAGAGTGTTAATGGATAAAGGACATACTTATTATGATGAAAATAACAATAGATTAGTTGTCGATTTTATATTGGATGAAGTTATGCAAATATTAGATTATTTTGATAATCATATATATAAAAAGATTATATTATTTGTCAAAAACTTAAGGGAAAAAGGAAAAATTCCCGAAAGAAATGATTTTTTCAATGCCGATGAAGAAATCAAAGAAAAATATTTTGAACTGATAATGACACCGTATGAATATGCAGACTGGCAGAGTAAAGGAATGGAATTGCAAACTCAAAAGCATCCTGATAAAAATCAATTTAATGAAGCCAATCAAGCTGTTTGGAGATTGCAATATAAAAAATTGAATAAATTGATTAAATACAATCAGGAAAACATTATAAAAAATTCTGATAATCCGGAAGAATACAAAACTTTAATTAAAGTACATATAAAATTATTAAAAGAACGAAAAAATCTTGCAACTTTGCTCAATATAGTTATATAGTGTTTTTACTTTTAAATCTTCAAGATTTGTAAATTTTTTTTAATTGCAAATTAATTCTCTTATCATAGTTATAGAATTTATTTGTATTTATATCGTTAAATTTTTTATGTTAAGTATTTTTAGTGTTTGTTTATAAATTGCTTGATTTTAAATTTTAATGATTTTATGGACAGACACTATTTAGACTGACAAAATAAATTAAAATGCTTTTTTAAAGAAAATGTAACTGATAAGCTAATATGATTTTACTTGAATAGTTACGAAAAAGTAAATAAGCAATAAAATTACAGGACTTTTATCCATGAAAAAAGAATTGAGAAATACAGATTCCAAATATAAAAATCAAAAGAAAAATCTTGCTGGAAGATGGCTTTTAAGGATATTTGTTATTTTTCTTTTGATAACAAATTTTATTGCTTTGGGAATGAATAGCGATTTTGTGAAAAATAAAATTGCTTATAGTGTTTTGGATTATATCAATTCTAAAACAGGTTTTTCAGCATCGTTGGATAATGTAGATTTGAATTTCAGATATGGTATTAAAATCAACCGGTTGTTGATAAAAGACAGGCATAATAATACTTTTCTTTATGCGTCTGCATTTGAAACGGGTTTGATGAAAAATCTTATTGCAATGTTGGTTACAAAACGCTATGATTTCTCTTCTGTTTCATTGAAAAATGCTAATCTGAATATAAAAAAATATAAAGGAGATAGCCTTTCCAATTTGAATTATTTTATCAAAAAATTAGCCGGTAAAAAAAAGCAATCGAAATCTTGTATGAATTTGGATGTTGACAAAATAGAATTACATGATATTGTTATTTCGAATGACCGGTATGATAAACCGGAAATTGACAGCTTTGTAATAGGTGATGCACTAATAGATGTAAAGAACATTGATCTATGTGAAAATGATGTTGAATTTGAAGAAGTATTTATTGGTAAGTCAAAAATATTATTTGCTAATACAGGAGATAATACTACAGAAAAAAATAAAGTTGATCTCAATTCTTTATTTGGTTTTAAATATAAATTTAAAATCGGCAAATTGAGAATTGAAGATAGCTATTTATCCTATAAGCATATAAAGGATAATATTCAGGGGAAATATTTTGCCGGGCATTTTAATAAAAACGATATTGAAATATCGGATATTTACATAGAAGGTAAAGACTGGGAGTTGAATACTGCAAAAGAGTCTGCATTTGTGATTAATAAGATACGGTTTAAAGAAAAGAATGGATTTGAATTGCATGATTTTTCAGTTATGAAGTTAATAATTGATAAGCGGAATATAAAATTTAAAAATCTTTTTATAGAAACTGAAAACAGTAAAATATATGCGGATCTTGATTGTAGATTTAAAGATTTAAATGACTTTAAACAGTTTGTCGATGAAGTAAAAATCAAAGGAGATTTTAAGAAAAGTACATTGGGATTTGCGGATGCTTATTATTTTAATTCCGGTTTTAATACAAATTCTGTTGTATTAAATAATATTAATAAGAAAATTGGATTGTCAGGGAATATCTCAGGAAATATAAACAATTTGATTTCTTCCGGTTTTAGTATTTCAATAGGGACTGATTTTTTGGTCAAATTAGGTTTTAATATAAAAAACATTACGAGAAAGCATAATGAATATCTGGATCTGAGGAATATAAAACTTAAAACAAGTACAGAATTCATAGTTAGTTTTTTTAAAAATATCAATTTTGAAGATAAATTCCCTAATCTGGGTAATTTGAAATATACCGGAAGTTTTAAGGGCGGATTAAAGGATTTTATTGCAGATGGGAAGTTGAAAACGGATTTGGGTACAGCATTTATAGATATGAATACATCCTTTGAAAGTATTAGAAAAGGAATTAATTATAAAGGAATATTGACATTGAAAGATTTTGATACGGGGAAATTATTGGGAAATAAAGACCTCGGTAAAACAGGAGGGCAAATCAATTTAATAAATGGTTATAATATATTGACGGATGATCCCAAAGGCAATATTGCTGCATTTATAGATTCTGTTGATTTTAAAGGTTATAAATACAGAAATGCTGATATTAAAGCTATTGTGGAATATAAGAAATTTAATGGTGATCTTAAGTTGAAAGATCAAAATGTTGATTTTAGTTTGTCAGGTGTCATAGATTTTCTGGATTCGATTCCTGTATTCAATTTGAAAGCGGATATTGGCAATCTGGATTTGCATCCGCTTAATCTTTATAAACGGGATCTTAAATTGTCAGGAAATGTGTTTATGGATTTTATGGGTTCCAACCCTGATGATTTTGCAGGAGATATAAGAGTGAAAAACTTGATTGTTTCAGATAAAGAAAAACAAGTAAAAGTTGATTCAATATATATATCTTCCATCCTTAATGACAATGGAGAAAGATATCTTGATGTTGATTCGGATTTGGGAACGATGTATTTTGACGGTGAATATAAGCTTAAAAATATTTACAAAGCTGTTTATAATATGTTTGACAGGCATTTTAGTAAGTTTATCAGCGGGCTTAATAAATCAGATACCGCTTCAGGTGATTTTTCGGGATATTATTATGATTTCAGTTTGGATTTGCCGGATACAAAAGATATATTTGAAATTTTAACAGGGGAAAAATTGAATTTTAATAAACTCCTTTTGGAAGGTAATGCAGATCATTCCAAAGATAGCCTTTCTGTCGATTTGAAATTTGCCAACTGTGCATATAAAGAAAATGATATTAAAGATTTTTCGGCGCGTTTTAATCTTTTCAAAGGATATGGAGATTTTCATTTGCATAGTGAGGGAGTAAATTTTCCCGGCATAGAGGTAGGGCCTATTGGTTTTGATACGGATGTTGACGAAAAAGAGTTGTATTTTCAGCTCGCTATAGATTCGCTTGGTAAAAATTTAGGGATGATTGCATTTTCAGGTAGAACAGAACCATTTGTAGATAGTTTCGGTATAGAAATTTATGGAGGATTTATCACTGCATTACAAAATGAACTGGAGTTTGCAGGTCAAAATAAAATCGTTATTGGCAATAAATATATAAATTTGGATGGTTTTGTGTTAAATGATAACAAAGGTAGATTGAGTTTTGAAGATTTTAATAATAATAAAGGAGTCAAAGTTGATATATCAAATATAGATATAGGTATTGTTGATTTGATAATGAAATATAATAAGTTGAAATTTTCAGGTAATACCAATGGCAATTTATCAATTCCGGATATTTTTAAAAGAAACTATCTCGAAGGAAATATCAATGTGCCGGATTTGAAAATCAATGAAGATTATTATGGTGAGTTAAAAGGGATTGTGAAAATAGATTCTTTGGATAAATCTAAATTGACATATAACATAACTTTAGGTAACGAAACTAAAATGTTATTGTCAAATGGTTTTTATAATCTTAAAGAAAAAACATTCTATGGGGATTTTTCTTTTGATAAATTTCCTTTGGCCTTTTTGGAGAATATAATCGGAGATGGTATTTCCGGTACTCAAGGGGCACTTGACGGAGAATTGCGTGTTTACGGGCCATTCAAAAGAATTAGTATCACCGGCAATGGAATTGTACATAATGGACAGACCAAAGTTAATTATCTAGGTGTTAAATATTTTTTTGATAATCAAAGGTTTATTTTGAATGATAAAGGTATTGATTTTACAGGTGTGACTATTACTGATAAATTCGGAAATCCGGGATATGCAAGCGGAGGGATTACTTATGATAGATTCAGACACTGGGGAGTTGATGTTACATTGACATCGGATAAAATACTCGGCTTAAATACTACAAAAGAACAAAATCCTGATTATTGGGGAGTTGGGATTGGTAAAATGACAGCATCATTTAAAGGTGGTTTTGAGGATTTGATTCACATGGATATCGATGCAACTACTGATAAAGGGACTGAATTGACTATTCCTGTAAAATTATATGTAGATTCGGGAAATGAATCTTTTGTGAAATTTACGACACATAAAAATGATAAAATAACAAAAAAAACAGTAAAAAAAGAAGTGAAATTCGATGTTGAACTAAATATCGATATTACTTCGGATGCTAAAATGACTCTTATTATGGATGAGAATGCCGGGGATAATCTTACAGGTAAAGGTCAAGGAAAGATTAGACTTTTGGTAAAAGAAGACGGTGCAATAGAGATGTATGGAGATTTTAAATTTTATGAAGGAAAATATCTATTTACTCTATATAAAGTGGTAAATAAAGAATTTTTAATCAGGCCAGGAAGTACTATCACGTGGTCAGGAGATCCATTTGATGCGATTATGGATATCAAAGCGGATTATCCGGGAAACAAAGTTTCTCTTAAAAACTTTCTTTCGGAATATGAAGATATAAAAGGAGCTAATTATAAAGCGGATGTAGATTTGATTCTTCTTTTGGGTGGTTCATTATCAAAACCGGAAATTAATTTTGATTTTAATTTTTCTAACGAAGATGAAAGATTGAAAACATATATTGTTAGTAAAATGCAAAGATTAAAGTCAGATGTGAATGCTTTGAATACCCAGGTGGTTGGAATAATGGTATTCGGTTCATTTTTGCCCGATGAAAATATCGGTGAAACATTATTGAATCAACCGATAGGTTCGACTGGCCAATCCGCTTTCTATAATACCGTAAGTGAGTTTTTAGTTACAAAATTATCAGGTTATCTTACAGGTTTACTGTCAGAGATAATAACAGACTCCAAAGTTATTTCGGATATCGATATATCTTTTAGCTCTGAAAGCAATACAATTTTGAGCACCGGAAAAACTCCTGATGCTAACTCTTATCTTCCACAGTATCTTAACTTAAATGCAACTTTATGGTTTTTTGACAATAAACTTAAAGTCCAGTTCGGAGGTGGTTATACAGGTAGATCTGATATCGTGGAAAAAAGAAATTTTTTCTCCGGTGAAAATGTGAACATGGAATTTTATCTTACCGAGGACAAAAGATTGAAAATAAAAATGTTCTTTAATAGAGATTATAATGAAATTAAAGAAGAATGGGAAATTAAATCCGGCCTGGGATTGGGTTATGGCAGGGATTTCGGGAAAATATACAAAAATGAAAATTAAAACATATTAAAAAATTTAGCAATATGTTTTTGTTTATTAAAAAAATAGTTTTACCTTTGTTGTTATGTATTTTGGTTTAATGATAAATTAATTTTTATTGGATTGAAATATAGGTAATTGGCAACAAAATCAGAAATGAAATAATTATTTTAAAATAAATCGTAATTGCACTGATAGAGTGTTTTTGAGATGAAAAATAAATATTTTTTAGTCAAAACGATGATACAGGTGTAATTGCAAAAAACAAAAAATATTAATATGAGTAATATAATAGATATTAGAGCCAGAGAAGTATTGGACTCCCGTGGAAATCCCACAGTCGAAGTCGATGTTTTAACTCAAACCGGAATTATGGGAAGGGCGATAGTTCCTTCCGGAGCTTCAACGGGAAAGCATGAAGCGGTTGAATTAAGAGATGGGGACAAGACGAGGTATGGAGGAAAAGGGGTATTGAAAGCCTGTAATAATGTAAATGGTGCAATTAGGGATACTTTGATTGGAGAGGACGTATTTGATCAGATTCGTATTGACGAAATGATGATAGAACTTGATGGAACTGAAAATAAGGCTAATCTCGGTGCGAATGCTATTCTCGGAGTATCAATTGCAGTGGCAAAAGCTGCTGCCCATGAGTCAAATATGCCATTATACCGTTATATTGGCGGGGCAGGCGCACATGTTTTACCTGTTCCTATGATGAATATATTAAATGGTGGTTCCCATGCTGATAATAGCATAGATTTTCAGGAATTTATGGTTATGCCGGCAGGAGCGGAATATTTTTCGGAAGCATTGCGAATGGGAGTTGAAGTTTTTCATTCGCTAAAAGGAGTTTTAAAAAGCAAAGGTTATTCTACAAATGTTGGAGATGAAGGTGGATTTGCTCCAAATTTAAAATCCAATGAAGAGGCTATTGAAACGATTTTATATGCAATAGAAAAAGCGGGATATAGGCCGGGAGAAGATGTCTTTATCGCTTTGGATCCGGCCAGTTCGGAATATTATCTTGAAGAAGAAGGTTTGTATTATCTTAAAAAATCTACAGGTGATAAACTTACTTCCTATGAGATGGTTGACTATTGGAAAAATTGGATTAATAAATATCCTATTATTTCATTGGAGGATGCTCTGTCTGAAGATGATTGGGAAGGATGGCAGTTGTTAAATAAAGAATTAGGGCATTTAACCCAAATTGTTGGTGATGATATTTTTGTTACAAATCCAAATAGATTGCAAAGGGGAATTGATGAAAATACTGCAAATGCTATTTTGATAAAATTGAATCAGATAGGATCTTTGACTGAGACTCTTGATGTAATCAATATGGCAAAAAGACATTCATACAGTAATGTTATCAGTCACAGGTCGGGTGAAACTGAAGATACCACTATAGCTGATCTTGCAGTTGGAATGAATACTGGACAGATTAAAACAGGATCAGGCTCCAGAACAGACAGGATATCAAAATACAATCAATTGATGAGAATAGAAGAAGAACTTGGAGATATGGGATATTTTCCCGGGAAGAATTTCAGAAATTACTAAATGGATTGTCTGATATTGATTTTTATCGATATCAGGCTATCCTTATTTATATACTTTTAAAATAATAATGATATTGACAAAAAAAATTACAATTGAGGTGTAATTATATTTTATAATTTATTTTTGCATCTGAAAATATTTATCTTATGAACATCCCTAAAACCGTAATCAATGGGTCTGCTCAGGTCCACAGACTCTTATTTAATAAATATGGACTTGTCTTTTTTGCTTTTTTGATTTGGATGCTATTTTTTGATAATAAAAATATGCTGGTACAGCATAAATTGTCAAAACAAATAAAAGCACTTGAACAGAGCAAAAAGGAATATTTGGTTAAATACAAAAATGTTTTGAAAGAAAAACATGATTTGAACAGCGATATTGAGAAATTTGCTAGAGAAAAATTTTTTATGCATAAAGAAAACGAAGTGGTTTTCATATTAAAATAACCATATCCGAATTAGTTTTGTCTATAATGTGCTTAAATTTTAATGACTTTTTGGATAGACATTAAATAATTGAGGATGATAAAAATTTTAAAACGATGAGTGTATTAGTAAATAAGAATTCACGAGTTATTGTACAGGGATTTACCGGAACGGAAGGTACTTTTCATGCACAACAAATGATAGAATACGGCACAAATGTAGTCGGAGGGGTTACACCCGGAAAAGGTGGAATGACACATCTGGACAGGCCGGTTTTCAATACTGTTGCCGAAGCTGTTGATAAAGCAGGTGCAGATACAACTATTATTTTTGTTCCACCAAGATTTGCGGCAGATGCTATTATGGAAGCTGTTGACGGAGGAATAAAAGTCGTTGTCGCCATTACAGAAGGAATTCCTGTTCAGGATATGTTGAAGGTCGATGCATATATGAAGGGAAAAGATGCAAAATTGATTGGCCCCAACTGCCCCGGAATAATTACTCCAGGAGAAGCAAAAGTTGGCATTATGCCCGGCTTTATTCATAAAAAAGGTCATATTGGGATTGTCTCAAGGTCAGGAACATTGACTTATGAAGCAGTTGACCAAGTGACAAGATCAGGAATGGGACAATCTACATGTATCGGTATTGGTGGTGATGCGGTTCCCGGAACTACTACTTTAATGGCTGTTAAAATGCTTATGGAGGATCCGGATACTCATGGTATTATTATGATAGGAGAGATTGGAGGTACTATGGAAGCAGAAGCTGCAAGATGGATTAAAGAAAACGGAACAAAACCTGTTGTTGGGTATATTGCAGGACAAACTGCTCCCAAAGGTCGTACAATGGGACATGCAGGAGCTATTATTGGTGGTAAGGAAGATACAGCTGAAGCGAAAAATAAGATTTTAGCTGAAAATGGAGTTAGTGTAGTAATTTCTCCGGCAGAAATTGGTAAAAGAATGTATGAATTAATGCATTAACAATAGAAAAAGAGTATTTTTTGTAAAAAAGCCTTAGTATATTTTATTAAGGCTTTTATTATTTATAAGTTTGCATCGATTATTATAAAAATAATAACTACATTATAATGCTTTTTGGAGTTAAGAATCTTTTTTAATTGAAATTAATCTCCTCAAATAGTTAAAAACACATTAAAATAATTGAATATGAAATTTTTTGTCGATACTGCAAATTTGGATCAGATTAAAGAAGCCAAAGACCTTGGAATCCTTGATGGTGTAACCACTAATCCTTCCTTGATGGCAAAAGAAGGTATAAAAGGTAAAGATAATATTTTTAAACACTATGCTACTATTTGTGATATTGTAGAAGGAGATGTTAGTGCTGAGATTATATCTACGGATTTTGAAGGGATGATAAAGGAAGCTGAAGAATTGGCTATGATATCCCCATATATTGTTGTTAAAATTCCGGTGATAAAAAATGGAATTAAAGCAATTAGATATCTTTCCGAGCAAGGAATTAAAACAAATTGTACTCTTGTATTTTCTGCAGGTCAGGCAATTTTAGCTGCCAAAGCCGGTGCAACATATCTTTCGCCTTTCATCGGTAGGATCAATGATATTACATGGGACGGAATAGAATTGATTAAAGAGATAGCGGAGGTATATTCGGTACAAATGTTCGATACGGAAATTCTCGCTGCTTCGATCAGAAGTCCAAGACAGATAGTCGAATGTGCCAAATATGGGGCGGATGTTGTTACCAGTCCTTTAAATTCTATATTGGGGCTACTAAAACATCCGTTGACTGATGTGGGACTTGAAAAATTTCTGGCGGACTATAACAAATCTCAAAGTTAGTATCTGTCTATAAAGTGCTTGAATTTAAAAAATCAAATCTCCTTTATAAAAATTTGATAAATAATATTAAATTTGCAGATTTTAGTGGAATTTTAGACAGGCACTAAGTAATAATTATAAAAAATGAAAACGAATGAAACCACTTAAAATTGTTGTTCTTGCAAAACAAGTTCCCGACACAAGAAATGTTGGACCTGATGCGATGAAACCTGATGGCACTGTGAATAGAGCGGCATTACCTGCTATCTTTAATCCGGATGATTTGCATGCTTTGGAATTGGCTCTTCAGATAAAAGAAAAAGTTCCCGGCACTGAAGTTATAATATTGACTATGGGACCTAAAAGAGCTGCCGATATTGTCAGAGAAGGATATTTCAGGGGAGTGGATTACGGTATAATGGTATCGGACAGAAGATTTGGAGGGGCTGATACTCTTGCTACAAGTTATACTATTTCGATGGCCATAAAGAAAATAGGGAATGTGGATTTAGTTGTTGGAGGAGTTCAGGCTATAGATGGAGATACCGCTCAGACCGGACCTCAAACAGCTGAAAAGATAGGGTACCCACAAGTTACTTATGTTGAAGAATTGATTGATGTCTCCGATGAAGGGATAATTCTAAAGAGGAGATTGGAAAAAGGAGTTGAAACGGTTAAATCGCCATTTCCTACATTGGTAACTGTCGCCGGTTCGTATGATAATTGTAGATTTAGGAATGCGGCAAAAACTCTTAAATATAAATATGCGAGAACCAATACGGAATTATCAAGGGAAAAAGATTATATAAAAGAAATAGTTGAAAAGAACGACTATCTTATAATTCCCGAATGGGGTGTTGAAGATATAAACGCTGATCCTGCCAAAATCGGATTACCCGGTTCACCTACCAAAGTTAAAGATGTTACAAACATTGTTTTGACTGTAAAAGAAGCAAAAGTTTTGGATGCTTCCGGTGATAGCATTAAGGATATGATGAAAGATCTTGTTGATGCTCATATTATTGGTTAATTGTAAAATGAAAATATAATGGAAGGAAATGTATTTGTATTTTGTGAAACGGACAATGGAGTTGTTACCGATTTAAGTAAGGAATTATTATCCAGTGGGAAAAAGCTGGCTGGAAAATTAAATGTTAAATTGGAAGCTCTTGTATTGGGAAATAATATAAAAGATATATCGGGGCAAATTTCAAAATATGGTGTGGATAAAATTCATATTGCTCAAGATGAAAGACTTGAACCTTATTTGACTTTGCCTTATAGTCGTATTGTGTCATCTGTTTTTGATAAAGAAAAACCGCAGATAGTTTTATTCGGGGCATCTTCGGTTGGAAGGGATCTGGCTCCACGGGTTGCTTCTACACTTCAATGTGGATTGACTGCTGATTGTACCAGATTGGAAATAGGTGATCATTTTGATAAAAAGTCGAAGACAGAGCATAAAGATTTGCTTTTGGCTATCAGGCCGGCTTTTGGTGGAAGTATAATGGCCACAATTGTCAATTGGGATATGCCGCCTCAGATGGCTACCGTAAGAGAGGGAGTGATGAAAAAAGAGATTTTTGATGAAAATTACAATTCGCAAATTATTGAAGTTGATGTTTCTTCATTGATTCAACAGGAGGATATGATTGTCGAAATCATAGAAAGACACATAGAAGAAAGTAAAGTCAATCTAAAAGAGTCTTCAATAATTGTAGCAGGTGGATATGGTGTTGGCTCAAAAGAGAATTTTAAATTATTGTATGAACTTGCCGATGTGCTGGGTGCTGATGTTGGGGGATCGCGTGCTGCAGTCGATGCAGGATTTATCGAACATGAAAGACAAATAGGTCAGACCGGAGTTACCGTAAGACCCAAACTATATATTGCTTGTGGTATATCAGGAGCAATACAGCATAGAGCGGGAATGGATCAATCGGCGATGATAATATCGATAAATACGGATAAGAATGCTCCTTTAAATAGTATTGCAGATTATGTCATACACGGTGATTTAAATGAAGTGATTCCTCAAATGATTAAATCATATCAGGAATTAGCTCATTAATTTTAAAATAAACTGAAAAAATAATAAAAATGGAAAATTTTTATACGGATACTCCTGATTTTGAATTTCAAATGAATCATCCGTTAATGGAGAAGATTATTAAACTGAAAGAACAGGATTTTAAAGATAAAGATAAATATGATATAGCACCTGTTAATGTTGAAGATACAAAAGATAGCTACAATAAGGTGATGGAGATTATCGGAGATATTTGTGCTAATGTGATTGCGGAAAATGCAGAGGAAGTTGATAAAGAAGGTGCTCATTTGGAAAATGGAAGAGTAAGATATGCTAAAGGTACTGAAGAGAATTATAACGCTTTGTATAAATCCGGGCTGATAGGAATGGCATTGCCCCGTGAGTATAACGGATTGAATTTTCCAATGATTCCCTATGTTATGGCTGCAGAAATGGTATCCAGAGCTGATG
>Ga0256833_1001208_pt1 | contig 19245 bp, 16 predicted proteins | sample 356284metaG_FD_190535 | JGI IMG/M metagenome (GOLD analysis project Ga0256833, IMG submission 190535) | Hydrothermal vent microbial communities from Mid Atlantic Ridge, Atlantic Ocean - 356-284 | ecosystem: Environmental > Aquatic > Marine > Hydrothermal vents | place: Atlantic Ocean: Mid... | reverse complement strand
CCTGAAAAAGAGCAATACTTTTGGTAAAAGTTCAGCAGTGCGTCAGCTGTGCGTGATCGTGGCTGGCAGCTATAGTCCGCGCTATGCGGCCAGCCGCGAGCGCGTGCAGATGGCGTGCTGCTGAACTTTTACAATGAGATAACACCTGCTATCGGTCAGGCGGCCGGATTGGTCAGCCTGGAGAGGAAAAGGCTCGGGCCAGTTTCACGGCCTGTCGCCAGCGGGCAAAGGCGGATTGTAAACGATTGTAACTGCCTGCTGGAGAATAGCGGACTGCATTGGCCTGCGCGGCAAAGGAGGCGTCTGGTCTCAGGATATCTGCGCCCAGACCGGCCAAACGGGCAATGCCCAGGCCGGTCAGTTCGTGGTTGTCGGGGACGGTCACAGGAACACCCAGCAGGTCGGCCTGGAACTGCATGAGAAAGGTATTGGCACTCACGCCGCCATCGGCGCGGATGGCGGTGATACGCTGGCCGGTGTCCTGTTCCATGGAGCGGACGATCTCGCAGACCCGGTAGGCGATTGCCTCGAGCACGGCCCGCACCATGTGCGGCCTGCCTGTGGCCCGGGTCAGGCCGAAAAAGGCGGCAGCCACCTCGCGCTGCCAGTGGGGCGCGGCCAACCCCACCAGGGCGGGCACAAAATAGACCCCCCCGTTATCGGGCAGCCCGTCAGCCAGCGCGGCCAGTTCCTCCACACAATCAGCCACTCCTGCCTGGTTCCGCAGCCATTGAATGGCCCCTCCTGCCGAATAGATACCACCGTCAAGGTAATATTGCACGGGCCGGTCTGGGGGCGTCGCTGCTATGGATGTGAGCAGGCCATGCTCTGACAGGTGAAACCGGCCGCCCGTATTCATGAGCAGAAAGGCGCCGGTGCCATAGGTGATCTTGAGGCTGCCTGCCTGCTCGCAGCCATGGCCGAACAGGGCGGCGGGCTGATCTACTGCCGAGGCCGTGAGGGGCGCCTCCAGTCCCAGGAAAACCTCCGGGTCGGCCTGGGTCATGGGACCGCTGCAGGGAATGGGCCTTGGCAGCACATCCCCGGGGATGTCAAACAGGGTGAGCAGGTCCTCGTCCCATGCCAGGGTGTGGACATTGAAAAGCAGGGTGCGCGAAGCCGTGCTGTAATCCGTGGCAAAGATCCGGCCATTACTGATCTTCCAGAGCATCCAGGCATCCAGGTTGCCGAGCAGCAGGCTTCCCGCTTTGTATGCCTCCTGCACGGCCGGGACATGGGTGAGCAGCCAGGAAAACTTTGAGGCCGAGAGATAGCTGTCCAGGATGAGCCCGGTTTTCTCCCGCAGTTTCTCCATATCGCCCTGTCTGGCCAGAGCCCTGCAGTCCGCCTCGGTGCGGGTATCCTGCCAACTGATCACGTTGTACAGGGGACGGCCGCTCTCCCGGTCCCAGGCGATGACGCTTTCCCCCTGGTTGGAAAGCCCTATTGCCACCACCTCCCGGGGTGACACCCCGGCCAGTACCTGACCGCAGGTGGAGTGGATCGAATTCCACAGCAGATCAGGATCCGTTTCCACCCAGCCGGGCTGCGGGTAGATCTGTTCCAGGGTGACACCTGCCGATGCCGTCACCCTGCCGTCCAGGTCGACCAGGAGCGCCTTGGTGGCGGTGGTCCCCTGGTCAATCGCCAGGATCACTCCCCCGGACACCATCTATTCCCCCCGATAGCCAAAACGCACCAGCCCGGTCTGGATGAGAAAGAACAGCCCGGCAATGATGGAGAAGACCAGCAGATTGATCACGCTGGCCAGGGCAAAGAGCTCCGGTTTGATGCCATGGCGCAGGGTGCCCCAGGCGATGGTGGGCAGGGTGGGGATGGCGCCCAGGTTATAAAAGGAGATCTCCAGGTTGTTGAAGGCCAGGATAAAACTGACCAGAAAGGCGCCAAGGATGGCCGGCCAGATGGTGGGCAGGGTCACCTCCCGAAAGACCTGCGCCGGACGGGCGCCAAAGACCATGGCTGCCTCGTCCATGCGCCAGTCATAGCGGACAAGCTGGGCCAGGATCACCAGGAAGGAGAAGGCAATGGCCTCGGTGGTGTTGGCGACAATGGCTGAGGCCAGCTTGCCGCTCATGCCCAGCACATTGGCGTTGAACATCAGGGTGGATATACCGATGAGCAGCCCAGGCACAAAGAGCGGCGAGATATAGAGCAGGATCATGGGGCCCCGCCAGCGAGTGCGGTATTTGAGCAGGCCGATCACCGCCGAGGTTGCAAAGAGGGTGGAGAGCACAGCCGTGCACAGGCCGATGTACACCGAGTTTTTCAGGCCCACGTGGAAGTCGCTCATGCTGAGCAGCCGGGCATACCATTTCAGGGTCCATTCCGGCGGAAAGGGCCAGATGATATTGTCCACAAAGGAGACATAGGTGATAAAGAGGATGGGAAAATAGAGAAAGATATACAGGGCGACCAGGAGCAGCACCTGGATGGCCCGCAGAACGATATCCTTGCTGTTGATGGCTGCCATGACACTACTCCCCGTCGAGCTTGCCGGTGTACCCGGCCCGGTTCAGGTTGACCGTCTTGAAGATGATATAGACAAAGAGCGAGGAGATGGCAAAGAGCACCACGCCCATGGCCGAGCCGAGTGCCCAGGTACCGGTGGCCCCGAACTGGTGCGCCAGGATGTTACCGTACAGGGCGCCGTTGACACCGCCGAGAAATTTCGGGGTGATGGTGGCGGCAAAGGTGGGGATGAACACCAGGGCCAGACCGATGCAGGTGCCGATCCAGTTGAGCGGCCAGGTCACCTCTATAAATGCGCGCAGGGGGCCGGCACCGTTGATCATGGCCGCGTCCAGCAGCTTGAAATCAAAGGTGAGCAGGGAGAGATAGATGGCCAGCACCATGAAAGGAATCCAGAGATAGACCAGACCCAGGGCCGTGGCATAGTTGGTGTACATGAGCAACTTGAGTGGCGCAAGCCCCATGTTGGTGAGAAACATGTTGAGCACGCCGATGGGGCCGAGGATCTGCTGCATGGCCGTGACCCGCAGGATAATGCCTGTGAAGAAGGGGGCTGCCGTGAGCAGGACCAGGATCAGCCGGTAGCGTCCGCCGTACCGGGCGATGAAATAAGCCACCGGCCAGGAGTAGACAAGGCAGATGAACGAGACGGACAGTGACATGACCAGGGAGCGGAAAATGAAGGTAAGATAGGTGCGGGTGGTGAGGAGGGTGATGTAGTTGTCCAGGTTCCAGTCCGCGATCATGGTGTAGTTTTCCGACCGCCAGAAACTGTAGATGACAATGGTGACAAGCGGCAGGAAGAGAAAGAAGAGCAGAAACAGGGCGCCGGGCAGGCTTAAGGCCATGGCCTTAAGATCGCGGCGTGTCAGGCGGAGTTGAGCAGCCATCACCTATCTCCTTTTGCGGCAAAGGCAAAACCGTCTTCCGGCAGCCAGGAGACCGCCACCTGGTCGCCGATGGTTATACCTTTAATATCAGGCACATCGCTGATTACCATCTCTTCGCCGTTTTCCACAATGACAAAGTAGTCGGAATACTGTCCCTTGAAGATAATGTCCCGAAGCCGTGCCGCAAGCCGGGTGGCATCGGCACCCTCCGGGGTGTCTTCAAGCGGGCCGATGTGCATCTTCTCACTGCGCAGATAATACTGCACACTGTCGCCAACGCCGACTCCCTCGGGCGTGGGCACGGGCAGCCGGATGCCTTTCCAGTCAATGGTGGAAAGCCCGCCCTCCTGTGCTGTTACCTGGCCGACGATGGTGTTGTTCAGGCCGAGAAAGGAGGCAACAAAGGCTGTGGCCGGGGCCTCGTAGAGTTCCAGCTTGTCGCCCACCTGCTCGAAACGGCCGTCCTTCATCACGGCCACCCGGTTACTCAGGGTCAGGGCCTCTTCCTGGTTATGGGTGACATAGACAAAGGGGATATCGATTTCGGCCTGGAAACGGCGCATCTCCACCTCCATCTCCTTGCGCAGCTCCCGGTCCAGGTTGGCCAGCGGCTCGTCCAGCAGCAGGATGTCCGGCCTGGCCACCAGGCCGCGGGCCAGGGCCACCCGTTGTTTCTGGCCACCCGAGAGCTGGTTGGGAAACCGGTCTTCAAAGCCTTTCATGCGTACCAGTTCCAGCACCCAGTCAAGCTGTTCTTTCTGCCGGGCGGCAGGCATCTTTTTCATTTTCAGGGGAAAACTGATATTCTCGCCCACGGTTTTGTGGGGAAAGAGAAGGAAATCCTGGAAGACCATGCCGATGCCCCGGGCATAGGGCGGCTTTCTGGTCACATCCCTGCCGCCGATATGGACCGATCCCTTGCCTGCGGATTCCAGCCCGGCGATGATGCGCAACAGGGTGGTCTTGCCCGAGCCCGACGGGCCGAGCAGGGCGAAAAATTCTCCCTTTTCCACGCTGAAACTGACATTGTCCACGGCCCGCACCGGGCCGAACTGTTTTTCCACCTCGACGAGCTCGAGGGCGTGCGCTGATGTCTGCATGATAGCTGGTAGAAATGCGTAATAATTTACCGCTAACGGCAATTACCTGAACATACCGGTACGTTTGGTAACAGTTCAGCAGTGCGTCAGCTGTGCGTGATCGTGGCTGGCCGACTACAGTCCGCTATGCGGCCAGCCGCGAGCACGTGCAGATGGAGCGCTGCCGAACGTTTACTGAAATGTTACGGCCGGGAAACCGGCCGGCTGCCCGGCATTGGGGAATGATGACGATGGATTCCGGCTCATGCCGCCTCGACCTCGGACCAGACCCGCTCCCATTTTTCCGGGGAAGAGGGTGCATCGAACTGGTAGAGATCCTTGATGGCGTCGGTCTGGTTGAGGAACAGGGTGCGCACATACCGCTCGGGCAGCATGTCCCGCACATCCACGGTGGGAGCCCAGCCGATCTCCTTGGCCACGTACACCATGTTTTCCTTTTTCAACCGGAAGTTGATCCACTTGTGGCAGAGTTCCAGCTTTTCGCTGTCCTTGACCCCGGCGGTGATGCCCCAGGTGTCCACCCACCCCAGGCCGCCCTCCCTGGGCTTGAGGCAATGGGCAAAATTGAGCTTGCTCTTGCCGTCCAGCCGGTCGAACTCGATCCTGCGATAGATGCCCGACCATTCCGGCGATGCCCAGACCACCTGTGCCCGGAAGAGTCGTTCCAGGGTGTCCTCGTCATTCCAGCGGGTGACCAGCAGGGGTTTCTGCCTGATGAGCAGCTTCTTGCACTCCTCCAGCTCCTGGTCGGTGAGCACGTAAGGGTTGAAGGGTTTCCCATCGGGCCGGGGCTTGTTGATGGTTCCCATGCGATAGCAAGCCAGGATACCGGCAAGGGCGATATTCTCCTCGAATCGGGCGCTGGTGGAGAGGTGGCCCTTGAACTTGGGATTAAAAAGGCAGTTGATGGTTTCGGCGTCTTCTCTGGCAATCTTGTCCTTGTTATAGGAAAAACCATATCCTCCCCAGCAGTTGGGCGCAGCCACCATGCTGGTGCCGTTTTCCTCCTGCAGCAGCATGTAGTTGGGCGGCAGGAAGGAGGGAAAGCAGCCCTTGATGTTGGGCAGTTTTGTATAGTCCGTGGCCTGGCTGAGCCCCTGTTTGAAGTAGAGGCGCGGCCAGAAGCCATCAGCCATGAACAGATCAAAGTCCTTGACCCCGCCGGCACGAAGCTTGTTGTAACACTCGGAGTTGCCGTCAAAGAATCCGGCGCTCACCTTGCAGTTGTACTTCTTTTCAAACTCCGAAGTGAGCTTCTTGACATTGTAATGTTCCCAGCCAAGCCAGCGCAACTCAAGCCTGGCTGCCTGCGAGGTGCGTACCCAGGGTCCCATGCTGGCGGTGGCGAGCACAGCTGCGCCCAGGGCACCTTTTTTCAGGATCGTTCGACGGGTCAACCCGGTGCCTGCGGATCCGTCTCTGTTGCAATGGCACTGTTTCTTCGACTCACTCATGTTCTTTTCCTCCTGTCGGGCGGGATGGGACAATCTTTTTCGTGGACTCTGCCTCCCAGATCCCGGGCAATGGCCAGACCTGCCTGCACACCGCTCCTGTAGCATTGACCGGCCACCCTGACCGGAGCATGTACCAGGTTGCCGGCGGCAAAATAGGCGGGATCCGAACAGCGGCCCTCACTGTCAACCGCCGGGCAGCCGGTTGCCGGATCAAGGCACAGGTCACCCAGACGGGCGAGGCTTGCCTCGGGCACGAACCTGCCGGTGAACAGGACACCATCGCATGCAAATTCTCTGATGGCGCCATTTCCATCCCGTATGGTGACGGACTCGACCCGGTCCCTGCCCTGGATGTTGATGATCTCAACTCCCAGCAACATGGGCACCCCCATGTAGCGGTGCGACATGGCCACCAACCGGGATACCCCGGTCTTTTTTTCCTCGTCAATCATTACCACCGGCCGGATGCCTGCCTTTTTACAGGTCCAGAGGGCCGAGAAGCTGACAAGTTCCGTCCCCACCACCAGGGGACTGCGAAAGGGGATCATCCCTTTCAGATAGATCATGGCCTGCAGGGCACCTGTATTCAGGATGCCAAGGGGCCGGCCACCGGAGACAAAACGGGCCGCGCGCGGTGTCTCCCTGGTACCGGTGGCCAGCAGCACCCGCTGGGCGGCAATCGTCCTGGCTCCCTGCGAAGTGACGAGATCGAGGCTCCCGCCTTTGCCCAGCCTGGTCACGGTATGGCCGGTCAGGAGCCGGATGCCTGCCTCGGTGATGGCCTGGATATTCCTGGCGGCGTAAGAAGGCCCGGCCAGGATACGGTGGTATTCCCGGAGACCGAAGGGCGGATGGCCGCAGTGCCGTGGCACGCCCCCAGCCTCCTGATCGCGCTCCAGGATGACCACATCATCAATCCCGGCCTTGTGCAGGGCAAGAGCGGCTCCGACCCCGGCAGGGCCTGAACCGATGATGGCCACGGTGCAGGCGGTTTTGCTGCTGGAATCAGTCATTGATCTCTCCCACGCCAAGGGGGGTGGCAAATTTGGCCCTGGTCAGTTCGGCCAGCCTGGCCGAACAGTAAAACCCCTGACATCGCCCCATGGTCACCCGGGTACGGCGTTTGAGGGCGGCCAGGCTGCGGGCCGGCAGTTTGCCGGTCAGGGCGGCGGTGATCTCGCGGCTGGTGACCATCTCGCAGTGACAGACGATCTCGCCGAATCCCGGCCTGCTAAAATCGCGGGGCAGGTGCTCGGCCAGGTTGGGTACCCTGGGGACCACAGGGTTTTCCAGGGGCGTGAAACTGGCTCCCTGCTCCCTGAGCAGCGCATGCGCATGCCAGGCCAGGCCAAGGGCCGCTGTCAATCCGGTGGAACGGATGCCACCCAGGGTGATCCAGTGGCGATCAGGTTCGTTTCGTATCCGGTAGGGAGATGCCTCGGTTGCCGGACGGATACCGGCATAGGTGGCGGTCACCGGTATGTTCTTCAGGTCCGGCAGCATGGCCTTGCCCTTTTCGGCCAGCATGTCGAGGGTTGCACGCTCCACCGAGGCATCGTCCCGGGACTCCTGGTCCTCGGCCGTGGGCCCCACCATCATGTTGCCGAAGATGGTGGGAAAAAGCACAATACCCTTGGTTCGCCTGGAAGGTACCGGCAGGATAATGGAATTGATCAGACTGGCCGCGGCCTTATCAAAGACCACGAACTGCCCCTTTCTGGGCAGGATGGTGAAATCCGCATCTCCCAGCACAGCCTTGTCGACAAGGTCTCCATACAGGCCGGCGCAGTTGATCACGTAGCGGCAACGCACCGTTCCCCTGCCGGTCTGCAGCAGCCAGTGGCTGCCGTCGAACTCGCCAGCCGTGACCTCGGCATCACAGAGCACCTCGCCGCCGTTCTCCAGGGACTGGAGGAGATAGGCAAGGGGAGCCGACCAGGGATCGATCACATATTCCCGGGGTATGTGAATGGCGGCGCGAACCGAGGGAGAGAGATGGGGTTCCATTTCCAGGATCTGGTCCCGACCCAGCAGCCGCAGGTCATCGACCCCGTTGGACCGGCCCTTGGCCAGAACCTCGGCGAGCCGTTCCTCTTCCTCTTTGCTCCAGGCCGCCACCATGGCGCCGGTCCTGAGGACAGGCAGGCCGAGCGACTCGTGTATTTCCAGGTATTCCCGGTGCCCTGCCTGCACGCATTGCCATTCAAGGGTACCGGGCGGCGCGTCAAAACCGGTATGAAGAATGGCGCTGTTCCCCTTGGATGCGCCATCCAGGATATCCGTTGCCTTTTCGAGCAGGACAGTGGAAGCGCCTTCCAGGGTAAGACGTCGGGCAACAGCACAGCCAACCACACCGCCACCGACAATGGCCACATCCCTTTCGGAGATAATCTGCATGATTTGAACCTGCGATTCCGTTGAGTGTTGCCCGAATGCTACAATATACTGACCGAACGGTCAACAAAAAGCGGCATTCACATCGGCCTCATCCCCTCCGGACGTAACTGATCACTGCCGGCCGGAAACAGGGCAACCCATCCTGACGAGACAACCAGTACCGCAGAATAATTTATGTTTTTTAAATGATGGACTCGTAAAAATTCCATCACACGGCAAAGATGGCTCAACCCGAAAGTTCGATCTACAAGGCGTAGCAATTCGGCCGGGCGGAGGTGTACATGAAGCACGTCGGGCATTGGCCGTACCCGCTACAACGCGGCGGATCGCACTTTTTGCGATGCCATCAAAAATGGGATGCGGATCAGCGAGAGATCGATTGAGAGACGACAATATTGACGCCAGCCTCCTCCAGGGAGGCTGCGATGGATTTTTCGGGCATCCGGTCACACACGAGATTGGTGATCCGGTCAAAACCGCAGACACCGAAGGAGGCGATTCTGCCGAATTTGGTGACATCGGCCAGCACGGTAACCGATTCCGCCTGCTGGATCATGGCCCGCGCCACCTGGGCCTCGTTGATATTGAAATCCATGATACCGGAACGGCTGTCCAGGGCACCGATGGTCAGCACTGCGTGGTGGGCCCTGAAAAAGCCCACCTGCTTTATGACCATGGAGCCGACGGTCTGCCGATTGTCAGCATGGTATTCACCACCAAGAAGAAAGACCTGGGTGGCATGGTTGTCGGCCCCGAGTATGCGGGCGATTTCCGTGGAATTGGTGACCACGGTCAGATTGGCGACTCCTGCAAGCTGCTCGGCAAAATAGAGGGTGGTGGACCCGGTATCGATGAACAGGGTCTCTCCGGGCGATATCAGCTCGAGGGCGGCTGTGGCGATAGCAACTTTGGCCGGCACATTTTCAGCCATACGCTCCAGAAAACGCCCCTCTCCATGCACGCCGGGAAGCTCCGCTCCACCATGAAATTTCTGGATCTTGCCGGCCCGTTCCAGCTCACCGAGGTCCCGGCGCACCGTTTCCCGGGAGATATGCAGCAGGTTGGCCAGTTCATCCACATAAACACGTTTTTGCCTGCGAACTATATTGAGGATTTCAACTCTGCGTTCTGAGGGGTTCATCATGCTCCGGTATGCAACGGCTTCAAAGAGTAGCAACAGTCTGGCAGGCGGGCATATTCGGCACGGACTCGCCTGAAGAAGAACTGCTCAGGATTCAACAAGGTTTTACCCCCCCTGTCAAGACCTCCTGTCCCCCGCACTCCGGCAGGTCCGGCGGTCGCTGCCGGTGACGGTTACCGGGGCATCGCGGACCCTGCTCTATTTGGTTTTTGTTACGGGCATGTTAGAAGTTGGTTACAAGGATCGAAACTGCCGGATTTTGCTTGTTTGGTCATTTTTCTCATGTTAATGATCAAACTGTTCGGACAGGGTCGAGAGATATGCCGGTTACGCAACCAGGTATATGGACCGACACAGGCACAGGCTCACCGCTGCAGGGCATGTATGGCCGGAAGAGCCGGGATAATTACAAAGGAGGATGACCCATGAAACATAAGCTGCTACAGAGATGTTCTCTCACCTTCGCCGCCATGGCCGCGGCATGTCTTTTCTCTGTCGGTTCTGCCCAGGCCAGGGACCTGACCATTGTCGGCTGGGGCGGCACCACGCAGGCAGCCCACAAAGTCGCCTACTTCGAACCCTTCAGCAAGGAGACCGGCATCAAGATCGTCGAGGATTCCTGGAGCGGCGAGATGGCCAAGATCCGCGGCATGGTCGAGACCGGAGACATCACCTGGGATGTGGTGCAGGTGGAGGCACCGGAGATGTTCCAGGGCTGCGAGGAGGGGCTGTTCGAGACCCTTGACTGGTCAAGGATCACAGACAGGAGCAACCTGGTGGACGGAGCTGCAGCCGACTGCGGTGCCGGCATTCTGATCTGGTCCACGGTCTTTTCCTATGATGCTGATGTCATCAGGAACGGCCCGAAAAACTGGGCGGAATTCTGGGATGTCAAGAGATGGCCGGGCAAGCGTGGCATGCGCCGGGGTGCCAAGATGACGCTCGAGATCGCCCTGCTTGCTGATGGCGTACCCAGGCAGGAGGTGTACAAGGTGCTGTCCACCAAAGCGGGAGTGGACCGGGCCTTCAGAAAACTTGATGAGCTCAAGCCCTACATAGTCTGGTGGAAGGCCGGGGCCGAGCCGCAGCAACGCCTTGCCGCGGGCGACGTTGTCATGAGCATGGCCTACAATGCCTGGGTGACCCGGATCAACAAGGAGGAAAAACGCAACTTCGCCATCGTCTGGGACGGCAACCTCTATTCCATGGATTACTGGACCATTGTCAAGGGATCCCCGAACAGGGACAAGGCCATGAAGTTCATCGCCTTTTCCATGCGCCCGGACCGGCAGGCGGTTTTCTTCAACAGGATCGCCTATGGCTGGACTGCCAAGGGAACCGGCAAATTCATCGACAGGGACATGCTGCCCCTGCTGCCCACGGCCGAGGGCCATCTGGACAATGCCCTGATGACCAATATCGAATTCTGGCTGGATAACGGCGAGAGCCTTGAGCAGCGCTTCCAGGCCTGGGTGGCCCGGTAAACCCTGATGATCAGGGGCTGTCCCTCTGCGCCCTGCTCCAGGACAGCCCTGCCGTTTCATCAACCGGATGGCGTCTGTCCATGCGGACCGACACTCCCTGTATTACATCTGAGAGAGAAACCATGGCCCAGCACACCACAGCGGACACCTCCCTGCGCGAAAAACTGCGCCGGGCAGAGCGGCGCAGGAAAATCCAGGCCGGCACCCTGATCGGTCCTCTGCTCCTCCTCATGCTGATCTTCTATTTCATTCCCATCGGCATGATGCTCTACCGGTCCATTGACAACTCCAGGATGCGGGAGATCCTCCCCAACACGGCCCGGGCCCTGGCGCACTGGTCGGGCGAGTCCATCCCTGGCGAGGAGGCTTTCGCGGCCATTGTCCGGGACATGAAAAAGGCGTACCCGGCCCGTACCCTGGCCACTGCCGGCCGCAGGCTGAACTTCGACCAGGTCGGATTCTACAGCCTGCTGCTCAAATCCGGCCGCAAGATAAAAAAGATCGATGGCCCGCCCTACAGGGACAAGCTGATCAAGATTGACAAGAAATGGGGTGATCCCGCCTACTGGACCGTACTCAAGCGTGGCCTGCGGAATATCACCTGGATGTATCTGCTCAGAGCCCTTGACCTGCGCTACGACACGCAGAACAGGGTCGTGGGCGTACCCGAGGAGGAAGCCATCTATGTCTCAATTATCCTGCGCACCATTTACATCAGCCTGTCGGTGACCATCCTCTGTCTTGTCATCGGCTACCCGCTGGCCTATTTCATGGCCACCAGTTCGGCCTCGGTGCGCAACCTGCTGATGATCGGCCTGCTGCTGGTCTTCTGGACCTCGCTCCTGGTGCGGACCCTGTCCTGGATCCTGGTCCTGCAGGACAAGGGCGTGGTCAACTCCTTCCTGCTCTGGACCGGCCTGATCTCGCATCCTCTGCCGCTGGTCTTCAACCGGTTCGGGGTCTACGTGGCCATGACCCACGTGCTGCTGCCCTTCATGGTGCTGCCGCTCTACAGCGTCATGGCCGGCATCCCGTCCTATTATGTGCGGGCGGCCCGTTCCCTGGGTGCCACGCCCATAGCCGCCTTTTTCAAGGTCTATACCCCCATGACCCTGCCCGGCATCGGCGCCGGCTGCCTGATGGTATTCATCCAGGCTCTTGGTTACTATATCACGCCGGCGCTGGTCGGTGGCCCCAAGGATCAGATGGTCTCCTATTTTGTCGCCTTCTTTGTCAACGAACGGGTCAACTGGTCCATGGCCTCGGCCCTGGGCGTGGTACTGCTGGTGATGACCGGCTCCTTCTACCTGATCTTCGGCAAACGGGTTAACATTACCAACATGAAACTGGGGTGAACGACATGGCAATTCCCGCCCACGCAACAACCGGCGAGCGTATCTGGTACTATGTGTTCCGGTTTCTGGTCGCTCTTGTCTTTATCTATCTTGTCTTTCCGATTCTGACCATTATCCCGCTCTCCTTCAATGCCGGCGAGTTTCTCCACTATCCCCTGCAGGGCTTCAGCCTGCGCTGGTACGAGGATGTGTTCGCCTCCGGCCAGTGGGCGGTGGCGGTGAAGAACAGCCTCATTGTCGGTGTCAGCTCCATGATCCTGGCCACGGTGCTCGGCACCACCGCGGCCGTGGGGCTGAACCGGACCAACTTTCCGGGCAAGGGACTGCTGGTGGCCCTGCTCATTTCACCCATGATGATCCCGCTGGTGATCTCGGCCCTGGCCCTGTATCTCTTTTTCGCAAAAATCGGGCTTAACGACACCTATCTCGGCATCATCCTGGCTCATACCATTTTAGGATTGCCCTTTGTGCTGATCACGGTGAGCGCCACCCTGCAGGGATTCGATTACAGCCTGGTCAATGCCGGGGTCAGTCTGGGCGCGGCCCCGCTGCCCGTGTTTTTCAAAATCGTCATGCCACTGATCATGCCGGGGATCGTGTCCGGGGCCATGTTCGCCTTTGCCACCTCTCTGGATGAGGTGGTGGTGGTGCTCTTTATCGCGGGCCCGGCGCACCGGACACTGCCCCTGCAGATGTTTTCCGGCATCAGGGAACACCTGAGCCCGACCATTCTGGCCGTGGCCACCATGCTCATTTTCTTTGCCGGCCTGCTCATGCTGACCCTGGAATTTCTGCGCAAGCGCAACGAGCGGCTCAATGCGGCGGCACGATAGGAGAGTATGCCGTGCTGATAGCCCATCTCAGTGACTGCCATATTGCCGCCCCCGGGCAAAAAGCCTATGGCCAGGTGTCCACCGATGACCACCTCCGCCGCTGCGTGCGACATATCAACAGCCTGCAGCCGGCGCCGGACCTGGCCCTGGTCACCGGAGACATCACCTGCTCCGGAAGGCAGGAGGAGGTGGCACTGGCCAGGGAGCTGCTCGGTGAGCTGGCCACGCCCTGCTACGTGGTACCCGGCAACCATGACCGGGTGGAAACACTTATCGATCTGCGAAACCTGCACCGGGGCGATGTCTGCTACAGAACCGAGGGTCCGTGCTTTGACTACCTGGTCGATAACCAAACGATATGCCTGGTCGGCCTCGATTCAAGTACACCCTCCTCTCCGGGCGGAGAGATCACCCGGGCCCAGGCCGACTGGCTGGGCAAGGTGCTCGCTGATTTCCGGTACCGGCCGACCATGCTCTTTCTCCACCACCCACCGGTGCGATGCGGAGTATTGGAAACCGACGAGGACGGCTTTGCGGGTTTGGATCTGCTGGCCGGGGTGCTTGACAGTTTCCCCGGTATTTTACGACTCTTCTGCGGCCATATTCACCTGGCCTCCCATGTGAACTGGCAAGACAGAATGGTGAGCACGGCGCCCAGCATGGGACTGCAGCTCTTTCTCGACCTGACCATGACCCTGCCCTCTGCCTTTGTAGAGACAGACCCGGGGTACTATCTGCATTACTACACGCCGGATGGCAACCTGGTAACGTACACCATGTATGTCCGTGACACGCAGGGACCCTATCCGTTTTCCGAAACCCGGACAACTCCCTGACCTGCCGAGCGGCCCGCACGGCCGGTCCCTGTTCTCCGGTCACGGTCCGATACACGATGGCAAGACCTCTGCTCCTGCTACGGCGGACAGAGGGTTCCGTACACCCTGTTATCCGCGGCTCCCCTGGTTATCGGGGCGGCCTCAACACGTCTCAACTCAAATCCTGGTGAAAAGAAGCAATGGACATGCAACAGTATCACGTCAGTTTTCGAGGTGTTCAGAAGAGTTACGACGGGATTCGACTGGTGGTCAAAGATCTCAACCTTGACATCGAAAAGGGCGAGTTCGTCACCATGCTGGGGCCTTCAGGCTCCGGCAAGACAACCTGCCTGATGATGCTTGCCGGTTTTGAAACCGCCACCCACGGCGAAATCTACTATAACGGCCGACCGGTCAACGATCTGCCACCGCACAAACGCGGCATCGGCATGGTCTTTCAGAACTATGCCCTGTTTCCGCATATGACTGTGGGCAGCAACCTGGCCTTCCCCCTCAAGGTACGAAAACAACCACGCCATGAGATCGACAAGGCGGTCAGGGACGCACTGGACATGGTACAGATGGGCGAATTCATCGACCGCTATCCCGGCCAGCTCTCCGGCGGCCAGAAACAGCGGGTGGCCCTGGCCAGAGCGCTGGTGTTTCGGCCTGAGCTGGTCCTCATGGACGAGCCGCTCGGCGCACTGGACAAACAGCTCAGAGAACAGATGCAGTACGAGATCAAGAATATCCACCAGAGGCTCGGGGTGACAGTAGTTTATGTGACCCATGACCAGTCCGAAGCCCTGACCATGTCGGACAGGATCGCCGTGTTCGAGGACGGTATCATCCAGCAGATCGCTCCGCCCGATGACCTGTATGAGCGGCCGGACAACAGCTTTGTCGCCCAGTTCATCGGCGAAAACAACACACTGCGCGGCACGGTCGCGACGATCCGCGAAGGTGTTGCCCGGGTGCGCCTGGAAGATGGCCAGATGGTGTCTGCCCTGGCTGTCAACGTAGATACGGATGGTATACCCACCCTGCTCTCCATCCGGCCGGAACGGGTGGCCATCAATCCCGACGAAGCAAAGATGGCCCAGACCGTTGACGGCCACGTGGAACAGCTGATCTACCTTGGCGACCACATCCGCTGCCGTATGACCGTGGCCGGCAACAGCGAGTTCATCGTCAAGATCCCCAACGCAGGAGGATCGGGCATGCTGGAGGTGGGGCAGGATGTGCGCATCGGCTGGCTCACCGAAGACTGCCGCGCCCTGGACGCACAGTAAAACTATTTTCTCCTTCACCAGCCTCCCTGATGCCGGAAAAAAATCGTGACTTACCCTCTCCGGCGAAAAGAGCTGGGCGCCAACGATTGTCGGCAATCCACCTGTTGCCTGGCCAAGAACGACAGCAAAAATCGTTTGTTTTCTTCTGCCAAACAACCTAAACTTCGATAAGAATGGCATGGAACTCAACAGTTGGCAAACCAGAGCAACAGGAAGGGAAAATAATGCAAACCAGGACATGGACGTTTCTGTTTGTCTTGATTCTATTTGCCGCCAGGGGCAATGCTGCGACACTCTTGATCTTCAACAGTGAACCCGGAGATTATATCGGCCAGGGTGAGCAGCAGACATGGACAGACGAAGATGGCACCTTCTCCGTCACGATCAGTGATTCTGGCGATTTCATCGGAATCAATTTTCACGGAACCACATGGTGGAACCTGAATTTCGCCGCACCAAGTGGCGAGATCCTGCAGACAGGTACGTTCGACGATGCCGCCCGTTATCCGTTCCAGTCACCTACTCAACCGGGCCTGAGTATCTCCGGCGACGGTCGTGGATGCAACACTTTGACAGGGAGGTTTGACATACTGGAACTGTCCTATAATACCGTAGGAGAAATTGAGCATTTTGCCGCCGATTTTGAGCAGCACTGCGAGGGAAGCGAACCGGCCCTCTATGGATCGATCAGGATCAATTCCACCGTCGGCCTGCCAACGAGAGTGGATATCGAGGCCAACGGAAAGGACATGCCCATCACCGTAACGGTGGGGGAACCGGTCACGGTCACAGTAAAAATCGATGGCGGCGACGAAGAAGGCGTGCAGGCGGAATACTGGCTGGGTAAAAGCGGATCTTACGGGGCACAGTGGTTCAACGGGAGCAGGTGGATTCCCAAGTATATCCTGCCAACCAGATGGAAAAACCAGGCCATCACCACCGAGGAATACAGCTTCGACTGGATCCCGAGGGCCCCGGGTGTCTACATGTTTCAGTGCGTAATCGACGAGACAGTCGATGGCAGACTGAATACTCAGTTCGCTGACCATGTGGTAGTCACGGTCCTTCGCCCCACAGGTGGCCCTGCCTCCCGTCAGAACATGCCTGGGGCAGTTCTTTTTCAGTAACAGTTCACCGCTATCGGCAACCATCTAAAAATACTGGTGCTTTTGTAAAAGTCCAGCAGTGCCTCAGCTGTGCGTGATCGTGCCTGGGCGTCAGGTAAGCGAGCGCAGCGAGACGCTGAAAGCCCGCTATGCGGCCAGTCACGAGCGCGTGCATATGGCGTGCCGCTGAACTTTTACCTTTTTCACGCCGAGCGCATGGCGGTATCACCTTTCCTGCTGCACCCCGATAAGCTGCGCCATAAACTACTGATGGCGATTTCTGTCGGGGGCGCGGACGCCGATCTTCAGGCCCCGGGGATCGGATGTCGACCCCTTTCTTGTTGCAGGGTGCTGCCAATCGTCTCGTTTCCTCCTGCCCGGCAGGCCGATAATGGCGCCCCTTCAGCCCGATCAGGACGGTCATCAAAGAGCCGGACCGGCCAGCCGGTGAACCGAGCCAGGCGGACCAGTTCCCCCCCACGTGGCCATTGCCGACGATGATCAGCCCAGCGCCCCTCCCAGGGGCTCGTAGAAGAGCGTCACCCTGCCACCGCAGCCCTGCCCCCGTGGGCTCCTCCGGCCCCAGAGTCAGCAGACAGGGCTCGCCCGCAGCCAGGATCTCTCCGGCCCGGGACACGGCCTCCTGTTCCATACAACCACCACCGATGGAGCCGTGGATGATTCCATCCGTACAAACCAGCATCCTGCTCCCCACGCCACGGGGAGTTGTGCCGGTGGTCCCGACCACGGTGACCAGCACTCCCCGGTTGCCGCCACGCAGCATCTCCACCACCTTTTCAAATATCCTCTCCTCCTGTCTCATCGCCAGTCACCCTGTTCCCTTCTCCACCTTTGTGTTCCGTCACGTGGCATCAGGACAGCACACCAGGACACCAAACAGACACGGACGTATCGGCACGTTTTGTAAAAATTCGCCATTTCGTCAGATGTGCATAAACGCGGCAGGCCGTCTAGAACCTGCTATGGTGGAGAAGCAGCCGCAACCATATGCAGATGGCGTGCTGCCAAATTCTCACCTGTCGACACACATTGCCAGGCTCAAGAAAAGAATCGACGCCGGGCAGATCAATCGTACTACTTACAGGTACCGCATCCTTGCACGGTCGTGCCTGTCCGCATAGCTCGGCTACCGGAGTCTCCCTGCGGTCGCTTACCTGCGGTCAGGCACGCCTGCACAGGTAGGCGCAGACTCCGAATCTGCGACCCCTGAGAGCGCTTACATCATTGTGGGCGGAAAAACCGATGGCTGGACATCCCGGAAGGGGTTACGATCAATCATCATCACCGCGTACCCCTGGAGCAGGATCGCCTGTCCGTTGCCGACAGAATCCACGGAAGGACGGTGTGGACTTCAGCTCGGTTTCTCCACCTGGTCGTCCATTTCAGGTGGCATTATTGCCCCTCTGCGTGGTACACATACTTCTGAGTAACGGCAGCAGTGTCGGACCTGCCAAAGCCCGGTCACGTGCTACGCGACTTTCGCGCTCCAGCCACCTCGACCCGCCAGCCGGCCGGGTGACCGGTAAGCGCTCACAGGGACCGCACGGAGTCTCCGCTGCGCTCCGCTTACCTCTTTGCACGGTCGTGCCTGCCCGCACAGGCAGGCTATCGGAGTCTCCCTGCGGTCGCTTACCTGCAGTCAGGCACGCCTGCACAGGTAAAGCGTAGACTCCGAATCTGCGGCCCCTGAGAGCGCTTACACCATTGTGGTCGAGAAAACCGATGGTTGGTTATCCCGTGAGGGGTTACGATGACCGGCCAAAAACAGGCCGGCAATCACCGTGTCCACCCAGTCTTTTCCCTTTCCAGACGAGGTTCCCATGCAGGTGAACAGCACAGCAAGGAAAACCGCCTCTCCCCGCACCTCTGCAGGGCACTGCCTGATTACCGGCGGCTCCGGTTTCATCGGTCGCCACCTGGCCGCCGGGCTCAAGCAGCCCAGGATCCTGAGCCGAAACCCGGCAACGGTCAGTAATCCCCTGCCTGGTGCGGAGTACCGGCGGTGGGACTGCCGGAGTCGGCCGGACTCCACCCTCTTTACGGACATCGACACGGTCTTCCATCTGGCAGGGGAATCCGTCTTCAGGGGGCGCTGGACCAGGACCCGCAAACAGAAAATTCTGGAGAGCAGGATCGACTCCACCCGTCTGCTGGTAGCGGCCATGGCTGATCTGGAACGGCCGCCGACGACCCTGGTCTGCGCATCGGCCATCGGCTATTACGGCGACCGGGGTGCAGAGGTGCTCGACGAGGAATCCGGCCCCGGCGAGGGTTTTCTTGCCCGGGTCTGCCGGGAATGGGAGGCCGAGGCCATGCGGGCGGCCGAACATGGTATCAGAACGGTCTGTATCCGCACCGGTATTGTCCTGGGAAAAGATGGCGGTGCCCTGCCCATGATGCTGCCGCCCTTTCGTCTCGGCCTTGGCGGACGCCTGGGAAGCGGCGACCAGTACATGTCCTGGATCCATATTGACGACCTGACCGGCATCATGGCCTTTTCCGCTGCGGCGCCGCAATGCAGCGGGCCGGTCAACGGGGTGGCGCCGGCCCCTGTGACCAACCGCGAGTTCACCGCAGCCCTGGCAGCCGCCCTGCACCGCCCGGCCCTGCTGCCGGTCCCGTCCTTTCTCCTCCGCATGCTCCTGGGCGAGTTTGCAGAGGTCCTCCTTGGTTCACAGCGGGTGGTTCCCGGGTGCGCTCAGGCGGCAGGATACCGTTTCCGGTTCCCCGACCTGACCCTGGCACTCACCGACCTGTTGTCATAGCGGCTGCAGCCGAATCCCTGCCAAAAAACACAGGTCAACCTCCATATCCGCAGGAGCGGGCACCACAACCGATGAAAACCAGACAGAGGCATATCTTTTGCG
>Ga0256833_1001207_pt1 | contig 19250 bp, 12 predicted proteins | sample 356284metaG_FD_190535 | JGI IMG/M metagenome (GOLD analysis project Ga0256833, IMG submission 190535) | Hydrothermal vent microbial communities from Mid Atlantic Ridge, Atlantic Ocean - 356-284 | ecosystem: Environmental > Aquatic > Marine > Hydrothermal vents | place: Atlantic Ocean: Mid... | reverse complement strand
TTTTACCATCAATAATTTTGTATCTGTTTATACGGTAAAGGGCGGCGCTAAACCCGATGATGTTCATGGAGTCAATGCCATTTCAGGAGGAACAGTTACCTCTACCAAATTATCAAAGATGATCAAAGAACGTATGCAACGGTATTTACCCTATTTTCAAAAAAATAAATAGCGAATTTATAATTCAAAAAAACGAATAAAATGTCTGAAGATAACGCACTATTTTCAAAAAAGAATATCAAATTAGTCACTGATCCGCTCAATGACAACAATCCTATTACTGTTCAAGTATTGGGAATCTGTTCTGCATTGGCTATTACGGTACAACTCAAACCGGCAATTGTGATGGCCATAGCAGTAATGGCAGTACTCATATTTAGTAATTTGATTATATCATTATTACGTAATTTGATTCCCAATAGAATTCGGATTATCGTTCAATTACTGGTTGTAGCTGCATTGGTTATTATTGTAGATCAGATCTTAAAAGCCTATGCTTTTGATGTCAGTAAACAATTATCTGTATTTGTAGGTTTGATTATTACCAACTGTATTATTATGGGACGTCTGGAAGCTTTTGCTTTGGGTAATAAACCTTGGGCTTCTGTACTAGATGCTTTTGGTAATGGAGGTGGATATGCCATTATATTGGTTATCGTGGCTTTCTTTAGAGAATTGCTAGGTTCCGGAAAACTATTTGGATATGAAATTTTAGGGCATAAAGCCACAAGCATAGCTGAATCTACCGGATTGTACCATTACGGCTATCAAAACAACGGTTTTATGTTACTATCGCCTATGGCGTTGATTGTCCTTGGAATCGTAATATGGTTACAACGTAGTAAGAACAAGAAATTAATAGAAAATTAAATATTTTTATAGGTAAATTTCACCTGAAACACAATATCAAAAAACAACAATAAAATGGATTATATAAACTTATTTGTCAAGAGTATTTTTATCGATAATATGGTCTTTGCCTATTTTTTAGGTATGTGCTCTTATTTGGCGGTTTCCAAGAAGGTAAAAACAGCGGTAGGACTGGGAGCCGCAGTAATTTTTGTAATGCTCATTACCGTCCCCGCCAACTATTTATTGGATAATTATCTGCTAAAACCTGGCGCATTAGCATGGTTGTCGCCTGAATTAGCAGACACTGATTTAAGCTTCTTGAGCTTTATTATGTTTATTGCCGTAATTGCTTCTATGGTACAATTGGTTGAGATGGTTGTAGAGCGGTTTGCACCGTCATTATACAACGCTTTAGGTATCTTTTTACCGCTTATTGCTGTAAATTGTGCTATACTGGGAGGCTCTTTATTTATGCAACAAAAGGATTTTGCCAATGTAGGAGAATCGGCAGTGTATGGTTTGGGTTCCGGTATCGGATGGTTTTTGGCAATTGTAGCCATAGCCGCTATTCGTGAAAGAATAACCTATTCTAATATTCCGAAACCCCTTAGAGGAATTGGAATAACCTTTATTATAACCGGATTAATGGCAATTGGATTTATGAGTTTTTCCGGTATTGAATTATAAAAAATCCCAAAAATTAAGCATCAATAGATAAATTAGATATACATGAATACGGTTTTTATAAGTATTGTCGTTTTTTTAGTAGTTATTCTGGTATTGGTTGTGTTACTTTTAGTAGCCAAGGCAAAATTATTACCTTCCGGAAAAGTAAAAATCACGATTAACGGCGAACGGGAAATTGAAGTAGAGAGTGGTAGTTCTCTTTTAAATACATTGAGTAACGAAAAAATATTTTTACCCTCGGCGTGTGGCGGCGGCGGTACTTGCTTACAATGTGAATGCCATGTGCTTTCCGGCGGCGGAGAACCACTACCTACAGAAACACCACATTTTACCAGAAAAGAACTAGCAGAAGGGGCCCGCTTGGGTTGCCAGGTCAAGGTAAAAAACGATATGGAAATAAGAATTCCCGAGGCAGTTTTCGGTATAAAAAAATGGGAAGCTACCGTTGTTTCTAACTACAATGTCGCCTCTTTTATCAAAGAATTTGTAGTGGAATTACCGGAAGATATGAATTACAAAGCAGGAGGTTATATTCAAATAGAAATTCCTCCAACAGAGGTACAATACAAAGATATTGATATTACGGCACATCCTAAAGAACACCCGGGAGAACCTCAAAAATTCAAATTGGAATGGGATAAATTTGGTCTTTGGCCATTGGTAATGAAAAATAACGAACAGGTGGAACGCGCTTATTCTATGGCATCTTATCCGGCAGAAGGAAGACATGTAATGTTAAACGTTCGTATTGCCACTCCGCCTTGGGATAGAAATACCAATGCGTGGATGCAAGTCAATCCCGGAGTCGCATCGTCTTACATTTTTTCTCGCAAACCCGGAGATAAAGTTATAGTTTCAGGGCCTTATGGCGAGTTCTTTATCAATGATTCTGATGCAGAGATGCTCTATATAGGTGGAGGAGCCGGAATGGCGCCCATGCGTTCGCATTTGTATCATCTGTTTAAAACCTTAAAAACAAACCGAAAAGTATCGTATTGGTACGGAGGACGTAGTAAACGTGAATTATTTTATATAGATCATTTTAGAGATCTTGAAAAAGAGTTTCCTAATTTTAAATTTTATATTGTCCTTTCGGATCCGCAAGAAGAAGATCATTGGGCCCCTATGAAAGATATTCACGATACCAAGGGCGATGGTTTTACCGGTTTTGTACATCAAGCGGTTATTGACCAATATTTAACAAAACATGAGGCGCCTGAAGACATTGAATTTTACTTCTGTGGACCTCCTATGATGAATAAAGCAGTCGTAAAAATGTGCGATGATTTTGGCGTGCCACCCGAAAATGTCCGTTTTGACGATTTTGGATAAAGATTCCTAAATAAAACTACAAGCCTTTTCAATTTGAAAAGGCTTTTCTATGTTAAATTATCGTATATTATAGCCCTTTTCCCCTTATTTATTAGGATAAATTGTACCTTTGTAGCTGTGTTATTACACGATTTGATATTAATTTAAATATAAGAAAATTTATGCAAAAAATTTTGATCTTAGTTCTAGGATTATTTGTGGGCATTTATGCAAACGCACAATCCTTCAATGTAGTCAAAGGTAAAGTGCTGAATGCGGATACTTCGGAACCTGTTTCCGGTGTTAAAATCAGTGTCCAAGATACTGAAATTTCTCAAAATACCGCAAGCGATGGAACCTTTACACTACAAAATGTACCGAATGGTGAACAAATTATAGCATTGTCCAAACAGGGATTTGAACCTCAGTTTTTCCCTGTAACCCTGAACAATAAAACCGTTGATATGGGTGATATGCTGTTGTATGTTGATCTGAACCAACAGTTAGACACTTCTGTAATTACTATATCAGAAGATGATCTTTCTGACGACGAAGCAGGAGGAGCAGATAATGTGGCAGGAATCTTGCAATCTTCAAAAGACACCTATCAACGAGCGGTAGCTTTTAATTTTGGACAAGTATGGTTTAAAGAACGGGGTTATGACTCCAGTTACGGTCAGGTTTCTTTTAATGGGATGCCTATGAACAAGCTATCTAACAATCGTCCGCAATGGAGTGATTGGGGGGGCTTAAATGATGTGTTGCGTAATCAAGAGTTTTCCAACGGATTGGCAGCCTCTGAAACTACTTTTGGGAACGTTTTGGGAACGACCAATTTTATTACACGCGCTTCCTTATACAGAGAAGGCGGTAAAGTATCTTATTCCGCTACCAACTCCAATTACAATGGACGTGTAATGGCTTCTTATAACACCGGATTGATGGATAACGGATGGGCTTTGACTGTTTTAGGTTCCAGACGCTATGCGCAAGAAGGATATATGGAAGGTAGTTCTTACAACGCTTGGGGTGGATTCATCGCAGTAGAAAAAGTTTTGAATGAAAAACACAGTTTGAATTTCACGGCATTTTATACCCCTAATAGAAGAGGAAAAAACTCTCCAAATACCCAAGAAGTATTTGATTTAGGTGGTACCAAATACAATGCTTATTGGGGTTGGCAAGGAGATAAAAAACGCAATTCCCGTATGAAAGAGATTAAAGAACCTACCTTTATGCTAACTCATTATTGGAACATCAACGACAAAACAACCTTAAATACCAATATTATGTACCAAACCGGTACTATTGGTAACAGTCGTTTTGGTTATACAGCCAATAATCCCGACCCGACTTATTATCAAAAATTACCGAGTTATTATTTACGTCACGAAGGTTCTGAAGATTACGAAAGTGCTTATATCAGAACTAATTATTTCTTGAATGATGATCCGGAAAGTCAAATCATGTGGGATGATTTATATGCAGCCAATGCTTTAAATGCAGATGCCACTTATTATTTATACGAAGATGTAAATGATGATACTACTATGGCTATCAATAGTGTGTTTAATACACAACTTAATGACAATATCACTCTGAACGGTTCTGTAATTTACAAAAAAACTTCTTCAAATAATTATGCCAAAATGATGGATCTTTTAGGTGCGCAATATTTTACCGATTTAGATAGATATTCTACCGGTGATGAGGCTCAAATGGACTTGAACAATCCGGATAGACAAATAAAAGAAGGAGATTTGTTTAATTACAATTACAATATAGATGCCAGCCAATACGATGTGTTTGCTCAAGCTCAATTTACCTACGATAAAGTAGATTTATACCTGGCAGCCAATGTGGGTAATACCAGCTATCTTAGAGAAGGATTGTACAAAAATGGAAGTTATGCCAATAATTCATTTGGAAAAGGAGAAACTCAAAGTTTCCCGACCTATGGAGTAAAAGGAGGTGTAACGTATAAGATTTCAGGTCGTCATTTATTGAATTTCAATGCAGGTTATATGACCAAAGCCCCTAGTTTGCGAAACACCTATTCTAACTCCAGGGTTAACCACGATGTAGTACCTAATATCACTTCAGAAAAAATCCTTTCTGCCGATGCCAGTTATATTTACAGAGCGCCGGGTGTTAAGGCAAGACTGTCGGGTTATTATACTGCTTTTGAAAATCTCAATGAAGTATCATTCTTTTATGCTCAAGGGATTAATATTGCCGGTTTTGACTTACCGGATGAAGTCACCGGAGATTCCTTTTTCTTAAACAGCGCTTTAACCGGTGTAGCCAAGAAGAATATAGGAGGTGAGTTTGGTATCGATGTGCAAGTAACTCCTACCGTAAGTCTACAAGGAGCAGCTGCTTATGGACAGTTTACCTACGATAACAATCCGGATTTGTATATTGGATCAGACCAGTTTTCATCTACTTATTTAGGAACGGCTTATCTTAAAAATTACAAGCAATCCGGAACACCGCAACAAGGATATTCCTTAGGTTTTTCATATCGTGACCCTAAATATTGGTGGGTGAGTGCCAATGCTAATATGTTATCTAATAACTATATCAGTATATCCCCTATGTTGCGTACCGATAATTTTTATACCGATACTTTTGGTAATCCGGTTCCTTTCAATGACTTGACACAAGAAGAAGTGGATACATTCTTAGCACAAGAAAAATTTGACGATATATTCCTTGTCAATCTAGTGGGAGGAAAGTCTTGGAAAATTAAAGGAAAATATTTCGGATTCTTTGCCAGTATCAATAATCTACTGGGAGAAACCTTTAAGACCGGTGGATTTGAACAATCCCGTAAAGCCAATTATGAGGAATTATCTACCGATCAGAATCTAGATCATCCTCTATTTGGCAATAAATATTGGTATGGTAGAAATACTTCTTACTACATCAATTTTTACGTTCGATTCTAATCATTACTAACCAATAAAAATAATAATAAAATGAAAAAAATAATTTATAGTTTACTGAGTGTAGCCCTCCTAGCTGTGACACTTAACTCTTGTGTGCAAGACACAGATTACGAAACCCCTCAAATTAGTTGTACTGAACCTACACTAACCGGATCAGAGGTTAGTATGGAAACCATCCTAAACCAATGGATCGCTGAAAATGATACCGATGGTGATAATGTGGTGGAATACAATGAAACTGAAAATCCGATTGTATTTGATAGCGATTATGCCAATTATATCGTAGGGTACGTGGTTTCCAGTGATAAAACAGGAAATTTTTACAAAGAATTATACATTCAAAACGACCCGGTTAATCCTACCAAAGCAATTAAATTGATTGTTGATATGAGAAGCCTATATACCAAATTTGATATTGGTCGTAAAGTATATGTCTATCTTCATGATTTAGCATTGAACAAAAACCGTGGTGAAATGATTTTAGGAGAGATGATTAATAACGAAGTGAGTAATATGCGTGAAAATAGAGCTAAAGAGAATATTTTACGTAATTGTGATGCAGTTGCTGTTACTCCGGTTACTATAGACTCACCTAGTTCCGTAGATGATAGCTATTTAGGTATGATGGTTCAATTTGATAATATGCAATTTGACTTGAGCTTGATCGATTTAGATCATCCTGAAAATTCTGCTACTTTTGCAGACCCGTATGACAATTATGATTCGTATCGTATGATTACCAATTGTGATGACAACTCACAAATTCGTTTGGAAACCAGTACATTTGCTAGTTTTAAAGATGATTTATTACCCTCCGGACAAGGAAGCGTAAAAGGAGTATTAGCACGTGACTATTTTGATGATTTCTATGTTTTAAAAGTGTCCGGCACCGATGATTTTTCTTTTACGGGAAATCGTTGTGACCCGGTGTTATTAGATTGCAATAATTCCAATCCGATAGGTGGTAGTAATGTGGTTTTTAATGAAGATTTTGAATCGTATGCCAATTATACAACTTCTTTACCCGGATGGACCAATGTCAATGTAAATAATGGAAACGGATTATTTCAAGTACGAAGCTATAGCGGTGCGCATTATATGCAATGTAGCGCTTATAACAGTGGTGAAGCGCCTATGGAAGTATGGTTGGTAACCCCGGCAATCAATTTGGATAATTCCACCGATGAAGAATTGACTTTTGAAACCAAAACCGGTTATAACAACGGTGCGGCATTGAGTGTATATGTTTCTACAGATTTTACAGGTGATGTTGCTACGGCAGAGTGGATGATGGTCAATGCTGAAATTGCCAATGGCCCTTCCAGTGGTTATCAATCCAGTTTTACCAGTTCCGGATCAGTTGATATTTCTTGTTTAGACGGAGATGTGTATGTCGCGTTCAAATATTTAGGGGGTGATGGTGGTATCACCACAACATTCCAAGTGGATAATGTAAAAGTTACCGGAAATTAACATTTCAAAAATAAATTTTTTACAAACCGTTGTTATTGTGTCAATAGCAACGGTTTTTTTATGTAATTTTGTTAGGTCTTCAGACAAAAATATTTTAATCTTCTTTTCTATGAAAAAACTATTCATTTTTGCACTCATTAGTTTGAGTATGATTGCTTGTAAAGATAAAGCATCTTCAGATCACGACAATCTTTTTAAATTTAAAGAATACATTTACGAGACGACATCAGGGCTTGTTTCTGTTCAAGAAAACATCCACATCACTTTGGCAAAGGATGTGAGTGATTTTAAAGATTCCAAAGAGTTAAAAGGAAATATCCTGAGTATCTCGCCAAAACTAAGTGGTAAAACGTATCTTAAAGACGCCAGACACTTGGAATTTATTCCGGATAAACCCTTAAAACCCAATACAGAATATACGGTTCAAGTACGCCTGAAAGATTTGTATAAATCCATCCCTAAGGAATATAAATCCTATCAATTCCAATTTAAAACCATAGAACCTAATTTTGTTATCAATACCGGTAATCTACAGTCCTATAATAAATCTTGGCAATATATAGAAGGAACGCTTCGTGCTGCCGATGTGATGACACAAGAAGATTGCCAAAAACTATTAAAAGCAAACCAAAACGGTAAAGAATTAAAAATAAAATGGCAAGAATTAAACACCAAAGATTTTGAATTTACCATAGATAGTATTCATCGTAATGATGATGATACCAAAGTACAAATCAGTTGGGACGGCAGTCCTCTAGGTATTGATAATAAAGGGGATAATACGCTTGTGATTCCCGGAAAAACTAATTTTTCAATTATTCGTGTAGATGTCATTCAGTCTCCCAGTCAATATCTAGCCATTAATTTTTCGGACCCTCTTAAAAAACAACAAAACTTCCGCGGACTTGTTTCCATTCAAAATGCGGGAAAGTTGCGCTATTCCGTAGAAGGAAATGTGCTCAAAGTATATCCTTCTAAACGTTTGATAGGAAATTTAAAAACCGAAGTTTTTACCGGTATTAAAAGTGTGGATGGTTATAAACTAAAGCAAGATTACGTGGAGCAAGTTGCCTTTGCTCAAATAAAACCGGCAGTACGAATCATCAATAAAGGGGTTATTTTACCCAATTCCAATGACCTGACATTCAATTTTGAAGCCGTTAATCTTAAATCGGTAACAGTTCGGGTTATTAAAATATTTGAAAACAATGTCTTGCAATTTTTACAAGAGAACAATCTGGACAGTCAGGATCAATACAGAATACGGCAAGTAGGTCGTAGCGTTGCCAAAAAGAAAATTACCCTTATAAAAGATGTTTCTCACAATACCGGAAAGTGGACGGCCTATGCCATAGATTTAGCGAAATTAATCAAAGCAGATCCCGGTGCTATTTATCGCGTGGAATTGAGCTTTACCATTGATGATGCCATCTATGACTGTACTGATAGCAAAGTCAATGCATCTAATTACGAAGAAGACGATGATTACTACGAAGGAGAAGAATATGAAGAAGATTACGATCAATATACGGCACAACAAGCCGAAGATGAAGACGCCAGAGAAGAACAATATTGGGACAATCTAATTTACAGTTATAAACATTATACCTACAATTGGCAAGAACGCGATAATCCGTGTCATCCGGCTTATTATAACGCAGACCGAGTCGTTTCTGCCAATATATTGGCATCCAATCTAGGCGTTATTGTTAAAAAAGGAGAAAATCAAAGCTACTATTTTGCTGTTACCGATATCGTTAGTACACAGCCGGTTTCCAATGCCAAAATAACTTTATACAATTTTCAACAACAGGAAATAGCCACACTCTCCACCAACAAAGAGGGCTTAGCGCAATACAAATCGGATAAAAACGCCTATTTTGCCATTGCTTCTCAAGGGAGTAGTAAGACCTATATAAAACTCAATGATGGTAACTCACTGTCCTTGAGTAAATTTGACGTGTCCGGTAAAAAATTACAAAAAGGATTAAAAGGATACCTCTATGGAGAACGAGGAGTTTGGAGACCCGGAGACACCTTACATCTTACTTTTGTCTTGGATGATAAAGCAAATCCCATACCCAAAGGGCATCCTATAAAATTTGAATTATTCGATGCGCGTGGACAATTGGTCAACAAACAGATGAGCAGTCATAGCACCAATCGTTTTCATAAATTTACGGTTCCGACCGATAAAGAAGCTCCTACCGGAAATTGGAATGCAACGGTAAGTGTAGGTGCTGTAAAATTCAATAAAACCATTAGAATAGCAACCATAAAACCCAATAGACTGAAGATTCATATAGATTTTGGAAAAGATAAGGTCATACCAGCTTCCAAAGGAATTCAAGGTGATTTAAGTGTCAATTGGTTGCACGGTGCACCGGCAAAAAATGTAAAGGCAACGGTTCAAATGAAGTTACGAAGCACTTCAACTGCCTTTGAGCATTATCCTAATTATGTATTTCAAGATCCAACTCGTGAGTTTGACTCAGAAGAAATTACCATTTTTGATGGAAAAGTCAACAGTGCAGGAAAGGCGAGTATTTTAAAAAAATTCCCAAATACCACAGCAGCTCCGGGTATGTTAAAAGCTACTTTTTTCACCCGTGCTTTTGAAAATGGCGGTGATTTTTCTATGGATGTATTTAGTAAAAATGTAGCACCCTACACATCCTTTGTAGGACTACAATCTCCCGAACCGGATGCCTATGACTCCTATACAACCGATAAACCCACCACATTTGATTTAGTGACAGTTGATACACAAGGAAACCCTTTACAACGAAAAGGACTACAAGTAAGAGTATATAAACTTCAATGGCGTTGGTGGTGGAGTTCCTCTTATGATAACCTAGCCAGTTATACCAGTAGTCAATACCACGAAAAAATATATGATAGGACAATTAACACAAATACTCGAGGAAAAGCGTCCTTTACCCTTAAAATCCCCAATAATCGAGGCGGACGATACTTAATACGAGTCTATGATCCGGTAAGTGGTCATGCCACCGGAAGAATAGCCTATTTTTACAGAGATTGGTGGAAAACACCCGATGGTTCTGATGGACAATCGGCCAATATGCTGCTTTTCTCAACCGATAAGAAAAAATACAATTCCGGCGAAACAGCGCATCTTACATTCCCTTCCGGTTCAGAAGGTAGGGCATTAATCAGTATGGAAAACGGTAGTGGTGTCATAGAACAACGTTGGGTCAAAACGACTAAAGGAGAAACCAAAGTATCTATTCCCATTACCAAGGATATGGCACCCAATGTGTTTGTGAATATTTCATTATTACAACCTCATGCGGTAACGGCCAATGATTTACCACTACGATTATACGGTATAATTCCTATTATGGTCGAAGATCCGGAAACACGCTTACACCCGCAAATAGCGATGCCCGATGTATTGAAACCCGAAGAAGATTTTGTCGTAAAAGTATCCGAACAAAACGGAAAACCTATGACCTACACACTGGCTGTGGTAGATGAAGGATTATTGGATATCACCCGTTTTAAAACGCCGAATATCTGGAACGATTTTTATCAAAGACAAGCCTTAGGGGTTACTACTTGGGATATTTATGATGATGTGATTGGTGCTTACGGAGGAACAATAGATCAAGTGTTTTCGATTGGTGGTGATGAAGAAGCCGCCGCAAAAAAAGGAAAAAAAGCGAATCGTTTCAAACCGGTAGTCACCTATTTAGGCCCCTTTAGACTTAAAAAAGGAAGAACCGCTAAACACAAGATTCATATGCCTAATTATATTGGGTCGGTACGGACTATGTTGATAGCCGGTGACAATGCGAAGGAAGCTTATGGAAGTGCTGAGAAAACAACACCCGTTCGTAAACCCCTTATGTTATTGGCTTCTATACCCAGAAAATTAAGTCCGGGCGAAAAAGTAAGCTTGCCGGTTACGGTTTTTGCCATGGAAGATAAGGTCAAGAATGTAAGTGTTCAAGTCAAAACAAGCAAAGGAATCAACGTATTACACAGTGATTCTCAAAAACTCCAATTTGACAAGCCCGATGAAAAAATGCTGTTTTTTGATTTGGATGTCAGCCGGGCAAAAGGAATCAATACCATAGAAGTTATTGCCAAAGGAAATGGCGAAAAAGCCACCTACAAAGTAGCAATCGATGTTGTAAATCCCAATCCGGTTACCAGCAAATTTATCGATATGGAATTGCAAGCCAATGCCACTCAATCACTTCGATTTGACACCTTTGGAGTAGCGGGAAGTAATCAAGCTCAAATAGAGTTTTCTACCCTACCGGCGATGGATTTCAATCGTAGAATGAACTATTTAATTCAATATCCGCACGGATGTGTGGAACAAACCACTTCCAGTGTATTTCCACAATTATACTTAGCCGATATTTTTGATTTATCAGCTCAACGTAAACAGGAAATACGAGAAAACATCAAAGCTGGAATTAAGAGTTTGGGATTATTTCAAACACCGGACGGCGGTTTGGGGTATTGGAGAGGCTATCGTAATGCCGATGATTGGGGAACCAGTTACGCCGGACATTTTATGATAGAAGCCGAGAAGAAAGGCTATGCGCTACCACTGAGTTTTATGACCAATTGGTTGCGATATCAGCAACAGGCAGCTCGTAGTTGGAGACCATCTTACCGTCGTTTCCGCACAGATTTGGCACAAGCTTACAGGTTGTACACCTTAGCTCTTGCCGGTCATCCGGAACTAGCTGCGATGAACCGTTTGCGCGAGTTTAAAGCCTTGTCCAATGACGGAAAATGGCGTTTGGCTGCGGCTTATGCCTTGGCGGGACAAAAAGAAGCTGCACAAAAAATAGCCAACACGGCCAATATAGATTTTCAACCCTATCAATATGATTATTACACCTATGGAGATGTCAATAGAAATAAAGCAATGGCTATGGAAACCATGTTATTAGTAGATGATAAAGATTATATAAATTTGGCAAAAAGCATTGCTAAAACCTTATCATCTCAAGAATGGTTAAGTACGCAGACTACTGCCATTTCCTTATTATCTATGGCAAAGATGGTTCAAAAAGGAGGCGGAAAAGAATTGGATATATCCTATACAATTCACGGTACAAAAGACAAAATAAAAACGACCAAAAGTGTTGCTACACGTGCTCTGGATAGCCAAGATGGAAGTAATGAAATAAGCATCACAAATCACAAGAACAACGTCGTATTTGTCCGGGTATTAAATTCCGGAAAATTACCTTTAGGAAATGATATATCCGAGGCGCGTAATTTGAGTATTACAGTAGATTATGAAGATGTGGACGGTCATGCTCTAGACGTTCGACAATTAACCCAAGGTACTGATTTTATTGCCAAGGTAAGTGTTACCAATACTAGCCGTAATTATATTGGCAATGTAGCGCTTACCGAAATTTTCCCTAGTGGATGGGAAATAGTAAACACCAGTTTTACCGATTATGAAGGAGGAGCGACCAAAGCAGATTATACTGATATACGAGATGATAGAGTTTATTTTTATTTCAATTTAGCCAAAAGAAAAACCAAGACATTTATAGTACATCTCAATGCGTCCTATTTAGGATACTATTATCGTTTTGGGGTACAAGCTGAAGCCATGTATGACCACGATTATTTAGCCCGTTCACAAGGCGGTTGGGTAGAGATAGTAAAATAGTATTATATAAATCCATATCACTAAGAGACGCGAGTTATCGCGTCTCTTTACGATGAAATACAAGCTTTGGTTGTACCCGTTTTTAACAGATTATCTCGCGGGGTAAATGATATTACAAATTGTTTGTTCCTGCTTGTAATTACAGCGAATAACTGATTATATTCTACTTTAATATATTGCCAACTAAGTATTTTTTACGAAATTTACCGCGAAATATAGATCTTTCTATGAAGAAAACCAATCAACAGTATGATAAAGTAGTGGCTCAGTGTCGTGCTTTGTTTGAAAAAAAAATGAGTGACTACGGAAGTGCTTGGCGCATATTGCGTTTACCATCCTTGACAGATCAAATTTTTATTAAAGCACAGCGTATCCGGATGATGCAAGAAAATGAGGTGCGCAAAGTAGATGAAGATGAAATTCCGGAGTTTATAGGTATTATCAATTATTCGTTAATGGCGTTGATTCAATTGGAAAAAGGAGTGTCTGAACAACCCGATATACATACCAAAAAAGCGTTGGAATGGTATGATAAACACATTGCTGCTACAAAAGCATTGATGCAAAACAAAAACCACGACTATGGAGAAGCTTGGCGCGATATGCGAGTGAGTTCCTTGACCGATTTGATTTTACAAAAACTATTGCGAATAAAACAAATAGAAGACAATCAAGGAAAAACTATTGTATCCGAAGGAATCGATGCCAATTATCAGGATATCATTAATTACGCTATTTTTGCCTTGATTCTAATAGATGAAACAAATTAATTTCTAAATACATACAGATGAAACTACTAACTAACATCGCTCGTGTATTGGTGGCTATAACCTTTATCTTTTCCGGTTTTGTCAAGCTGGTAGATCCCATAGGTTCCGCTATAAAATTCAAAGAATACTTTGGTGAAGATGTATTGAATTTGCCTTTTTTAGACCCGTATGCCCTGCCTTTTTCTATTGTGTTAATACTCTTGGAACTCCTGTTGGGCGTGATGCTTCTAGTAGGATTTAAACCTAAAATAACCGTTTGGGCTACCAGCTTATTGCTATTGGTTTTCTTATTTTTGACTTGGTATTCTGCCTATTTTAATAAAGTAACCGATTGTGGTTGCTTTGGAGATGCGGTTAAACTAAGCCCTTGGGGTACTTTTTATAAAAATATTGTATTAGCTGTTTTATTACTCCTGTTACTTTTCAACATAAAATATATCAGGCCTTGGTTTGGAAAAACAGCAGCCCTTTGGGTTCCTTTTATCACACTTATTGGCGGACTTTATATCAGTTATTATGTGTTACAACATTTACCGATTATAGATTTTAGACCCTTTGCTATAGGTGAGAGTATTCCCGAGGGAATGCAGTACGTGGATGGTGAAGATATTCCTAAGATACACGATTTTTTTCTTGAAAATGATACCGATGATTTAACCGATACTATATTACAAGCACCCAAAGTTTTATTAATCATTGCTTACAACTTGGATGAAAGTACGTTGAAAGGTTTTGAAATCATCAAACCCATTGCCCAAAAAGCGATTGACAAAGGTTATATAGTTTATACGCTGTCTGCTTCGTCCATGGATGAATTTAATCAGTTAAAAGAAGCATATCAATTACCCTTTGAAATGCTTTACGGAGATGAAACGATGCTTAAAACCATTATCAGAGCCAATCCGGGAGCGGTTACCCTTAAAAAAGGAGTGGTAACCGGTAAATGGAATTGGACTGATTTTGATAAAATTAAATTAGAATAATATGCAACAGATTTTTTTAGTCTTTATAGGAGGAGGTATCGGAAGTGCATTACGGTATATCATCGGATTACGATTAAATCAAGAAACTATTCCATATGGTACTCTAACAGTCAATGTTATCGGAAGTCTGCTGATAGGTCTGTTAATGGGTTTTTATTTAAAAACTGTAAATCATTCACTGACCGAAAATCAAATTGCCTTTATGGCGGTCGGTTTTTTTGGTGGTTTTACCACTTTTTCTTCTTTTATGTACGAAAACTTACAATTTTTATTCAATGAACAGTATTTTAGATTCGTAGGTTATACTTTATTATCCTTAATTTTAGGTTTTTTGGCTGTTTTTTTAGGATTTCTTTGGGGAAAACATATATAATTTTTTTCACAATCGTTCGTTAGTTTATAAACAACTCTTATGATGAAGCTGTATGCCCTATTATTTTTATCCATTTTTGCCTGGTCTTGTGCCGACGAGGCTCCGGTAAGTACAGAAGGCAATTGGTACAAACCCACGCCCATGACTACTTTTGATTGGGATTTAAGAGGACCTATTCCTGCGGGGACTACTTATCAAAGCAGTATTGTCGATATTGATGCGTTTGAAAATGATGCGTCTTTTGTCGCTTCTTTACAAGCCCAAGGTAAAAAAGTATTTGCCTATGTTTCCGTAGGTTCAGTGGAAGATTGGCGTCCGGATGCCGGTGATTTTCCCAATACGGTTATCGGGAATGATTACCCGGGATGGAGTGGTGAGAAATTTCTGGACATCCACAATTTTGAATTACTGAAACCCATTATGCGTGCCCGGTTTGATATGATCAAGCAAAAGGGTTTTGACGGTATAGAACCGGATAATATTGATTTAAATTCTTGGACTACGGCAGAACTCGGATTTGAAATTACCGACGCAGATGTAATTAACTATAGCCATTGGTTAGCGCAAGAAGCACACCAACGAGGTTTGTCTATCGGACAAAAAAATGCTTCGGATTTATCCGATGATTTGGTCGATACTTTTGATTGGATTCTTTTAGAAGATGCCTTTGCTTACGGTTTCCAAAACGAGGCAGCCACGTATATATCACATAACAAAGCTGTTTTTGCTACCGAATATACCGATGAAACTACCAGCTCGCAATTTCAAACCAATGTATGCCCATCGGCTGCTACACTACAATATACCGCTATTTTAAAAAATCGGGATTTAGATGGTTTTATAGAAACCTGTAATTAATGGAATTTTTTTACCCCGGCTTTTACTGCCACTTTCAAATCATTTTCTTTAGGTGGAATCACGCAAGACCATCGATGACTATAGGCGCAATACGGATTGTAGGCTTGGTTGAAGTCCAGTGTAACCACCGCACCTAAAGGCTGTTTTAAGTCGATATAACGCCCACCTCCATAGGTTTCCTCACCATTGGTTTGATCGGTAAAAGGGACAAAAAGATAATCTTTATAGGCCTCGTCCGGTTCCAAATCTTGATAAACAGCTAGACTTAAATTTTGACCATTCAATGTAAAATGCAAGGTCCCGTATTTTTGATAAAGGGCTTTTCTATCGGTGCTGGTGCTCATTGCAAAGGGACTCGGATATTCAATTTTTTCAAAACTGGCCGTAACAATGTATTTTGCACTGACGGGAAAAAAGTCCAATTGACGGAATTGCACAAAATCAATACTGTCCAAAGGGGATTTTTCTTTATCGGCAAATTCTAAATTCAACTGATATTGAAAGTCTTTAGCCGCTTGTATTTTTGAAACTTTTTTTGCCGGTTTTTGAGGGGTACACGATAGCACCATCCCCAAGCTAAGCATCCAAAAAACAGCCATTTTTAATATATTACGCATCTTAACTGACTTATTTTCCGATTGCACCCATTTCCACTCCTTCAGAGTAGGCTACTCTAATACCGTTTTCGCTAAAAGCACGTTTGATACTTTTGTACGAAAGATAGGTTACTTCCCAATAATCATCGGGTTTGGTATAGGGTAACACATTTATTTTGATACTGTGAGAATCAAATGCTACAATACCAATGTCCGTATCCGGTTCCTTGAGAATTTTATCAATGGGATCCAAAGCTTTTCGAATGATTTCTTTTACTTTGGGAAAATCTTCATCATACGGCATAGTTACCTCCAGTTCTAACCGGATCATTCCTTTGTTGGAATAATTGGTCACGACACCATCGGTGATTTTGGCATTGGGAATTATCAATGTTTTATGACCGGGTGTCACCACAATGGTGCTAAAAATCCCGATTTCTTCTACTTTTCCGAATTTATCGTCCACACTAACCCAATCGCCTACTTTATAGGGTTTCAGGGAAAGTATCAGGATTCCGGAAGCAAAATTTCCCAAGCTCCCCTGTAATGCCATTCCTATAGCAAATCCGGCTGCGGCTATAATGGCAACTAAACCGGTTAAATCAGCGCCTAGAATGGTAGCAATAGCCATCAACAAGGCCACTTTTAATATTACATTGACAATGGAGATTAAAAAAGGACGAATTGTATCGCTAAATCCGGCTTTTTTAAAACCGGTATCCATAATAGATGTGAACTTTTGAATTAATTTAAAACCTATCCATAAAGCAACAGCACCTCCTATTAATCTGGGTGCAAAAAAAACAGCCTTGTCTATTGCAACACTTAGATATTCATTTATTTTTTCCATATATCAGAAGTCATTCAAATGATGTTTGTGAGTAAAATTTTTGCAAATGTAAAATTTTATCCAATTTATACTTACATATTCCTACGATATTGTCCACCTACTTTAAACAGCGCATCGGTAATTTGTCCAATTGTACTGACTTTGGTGGCTTCCATTAATTGTTCAAAAATATTCTTATTCTCCAAGGCTTGTTGTTGTAACAATGCCATTTGTTCAACTGTTTCATCGGCAAAAGCCCGGTGCATATTTTCAACGACCTGTATTTGATATTCTTTTTCAGCTGTGGTGGCACGTATTACTTCTTGTGGTAAAACTGTTGGAGAACCTTTACTACTCAAAAAAGTATTGACGCCTATTATCGGGAATTCACCCGTGTGTTTTAAGGTTTCGTAATACAAACTCTCTTCTTGAATTTTACTGCGCTGATACATAGTTTCCATTGCACCCAACACGCCTCCTCTCTCGGTGATTCTGTCGAACTCTGTGTACACGGCTTGTTCTACCAAATCGGTGAGCTCTTCAATAATAAAAGCCCCTTGTATGGGATTTTCATTTTTGGTCAAGCCCAATTCTTTATTGATTATCAATTGGATAGCCATAGCTCTACGTACACTTTCTTCGGTAGGTGTGGTGATGGCTTCATCGTACGCATTGGTGTGCAATGAATTACAATTGTCATAAATAGCGTACAGAGCTTGTAAGGTAGTCCGGATATCATTAAAATCTATTTCCTGTGCGTGCAAGGAACGTCCGGAGGTTTGAATATGATATTTAAGCATCTGCGCGCGGGGGTTGGCTTTGTATTTATCACGCATGGCTTTTGCCCAAATTTTACGGGCAACACGACCAATTACTGCATATTCCGGATCAATTCCATTGGAAAAAAAGAAAGATAAGTTCGGCCCAAAATCATTGATATCCATTCCTCTGGATAAATAGTATTCGACATACGTAAATCCGTTTGCTAGAGTAAAAGCCAGTTGTGTAATGGGGTTGGCGCCGGCTTCGGCAATATGGTAACCGGAAATAGAAACCGAATAAAAATTACGCACTTTGTGCCGGATAAAATATTCTTGCACATCTCCCATTAAACGCAAGGCAAATTCTGTTGAAAAAATACACGTATTTTGCGCTTGATCTTCTTTTAAAATATCCGATTGGATAGTCCCTCTTACTTTGGTAATTGCCGATGCTTTTATCTCTTCATAGACTTCTTTAGGTAAGACCTGATCACCGGTTACACCCAATAAGAATAGACCTAAACCATTATTACCTTCCGGTAAATCTCCTTGATAGGCGGGTCTGGGGATTCCTTTTTCACTATATATTTTTTCAATTTTCTTATTGACTTCTTCTTCCAGATGATGTTGATGGATGTATTTTTCACATTCTTGATCAATTACAGCATTCATAAAATAGCCCAACATAATTGGTGCCGGACCATTGATAGTCATAGAAACCGACGTCATCGGATGGGTTAAATCAAAACCGGAATATAATTTTTTTGCATCGTCCAGACAGCAAATAGACACACCTGAATTCCCGATTTTTCCATAAATATCAGGTCTTTTATCCGGATCATTTCCATAGAGCGTTACGCTGTCAAAAGCGGTAGATAATCTTTTGGCAGGCATCCCCAGACTGACATAATGAAAACGTCTGTTGGTTCGTTCCGGACCGCCCTCTCCCGCAAACATACGTGTAGGATCTTCTCCGGTACGTTTAAAAGGATAAATACCCGCAGTATAAGGAAATTCTCCCGGAACATTCTCTTGTAAAATCCATTGTAAGATACTGCCCCAAGCTTCATATTTAGGAAGTGCTATTTTGGGTATAGTGGTATGCGATAAAGATTGTGATGTAGTTGGAATTTTA
>Ga0256833_1001206_pt1 | contig 19265 bp, 20 predicted proteins | sample 356284metaG_FD_190535 | JGI IMG/M metagenome (GOLD analysis project Ga0256833, IMG submission 190535) | Hydrothermal vent microbial communities from Mid Atlantic Ridge, Atlantic Ocean - 356-284 | ecosystem: Environmental > Aquatic > Marine > Hydrothermal vents | place: Atlantic Ocean: Mid... | reverse complement strand
TGGCCCCCCTGCTGGCGGTCACCCTGAGGGTGTTCAGGAGGCCTGTGTCGGAGTGGGTTAGGGGGTGAGGATTGTGGGTAGCGCTTCCCAGGGCGTGGCCCGGGGTCTTGAGTCGCTCGGAGGCCTCTTCGAGAGGCGCGGCGTGAGGGTTGAGGTTAGGGATCTGGTCAAGATCTACAGGAGGGGCAAGCTGGAGGTTCAGGCGCTACGGGGGGTGAGCGTCTCCTTCGAGGCCGGCACTATAACCTCGATAATGGGCCCCAGCGGCAGCGGTAAGACGACGCTGCTCAACATGATAGGCGGCGTCGACAGGCCCACGGGTGGGAGCGTCGTCTTCGGGGGGCAGAGGCTCGAGGAGCTGGGCGACGAGGACCTCGACCGCCACAGGCTCCTGAACGTGGGCTTCGTCTTCCAGGCGATAAACCTCGTCCCCAGCCTCACGGCGAGGGAGAACGTGGAGCTCCCCATGATACTAGCCGGGAGGCCCCCCGGGGAGAGGGGCGAGAGGGCCCTCGGCCTCCTGAGGGCGGTGGGGCTCGAGGGGAGGGCGGACCACTACCCGGAGGAGCTGAGCGGCGGGGAGCAGCAGAGGGTGGCGATAGCGGTGGCGCTGGCGAACGACCCGCCCGTCATCGTCGCGGACGAGCCGACGGCCGAGCTCGACTACGAGACGGCGAAGGGCGTCGTGGACCTCCTCGCCGGGCTCGCCCGGAGGGTGGGGAAGACCGTGATCGTAACCACCCACGACCCGAGGGTGGCGGTTAGGACGGACAGGATAGTCAGGCTGGAGGACGGCAGGGTCGTCGGGGAGTACACCCCCCTCGAGCTGGAGCGCCAGGCAGCCCCAGCCCCCGGCGGGGCGGCGGACGCCCACCACACCCTGATAGAGCTTGTCAGGGCTAGGATAGCGTCGCTCGAGCGGGAGATCGAGAAGCTCGAGGAGGCCGCCAGGAGGGGCGAGGTCCCCCTCAGGCAGGCGGCTAGGAGGATAGCTGAGCTGGAGGCCGCGATAGAGGCGCTCCGCGACCTCCTGGCCAGCATAGGCGGGTAGCTCTAAATCTTGGATTAGGTGGGTAAAATAACTGTTTTTAATTATTTCTAATAAATATTAAATTTATATTATTTTAAAATGGAAGAGTTAATGTCGACTCCTTCCCTGAACACATTCACCCGCGCTATACCCAGCAGATTTAACTAATATTTTATTATAATATGCTAAAATTTATAACTTATAATATATAGCCTCTTCCTCTTCACTATTCCTGGTGACATGCATGACTGTAAGCGTCGCGATACTGCACTACCCCTGGGAAACCATTGGGGGGAGCGAAAAACTATCCCTAACACTTTTCCTGGGCCTTCTTAAAAACGGTGTTGATGCTAGGCTTTTAACCAGCGCGTCTTTTGACCCGGAAGAAGTTTCTAAAGTATTTGGAGTAAAAGTGCCCCAGGAGCGCGTAGAAATCCTAAACCTCGGCAGGAGCCTTTCGGATTCTATCTTATCACGCTTCACGTTAGGAGCGTATGCAAGAGGCTTGTTGCAAGCTCTAAGGATCTCAGGGTTCCTTGATACTTTCTATTCAGATGAAGTAGTCGTGGCTGAAACCCACCTGGGATTCCCTCTCCCTGCTGATATAGTTTACATGCATTACCCTACAATGGCCTGGAAGCCTCGTGCTAGAAACATCCTCTGGCTAGCATACCGGTACTTCGTAAGACTCCTTGAACGCAGGCTGGGGTTACCTTGGGGCAGAGGACCAGGGGTCCTGGTAACCAACAGCAAGTGGACAGCCTCACTAATCTATAGGGTTCACAGGAGGCTCGCACAGGTTATATATCCCCCTGTCGACTTCACATGGGTCCCCTCGACTGAGGGCTCGGAGAAGCTTGCTCTTTCAATCACACGTTTCACCCCAACCAAGAATGTCCATAAACTCTTGAAATCCCGCCTGGATACTGTAGGATACAGGCTTCACCTAGTGGGCGGAGCCCGTAAGCCTGTAGAAAAGAAGTACCTAGCCCATATAGAGGCTCTCGCGCGGAGTATGGCTTGGGTAAGTGTGCATCCCAACGCGCCGCGAGAGGTACTAGTGGATCTTCTGAGGAAGGCACGCTATTACATTCATGTACCCTTCCCAGAGCATTTTGGGATTGCCGTGGCGGAGTCAATGGCAGCCGGTCTCGTACCTATTGTCTACTGTGATGGTGGGGCATGGATCGACCTAGTAAAACCCTCTGGCGCCGGGGCATGCTACAGAGATCCAAGAGAGATACCCGGCATCATAAAAAGCTTGGAGTCTAGCTGGGATAGTCACTCGGAGAAAGCTCGTCTCTACGTGCGCTCTCAACTAAATTTGACTCCTGAACATTTTATCAAAAAAATGTTATTAATTATAAGAAATATTAATGACATCAAGAGACAATCAACAGTAAATTCCAACTATTCATAAATATGATTATATATTTATATTAATAATTAATTGAAGCGGTTAGGATAAGGCAAACCCTGAGTGACACACACTCTCCAAGGGCTCCCCCGCGCTAACGCCACCTGCCGAGGAGCCCTAGCCCCAGCGGCGGGGCGCCTATTAGGCTTCGGCCCCCCGCCCCGGCGGGGGTGATGGGGGCTCCGCGTGTGTTGCCAGTGCACAGCGTCTCCTATAGGCTGAGGAAGCTCGTCTACAGGCTCGCCAGGCACAGGCTCCTGCTGGTGGTGCTCGTCTTCCTGGCGCTCTGGCTGCTCGGCGGCCTCATGTTCTGGCAAGCAGAGGGAAGCCGGGGGCTCAGCCTGTGGGACAGCCTCTACTGGGCCCTCATAACGATGGCCACCGTGGGCTACGGCGACATAGTCCCAACCACGCCGGCCGGGAGGCTCGTGGCCGGCGCCACCGCGGTCTTCGGGATCGCCACCTACTCGCTCCTAATATCAACCCTTGCCGACTACTTCCTCGAGGCCACGGTGAAGGCCGCGATGGGCCTGGGGAGGCTTCGGGGTAAAAGGATACTCATCGTAGGGGAGGGGCCCGCCTGCGAGGAGGCTGTGAGGGAGCTCGTGTCGAGCGGCCTCGGTGGCGAGACCGGGTGGCTGCGGGAGAGCCAGCCCCGCGGCGAGCCGCCCGTGGACTATGTTGTCTCCGAGCTGGGCGAGGAGGGGCTGGAGAGGGCTGGCGTGAGGGAGGCCGAGCACATAATCATATGCTACGAGGACGACAGCAAGGCCATATACGTGGCCGCCCTCTCCAAGAAGCTCAACCCCAGGGCCCGCCTGACGGCCCTAGCAAAGGAGGAGGCCACCATAGACATACTCAGGATCATGGGGGTTGACAACGTTATACCCATGGCCGTTCTCGGCAGGCTCCTGGCGAGCAGCGCCTTCGAGCCCTCGGTGTCGAGCTTCATAGCCAGCACCGCCACCCACCGGGGCGGGGCGGACCTTGTTGAGGTCTCAGCCCCGGGTAGGAGGGTTGAGGAGGTGGAGAGGCTCACCGGGCAGAGGGCCGTGGCTGTGGTTAGGGGCGACGGCACCATAGAGCCGGCGTCGCCGGGGAGGACCCTGGGCTCCGACGAGAAGCTGGTAATGCTAAAGAGTAGGGGGGAGAGGGGGAGCCGGGGCGGCTAGGCCGCCCCCGCGGCTGGCCCGCGCTTCTGGAGGCGCGCCAGCGGCGGGTAGGCTAGGAGGCTCGCCGCGACGCCCACGTACCAGGTGAGGCCCCCGGGGAACCTGACGGTGTGGCCGGCCAGGCTCACGTCGCTGTAGGCGCCCATCGCCACGCTGGCGAGGTAGCTCGCCGCCACCCCCACCAGGAACGCTGCGACCGCCGCCGGGTAGACCCTGCGCGGGTGTGGGTTGGCCGCCGGGGCTGTCCTCCCCCTTCCTAGGAGCCAGTAGGAGGCCAGCATGGGGCCGAGGAGGGGGCCCAGTATGACGCCGTAGCTCGCGGCGAACGAGGTCACGTACCCCACTATGTCCTGGGCCCGGTCTAGGGCCCACCAGGGCGCCAGCAGGAAGCCCAGCAGCGCCGCGGCGAGGGCGGCCCTCCTCCAGGTGAGGCCGGCCTCGGTGAGTATGTCCATGAGGGCCGGGACGTTCGCCGTAAGGTCAGTGGTCCACGGCGCTAGGAAGGCGAAGGCGAGGCCGAGGAGCACCGCCGCGAGGCCCGGGGCGTAGTCGGCCACGATCTCCTGGGGTAGGCTCTCCCCGGTCATGAGGGCGAGCTGGTAGCCGAGGTAGGTTCCCAGGAGCTGGCCGCCCACCATGCCCAGGAGGACCCCGGCCCAGACGGCCCCCCAGCTCCTCGCCGCCCTGGAGAGGTCGCTCATGTTGACGGCCACGGTGGCCCACCAGTTGGTCTGTATGGCCAGGTAGCCGAGGAAGGCGAGGCTCGTCCACGGCACCCCCTCCGGCGCCGCCCCCGGCTGGGCGCCGCGGCTGTGGAGCCACCAGGCGAGCCATGCGAAGTACGCCAGCATCAGGGGGCCGGCGAGGGTGGCGGCCCTGCCTATCCTCTCCACCCCGCCCCTCAGCACGAGGAGCATCGAGGCCAGGTAGAGGGCTAGGGATAGCGGTAGCAGCCTGGCGGCGGCCTCGAGCGTGTCGCCCTGGTAGTGGAGGGCTATGAGGGCTATCATGAGCAGCGCTAGGGCGCCGTTGTACGCCTCCACCCCGTACCATAGCGCCCCCACGAGGCCCCTCAGGGCTACGGCCAGCTTGGCCCCCGCGGTGCCGAAGACCTCCCTGGCCTGCTCGGGGAAGCCTATCCTCCTAGCCACGCCGGCGTGGCCGTTCAGGGCCATGGCGGCGGCTACTATGGTGTTACCCGCGAGCGCGGCGGCGAGGGCCTGGCCTAGGGTTAGCCCGGAGTGGTACGCTATGGGGCCCAGGAAGAAGAGCGGGAGGCACGAGGCCATGCTGAACATTACCAGGGCGAACCCGAGCGGGCCGAGCCCGCCTCCAGCCTCACCCGACCCCATGAACCCGGCCCGCAAATCCCATGGTGGGAGTTTAAAAGGGGCGCGCCCGTAACCGGGGGGTTAAACCACGCAGACCCCAGGGCGCCCCGTACGACCCGTGGCCCACGCGTGGCTCCCCCGGGGGGCCAACGCCGAATACCCCGGAGCCACCCCTCCCAGGGGCGGTGCGGAGCCTTGACGGGAGAGGGCGAGCCCCGCGAGGGGGAGAGGATAGTCTTCGCCGCCTCCACGGGCGGCGAGGGCCCCCAGGAGCTCTCCAGGGTGCTGGAGGCGGTCGACAAGTTCCTAGCGGGCCTCAGCCAGCACCTGGGCAGGCTGCTCGACACCCTGCTGGGCTCGATAGACGGCAGGAGGGTCGGAGAGGAGGTGGCGGCGTTCTACAGGAGCCTCCGCGAGGCGGGCATGCCGGAGGACGTGGCGGCCGAGATGACCCGGGAGTACTTCAGGAAGAGGATGGTGACGGCGGACGCCCTAGCGAAGCTCGGCGACATCATAAAGAGGGAGATCTCGGGGGAGGAAGAGGAGGAGGGGGAGAGCTAGCCGGCCCCCCGGCGGCAGGCCCGCCCCCGCCCCGAAAGGGATGACCGATGAGCGGGGATCTCGAGGAGAGGCTGTCCAGAATCGAGAGGCTGCTGGAGGAGGCCATCGAGAGGCTCGCCAGGCTCGAGAGACTCACCCTGGAGGCCGGGGGAGAGGCCAGGCTGGCGGCGGAGCTGGCCCTAGCCTTCACCCGGCCCGTGCAGGAGGTGCTAGACGCCGCCGCCCGGGCCGCCAGGGCGCTCTCCAGGCTGGCCGGCCCCGGCGGCTGGGAGCCCGACGGCGTGACCAAGGCCATAGTGGAGGCCCTAGCCGTGAGGGGGCCCCTCACGCTGCGGGGGCTAGAGAGGGAGGTGCGCAGGATCCGGGGCACGGCGTCGAGGAGGGTGATACGCTCGAGGCTGGAGGAGCTCGAGAGGGCCGGTGTGGTGAGGGTCGAGAGGAGGGGTAGGAGGCTGGTGGTGAGGCTTGCCACGGACTAGGGGCGGGAGGGCCCTCCAGCTGCTCGCCCTAGCGGCTAGGCTCGCCGCTGTCTCGGCGAGGGCGGCCGGGCTCTACGCCAGGCTCCGCCTGCGCCTCTGGCTCTGGAGGCGCCTCTCAGCCTGGAGGTTCTCCCGGGCCATCCGGGGGCTACCCCCGGGGCTTCGGGAGGAGCTGGAGGGCCTCTACCGCGAGGCGCTCGAGCCCCTGAGGCTCCCCGGCCTGGGCAGCCTGGCGGGGAGGCGGGCCCGCCGCCTGGCCGCTCGAGGGGTGAGGAGGCGTGGCAGGGGTTAGGCTACCGGACCCCCTGGGCCTGCTGCTGGGCCGCTGGGGGAGGATCAGCGTGGAGACGCCCCCGCTCGACCCGAGCCCCCGCCTCCACGTGGAGGCCCTGGGGGCCAGCGTCGAGGCCAGGCTAACCAACACGCCGGGCCAGCCCCTCAGGGTCGAGGGCAGGGGCCGGGCCAGGGTGGTGGTGGCCGAGAAGCCCGGCGTGGGGCTCGAGGCTAGGGTGAGGCTATCCGGCCAGGCGACGCTATCCGGGCCGGCAGCGGAGCTGCACGTAGACGCTAGGGGCTCAAGCCTGGACGCCGAGGCCTCGGGGCTGCGCGGGCTGGCCCTCGAGCTGAGGGCCTCCTCCGCCAGGGTCCGAGCAGGCCTGGCGCCGGGCGCCACCCTGAGGGTCAGGGGGCTGGCCTCCGCGGCCGCCATACGCCTCGACCCCAGGGCGCCTGGGGAGTACGAGGTCGAGGTGGAGGCCTCGGCTAGCTCCATAAAGGTAGAGGCGCCCCCGGAGGCGGCCTACATCGTGGAGGGCCCCAGGCCCCCCAGCCTGAGCGTGAGGAGCGGCCAGCCCGACCCGGCGAGCGCCCGCTACGTCATACGCGTGAAGGCCCGCCTCCAAGGCGCCACCCTAGCCCTCACCTAGCCCCCGCCCGGCGGCGTCGAGTAGCAGCCTAGCCGCCCGGCTGCCCGAGGCGGCGGCCCTCACGGCGGCCTCCCGACATTTTCTCTCCAGGCTCTCCAGGGGCTCCCCGAGGAGGGCTGGGTCGAACCTCGCGGGGGCCCTGTCGAGGCCCGCCGAGACCAGCAGCTCCCTTATCTCGCCGCACAGCGTGTCGAGCGCTGGCTTCAGGCGGGAGGCGAGCCCCGTAAGGCCCTCCCGCCTAGCCCTCGCAGCGAGGGCCGTGCACTTGTACCTCGCCTCCAGGTAGACCTCGACGAGCCTCAGCTCCTCGGGTCCCGCCAAGCCCCGCCAGCCCCCTCTGGGGCCAGCGCCGCCGGGGGGTTTGTGGGCTCCTATATGCCCGGGGGGGCGCCAGCCCAGCCCTCAGCGCTGGCCCCAGAGGGCCCTGCAGGCCAGGTAGTAGCCCTCCTCGCCCCAGCCACCGGGGGGCGCTAGCGCCGCGGCGGCCCCAGCCAGCCCGGCCGCTACTGCGAGGGCAGCCGCGGCCCCTGGGGGTAGGAGGCTCATGGCGAGGTTCCCCAGGGCCCAGCCGGCCCCCATGGAGGCGTATAGGGCGGCGTAGGCCCTCGCCCTCGCGCCCTGGGGTACCCCGGCGGCTGCTGCCCGGTAGGCGGTCTCGTAGGCGCTCATCGCGGCCCCCCAGAGGGTTGCCCCGAGGGTGGGCTTGGGCGCTAGGAGGGCGAGGGTGGCGGAGGCCGAGAGGGCGGGGCCGAGGGCTAGGGCGGCCCGGGGGCGCCTGTCGTAGAGGAGGCCTAGGGGCACGGCTAGGGCTGCGTCTGAGAGCATGGCCAGGGAGTAGAGTAGCGCTACGTCGACGCCGGTGACGCCCGAGGCGGAGAGCCTGTAGGACGCCTGGGCCCAGTGCATGAGAGCCGCCATGCCCAGGCCCGCGGCGAGGGCGAGCCTAGCTGCCCCCCGGGGCAGGCCGGGGGCGCCGCCGCTGCGGGGGCGGAGGGCCTCCCTTGGGGTGGGGTAGGCTAGGTACGCGGCTAGGAGCGAGGCGAGGGCGAGCGCCGCCGGCACGGCTAGGAGGGCGTAGGCGTGCCTGTACCCGTGCCCCCGGAGGGCGGCGGCGACCACGAGGGCCCCCGAGACGGCGCCGGCCTGGTCTGCGAGCTCGTGGAGGCTGAAGGCTAGCCCCCGGGGCACGCCGCTGGACACCTCCGCCAGTATCGCGTCCCTGGGCGCCGCCCTGAGCCCCTTCCCGGCCCTCTCGGCCAGCACGAGGGCTAGGGCCAGCCACCAGCTGCCGGCGAGCGCTAGGAGGGGTACAGCTAGGAGGTTGACCGCGTACCCGAGGAAGGTGAGGCCCCAGTAAGCTCTGGGCCCCCGGAGCCTGTGGGCGAGCTCCCCGCCGGCGAAGCGGAAGGCGTAGCTCACCAGGTCCCCCACGCTCACCGCCCCCGCCACCACGAGGGCCGCGCCGAGGCTCCTCAGGTAGGGGCCGAGCACGCTCCTAGCCCCCTCGTACGCCATGTCGGCGAACAGCGATGTCAGCGAGAGAGCAGCGAAGGCCGCCAGAGCCGCACGCCTCGGCCCAGCCATGGCGCACGCCAGCCCCACCCCCCGCGGGGGCGCCTCCGTATTAGGGGGCGGCTCGAGGGGTCCTAGTGCTCCTCGATTTAATCCTCCCAGCCCCCGCCACCTCCCCGGGAGGCTGGCCTGGCTTGGGCGGGCGTGGCGGCGCCCTCGAGGCTCGAGTGGAGGGATTCAAATCCGTGGGTAGCGCAACCCTGAGGCTGGCCCCCCTAACTCTCATACTCGGCCCCCCCGCCAGTGGTAAGAGCAACCTCCTCGAGGCGCTGGAGGTTCTAGGGTTCGCGGTGAAAACCCTGATAGAGGCTGCCGCCGGGGAGTACCCGTCTCAACGGGACGTTGGCAGGCTTGACGACTACGTGCGGGCCGTGCGCTGCAGCGACCTCCTCAGCACCTTCAGGGGTGCGAAGAGGTCTTTCCGGGTAGCGCTCGGGGGGCCCCAGGGTGGGATAGCCGCCGCTGGCTCGTGCGAGAGCCCTAGGAGGCTGAGGCTCTCGGTCGCCCTCCGGGGGGCGGGTGGCGAGGTTGAAGTCGAGGTTAGGGCTCTCATAGGGCGGAGCCGCTCCCTGAGGGGCTTGAGGGGTGACGTCAGGGAGCTCTTCGGCGAGGAGGCCCTCCCTCTTCTAGACTTTATCCGAATGTTCTTCGAGAGCAAGGAGAGCGAGGAGTCAGTAGCTGTCAAGGTACGGCGGGGAGCACATGAGGGCGGTGGGGCCCCTCAGGTGTCGAGGGTGTGGGCTCCCGTGCCGAGGCTATACGGCTTCGACAGGATGAACGTGCTCTACACCCTCCAGCATAACCTGGCCACGGCACGCTATCCTGAGTCCTACATGGAGGAGAGGGGGAGGAACCTGGGATTCATACTCTACAGCTACGACAACGTGCTCCGCGAGGTCCAGGATGTGATCGACGAGGTCGTGGAGGGCATTGAGGTCCACCCCCTAGCCGACGGCGGCCTAGCCTTCTTCGACGGGGGACGCGATGTTGGGCCCTCCAGCGTGAGTGACACCCTGCTCCGCGCGATCTACGGGGTGGCAGCCATCGCCTCGAACAAGGTCTCAGCCCGCTACTGGGAGGGGAGGAGGCTGGAGGGCGGCGGCCTCTCAGAGGCGACCCTCCACCCGATAGTCATGCTGGAGGAGCCGGAGTCCCACATGCACCCCTGGGCCTTCGGCGGCCTGGCGAGGTATCTGGTGGACAGCGCTAGTGAGGGCCTGGTGAGCCTCGTGGTCACAACTCATAGCGGCAGCCTAGCAGACCTGATAGTAGGGGAGGCTCTCAGGGGGGACCCGGGCCTCCTGGGAGTGTACTATTTCCAGAGGCCACCCGGTGGGGCCACGAGGGTATACAGGGTCAGCGTGGACAGGCTTTACGCCGAGGAGCTCATGACCCTCGACGAGCTGATACGCCAACCCGAGAACGTGATCGAGAGGCTTGTATCCGAGGACATTATGGTGAGGGTCTAGCGGTGGGGGTACCCTTGGCTAGAGGAGCCGGGGAGAAGCCCTACGGCTTCGTGGGTGAGTGCAACCTAAACACTGCCATAGGAGAGATCATCAACCATAAGCACTACCACACGCTCCCCAGCCTCAGAACGAGACACTGCGAAGGCGTCGGCGATTGCACCAAAAAGCTCGAGAAGACCCTCAGCTCAGGGGACCCCAGCGGTGGCTCAGGTCGATCCGGGGCGCTAGCTGGCGTCGTCTTCGCCATAGACTTAGAGGACCCAACCCGTGGCCGGCCCCTCCACCTGATGGTGGCGAGGGCCATCGAGAGGTGCCAGGAACCCCACGGGATCCCCTGCAGGCTCCCCCGCGGCTCGGAGCCCCTAGTCGAGGGCCACATATGCAGCCCTAGGGGGAGGGGCCCTCGTGTGGCCGTCATCCTATACAGGGGAGGCCCGGAGAATGTCTACGAGCGGCTCACGGGGAGAACCATCAACGACGAGACCCGTAGGATACTCAAAAGCCGTAGGATCTTTCGTTACGTAAAAGTATGCGCTGGGGGTGACAGCCGGGTCGTGTGCGATATACTAGTACGCCTAGCAGAGGTTACCGGGGAGTGCCTGCGCCGCCTACTTGGGGGGTGGGGCCAGCAGCGCCTGCCAGCCAGAGGATAGGCGTGCCGACGGCCAGGCTTAGGAGGAGCATGTGGCCGGCCCGATACTCCCCCATGGCTAGGCGTACCAGCACGTCCGAGATGGCGAAGAGCAGGCCTGCAGCGAAGGCTAGGGTGTACGCTGCCAGCTGGGCGTCGAGCGTCGCCTCGGCCACCCCCCGGGAGGGGGACGGCGGGGCATGTATCGGTTATAGGCATATCCCGCGGCTGTGGCAGCCGGGGGGCCACGCTGCTACCTGCGCCCGAAGATGCGCGAGAGGAACCCCCTCCTCTCCTGGCGGCGGCCCGGCTCCCCGGCCGGCTTCCCGGCCTCCCCGGGGGCTTCCCGGGGCTCCTCAACGCAACTCTTTATGAAGGGCCTCGCGCAGTCCCTGCAGGAGACCCTGTCTAGCCTCGCATGCGAGACCCCGCGCTCCTCTATGAGCCTCTCCAGCTCCTCCAGGCTGCCAGTGTACCTCCTCGCCATGTTGGAGCCCGGGTCCACTAGGAGCACGGAGCACAGCCTCCCCCTGTATATGAAGAGGTTCATCGTCGCGCCGTCCGAGAGTTCTATGTACACGCGGTAGAAGCCGGCGCCGTTCGCCCTGCTCCTCTCAACGGCCTCGCGCACGAGCCTCCTATAGTCGCCCGACACCGTGAGCGTTGTCGAGTAGTATATCAGGTCGGTGAGCACCGCGCTTACCTCCTCCATCGAGAGCTCCTCGCCCCTGGACGCCTTCTCTATAATGGCCCTGGTCTCCTCGCTCGAGCTCTCGAGGGCCTCCCTGCTGGCGGGCTCGAGCATCCTGTAGGCCTCCATGACCCCGGCCCCCCCGCTGGCCCCCGGCGGGCTCAGGGCCTCCTCGATGGTGGGGCTCCCCGAGGGCCTCGCCTCCGGCGCCATAGCCATGTCTAGCTCTAGGCCCGCCCTCGTGAGCCTCTGCAGCTCAGCATACCCCCTCAGCGGGCTCTCGCCCGAGATCCTGGAGAGCGCCTCGAGGGCCCGGTCGCCGGTGTAGGCCTCGCCCCGGGGGCCCTCCACGCAGGCTAGGACGACCCGGTCCCCCTCGCCGTCGAGTATGATCGTGTAGCCGCCCCCCTCGAGGTCCAGGGCCGCCTCTATCTTCCAGGGGCCGCCGCCAGCCCTCCTGGCGAGGCCCGCCAGGAGCTCCCCCACAGTCGAGGCCCCACTAGCCGAGACGAGCTCGACCTGCTCGCCCTTAGCTGGGAGGTTACACGAGCCTCCACTCACTTCAGCCCCCCGGCGGCCCTGGCCCGGCTGGAATAAATTAGCGTTTGGCAGCATTAATCAGCCCTAGGAGTGGGCCCCCCGGGGCCCCCTAGAACCCCCCCCGGGCAGGCTGCGGGCGGCCGGGGCTAGGAGCCTCTCCCTTAGCCTGGCCGGGCGCCCCCCATCGTCGACCACGGCCCCGCAGTGGGGGCACCTCCTCCAGTGGAGCGTGGCCCCACACTCCGAGCAGTGGGTGGCCGAGAAGGGGAGCCTCGCGCCGCAGCGGGGGCATAGGATCACCGCCCATGAGAGGTCTGCGCCGCACCGCCCGCAGCGCGGCCCCTCCCCGGTGATCGCGCGGAGCAGCGGCTCCCCGAAGCCGGGCTTGGATATCACTATGATCGAGTCGCCGCCCGACGCCGCGACGGCGACGTCCCGCTCGGGCGAGTGGAAGACGGCGGCCGCGGGGTCCCCCAGGCCTAGCTCCCGCCTGGCCCTCCTGACGAGCTGGGTGGCCCAGGCGGCTAGGTTCTCGGCCTCTCCGCCGCTGACGCCCCTGGCCTCGACCACGAGGCCCTCGCTGGCCCTAACGTAGCCGGCCACGGGGGCTAGGCCCTTCAGGTACCTGGCTGCCGCCTCGAAGTCTATCGCGGCCAAGGCTCCAGCCCCCGGGGGGTGGGGGTTGGGAAAGAGTGGGAGGGCGGCTAGCCTACTATGGCCTTCAGCTTGTCCCTCTGCCTCTTGATCTCGTTGCGTATCATGCCTATCATCGCCGTCTTGTCGGCTATCACGAGGACGAAGTTCTCACCCAGGTCGCCCACCACTATCATGCCGTCGTCGTACTCGAGCGACATTATCCTGGGGTCTCCAAGCTCGAACTGCGCGCCTATCTTAGCCATGTTGTTCACTATACCGCTGACGGCGGCGCCTAGGTCCTCCGCGTCTATCTCCCTGCCCGGAACCACGGCGTCCAGCACCATGCCATCCTTGGAGACCACTATGACGCCCCTGACGCCCTCTATCCTGCTCATCTCGGTTAGTATCTTCTTGAGGGCGCTCGCCATGGCCCTCCCACCTCCACCCCTATAACATTACCTCCCGGCTTAAAAACTATTGGGTGTATAGTATATGTCAACTATGCGCCCCCAGGCTAGGCTAGGGTAGCCCCGTCCACCAGCAGGGCTGGCGCGCAGGTGGAGCCCCTGCACTCCAGGGGCCCGGCGGCGCCCAGGTAGCCGGGGCCGAGTAGGTGGTACACGTCGGCCATGAGGCTGACCCCCTTCACGGGCCCCACTATGGAGCCCCGCTCCACCAGGTAGCCGTGGGTTACCGTGGCGGTCAGCCTCCCGCTCTCGGGCCTCGACATCCACATGCCTATGTTGGCGGTAGCCACCACCCCCCTCTCCACCCGGGCCACCAGGTCGTCCAGGCTGGCGTGGAGCTTGGCTGGGCGGAGCACTAGGCTCGACGCCCCCGGCGCGGGCCTGGCCCAGGGGCTGCGCCTCGAAGCGTTGCCAGCGGGCCCCCCGTGGGGGTGGCGTGAGAGGGTGTAGTGGGTGTGGAGGTACGCCTCCAGCCTGCCGGAGGCCACGAGGGCCTTCGCAGCGGTGGGGTGTCCCTCGGCGTCGAACCTCGAGGAGGCCGGCCTCCAGGGCCTGTGGGGGTCGTCGGCCAGGGTTAGGCTCGGGGAGAGCACCTGCTCCCCCAGCCTCCCCGCCAGGGGGCTGCGGCCCTCGATGACCGCCTCCGCGCTCAGGGCGGGCTCGAGGAGGGTTGACAGCATCTCACCCGCCTGGCCGGGCTCCAGTATGACCTGCCCCCGGAAGGCCCCGTCGAGCCCCCGGGCCTGGGAGGCCTCGACGGCCCTTGCCGCGGCTAGGGCTGCCAGCTCCTCGGAGGCCCGGGGCTCCAGCCTGGTGGAGTCGAGGTAGTCGTAGTAGGTGCCCTCACCCCTGACCGCCTCCACGTAGAAGACATAGTAGGTCGAAGCCTCCCCTACGGGGCCCCCGTAGCTGTTGGCGTATGCACGCGCCTCCCAGCCGGCCGCGGCGCTGGCCTCGCTGATGGAGGCGCCCCTGCTGGCGGCGGCGCTCGCAGCGGCCGCCAGTATGGGGGCCAGCTCCCCGGGGCCGGCCTCGGCCGTCTCCGGGTGGTACGCCCCCTCCACGCCCCCCGGGGCGGCTGAGACCCTCGGGTTGAACCCCGGCCAGGAGGGGTCGGGCTGCACCCGCCTCGCCGCGGCTACCGCCGCCCTGACTATCTCCTCGACCTGCCCGGGCCCGGAGACCCGGCCGCCCGCCCCGGCGACGGCGCCTTTCACCGCGACCCTGACGCCGAGGGTTAGCGTGGTCGAGACGGTCGACCTCTCCACGCGGGAGGAGCGCATGTCTACCTGGGCCTCTCTCGACGCCACGGCGTAGGCCTCGGCCTCGCTGGCGCCGAGGCGCTCGGCCAGCCTCACCACCTCCTCGAGCCGGAGCCACCCTGGCAGCTGGGGCTCTCCCGCCTCCACGCCCGTGTCACCTCCCGCCGACGAGCATGCCCCTAACCCTGACGTGCGGGCCCCCGTCCCCGACGCGGACGAGCTGGCCGCCCTTGCCGCAGCCGCCGAAGACGCTGGTTGAAACCCTAAGGTCCCCGCCGACGGCGTCTATGCTGTTGAGCACCTCTAGTATGCGGCCGGTTATCGAGACCCCCCTCAGGGGCTCCCTAGCCTCGCCCCCCTCGACGAGGTAGGTGACGCCCATGTTGAAGGTGAAGGTCCCCTGGCCCGGGTCCGTCTGCCCCCCGCGGGCGCCCTTGGCTGTGACCAGCAGCCCCCGCCGGGTGTCCTCCAGCATCTCCTCCAGCCCCCAGTCGCCCGGCTTCATGTAGAAGTTGGTCTGCCTCACGAGGTGGGGGTGGGCGTAGCTCTGCACCCTGGCGTTCCCCGTCACGGGGAGGCCGAGCCTCGCGGCCTCCACCCTCCCGGTGAGGTGCGACCTCAACACGCCCCGGTCGACCACCACCGTCTCCCCCTTGGAGCTCGCCTCGTCGTCGAATGGGACGTAGTAGCCCTCGGGGTGGAGGCCGTCGTCCACTATCGTCACCCACTCGGGGGCCACCCTCGACCCCAGCCTCCCGGCTAGCACGCTCGCCCCCGATGCTACGAGGTCGCCCTCGCTCGCGTGGCCGAAGGCCTCGTGGAGGAGGAGCCCGACGACCTCGGGGTCGAGTATCACGTCGTACCTCCCAGCCTCGGGCACCCTGGCCCGGGAGCTCTCGACGGCGAGTCTGGCCACCTCGATGGCCAGGGACTCCCAGTCCTGGGACTCCACGAACTCCCAGCCCGCCACCATGCTCCTGCCATCGTAGACAGTCTCGAGGCTGCTGCCGGGGGCCCTGCCGGTTGCGGACTGCACTAGGCCCACGAGCCTCACCTCCACCTCCGCCAGGCCGCCGTCTGTGGTGGCGACGACCCTCCAGTCGTGCTGCACCCCGAGCCTCGTGGCGGAGCTGGCGACGCCCTCCACGCTCGAGGCCGCCCTGTTGGCTGAGAGGGCGACCTCCACCATTTCTGCGAGGTCGACCTGCATGGGGTCCCTGCTGTAGGCCGACCTGGCCCTCCCGCGCCCCGGGCTCCCGGCGAGCTCCACCCTCAGGCCCCCGGCGGAGGCCACCGCCCTGGCGGCGGAGAGCGCCTCCTCCACCGCCGCCCTGACGCCCTGCCTGTCGAGCCTCGTGGTCGAGGAGTACCCCTGGGCTCCGCCCTCCACAACCCTGACGCCGAGGCCCGCTGTGGTGGTGTAGGAGGCCTCCTTCACCACCCCGTTCTCAACGTAGACCAGCCGGTAGCGGTACACCTGAACCCTCGCGTCGGCGTAGCCCACCCCGAGCCTCGACGCCTCCTCGAGGAAGAGGTCGGCCACCACGGCCGGGTCGACGCCGTCGCCGCGCCCCAAGCGGCCCGCACCCGCCGCCCAGGCGGGCGGGGGCGGCTAATAGGCACGCCGAGGGGCTAGCCTGAGACCTCGACCTCCACGTTCACCGGGTACTCCACAGTCACGGCCCCCTGTAGGGTGTAGCGGAGGGTGAGGTTCAGGACCGCCACGCTGCCGGGGTCGCCCTCCACGTGTATGTAGGCCCTCACCTGGTACTGGCCGGGGAGGCCGACCCAGCTCGTCTCCCCGGAGACCACCCGGCCGTAGGAGACGACTATCGGGGTGCTAGTCTCGGGCCCGCTTGGGCTCTCGAGCCAGACGCTTATGTTGGAGAAGCTCCCAGCCACTGTCTCGTAGGCGTCGAGCCTCATGCTGGCGTTGAAGTCCACCCCCGCGAGGGTGTTGTTGGCGTTCACCAGGTTCAGGGTCACGCCTGTGGAGGGCTGGGAGACCCGGTAGAGGTCGCCCCCCACCACCCACTCGAAGGTGGCCCGGGCCACGAGGGTCGACATGCTCGAGTCGGTGTATACCTCTATGGTGGCGTTGGGGGCGAACTTCCACTGCCACGCCTCGAGGCTCACCGTGTCGCCGCTCGCGGTGGCCGAGGCTAGCACGTTGTTGTTCGAGTCCAGTATGCGCACGTACCACCCGGGCTGGAGGCCGGTGACGTTGACGTAGTAGGGCGACGCCCCCACGGTGACTAGGAGCATGTCGAAGTCCACCTGGAAGGTGTCGGCGGAATAGTACACCCCGAGGCCCACCGAGCCCACGTCCACCGACGTGTCGGTAGCAGACACCACGAGGTTGGTGCCACTGTAGAGGGCGGCCTCGCCTGTAGAGTCGTCCCTGTAGGCCGTCATGTCGTACCAGACCCCGCGGTATATGGAGACCCGGCTCGAGGAGAGGAGCGACCACGAGTTCCCATTATAGAGGTATATCTGAGCGTAATCGTTCCCGTAGCGGTCGTAGTCCGATATCTCGAAAGCGCTTATAGTATAGAAGGCCCTCCCAGGCTCCGCGGACTCCCGCAGGACTATGTCGGCGTAGCCTGAGCCCGAGTCTATGCGGAAGACGTAGTTCACCCAGATCCTCTGGGAGATGGTGGCTGTCCTGTTCACCAGCGCTATGCACTCCCCACCCTCGCTCCCGGCGGTGCCCGTGGCGGCCACGCTCACGTAGCCCTGGCTGCTCCAGCTCCACGAGCATGCGGGGTCGGGGTTGAGAACGTAGAGGTCCCCGGAGGCGAAGGGGTTGGAGTCGAAGCTGCTCCAGTAGACCGCAGCCCGGGAGGCGAGGCCTATAGCGTAGCCCCCCGGCAGCGAGACCGTCACGTTAGCCGAGGCCCCCGCCGGGCCCAGGGACGTGGAGACGTACTCCCCGTCGTTCGAAGCCGACAGGACCACAGGGGGCTCCACGGGCTGGAGGGTGAGGTTAGCCGGGTAGAGGACGTAGACACTCGCCTCCCCCCGCAGCCCGGCGGCGGGCCCCAGGGCCAGCGCCACGGCTAGAAACGCCGCGAGGAGGCCCGGGAAGGCCGGCCTGCCAGCAGCCAGCCGCCAGCCAGCCCCCCCGGGCACCGCGGCGCACCCCCAGCGTCTGTGATGGTTTGCCGCGCCTAAATTTAACGTGGAACCCCGCCGCCTCCGGAGCCCGGGGCTGAGCCGCCCTTGGAGCCCCCGGCATGGTGCGACCCCCTACCGCTAACCTGGCCCGGAGCCCTCTGGGCCCTCTGCTACCCGGAGCCCCACCGGGCGCCCCGCGGGCTCTGCGGCCTCCGCGCCGAGGCCCTCCGCTCCGCTGGCGTGGCGGGCCTCTGCCAGGCCCCCCGGGGGCCGAGGCTGCCGGGCGGCCTGAGGGTGCTGGGTAAGGGGCACGCCGGCGTGGTGGCCCTAGCCTACACCCGGTGGGGGCCGGCGGCGGTGAAGGTGCTCAGGCTCGACAGTAGGAGGGCGAGCCTCGAGCGGGAGGCGGCCCTCCAGGCCGCGGCTGCGAGGGCCGGGGCGGCCCCCGAGCCCCTCGCGTGGGGCGGCTGGTTCATAGTCTCACGCTACATACCCGGCCCCACTCTGGGCTCGCTCGGCTCGCCCCCGCCTGGCTGGGCTGTTGTGGCGGCGGTGGAGGCTGCGAGGGCGCTCGACGCCGCGGGGGTTGAGCACTACGAGCTCCACAGGCCGTGGAGGAGCGTGCTCTACACCAGCACCCGCGGGGGGCCAGTTGCGGTGGTCGTGGACTACGAGAGCGCTGGGAGGGGCTGCGGCAGCCTGGTCAGGCTGGTGGCCGGCCTCGCCGCCAGGGTGCCCGGCCTCCGGGCCGCCGCCGTGGGGGGCCGCCTGAGGCCGCTGCTGCGCGAGTACAAGCTAGGCGGGTGCCCCCACCACCTCTACAGGGAGATACACGCCTCCGTGGCTGCAGCTGTTGGCGTAGAAACGGGGTGGGAGGATGCAGGCTAGGCCCCCTCGAGCCCCTCCCCCGCGGGGGCCGCGGGCTCCGCTACGTGGATGCCCGCGGCCCCGGTTGGGGTGGCCGGCAGGGGGAGGGCCTCCGGCGCTCCGGCCGGGGCGACGCCTGCTATGATCTCCTCGAGCTTGTCCCTCCTCACCACGAAGTACTTCGTCTCCACGTGCGTCGCCTCGAACTCCGCCCTCGACATTATCTCTATCCTAACCGGCCTCCTCGACGGCCTGTAGCCGCAGCGGGGGCACGCCCCGCCGTGGCCGCTGAGCGCCTGGTCTATCGTCGGGGGCCCGCTGTACTTGGCCCGGTTGCCCGGGTCGCCGAGGGCGTACACGTGGTACTTGAAGCCGCACCTCTCACAGACCACGAGTATCCTGCCTACCCCATACTCGCGGCTACCCACGACTTGCACCCCCAGGAGGCCCACCCGGAGGGGCATGGCGCCCCCCGGACTGCGCGGGGCGGTATTACCGCGGGGGGAGGCTGGTTTAAGTTAGTTCGCCCCCGAAACCGGGGGGTATCAACGCCGTGAGCCCGGGCCGTGCATGGGTTGCAGAAGGCTAAGCCTTCCATTGCCATGCCAGCCTATCAGCCCCCGTAGCCGCCGTGTGTTAGGGGTGGGCTTAGGGTTACACCCACCACTTAACCCCCCAATCACCGCCCCCGCCGCCGGAGGTGCAGGGGGCCTGGCCGCCCGCAGGCTCAGGGTCGGCGGGGAGGGTCTCGAGAGAGCGAGGGCGGGGAGCGGCGTGGTCTACAGGAAGTGGGTGGAGAGCCCCGGCTACCTCCCCGCCGGGGCCCTCGTGGAGCTGGTCGACGATGCCGGCGAGCCGGCTGCGTGCGGGCTCTGGGAGCCCACCGGGCCAGTGGCGGTGCGGGTCCTCCACCCGGGCGCCTGCCCCTGGTCGAGCCCCGGGGAGGCCCTCGAGTCCCTCCTCGAGGAGGCCCTCCGGGCCCGCGAGAGGCTCGGCCCACTCTACCGGGGGAGCTTCAGGCTCGTGAACAGCGACGGCGACGGCATCTCGGGCCTCATAGTCGACTACTACGGCAGCGTGGCGGTCGTCCAGAGCAG